>JAABUL010000250.1_pt1 | contig 115599 bp, 114 predicted proteins | sample 5559151 | NCBI WGS metagenome assembly JAABUL01 (sample SAMN10711876, study PRJNA513368) | rock metagenome | isolation source: Antarctica rocks | place: Antarctica: Victoria Land, Pudding Butte sud | reverse complement strand
ATCTTTCAGAAACGTCAAGACAACGAGACTCTGCAAAGATTTGAAAGACAAACAACTAGAATTGTATCAGATCACTGTCAAAGCGAAGATCTTCTATCATCTTCGTCTATCAGTCAGCATGAAGCATTTGCATTTGATGTTCAGCTCGAAGCTACTGCGATCGTATTCAGAAGATCTTCTATCAGAACAGCATGCAGAATCTCTCAGACTCATCATTATTGATGACGATGATGATGAACACTGAGAGGTAGATGACATTCTGAACTTCAGACGCTATTAAGGTCGAATACAGTACAAGGTCAAATGAAAAGATCTAGATAAAGACAATGAATGATACTATGTCGATAAAGATGAATTCGATGACTTCGAGAAAGTTTTGAACGAATTTCATGCGCTATACTCAAGAAAGTCACGCTAGTACCGAAATAACTCAATAAGAAAGCAAGCAAACGAGCGACATTCATGCAAACATGAATTTTCGAAGGAAAGAGTAATGTTACGAGCGTACCAAGGCTGAATAGAACTAGTCAGTGCCTCTAGCTCAGATCTGACTCAGCCTCTATTTTCTTTCACCAACATCTCTTTGTTCAACATCATCTTTCTTTCTACATCACATTCTACTCATGTCACAAACACATTCTCTTTGAACTTAGCGCAGTCTCTGAATATTACTTAAATAAAAGCTCTTGTACTCATCTTCTTCTGTATTCTTAATATTCAGTTATAGCTACCTCTAAAGATCAAGCACTATTCAACCCTGACTTTCGCTGATTGACTCATCTAGACACGATTCTGACACAGAAGACAGCTTGACTGAGTTTTCATGATAATCTCACATGATTGCTGTGTCACAGTGATTAACATACAATTTCTTTTCTTCAACTTTGATGATGCATCTTTTAATGTAAACTAGAAAATCATTAAAAAGTCAAAGTTGATCAATCATGTGTGAGAAAACATCAGAATCTGCAACTCAGTTGAATTCAGAAATCTTACTGACAATGTTCTTTGACAGAGCTGCAATATTCTCGCTCTTCTCATTCTCATCTTTCTCATTGTCATCAAAGATTTCAAAGTCATTGCTTTTCACGTTGTAAACTCTGTGTTTCTTGTGCTTGCTCTTCAGAAGCTCAATGAGAGTTTGAAAATCATCAGCACTTTTATGCTTTGTTTTGTCTTTGTTTTTGCATTTCTTCACAAGCTTTTGAGCTGCAGACAGATGAGAGTAATCGATTAAATAATATTCATCTTCACAGAGAAAACATTTTAAAGATCATTGCAACTGACAACAACGCAATTGATCACTGTCGAAGCTTGAAAGACTTTTGCGATGATGACTGATTTTGCGTTTGTTCTGCTCATGATCAGTGCGCTCACGTTCATTTCTTCATTTGACTCATAACACAGTCTCTGTTATCTTCAATTGTGCTTTCTTCTTTTGTAGCTTTTGAAGTTTCTTCTTGATGTCTGACTTATTCTGCGCATCAATGACATCTTGAATGACTGTGTATTCATCTGACAACGATTGAAGTAAGGCTTGAAAGCGACGTTCTGACTTGAATAGATCACTCATGTCTTTCTGTGTTGCAATGATCTTTCAAGTCAACTTGACGAGATGTGTTCATGTCTTTTCAATGAAGATATTCGTCGACATTCTGTAGTTGATGAAGTTCATCAAATATTGTCTTTCAATGATTTGTAACTTCTCTTTGTATTTATAGCTCAAAGCATTTCAAATCTTTTTTGCTGACATCTTGTTTGCAGTATGTTCTTGATCATCAATGATGATGCAGATGATCAGTCAATAATGAGCTTTCACATTGATCTTTTAACTTTCAAAGTCAAGAGATTGAATTTTGCTGATGATGCTGATGATGCTGTCAAGTGTGTTCAAGTCAGACTTGTCTTCAATAATAAATCACAAGTTCTTCTCAATGAATCATCTCTTCATGAAAGAAAATCATTGATTGCAGTTCTCGCAAGTGAGAATGAAGACAGATCATCGTTTGACGAAGAAGTTATCGAAGTTCATGACGTGCAATGTAGACTCAGCTTGTTGTTAGAATCAAAGAAAAAAAATAAAAATATTAGATAAATTGACGAGTGAAGTAAAAAGAATTTAATCTCGTTAATGATGATGAAAGTTTATGCGTTCTTTAACGCGATCAAGTGTGTCTATTTGTTCGCTTTCTTGAGAACTCGTAGTAAACTATTGACTTGATGTGAGTGCTTATTTATCTTCTTGTGAGATGCGTAGTAAGCTGTTGAATTTCACTGAACTTCTTTAAGTCAATGTACTTATTTGTCTTCTTGTGAGACGCGTAGTAAGTGATCGCTGATTGCTTGTTTGAATAGATTTCGTATTGAGTTGTCGAGCATCAAATGCTTAGAGTGTTTTAATCTAATTACGTTGAAAGCTTCTTGCTAATCAAACTCATAATTTATTGAAAGAATAGAATAAACAGTATCACATATGATGAAATCTATATAGATTGTGAAGAGAAGTCACAGACTGCTCTATCTATATACTGTCACGCATGACAAAGTCGCGATACACGACTTTATCTTTGACGCTAGTCTAGAAAGAGTTGCTAGAAACAAGTCTGACTGAATTCAGACTGAATTCAGAGCTATTGCAATAAGCTGCTAGAAACAAGTCTGTTATTGCACTTCTCAACAGATAACAAGATTCATTTATACATGATGTCAACTACAAATCTTTTGATTCTATTTTATGTTTGAATAGAAGTCAGAAGAGTTAAGAAATCTTAATTCAATGCAGTTCAAATGATGTTAGAACGTTGCATGATCAGAAAATTCATCATGCAAAGTTTTCACTTATGCAACAATTCTTCTTCTAACAGTTATAATTGATTTATGAAGAAAATTAATGACATGTCGATGTCAATAAAAGATGAAAAGATACTACTAGTGATTAAACAACTTAAATGAAGAGTCTGAGAGTTGTGATTACAAGTGATTGAAGAATTTATGATTCATTGACTGCATCAATATCAAAACATCTTCATCACATCAACAAGTTATTAAGTAATTGATGAAAAAATATCAAATAAAATAGTCATTTCAAGTATTGAGAATCATGATTACAATGCTTAAAGAAGTAGTAACTTGTTGATCATGTTGATATATTGTGTCAAAGACTGAGCTAGACTAGAAATATTATTAATATAAAAGATTGATATTATTATTACTTTGATAGAATCTAAATACAAGATAATACATCAGATAATGTATAAGATGAAAAACAAAAAGTGAAAGAAAAGAATGAAAGCTCAACTTTTATATACATGAATTGAGCAGAATCAAGACTAAACAGTAGTTCTATGACTTAAGATTGCAAAGATTCATGCACATGACTGAGATGATCAAAACAGAATTGCTGAAACTAGATTAAGATGATGATGATTAAATTGATGACTTGATTCATTGATATCATGATGTCAGATCATCAACTCAATTTAGAACATAAATCATCGATGTTTTAAATAATCTCGATTCATTGAATCTGTTTCGCAGTTCAATAAATCAAGTCATCAATCTAGTCATCATCATCTTAATCTAGTCTCAGCAATTCTGTTTCAATCATCTTAGTTATGTGCATGAATCTTTGCAATCTTAAGTCATAGAACTACTGTTTAGCCTTGATTTTGTTCAATTCATGTATATAGAAGTTGAGTTCTCATTCTTTTCTTTCGCTTTTTATCTTTCGTCTTGTACATTATCTGATGTATTGTTCTGTATCTAGTTCAAGTAATATAATAATCAATTCTCTATATTGATAGAATCTTTAGTTCAGTTTAGTCTTTGACATTATAAAAGATTTACACTTTCTGCAACATTTTTATACGTTGAAATCTCGTCTAGTTACTCTTTTGCTCAAATGAAGTTATCTTACAATCTCTTGATCGACGATGAGCATGCTGTTAAACAGTTCGCTCAAAGTATGATTGAAAATTCAGTCGAGATCTTTTGCGTAATGCAAGAGCTTCAAAACCAAGTTCAACAACATGATGTCATTATCTTGTTCTCATTCATCATTTTCAGTTCTTTAATTTATATAAAATTGAATTCTCAGTCTCTTGTGATGATAGCTCAAATCATCACACAAATCTTGAACAATCAATCTTCTTTTGTCGTTCATTTCTCTGCAAATTCTGTTGTTGTCTTCATCGCTTTTAGATTCAAGAAGCTTCTTGACATATTTGAGTATGAGAGAGACAAAAATTGATTGAATGCATGAAAGCAGAGTTTGATACAGCGCATGAACATGAACGATGATCGTTATCTCTCTCATCGAGTCAAGATCATCTATGTCAAGTCATGACTCATCATAGATAAGAAGACTCACAATCTAATGAGTCAATATCAAGTCAATGATCTTTGTATCATTTTCATCTTTGCAGATTGATGACATAAGTTGCATCATTGCTGCAACAATTCTTTCAAGACAGAAGATGCTCATCTATATCTTTGCAAAACTCTGAAGCAAGACATGAATAGCTTTGTTGACTACTACAATCTCTTTTATCAAAAGAAAAAACGTTCTTTGATGAAAGATTTCTTGTTGATTGATTGTCTGAAGCGCAATGTTAATTATTTCATTCAAGTCATCATCTTCTTCTGATGAAACTTCAATGAAATTCAATCATTCATCTTTCATCAATGAGTTCAAACATTCTCTGACATTGATGAAGAGCTTCAGCAGCTTAAGCATCATCAATCTCACTTCATCTTCATTATTGTCTCGTTCATTAAAGTCAAGAGCATCTCTGCGTTGACTAGTAATTCTTTGAGTTCAAAGATCATCATTTCTGTGACTGTCATTTCAACAGTATCTTCGTCTCTTTCTCTCTTGTTTCTTGATGAGTCAATGAATCTAAGCTTTGTCATTGTCATCATTCAAGATAAAACTCTGATCATTTTTGAGATCAAGAAAATTTGCAACAAGTGAAAGCTGTGCTATTACTGCAAGTTGCAACATTCAAGCAAAATCACTAAAGAATGTTCAAATAAGAAGCTTTTCACTCTGCATATCATGAACATCTACGACAATGACATCATCAGTATAAATGAAGAAGTCTTGCTGTTTGCAAGAAAAGTTTAGTCTCTGAGCTAAGTTATGCTCAAAGATCTGTATACATATCATCTTGTCTACTAGTTTCAATCTTTTCACTCTCACTTCAATCATATAGAAGTTTTCTGCTAAATCTGTCTTGAAACTCTTTGAATTCAATTCAACATTCAAAAATAGTCACATGATAGTATTTTGTATTCTACGTCAAGCTCAATTTAAAGTTCTCACTCTCGCTCTGATTGATAGTAAAGTCTCTGCTTATATCTTTATGAATAAATTCTTCGCGCAACAACATTATCTTTTCTTGCATCAATTAATTCACTCTTACAGACTTCAAGAATTTAATGATCAAGTCGCTTTAATTGATGACATTACTCATGTCGTCGAAATTACAATAATTCTCGATGAACACATTGAAAAACTATTCTTCTATATCATTGAATTAAGTCAGTATCTCATCATCATGAGTCTGTCATGACTTCATCATCACGTCATTGATGTCAATTTTGAGCACAATATTCTTATCTTGTCTTTCTTTTTCTGTCTTAATCATTATTGCTCATTTCTCATCAAGATCTATGATCTTAATTAACAAGAAGAAAATTTCTCATTTGAAGTTAACAAAGTAGCTTTCTTTCAGTCTCGCTCTCAATTCACTCACAAGAAGCAACTCAGTTCATGAATCACTCACAAGAAGCAATTCAGTCTACAGATCACTTACAAGAAGCAATTCAGTCTACAGATTGCTCACAAGAAGCAATTCAGCATTCAGTTCACTTGCAAGAAGCAATTTAGTTTCTCATTTGCTTGAAAGAAGCAACTCAGTTTTCAGTTCGCTTGCAAGAAGCAATTTAGTTTCTCATTCACTCAAAAGAAGCAATTCAGTTTTTCGTTTGCTCACAAGAAGCAATATAATCTTTCGTTTGCTTATGAAAAGTCAATTAATACTCAGCTCATTCACAAGAAACAAATCTCATTTAATCTTGTTTCTTGTCTGAAACAAGAAGCTTCTAATTGTATTCTTCAAGTCATTCAAAAAAAATACTCATTAAAAATCAAGTGTTGAAATTCTTTCTTCTTTAAAACTTCTGTTGTCTCTTGAGCAAATCAATTCAATCGATCTTTTATACAACTTGACATAGTCGAGTTGAGAGCTTGAAGCTTTGATCATGCTGCTTATGTTAAAGACATTGAAGTGTTTAGCGTCATTTTAAAGAAAATCAATGTCTTTTTAAATCTTGAGTTAATCTCATTTTCTAGTCTAGATTCTGACGAGTCAAAATTGCGTCATGCAACTTTGACTGTTCATTCAAAGAACAGTTTCAACTCTTGCTCAGTTCTCATCTTATTCTCAAGACAGTACATATGATAAGAATCATCATCTGAATCTTCATTAAATGAAAAAGAAATTTCATTTGACTGCATTCACGACACAAGAAGATCTTGAAGTCTATTGACAAAGCAAGAACGTTGATTCAGTCACAATTCTATCATTCAAATATTTCAAGTTTCTAGATGTCTTCTTTAAGAAGAACGTTGATATCTTGTCTTTGCATTGAGTTCATGATCATGTCATACATCTTAAAGAAGATGCTCAATTCTCAGTCTTCACTTTGTACAACATGAGTCGTGATGAAATTCTAGAACTTCGTTGTTATCTGAATGAGAATTTGAGCAAAGATTTCATTCAAGTCAATCACTTTCAGATGATTATCTCTGTTCTCTTCATCAAGAAACTTGAAGAAGAACTTTGCTTCTGCGTGAATTATCAAGATTTAAACGCTATCACAGTCAAGAATTAATATTCTTTGTCTCTGATTTCAAAAATGCTGAATCATTTAAGTTGAGCTAAAATCTTTATCAAGCTGAATATCATCTCTGCATTCAATCGACTTCAAATCAAAGAAGAAGATGAAGCTCTCATCATCTTTCACACTCGATTTGAATTATTCAAGTATCTAGTCATGCTCTTCGATTTATGTAATGAGTCTGTCTTGTTTCAGAAGTATATCAACAATACTCTTCATGAACATTTAAATAAGTTCTGTACAGCTTATCTGAATGACATCTTGATTTATTTCGACAATGAACTCGAGCATGAGATTCATGTCAAGCTCATTCTGTGAAAGCTGCAAGAAGCAAATCTTCAGATGAATATAATTAAATGCAAGTTTCACGTCACTTAAGTCTCATATTTAGAATTGATAATCATCATTGAAGAGATCAAGATGAATTCTTCTAAGATAGACATTATTGTCAACTGATTCATCTTGATCAACGTTAAAAACATTCAAAGTTTTTTAAATTTCATGAACTTTTATAAAAGATTTATCTATGACTATAGTAGAATAGTTACTTCGCTCACTTGTCTCATCAGAAAAGATGTACTCTTTGTCTGATTTCAAAAATGTCAGATTGCATTCAACACTTTTAAGAAAATCTTTACTTCTGAAATTATTCTTCATTATTATAATTCAGATCACAAGATTGTGATAGAAATCAATGCTTCAAACTATGTGTTTGAAGACATTCTTTCTCAATATGATGAGAACAAGATTCTTCATTCAGTCGCTTACTTTTCAAAGAAGCATAACTCAGTTGAGTGTAACTACAAGATCTACGATAAAGAACTCATGAGCATTGTTTGCACTTTCGAGAAATGATGATCAGAGCTTAAAGACTCTATTTACTCTGTCAAGATGATCACAAATCACAAAAATCTTGAGTATTTCATGTCAACTAAGCAGTTGAGTCATCATTAAGCTCGTTGAAGTAAATTTCTGTCTAGATTCAACTATTGCATCGCTTATTATTTCAACAAGATCGATGATAAGTTGAATGCTCTGACACGTCGCTCAGAAGATCTTTCTAAAGAGAAAGATACATTCAATTCTCAACATCAATATTAACATCAGACAATTTTGAAAACTCATGTTTTAAATCTCAATATTGTTGAGAATCTTGCTCTTGACATCTTCAACATCAAAGTCATGAAGCTTCAGTCACAAATCATCGCTTTAAATTCAGTTCAGTTACATCTGTTCTCAATTATCTCAGCATTTTCGCAAATTCTAGCTTTCATGAATTTAGAAATCAAAGAATTTGACGTTAAAGATGTTAAGCTTCAGCTAAATCAAGACATTCTGAATCTTGATGAAGATTCTGCTGACATTCTCATTTAAACATTGTGAAAGCAAGTCGAAATCAATGACAAATTTGCAGCTCAGATAATCAAAGTGCTTTGCAATAAAGCACAACATCACAACAAGATCTTTCTAGTTGAGTGTGAAGAACATGAGAATCATCTGTACTTTCAAGAAAGAAAGTACATGCTCAACTCAGATAAACTATGTCTTTGTATCATTCAGCTCGCTCATGATAATGTCATTGATGATCACTCAGAAAGAGCAAAAAGCTATGAACTGATCAGTTGAGTCTACTGATGATCAAACATTTATAAGTATGTTCAACGCTTTGTATGAAAGTGTCACGTGTGCACACGTTTCAAGCTCTTTAAACAACAAACTCAAGAATGATTATGTTCTCTTTCAGTTCTTAAACGTTGTTAACATGATGTCTTCATGAACTATGTAGATTTTTTATCGCTCAGTATCTTCATGAATATTACATATAAATATGTTCTAGTCTTTGTTGATTGTCTTATCAAAATGAGACATTTAGTTCTCATCACTTCTATGAAAGTTGAAGAAGTTATCAACTGCTTTTATGCTCATGTTTGAAAACATCATGATTTACTTGAGTTCTTCATGTTTGATCAAAACACACAATTCATCTTTGATGTTTGAAAGCATATCAGAAATGTCAGATTGCATTCAACATTCTTAAGAAAGTCTTCACTTTCAAAATTATTCTTCGTCACTATAATTTAGATCATAAGATTGTGATAGAAATCAATGCTTCAAACTATGTATTCAAAGACATTCTTTTTCAATATGATGAGAATGAGATTCTTCATTCAATTGCTTACTTTTCAAAGAAGCATAATTCAGTTGAGTGTAACTACGAGATCTATGATAAAAAACTCATGATCATTGTTTGCACTTTCAAGAAATGATGATCAGAGCTTGAAGATTCTATTTACTTTGTTGAGATGATCATGAATCACAAAAATCTTGAGTATTTCATGTCAACTAAGCAGTTGAGTCGTTGTCAAGCTCATTGAAGTGAGTTTCTGTCTAGATTCAACTATTGCATCACTTATCATTTCAACAAGATTGATGATAAGTTGAATGCTCTGACACGTCGCTTAGAAGATCTTTCTAAAGAGAAAAATACATTCAATTCTCAACATTAATATCAACATCAGACAATTCTGAAAACTCATGTTTTAGATCTCAATATTGTTAAGAATCTCGCTCTCAATGTTTTTAACATCAAAGTCATGAAACTTCAGTCACAAATCATCACTTTAAATTCAGTTCAGTTACATCTATTTTCAATTATCTCAGCATCTTCGCAAATTCTAGCTTTCATGAATCTAGAAATCGAAGAATTTAACGTTGAAAATGTCAAGTCTCAGCTAGATTAAGACATTTTGAATCTTGATGAAGATTCTGCTAACACTTTCTGTCAGAATCGTGTCTAAATGATACAATCAATGAAGATCAAAGTTGATAGTGCTTGATCTTTAAAGATAGCTATAACTGAATATTAAGAATACAGAAGAATATTGATATAAAAGCTTTTATTTATGTAATGTTCAGAGACTGCGCTAGACTTGAAAGAAATGTGTTTGTGACATAGAAAGAATGTGATGTAAATGAACAAGATGTTGATGAAAGAAAAGAGTGTTGAGAAAGAAAAAAAGTGTTGAGTCATATCTGAGTCAAATCTGAGTCAAATCTGAGTCAGATCTCGACTAGATCATTGACTAGTCATAATCAGTCTTATCTTGATACGCTTGTAACATTACTTCTTTCTTCGAAAATTCATGTTTGCATGAATGTAGTTCATTTGCTCGCTTTTTGTTGATAGTTATTTCAATATTTAGCGCGATTTGTTTAAATATAGCTTATGAAATTTGTTCAAAACTTTCTCTGAGTCATTGAATTTTTCTTTATCAACATAGTATCATTCATTGTCTTTATCTAGATCTGTTCATTTGACTTTGTACTGTATTCAATCTCGATAGCATCTGAAGTTCAATATATCATCTATCTCTCAATGTTCATCGTCTTCAATAGTGATTGATCTGAGTGATTCTGAATGCTGTTCTGATAGAAAATCTTCTGAATATGATTGCAGTAGCTTCGAGCTGAACATTGAATGCAAATGCTTCATGCTGACTAATAGACAAAGATGATAGAAGACACTCACTTTGACAGTGATTTGATAAAGATCTAGCTGTTTGTCTTTCAAATTTTTGCAGAGTTTCGTTATCTTGATGTTTCTGAAAGATAGTCAAATTCAGTCATTTACTTCATATGTGACGTTTTGTCTATGTTTATTGACCTGAACTTCAATGATCAGCTTCGTCTTTTTCAGTTGTTGACGATTGAAGTTCAGTAGCTCTTTCATTCAAATGACAATATCATCTGCTTTTCTAGCTTCAAGTCGTTCACAAGTTGTTTCATAGTCAGTTGTATCTGAATCAAAACTCATTCGAGAGTGAAATTCTTTATTGAAGTAGAAGAGAATCATTGAAGTAATCGAGAAGATATTTGAATTGTCGCTGAATTTCATCATAAATATTCATTTGACTCAGTCGTTCTGCATGTAATTGCAGTAAATTCTAAGTTCGCATTCAATGTTTTGATTGACTCGTTTCGATTGATCGTTGATCTCAGAATGATAGACTGTGAATAAACTAGCTGTGATTCTCAGTTGCTTGCAAAGACTTTTTCACATAGTCAATATGAATTGAGAGTCTCTGTTTGAAACAATAGAACTGAGTAGATTATGCAGTTGATAAACGTTTCATAGCATGATTCAAACCGTTTCTTCGACTGAGATGTCATCGTCTTTTCAATGACAGAGAACATAGTGATGTTCTTTGATGAAACAACATATGATTGTGCAAATAACGTTATAGTCTTCTGACAGAGATAGTTCAGTAATGAAGTTCATAGCTATATTTTTTCAGCGTTTTTGTGAAATCGAAAGAGAATGATGAAGTTCATTGATGCTATCTCTAGAGACTTTGCTTCGTTGACAAGCATGATAGTTTTGAATGTATCATTGAATAGTAGCTCAATGATCTGATCAATAGTAGAAACGCTGAACTAGATTGATGATTCATTTATTGTCGAGGTGAGAGATTGAAGATTGATCATGCACTTCTTGTAGTAATTTCGTGTGCATGTTCTTGAAAACTCACAGTAGATCTTTTCTAAATAGAACGTCGTCAATGATTTCGCAGTTCTTCAGTTTAATGATATGAAATTTGAGCTTGTTTTCGTTCATAGCTTGTCTATATTCGCTGCAGAGCTCATTTGTTTGATTGATCATTCATACTCATTGATAGAGATTTGCTTTCGATTCAATAAATAGAACATCAACTCTATCAAGAATCAAAATAGTCTGAAAATGATCTTCAAGACGCTGAGCTGATTCAGAGACGTTCGTTAAAGACATTCTGATTAAAGCATCAACTTTAGTGTTCATTTTGCCTGATCTAAAGATGATCTGAAAGTTGAACTTCGATAAAATGTTTAGATAGTTGACTTGTTGTCAACTCAACTGTTTGTTTTTCATGAAGATCTTCAAAGTCTGATGATCGATGAACATCTGAATGAGTAGTTCAGTGCATTTCAGCTTGAGTCGTCAATGTTCGAAGCATCGAATAATGACTAGCAATTTCTTGTCATAGATGTGATAATTGATTTCAGCAAGAATCATGCTTTTGCTGTAGAAGATCATCGAATGAAGAACTCTCTCGTCATCATACTGAGATAGTATTTCATCTTTTACATAGTTCAAAGCATCGATCTTCAGAATAGCTTGTCATTTGAGATCGAAGTGACGAAGTACTGAGATCGAGCTGACTTGTTTCTTTAGATTGTCAAAGACTTGAACACAAATCTCATTTCAAACAAAAGACGTGTTCTTTCTAGTCAACTGAGTGAATGATTTGACTAGCTTCGAGAAGTTCTTAATGAAACAGCGATAGAAGTTAACAAATCTCACGAAGCTCTGAATTTCTTTTAGATTGGTTGAAGTGATTCAGCTGACTATGACTGTCACTTTGCTGAAATTCATACGAAGATCTAGTTCTGATACAATGACTTCTAGAAAGACAGTCTCTTTCACATTGAATTCGTACTTTCAAATATTCATCTGCAGTTTAGCTTCGCGTAGTCGATTCAATACTAGTTTGACGTGATCTCTATGTTTCTTTCTCATTTTGCTATAGATGAGAATGTCATCTAGATAGACTTGACAAAAGTCGTTCAGAAAGTCTCATAGAACGTTATTCATATATTGCTGAAAGAAGATCGATTCATTAGTCAGTTTGAATGATAGCATCTTGTATTTATATGCTTCTAAAGCAGTGATAAAAGTGATGTAATTCTCGTTATTGAGATGCATTCAAAGTTTGTTGAACGCTGATATGATGTTCAATCTAGTCAGATGCTTGCAACTCACTATTTTATCAATGATCTCGTCTATCAACAATAGAGAGTATCTATTTCTTTTGAAAATGACATTTAGCTTTCAATAGTTCACGCAGAATCAAAGATCTTCATTTGCTTTGAGAATGAATAAAACAGGAAAGAAATAGAGAGTCTGACTAGAAGTGATGAATCTCTTTGACAGATTCTCGTTTAAGTACTTCTTTACTTTCAGAAGTTTGACAGAGAACATTCAATAGACTCAGCAGCGAAAAGACGTTGAATCATTGATGAGCTCAATTTTATGATCGTAGAAGCGATGAGAGAGTAGTTTATTTAATTGAGCTCGATTAAAAACATCTAGAAACTCATGATATTTCAGTGACAGCTTCGCTTTAATATCTTTCAAATTCTGAGTCGTTTCATTGATTGAAAAGACATTTAAAGCGTTCAAATCGCACTGAGTATTGTACGTGATTTTTCTATTGATGTTCATCATGAATAAAGCAAAAACTTTGATCTTGTTCTTCTTTGAATGATTCAACAGTATTTTGAACGAAGCTGCATTTATGCTTCAAATCGAGAATGACTCTTCTTGAATGAGTCGTTTGAGCATCATAGAGATTTTAGTCTGAATGATTGAAGAAAACAAAGATGATCGCGATCAACTTGAGTGCTTTGAATTGAAAGAAATTGAAAAAATCGAAATAGAAGTATTTAATTGATTCGAAAAAACAATGATGTCGTTTTGCATATTCAGTAATATTTCGTTTTTGTTCATTCAGAGCTTACTCAATATGACTTCATGATGATCAATGTCAACTATCAACATTGATACAGTCAATTTCTTATGACTTTCAATGATGAGGTTGAATAGAATTTTATGAGTGATGATCTTCTTAAATATCTTCTCATCATAATCTCTTATTAGCTTCTCTTTTGCCAGTGATATAGGTTGAATTCTCAGTTTCTCGCATACTTTATCAACTAGATTAGAATGTATGATCGTGTAAACGACTGAATCACTGTCTATTAGAGAACGAAGACTGAAAGATCGATTCTGAGAGATGAGATGAGTGTCAATTAGAAACAACTTTTCAAAGTAATTTTCTTTCAATAGAATTTCGTCTAGTTTGCACAAAGATATAATCTCTATCTCTTTGATGACTTTTGAAGAAATAACTAGTTTTTTTGAATCGAAATTCGAATTGAAATCGAAGCGATCATATTCATTGTTCACTGCATTAATTCTAGTAGATTGATTGAAGCACTCTTTAAAGCTATGATCTGATTTATGACATATGAAACAGCTTTCAACTAGAATGTCTGCTTCTTTGACGCTAGTTAAAACCGCGTCGCGTGACTTTAGCTGATCAGACTTCAAGTGATTGACTGACTGAGTGACAACAGTCGCTTTATGAAAAAGAGTCTTAGAAAGATCATCAACGCGTTTGATCTTGTTCTTGATCTTTCGAATGACTCGCTGATCATTATTCAAATGAATCAGATAGAAACAAATTTCTTTTAGAAAATCAGATTGAACTAGTTGATTTACTCAAATGAATCGAAGATGAAAGTGTATTTTATCTTTCAGATCAATGATTAGTTGCTTCTTGTGATAGTTTAGATAGAAAGATAGACGTTGAAACTGAGTATAAAATTCATTGAATTTCTTGAATTCTTGAATCAAGTTGTAGTATTCTTTACGAAAGTTGACTTTCTTATTCAAGTCATTGAACAACTGAGTTAACTCTTTCAAAAAATCATTGATGATTCTATAAAGATTGACATAGTCACGTTTGCATTTAGCTTGAGTGATCTCAGCTGCATCATTGAATAATCTAGAATGTATATAGCTCAATTTGACTCGTTCATTAGAAAAGAGATTAACGTTGATCTCTAGTTTATTCTGAATTTTTCCGTATCAATTCTCTCAAGTAGAATTCTTTTCATCAGTAAACAGCGAAGAATCAGGTATTTTTTGAGATCTAGAACGCTCAGAGTAAATGAAATCAGAAGAAGTGTTTTCTTTAGCTTGAAGTCTAGTTTTCAACTCTTTGATTTCATCTTCTTGTTGTTTATTTAACTTGTAGAGTTGATCTGTTTCTTCATCAAGAACTAGGCTTCAAGCCTTTCAAATTTCGTAGAACATGAGAAGTATTATCGTTTCAGCGAATGATTCATCATCTTCATGAATGAATGACGCAGCACTTGATGATTTCATTCGTGATTTCAATGAATCAGCATCAGAGATTTGAGAGAAACAATTTCGAAATTCTTCAGAACGCTCTTCAGTAGATGAATGACTAAACATGATGAGATTTGTTTGAAAGAAAGTTGAATGAATGACGATGCTTGATGATTGAAAAAGAAAAACGTATGAGATGATGTTTAATCTTCAACAAAGAAGATGAGATTTGTTTGTTGATTGATTAATTGATTCTCTAGCAAACAACGAAGATTCTTTATCATTGAATCTATTGATCGATTTGATTCTTGAGCAATTCTTGAAGATTCTTTATCATGATTCTCATAATCGAGTAAACTTTGCGTACTTAATGAGTGATAAGTAGTCTAGCAATTCAAACAGTCTTGTCGTTGATTTTATTCAACTCTCTAGTGTTGTTTTATCTTTTGATTGTCATCAATCATCAGGTAAATGAATTTCTTTAGACTCATTCTGTCTAGACGAGTATGTTGAATGAGTAATAAGATCAGTATCATGTGATTAACAAATTCTTAATATAATGTCAGAATTGTGTCTAAATGATACAATCAATGAAGATCAGAATTGATAGTGCTTGATCTTTAAAGATAGCTATAACTGAATATTAAGAATACAGAAGAAGATTAATACAAAAGCTTCTATTTATGTAATGTTCAGAGACTGCGCTAGATTCAAAAGAAATGTGTTTGTGACATAAAAAGAATGTGATGTAGATGAACAAGATGTTGGTGAAAGAAAAGAGTGTTGAGAAAGAAAAAGAATGTTGAGTTATATCTGAGTCAAACCTGAGTCAAACCTAAGTCAGATCTCGACTAGATCATTGACTAGTCATAATCAGTCTTATCAGTCTTGATACGCTCATAACACTTTCATTCAGACATTATGAAAGCAAATTGAAATCAATGACAAATTCGCAGCTCAGATAATTGAAGTGCTTTGCAATAAAGCATGACATCACAACAAGATTTCTCTAGTTGAGTATGAAGAACATGAGAATCATCTGTACTTTTGAGAAAGAAAGTACATGTTCAACTCAGATAAACTATGTCTTTGTATCATTCAGCTCGCTCATGATAATGTCATCAATGATCACTCAGAAAGAGCAAAAAGCTATGAACTGATCAGTTGAGTCTACTGATGATCAAACATTTATAAGTATATTTAATGCTTCATACAAAACTGTCACGTATGCACATGTTTTAAGCTCTTTAAACAATGAATTCAAGAATGATTGCATTTTCTTTCAATCTTTAAACATTGTTGATGTAATGTCTTCATGAATTATATAAATTCTTTATCGCTCAGTATCTTCATGAGTATCACATATAAATATGTTCTAGTCTTCGTTGATTGTTTTATCAAAATGAAACATTTAGTTCTCATCACTTCTATAAAAGTTGAAAAAGTTATCAACTGCTTTTATGCTCATATTTGAAAACATCATGATTTACTCAAACTTTTCATGTCTGATCAAGACACACAATTCATCTTTGATGTCTGAAAGCATATGTGTAAAATGCTGAAAATAGATGCTAAGTTATCAATGATGTATCACTCTGAAATCAATGATCAAATTGAGAGAATCAATGCTGTCATGAAGCATTATCTTCGAGTCTTCGTCAACTACATGCAGAATGACTGAGCTAAGTGACTTTCTGAAGTCAAATTTGTTGTCAATAATGCATTATTATTAATCACTTTAGCATCACTCTTCTTGATCAATTCAAGTCAGAATTCACATTTAAACTTTGAGTCTTCTGAATCTTTGCTTGAAAATCTTATGTTTTAAGCTCAAGACAAGTTAATCAATGTAGAAGAGTTCATCAAGAAGATGAAGAAACTAACTGAGCATCTACATGATGAAATGCTTATAACTCAGATTATTTACGAATTCAATGTCAATCTTTTTCATCGTTCTTGTTCTAAATACTTCGTCGAAGATAAAATCTGACTGAATGCTTGCAATCTCAGCATCGCTCGTCTCGTTGTCAAGTCAAATGATTGTAACATTGACTTCTTCAAGATCAAGCATGTTTTCAAGAACAATTCTCTGATCATTGAGTTAAATCTTTCAGCATTTATGAAGATTCATTCAATCTTTCATGTCATTCTTCTGAGTTATATCACAAGTGATTTTCTCTTGAGTCAACATCAGAAATCTCAAGAACTCATTATCATCAAGAATGATGAAAGATTCTGATATGTAAACAGCATACTAAACTTTCAGCATGATAAATGTTATAACTCATCTCTGCTCAAGTATTACATTGATTGAAAAGATCACTTTTCTACTTAAGAATCTTTTCATCTTCTGAATAATTGTGAGCAAATGCTTAATGAATATTATCTCATCAATTCTGTCATCAAAGAATCACATGTACTGTCATGTGTGATATTTCAATGTCAATGTCAAGAACTTTAAATTCAATCTTCATCATTTTGATTCAACTCAGATCTGACTCAGATCTTGTTTAAATTTAACTTAAACATCTTGTTTAAATTTGACTCAAATGTGATTCAGATGTATTCTAGTCTCACTTATGCATCATCATGTTAAAATGCATCTCATCTCATCTTGTTCAAATCTGACTCAGATGTGACTCAGATTTATTTCAGTCTTACTTATGTATCATCATGTTAAAATGCATTTCATCTCATCTCATTTAAATCTGACTCAGATGTGACTCAGATTTATTTCAGTCTCATTTATGCATTATTACATTAAACTACGTTTTGTCTTTCTCTTGCTCAGATCTGACTCAAATCTTATCTAGATTTAATTCAAACATTTTGTTTAAATCTGACTCAGATGTGACTCAGATGCATTTCAGTCTCATCTGTGTATCATCATGTTAAAATGCGTTTCATCTTGTCTCATTCTTTAAACATCTTGCTCAGATTTGACTCAGATGTGATTCAAATCTATTCTAGTTTCATTTATGCTTCATTACATTAAAATGCATTCACATTAATTCTTATTTTGTTTTAGTCTTCATCTTCAATTCTTTCTCATTTTATCTTGTTTCTTCTCATTATCTTGCAGAAGCTCAGTCTTGAAGAGAGAAGTTACTGTCATGATGTCAGATCATTAATTCAATTTAGAACATAAATAGTCGATGTTTTAAATAATTTTAATTCATTGAATCTGTTTTGCAATTCAATGAATCAAGTCATTAATCTAGTTATCATCATCTTAATTTAGTCTCAACAATTTTGTTTTAATCATTTCAGTTGTGTGCATGAATCTTTGCAATCTTAAGTTATAAAACTACTGTCTAGTCTTGATTCTGCTTAATTCATGTATATAAAAGTTGAGCTTTCGTTCTTTTCTTTCACTCTTTATCTTTCATCTTGTACATTATTTGATGTATTGTTCTATATCTAGTTCAAGTAATATAATAATCAATTCTTTATATTAATAGAATCTTTAGTTCAGTCTAGTTTCTAACAGAATTGCATGATACTGTTCAGTGAGAAGCATATGAAAGTATTCAAGCATAATCAGATGTTCAAATAAACTTCTGTTTATATAATGCATGAAGCAATTGTTCTTGATGTCTTCTTTTATCAATCGAAGTTGCTCATCATCATTGAATATATGCATTGAATCATTGCTGTGAATTATAGTAATAAAGATCTTTGCATTCTCAACTCTTGCAACTTTCTAAACAACAGTATGATCTTCTTTGAATTTTTTTAACATAGTAATGTTGAAGTTGATCAGCATGCAGATAACAGTGCTCACATCATGCTCAAGAATATTTATATTTAGCTTAATCTTAATGCGCTGAAAGAATTCTTAATCTTTCATATTGAAAGTTTTTCTCATCTCGATTCTTTGAAAGTATGAGCAGAAAGTCTTAATAACAGCATCATGCTCAGTCTCATTGTTCATTCTATTAAGCTTGACATTAATAATTCTCTGAAGCATATGATGTTTGAATTCGTGATCTCGCTTCAAGAATTGACATGTGACATGAAAATTAAGATCTTTATAATTCATATTAAATGAATTCTTGTTGCTCTTGAAATCTTCATAAGTTATATCAACTTGACTGACAACGAGATTCATCTGTACGTGATGTCAACTATGAATCTTTTGATTCTATTCTGTGTTTGAATAGAAGTCAAAAGAGTCAAGAGATCTCAATTCGACGCAGTTCAAACGATGTTAGAACGTTGCGTGATCAGAAAAGTCATCATGCAGAGTTTTCACCCACGCGACAACACTCTTTCTAACAGTCACAATCGATCTACGAAGAAGATTAATGACATGTCGATGTCAGTAAGAGATGAAAAGATACTACTAGTGAAAAAGACAACTCAGATGAAGAGTCTGCAAGTTGTGATTACAAGTGATTGAAGAATTTGCAACTCGTCGACTGCGTTGATATCAAAACGTCTTCATCACATCGACAGTGTTGTCAAGTAATTGATGAAAAGATATCAGGTAGAATAGTCATCTCAAGTATTGAAAGACATGACTACAGTGTTTGAAGAAGTAGTGACTCGTCGATCATGCTGATATACTGAAAGAGCTTGAGCTCACCTTCTTTACTTGACGTCAAGTCATTCATCTATTCACGTGGAAAATTGAGAGCTCAAGAGAACGATCAGAACGCATTCTCTTTCATTGATCAGAGTCAAACATCGAACGATTGCGATTGCACGTCTATACTAACAATTCATTCAACGTCTACGTGACATAAGTCAAATCAAGAGAAGAAAAGAATTACTCAGTACAATCACACTCTATCTTCTCATCGTGTGCATCTCTCTTTCATCACATATTTCTCTGCTCAATGAATGATAATCATTGAGTAAAAGAACACAGCTCTACGTACGTTACAATCACGAGCATTACGAGTGCAAAGAAAACGTCTTTCATCTTCGAATTGAGAATCAAATCAAAACATCGTTGTATAAAATATCGTCAATGAAGAGCAGAGCAAAGACGATGCATCATAATCAAACAGCACAGACACTTTCATCAAGAGTTTACTCGAGCATCACGCGCTGAATAGAAGCTATAGATTCATTACTTGATAACACAGTGTCAATCTCATTGTTTCGACTGCGCAAAGCAGTTGTATAGACGACAAGTGATTTTCTTTCTCAGAGAGTTTTGTTCACTCGATATAAATAGCATAGAGTCTCTCATGAGTCGAGTCTAAATCAATGTCACAAGAATGTATGAATTACAATTACAATTATATCAACTTCTTCATTATTGATTTGTACAATTGAAGAATCTTGTGTCTTATGCTGCTTGTCACTCTGTTCACTTTGTTGACTTTAAGATTGCATCTTATTCATTGAACAATCACTCAAATTCGTGACTTTTAGAAGCAAAGTGTCAAGACTGATTTGATACAATTTGTATCAATAATTTTTAATGTCATGTAGAGTCTTCTTGCTTTGATTGATAATTCAATGTGTCAGCTGATCATAAAAGACATCAAATAACTCGTGAAAAACATTTCATCATCATCAAATGAAATCATTGTTTACTGAGTAAGATGCACGACTGTCTTGAGTGATTATTTGATGTTCAATGAACTGCAAGTGAAAATGAATGATTTTCTTATTTATCAAAATGATGTCTTTGTTTTTCAGTCATTGAAGCTGTTCATTCAGTTTAAGAATGAATGTATCAGCTGTGTTGTTGAATGAACTCAGCATTTTGACTTTCTTGCTCAGCTTTAAAAGTAGCATTGTGATAATGATATTCATTAATATTTTTTCAATTTCAAAAAGTTTTTTGATAAAATCAAAATTGTTAGAAAGATTCTGAAGATATTGCATGATTGACATTTGAGATTTATTCAGCTCAATATTTTACTCAGCAAAAGTAGTTAAAAGATTCAAGTCTTCAAAGAGAATTGATGTGAATTTGATACAAAGATTCTGACTCAGTATAATATCACGAAAGCAATCGTTATATTCATAATATTTCTCATCAATATAAGCAGAATTAAGAATTCTGATTGTCGCTATTTTGATTTTGTCAAGCTTGTCAGACATGATTAAATGAACTGAGATTACATTTAATGCATTGAAAAAACAATACTGAAGTACTTGTTTATCATCATTCTGTTGCTTACGCTCGCGAAGATCAAACATCAACTTCAACTTGATTAAGCTTCAATTTATCTTAATGAGAAAGCAATGAAGAGCTATGCTCACATCTGTCGTGTTGAAGAAAATAAACAATTTGACAAGAATAATAGCAGTTCACTTGTCATCATTGATCTGCACTTCAAAGTGATTCTTTAAGTCAAATTGATAATCAAAACAATCAAAAAGATGCAGCAAATTAACATATTTCTTGTTTGTTCTTGCAAATGTGATGAGTGCATGCAACTTGCAAAGCAATGTCTGAGTCTTTGCAATCAATGCTTGCTGTGTCTTCATCAACTGTAGTTTAGAAAAATCTTTGATAAGTTAGCACTTCTTGTCATTGCAATAAGTGCATCAATATGACAGATAAATAGTTGAATGATTCTTCTTTGAAATCACTTGTTTTACTTGAATGATATGCTTGTGATTTTTAGACTGACTGAATCACATGTTGAATACTGAAAAGTCTCGCTTTATTTTGATGCTACTGTTGAATTTTCAATACTGATTCAGAAACGTATTTCATTCAATTGTTGAAATGAAGATCTTCAGCTTAACTGTGCAATCTTCTGACAAATCGAAGACTTTTTTGAGTGTATTCTTTATATTCTGAAGAACTGATGAATCTTCATGATTCTCAAGCAGAATCAACTGAGTATGAGTTGAGATCAATCTGAAGATAAATTCAAGAAAAGTCATTTATTCATTTCAATGCAGATTCTTAATCTTTGAATCATTAATGTTGTATGTGAAAAATATGAATTCAAGATAAAAAGTATGTAACAAAGACATGTTTGAATAGTTTGCAATGATAACTTCGTGAATGTCAGAATTTGAATGTAAGTAAAAGACTCAATTATATAAAATGTCATGAACAGAAAGACAGTTCTTGAATAATGATGATGTGACTTAATGTAATTTAATGTTGAAGCAAATGCTGAATGTTCAGTTCATTAAGATCTTTGTCACAATCTTGCAAGTAATGTAAAGATTTTCATTTAAAAAATCAAATGCATCAATTGTTGATTCAACTACTTCATTGATTTCAAAAATAATCTTAGCTTAAAAGATGACAGATTTGATGCTTTGATGCTCAGCTAGATTTGCTTTTTGCATCATTTTCTCATTGTTTAAAATAAGAATAGTGAAATTGTCATTCTTAAGCTTCATTGCTTAAGATGTGTAATACATGACGTCAGTCACTGCATTTTTATCTGTTGATGTCGCTTTGAACTTTTCTTTGAACATCATGATGAAATGTTTGTCAAAAGATATAAAGTAATGATGTAAGATGATGTTAAGCTGTTAAATGTGAAGAAGCAATAAGAAGCAGTAAGATTGTAAAATGTACAATGATAAAATGAAATGAGATTGCAGAATGTTGAATTCTATACTGATGTAAATCTAAACTGAATGATTAATCTTAACAGTTGCAGCTTGAATTGAGATTGTTATTTGATTGTAATGAAAGATAGAAAGTGAGATAAAGTTGCAGAATGTAAAATTCTAGACTGATGTAAATTTAAAGTGAATGATTAATCTTGACAGTTGCAGCTTAAATTGAGATTGTTATTTGATTGTAATGAAAGATAGAAAGTGAAATAAAGTTGCAGAATGTAAAATTCTTGACTGATGTAAGTTAAAGTTGAAAGATTGATCTTGATGATTGCAGCTCAAATTGAGATTGTTATTTGATTATGATTAAAAATAAAAAGTCTTTAAGATGAGAATGATTCTGATTCAAAAGATTGAAGCAATTAACTGTTATGATGTTTCAAAAGTTGAGTTTCTTTAAAAAGCACACACTTGAATAAAGTGAGTAAAATCTCGTTGATAAATTGTATTCTTTTATTAAATATAATTAAAATGATAAAAGTGTTGATCTCAATTTTAATATGATGATTATCTTTCATTCATAAAACAACAAAGCTGTTATTCATCTTTTATTGAATCATGCTTATTTACACTGTATTCTTCACTATATTCAAGTTAATGATATAAAAGAAATGATACAATGAATATTGTTTATGTGATCAGCGATGAAACTCATCTGTACGCGATGCTGATTACAAATTTACTGTTTAACTACAGTAAAGTTTAAAGATTATCAAAAGTTTGAATGATATCAAGACATTGCATGATGATGAAGCGCTGTGCGTTGATCGCGTGCAAAGTTTTCGCGATTACGCAGACTTCAATAATCTCAATGTGCATGCTACAAGCAATCTGCATGCAGATGAGAAAGTCAAATAGAATGCAGAACTACAAGAAAAATCGCTTATGAAAATCATTCAATTCAGTATCTTGTCATTGTAATGATAAGAACTGAGATAGAACACTCTTGTGTTTGATCTGTTGAGAATGATTAGCAGAAAGAACTTGAATCATGAACATTCTTTAAATTTACATGCTAACTATGTATAAATCTTGTTAAGACTGCGTGTCTGTTACTATGACATAAGCAACTCATGAGATTCATTAAGTTCAATACAAGCAAACTCAAAAGTCTCATTAATATCATTTAACAGACGTTCAGACACAGACATTCTATACATGAGCAATACGCTGATGAGAAGACTTCATTAAGAGAAGAGAAATACAAGCGAGTTAGTAAAGAATGATTGAATTACGCTGTTTGATTAAAAGTGTAGCATATGAACATCTCTGCAAAACATGATCAATCTGCATAAGAAAGATCTTTACAGATAACATGAAACAGATGAGTTGTACATTTTACAAGCGAAGCGAGCGTCTGCAAGACGTGATATACAATGATGATGATTGTTAATCTTAAGAATCTCACTTCTTCACTAAGTTCTGACTCTTGAATGTCTTGATGATAAAGTTAATCTCTAGTTGAAAACATCATCTGTATAGTTTAAGAGAACAGTAGCATATGTTGATGTGATTAAAGAAGAAATCAACTACAATACACATGCATATCGCTGATGAAACATCTGCAACTCATGCTTAAGAAGTAAACTGTTGAAATTTGAGCAGTGAGAGATTTCACTCATCTTGAACTGTGAATCTGTTGCAAGAGAAAAGACTATTTCTCACTAAGAAGAAAATCAGCATAGAAATCATGTTTTATGTATGTTGCATGCAATGTATGCAACATATTTTCGATAGATTTTACAAAAGTTGCAATGCATGATGATTCTACAAGAATGCTTCATGAAAGTTGAAATATACAATGACTTTACAAAAGATCTTACGAAAGTTGAAACATATGATGACTTTCACGTCTTATAAGAGTTGAAACGCAAAATGACTTTACAAATGATTAAAGATCAAGAATGAGTTTTGATATGATTACAATCTACAAAGAAGATGCATATTTCTTGAAACTCATTCTAAGACACTTCTGATATGATGATGATTTATAAGAGAAAACTTCAATTTCTTTAAAAGATTGTTTCATCAGAATATCATATGATATCTGCAAGAAAAAGCACAAATTGTTTGATTTATACAAGAGTTTAAGCAGCTGATGAATTTTACAGTATACGAATATTATCACAAGAAAGAAGATACAAGCGAAGATCATATTGATCACAAATATATGATTGCAAATATATAGCTTTCACATAGATTCACAATGAGTGTTGAATTGAGTAAGAATTAAAAAAAAAAAATTGTTTGCATTTTTATCACTTATCATGTTTCACTCTGAAACATGAGCAAACAAGCTGCATTATAAACATCTCAGTCACATCTTCATTGATTTGCATATTCTTCATGTTGAGTCTTTCTGCAATGATCATTTATTGACTTTCATGATTATACTGAAAACATTCTTCGAGATGAATAAATCAATTCATAGTGAAAATACAATATATATCTTCATAATTCAATCAAAATCTGTCAAGATAATCAGTCATTTATATTGAATTGAAATTTTCTTTGTTTAAAAAGCATAATTGATCATCTTTTAACATCATGACATCTGTTAACAAAATTAATATCACACTGCAAGTCATAATGATTTTGAATGAATCTGTCTGTTACTTTCACTATTGTGATTCATGAGAATGTGATAGCAAGCACTTTCATAAGAGCATCACGAATCACAGCAATTTATTTATTGTCAATGAGCAAATCAGTTATGTAGTTTAATCAAGACGTGTTGCATTTACTCATTTAATGATTACATAACTTTCACATTACTATTAATAACTTTCTAAATACAGTTGCAAAAATAAGCACTCTGTTTGAAGTCTTTCATGAATAGCACAGCTTTAACATCTTGTTGTGAAGATTACATTCAAGCGTTTGATGATGCAAATCATAGTTTACATGATTGAAAGATGAGATGATGATCATCATAAAGTCACTGAAATGTGATGTCATTGTCAATTTAACAGCAGAGAAAGTTAAGAAATTTTCTTCAAGTCAAGATGTTAAAGAACAACATTCTCAAATTAAAGCAGATTCAAAGAATCATTATTCAAGTTCATTGAATCTCATGCACTTTAATTTTTCAAACATATTGCATAATTTCACTTTCTTCTCAATTACTCTTTGCATTACTTGTGACTTAATAAACATTGAATAACACTATCATGAAGATTGATAACAAGATTTATCTGTACATGATGTTGACTACAAATCTTTTGATTCTATTCTATGTTTGAATAAAAGTCAGAAGAGTCAAGAGATCTCAATTCAATGCAGTTTGAATGATGTTAGAACATTGCATGATCAGAAAAGTTATCATGCAGAGTTTTCACTTATGCAACAACATCTTTTCTAACAGTCACAATTGATTTACAAAGAAGATTAATGACATGTTGATGTCAGTAAAAGATGAAAAGATATTTAGTGAAATAGTCGTTCTCAGTATGAAAGTCGTGATTACAAGTGATCGAAGAATTTGCAATTCATTGACTGCGTTGATATACTGAAACATCTTCATCACATCAACAGTATCATCAAGTAATTGATGAAAAGATATCAGATAGAATAGTCATTCTCAGTTTGAAAGTCGTGACTACAGTGCTTGAAGAAGTAGTGACTCGTTGATCATGCTAATATACTGAGAAAGCTTGAACTCATCTTCTTTACTTGACGTCAAGTCATACATTTATCTACATGAAAAATTGAAAGTTCAAGAGAACAATCAGAATGCATTCTCTTTCATTAATCAGAGTCAAACATTGAATGATTGCAATTGCATGTTTATACTAACAATTCATTCAACGTCTACGTGACATAAATCAAATCAAAAGAAGAAAAGAGTTACTCAGTACAATCACACTTTATCTTCTCATCATATGCATCTTTCTTTCATCACATATTTCTTTATGCAATGAATGATAATCATTGAATAAGAGAACACAGCTCTATGTATGTTACAATCATGAGCATCATGAGTGCAAAGAAAATGTCTTTTGTCTTTGAATCAAGAATTGAATCAAAACATCATTGTATAGAATATCATCAATGAAGAGCAAAGCAAAGACAATGTGTCATAAATGAACAACACAGACATTCATTAAGAGTTTACTTGAGCGTCACATGCTGAATAAAAGCTATAGATTCATTACTTGATAACACAGTGTCAATCTTATTGTTTCAACTGCATGAAGCAGTCATATAAATGATAAGTGATTTTCTTTCTCAGAGAGTTTTATTCACTCAATATAAATAGCATAAAGTTTCTCATGAGTTGAGTCTAAATCAATGTCATAAGAATGTATGAATTACAATTACAATTACACTATCATGAAGATAATGTTGATTGAATGCATATAAAACATCACGACTAGTGCTAAACAAGCTTTCACTACTCAACATGTTAAAAGATGAAGAAATACTACTTTTAAACTTCATTCATCTTTTGAATCTGTCAAAAAAGCAGTCATAGAAAGAATATTAAATGTTTTGAAGCAAACAAATAAAACAGAGTCATGAAACAAACAGTTTAATTTGAAAGACATCAAGTATCTTCTTAAAGATACTATCTTATTTACTGATTTAATTTCACAATTCAAACACAATACACAGCATTAATTTAAGCAGATCTTGAGTATCAATAATAACAGTTGAAAGAACAAAGTTGATTCTGAAATATATGATGAAGAAATAAATGAGAACATAATTGAGAAGTCTGTAAACTTTCACGATAATGATTCAGATGTATATGATTTGTCTTACATTGTAAACTGAACAATCATACTTGATGATAGAGAGATTTCACACGACTCAGATACAAAAGTATTCAATTATGCAAGTGAGTTTGACTTTGAGCTTTGATGTAATGATCAATCTTGTTTGATCTTCGACTAATGTATTAATTGAAACTACATGCATTTTTCGCTTTGCAATCAGACTATTGTTCATTGCTTCGATTAATCAATTGAGATGACAAAGACATTAAAGAAATGCAACGACTGAAGAAATTTGAAAAATATACTGTTTCATTTGCAAAATAGTGACAAGAGAGAGTTCATCATTGAATTGATCAGTTCATGAATTCGCAAAGATTTCAGCAATTATATCACAAATGATGAAACTTCTTTCAAGCTCAAAGTATTAAGAAAAGACAAAGAAATACAAGTGTTAAGAAATGAAATCTTAATTATCATTTTGAATTGCTTCTTCTATGTATCAGCTAACTGATTGCTTTCATTCAGATCAGTTAAATCACTCATGCAAAGCATTTAAAGAACAAACATAAGAAGCATTTGCAGAAAGATGAATCATACATACTTGATCTTTTTACTCGTTGATGATGTTATCACAAGCAGTGTAAAAACTTCACTCGCATCTGTTATCATTGAAATATAAATCATTCTCATGAAGCAATAGAATCAAAGACAATATAATATTGAGCAACAGCAATCGCAAAATATGATGAAGAGATTGACTGCAACAACTTTTCATTCAGTTTAGTCATTGAACGACTTCATTCATTTTCAAGAAATGAAGATTCATTGATGAAATTGAAGTCTTCATCAAGCAGTCAGTTCATTGCAGACATTGTCTATAATGCAACATTATCAAGTACATTCTTATTAAAGTCAACGTATGCAGCAACATTTGATTCATTAATATGCACATTGTAATTAAACTCATGATTTAACTATTAACAGTAGCAATAAATGAGTTTAATTGAGACGTGTTGTCAAATGTGTTAAAATTCTTGTCATTACTTAAACAAACTGTTAACATCACATGAAGAATCATTAGATGAAAGATTCTTTGAAACAAAACTATATCATCTTCAATGTCATTTCATCATCAACAATTATCTTCACTTGTTACTGTCACTTATTTGACTAATGAACTCATCTTTACATTTGTTAATTAACTAATTTCTTCATCTAAGTTCAAGTCTTTAATCTTCAATACTTGAATCTTCTCAGTCTTCATTGTACATCAAATAGCGACAACTATAAAATCTAAGCAATCTCACACTTATAATAAGCTCAGAAGAAGCAATGATGAGTTTAAGCGTAATTGACATGCTATCAGAGAGTTTCAAATAAAGATGAAGAAGATAAATGTATAGTCATATATCTTTCAAATTGCTCATCAAGTCATGATAAAAGCAAGATAAATGACAACGATAAAATAAAGTTTGTAAATTCTGAAGATTACTTCAACTTGAGATATATAGCACTTTAACAATCATTACTCTCATTTCATAAAAGATTTAGATGATTGCATCTTGAGCAACAATAGCTAAATCATGAGAATAGCAATGATATTTATTCAAGTGATTGATTTTGTTCTCTTTATGATTTAGCTAAATATAGTTTACATATCTTAATTATTAAACTCAAATTGAAGTTAATAACTTCTGAATAAATGTGATTCATTGACTTTGCAATTAATATTTTTCGATTCATCTTGTTACTGACATTTCATGCACAGATAAACAGTCAAGCATAAAGAATTATTACAATTCATCATTGCTTCATACAAGTTATATAAAAACACTAATCGAAGACTTACAAATAATGCAACGCGTATGCTCTTCATGTGAGATGAAGATAAACAACATCAGCGAGCTTGAACATCATCTTCATCACTGTCATGTTCGCTTGCATGATCAACTGGAAAAGATTTTTTGACGAAAGCTATTATCATCATCAGAATCATCATCATGCGATTTGATGCAACTCATCTAACGCGATCATAAGACTGCAGAATGAAATTCAAACTTGAATGATTCTTACAATGAAAGCATTCAAACAAACATTAAAGACGAAAATCAAGAATATATGTTAATAAATGATTTTGCAAGAGAGCACATGAACATTGAGATGAATAACGCTGATTTGAATCAGAATATGAAACATATATCATCAAGAATCGAAACAATACAACTTCAGACTGAACTTCTCTTTACATCATCAATGCTGCAAGTTGAAATCTTCGTTGAGACAATTGATTGTGATGTCAAAACAACAGTCAACATGTTAAAGAAAGTATCAGAGTTGTTGAGTTTGAATTCTCAAATGATCAAGAACATAAACAACAATCAATCTTATTTATTTTAATGCAAAGCAAATTACGCATTCACTCATTAACTTCATTAAACGAAGATTATCAAAGACAATGTTAATTGATTCTTTCAAGACTTGCGTTTGCGAGTCTTACATCAATATATCAGCTTTCATGATGCAAACAAGTGATTGATACTTCTACATCAGATTTCATATGATGTTGAAAACAATGAATGATATTCTTGAATGTTCACAGTCAAATTCAGTTACAAAGAAGTTCAAGAAGAGCAGCACTGCATTTTGTATTACAACATCATTGAGACACTTCAATTCTTGTTGAATCACTCATCATTTTAAAATGAGCTGATCTACGCACTCGTTTAACATTATAATGTTGATAACTTTCAAATCTACAACGAGATGCATACTGCTGATTGATGATGAAAAACGCAGAAGAAGCTTTCTGATGATGCTATCATGACATCACTGTTAATTTTCATTGATAAGATAATCTTAACTGAGCATTAAGATAATTTATCTGCATGATTTATATATCTAATGATAGGGAATTTAAATCAACGCACAAAACATGCTCAAAAACAATTAAGATTAATTCTTCTGAAATTTCTTCTCATAGTTGACAATGACAACGACGATATCAAGTCAAAGATTTGACACATGATGTTATCAATCATACTCAAGCATACATTAAACATGTATCATCATGCATTAATACATGATCTTACACGTAACAGTTGTTAAAGTTATGTTCAGAAATGACATTTCTGTTCTTTGCATGAACAATAAAATAAGACAATGTTATTTGATAATCATTGAGTTCATGATGAATTACAAGAAACAAGTATTAATCACAGACATCAATGTTACGATTCTAGTCTTCGTTTATTCTTCAACTAGTCTTCGTCTGATTTCATTCTAATCGAGTCTAGCAAAAACCTGATCTAGAAATGATGTCATTGAGTTTCTGCATCATATGTGTAAGACGTCAACTTAATCGAGTCTAGCACAGAGCTGAGAAACATACATATAAGAATCGAGTTCTTTTTTGTAGATACTTTTCTTTCTTAGCATTTATCTATTAGTTAAATGACATTTCTATGACTCGCTTTAGACCGATTTCTAACAGTAGATAAATGCTAATCAACTACTCTGCTATTGACGTGTAAACGATATAAAATAATCTACTTCGTTCATTCAGAAAATTCGCAAGAAATTCTTTGAATTACTTTCATCAAAATACACATTCAAATTTACTTAAATTTATCAAATCAATCACTCAATCTTATCATAATTAAATCTATTTATCTACTCTTATCTTTCTCATAATAACACGTGACTCTGAATCAGTCAAGTCATGAACAGCTCGTCTGCTTAGAAGCATTGCTAGTAGACAAGTTTTTCTTATTTCTGTTGATGCTTCAGCGAAATCTCAGAATGTCGCTATCTCATGAAACATCAATACAGATCAACAACTTTGTCAATGAGCTGTTGATCAGTCAGACGAGATCATCAAGATGCTGATTGAGCTAAGAGATCAATGAGACATGACTTTGAAACTCAACGAGCAATGAATTGATCTACAAGTCGATCACATCAAAAGACTTGATGAGCTGAAGATCAATTAAACAACAATAAACACTCAAGAAGAGACTATCATTGAACTACAAGAGAAAGTATTGAATCTAAAAAAGAGACAGCGTTCAGTGAATCAGTCTCAATCTTGACAGTCTACAAAGTCTTGAACTTCTATCAAGAACTATACTTGACGAAAGTCATCTACTTTATTCGACAATGATCATCACAAGTCTTTCAAGTTTTTGAACTCATCTGTATTTATTGACGAAGATGAATCAACATGAGATAGCTGAAGAGTCAAGATGAATGACAAGCTTCAGACAAATGTTAATCACTTTGATAATGAGAATATCTGTATTGTCTATGTGATATCTAGACTAGAAAATGATGCTGCTGAGCACATTTTCGCTTGACGTCGACATGATGCTTTGCATTCATACATCTCGATCAACGAGCTATTTGAGCATCTGAAAGAAATATACGATGAACTGAATAGAAATCGAAAGTGTCGTTGCGAGTACAACGCTTTGAAACAAGCAGACAAGTCTTTCAATGTCTTCTACTTCAATTTTATGAAGTTATTCAGCTATCTCAATTATGACAATTGCATTGTGATGAATGATCTTCAGAATAAAATCAATAATCGCTTGCAGAATGCTTTATCAGTCTGTTCAAAGAACTTTACTTCGCTCATTCGCTTAAGAATCTTTCTTCAGAGTGTGAATAATAAACAGCGAGTCAACTATCAGCTACGCAGCGAACGTCACACTGTCATTGTCACTATCATCATCAAAGTCATGATTGTATCTGATAAACGTACTGCTACTTCATTGTCAGTAACGACTTCAATAATTGATTATATTAAGTCTATCATCTTCTCTACTTCTAAGTCAGCAAGATCGTTTATCATCTGCTATACTTGCAAGGTTTCAAGTCACTTGTTAAAGAACTGCTCTCAAAACAAGATCAACATTTCTGCTTCTTAAGCTTTCATCTTTCGTTTACATGAAATCATCATTTCGAAGAATAAAGAGAATGAGAAAATGTCTTTCAAGAATAGCGAGGCAAAAAACTAGAGACTTTCATCAAAGACGCGATGAAAAATGTGTTAATTTCTTCAATAACAAGCATGTCAAATGATTCTTTTGCTTCTGAATCTTTGACTACTGAATGTGTACTTTCTAACAATGAAATTAATTACTCATTGAAGTCATTGATTGACATTGAAGCTGCTGACTATTCGTTCATTGATGAAGTGATCGCGCAGATTGTTTGTGATTAGTTGCAAATCAAGTCTCTGACTTTGATCAAAGCGAAGTCAATTCGAGAATTTGACAATTATTATGCTAAAAAACTCATTACTCATGTCATTTATTCAAATCTGACTGTTCAAGATCATATGATTGACACAGCTTCTATGTTGATCACTCAATTAGATCAACATCAAATGATTCTCAAAAAAACATGAATGAACAAAATCAATCTAGTAATTGATATGCAAATCGATTTTCTTTGATTTTCAAATTTTATTCTCAATCTGAAATCAATTGTTCTACTCACAAGCAACAAGACAATCACGAAGCAAAAGAGTTTAACTTCTACTCATATACTGAAGAGATCTTTCACTATTTCTCAATTCAGTCTGAAATCACTCTCTTTCAGTCAGTTCAATGAGAAGTCAGTTAAACTAATTGAACAGTTAAAATCGCGTGACGCGACTTTAACTAGCGTCAAAATCTCTAAATCAACGTCAGATTCAACGAACATAGCAATGATAAAGACAGCAACATATAGAATGTTAGTCAAACGATCAGATATCAAGATCTTTGCTGTTATTGTCTTGAAAATCGATTGACTCATAATAACAGCTGAGAATAAGCTCAAAGAAGTGAATCTACATGAGCTTTCACACGTCAAGACTCTCAAGCAAGTCAAGATCAAGCTTCTCTCTGAATATCATGACTATCTAGATGTCTTCGATCGAGCAATGATTAATCAGCTATCATCTCATCGTATCTATGATCACAAGATCGAGTTGATCGACAAGAAAATGTTCTCACGAAGCAGACTATATCAGATGTTCAATCACAAGCTTCAGAAGATAAAGAAGTATCTGATTAAATATCTGAACAAAGAATTCATTTTCTTCAGCTTTGCATCATACGTCTCGCTTATCTTGTTTGCTGAAAAGAAAGACGAAAGTCTGCGTTTCTGCGTCAACTACAGAAAGCTCAATGCTTTGATCAAACGAAATCACTACTTTTTGCTCTTGATAGACAAGACTTTTGCTCATATACAAGAAAGCAAATACCTGACTTAATTGAACATCATTATCACGTTCAATAAACTGTGAATGCATTCAGATAGCGAAAATCTGACTATCTTTATCATCTTCTTCAACTTATACAAATATCATGTAATGTTCTTTAAATTAATCAATGAATCAACGTTTTATCAACACTATATGAACGACGTGCTGTTCAAATATCTTCATCAGTTTTGTCAGATCTATTTAAATGACATTATCATTTACAGCAAGATCTTGAAAAAACACAAGCGACATGTACAATTGATCTTGAATAGACTACGAGAAGCTGATCTACAGATAGACATCAATAAATGTAAGTTTCATGTTTAGAAAATCATCTTTTTAGAACTTTTGATGTCAATCGAGAGACTTAAGATGAATTCACGAAAGATACAAGCAGTAGTTGATTAATCTACACTCAATAATCTCATTCAGATGCAGTTCTTCATTGACTTCTGCAATTTCTATCGACGCTTCATCAAGAACTTTTCGAAGATTGTTCATTCAATGATTCAACTCATTCAAAAGAAGATCATATTTGAATGAAACAAAGTCTGTCAAACTGCATTCGATTACATGAAGAGATGTATGACTGAGACTTTTATACTTCGTCACTTTGATCAAACTCATGATTTCATTCTTGAAATTGACTCATTTGACTACGTCAACGATGAAGTTCTGTTTTAATATGATGATGAAGATGTTTTACATTCAATTGTCTTCTATAGCAAGAACATGTCTTCTGCTGAATGCAACTACGAAATATATGATAAGAAACTGCTGATCATCATTCAAGTTTTTGAACATTAACGACTTGAACTGAAGCTGATCGACATTTTTATCAAGATATTCATCAATCATTAAACGCTCATCTCATTGATGAAAGACAAGAAGCTGAGTTGACAACAGATGCGTTGAATTCAAAAGCTAGCTGACTTTAACTTCAAGATAATGTATTAATCTGACAAACAAAACATTAAGATTGATGCATTAACTTGTCAAGCTAACTTCGTGCCTAGAGATTTCGACAATGAACGCGTTCAATATCAAAGAACTACTATTCTGACTTCAAATTGAATGAAAATTGCTGATCTAAAGAAGAATATCAGTGAATCAATCTATAAGCAGATTCTTGAGATTAATGAAATCGACAAGAATTGTATGCTACTTCGCGAAGCAATAGCAAGAGATGAGACACAATATGAAGATATCAAATTGAAGAATTGTTGAATTCAGAATGAAATCTTGTATCATGATAGTCAGCTATGAGTTTCGTTTAACGAGCTGCTACAAATGAATCTGATTCGTGAGATGCATGATCAATCATCAGTTGATCATTCTGATATTCTTAGAACTGTGAAAATCATAAAGCGAAATTACTATTGATCTTCTATGCGAAAAACGATAGATCAATATATTCAAAACTGCTACATATGTCAACGTTCAAAGATATCAAGAGATAAATCAAATGACTTGCTTCAACTTCTATTTATATTTGAACAGCGATGACAGAACATAGTCATGAACTTTATTATTGATCTATTTGATTCGTATGACTACAACGCTATTCTGACTGTCATCTGCAAATTGTTGAAAGAAAGACATTATATTTCTTGCATCACTGATGATGAAGATATCACAGTCGAAAAGACAGCTGAAATGTTGCTTCAATGAGTATATTAAACTTACGATTTATCAAGCTTCATTGTATTTGATCGAGATTCTCAGTTCATCTTCATTCTTTGAAAATTTCTTTGCAAACGACTGAGCATTTCTCTTCAATTGTTCATCATCTATCACTTTCAGATCGATGATCAAAGCAAACGAGTCAATCAGAACGTCAAGCGATATCTTCAATTCTTTTGTTCATATATGCAGAACAACTGATTTAAGTGACTATCAATGATTAAGTTTGTTAACAATAACGTCTTGTCATCAGTCATTTTCTTGATTCTCTTCTTCATGAACAAGAATTTTCATTCTCATATGAGCTTCGATTCTGACATCATCAAGTATGAAAGCACTTGCGAACGCTTGCAGATTGATCGAGTCAAGAATATATCTGAACAAATGAACAAAACATTAATCTTCATGTGTGAAGCTCTGATCAAAACATGAAAACAAATAATGAATCAAGTTAACAAGCATAGAAAGAAGATCAATTACAAGATTGAAACAAAGATGTTTCTGAATGAACAAAACATTGTTACAGCGAGATTCTTCAAAAAATTGAATGACAAGATGCTCAATTCATTCAAGATCAAAGACTCTGTTAACTTCTTCTATAAATTGAAACTATCAGACATCATGCGTATACATGATGTATTTCATTCAGAGCTTCTTTGTTCTGCAGTCGATGACTCTTTGTCTGATCAGAAGAATGAATTCTCGAAGTCAATAGTGATAAACGATGAAGACGAATGAAAAATCAACGATATATTAAACTCTTGACGATATCGAAAATGACTTCAATATCGAGTTAAATGAAAGAGCTATGACAATGATCTCAACTGATATAACGCTGACGATGACGAATTTATGAACGCTCAAGAGATGATTGATGACTTTCATATTAAATATTCAAGAAAAGCGCACTAAGAAACAACATTCATGCAAACATGAATAGTCAAGAAAGAAAAGTAATGTTACGATTCTAGTCTTCGCTTATTCTTCAACTAGTCTTCGCCTGGTTTCATTCTAATCGAGTTTAGCGAGAATCTGATTTAAAGATGATGTCATTGAGTTTCTGCATCATATGTGTAAGACGTCAACTCAATCGAGTCTAGCACAGAGTTGAGAAACACACATATAAGAATTGAGTTCTTTTCTGTAGATACTTTTCTTTCTTAGCATTTATCTATTAGTTAAATGACACTTCTATGACTCACTCTAGATTGATCTCTAACAATCAAGATGAATCAACAATGTTTTATTTATCAAGTGTCATGTCATGAGCGCAAAAATTTAGACAAGACATGATCAATTCAAATGCATGCATTTACTAGAAATCAACAGAGACAACAAAGAAAGAACAATATAATTGAGAATAACTTTGCTTAAATACATTCAGTGAAAAACTTTGCATGATCACATATGTTTATCAATATTCATGAGACAATGATGATAAATGTGTTACATCAACTACTTAAGAAAATTATCTTATATTTGATGTTATGATTCAGTCAGATCATCAACGAAAGTGTTTATACAAGTCAAAGAAGAAAAGAAATCAGATTAATTCTAAACGATGCATTAGAAACAGCTCAGCTGAATCAAAGATTTCACGTCATTTCATCATTTAAAGACATGAAGAGATTTGTTAAGTACAGTATGATTAAGTAATGAATTGATGCAAATTGAAAGTCGATTGTATGTCAGTTTATATCAGTCATTGCATCACTTCTGATCATGAGAACATCTGCAATAATTCACTTCGCTCAAACAGTGATAGACTTCATGATACTTGCTCAATATCATTTGCATGACGAAGAAATTCTTCAATATCTTGAACATGCGCTTTTTCGATTGAACAAGCTAAAGAATGTTTTTCGTCATTTGCAATCTGAGCATTCAGATACAGACGTTGATCATTTCAACATTTCAAAACTACATGCAATGACACATTATGCAAGTCAGATTTGAAGACACGATAGTGCTGATAATTTCAATACAAAGCACAGTGAGATTGCACACAAGCATTTAATAAAGATCTTTTTCAATTGCATCAACAAATGAGAAACATTTCAAAAACAGTTATTGCATTACAATACTTAACATCTGAATCTTCTTGCAATGAAAAATATTCTTCTTCACAAAGATATAAAATAAAGCAAGATTAACAAGCATGCATTGACTGCTATAATAACATGATTCAGTCATGTTTTTAGTCTTTATAAAATTCAAGATGCACTCATTCATGAACAATGCAATCAAATACAAGAGACAAAACTCAATTCAAAGTTATGATGTCATGCATCAATCTTAGTTGAAATTCTGAACATAAAGAAGCTTCTTGATGCATTAACAGTCTTCGTGCGCAAGTGTTGTAACATAGTCAATGAGAAAGTCATATCAGATAAAGAATTAAATAAAAAGAAAAAAGACTTGATCTGAATGAAATCATACTACGTAAACGTTCATGAGTCACTTCAATGCTAAAAACAAGATGAAAAAGATGTTGATGACTTAAAAAATCTTATCAGTGATAGAGTATACTGCTCATTGAACTGACAGAGAAAGAAGAAAGTTTGAAGATGTGATTATGTTCTGATTCAAAAGAGATCAAAAAAGATGACTGAAGTCTTAACTCTGCTAAATGATCAACTGTTTGATTAACTACGACTTATTCTTTTCATTATAAATTTGTTGCGTCAAGACAACAAGAGTAATAAGCTACAACATTGTTAAAGATCAGCATAAAGTGAGTCATATGAATGTCATTTAACTAATAGATAAATACTAAGAAAGAAAAGTATCTACAGAATAGAACTCACAACTTATATGTGTGTTTCTGATCTCTGTGCTAAACTCGAAAGAATTAATGTCTTACACAGATGATGCAAAGACTTGATGACATTATCTCTAGCTTAAATGCTCACTAAACTCAATTAGAGATAATCGAGATCGAGAATAAATTGAGAATAAAGTTGAGAATAAAGTTGAGAATATATCAAGAATAGATTGAGAATAAATTGAGAATAAAGTCGAGAATAGATCAAGATCATAACATTATTTTCTCTTTTCAACAATTCATGTTCACATGAATGTATTTTCTTAGTGAGTTTTTGTTGAATATTTGATATGAAAGTTATCAATTATCTCTTGAGCGTTCATAAATTCATTGTTGTCAGCGTTGTATCAGTTGAGATCGTTGTCATAGCTCTTTTATTTAACTCAATATTGAAGTCATCTTCAATATCATTGAAAGTTTAATATATTGTTGATCTTTCATTTGTTCTCATCATTTATCACTATTGATTTCAAGAATTCATTCTTCTGATCAGACAGAGAATCATTAACAACAGAATAAAAAAGCTCTGAATGAAATACATCATGTATACACATAATGTTTGATAGTTTCAATTTATAAAAAAAGTCAACAGAGTCTGTGATCTTGAATGAATCAAGCATCTTGTCATTTAGTTTTTTGAAAAGTCTCGCTGTAACGATGTTTCTTTCATTCAGAAACATCTTTGATTCAATCTTGTAATTGATCTTCTTTCTATGCTTATTAACTTGTTTCATCATTTGTTTTCATGTTTTGATCAGAGCTTCGCGAGCGAAGATTAATGTCTTGTTCATGTGATTGAATATATCTTTGACTCTGATGATCTGCAAGCGTTCGCAAGTGCTTTCATACTTAATGATGTCAGAATCAAAGCTCATATGAGAATGAAAGTTCTTATTCATGAAGAAGAAGATCAAGAAGATGACTGAAGACAAAACGTTATTGTTGACAAACTCAATCATGAGCAATTACTTGAATCAGTCATTCTGCATGTATGAACAGAAAGAACGAAGATATTTTTCAACATTCTGATTAACTCATTTGCTTTGATCATTGATCTGAAAGTGATAGACGATGAACAATCAAAGAGAAATGCTCAGTCATTTGCAAAGAGACTTTCAGAGAATGAAAGTGAACTGAGTATCTCAATCAAATACAATGAAGCTTGATAAATCATGAGTTCAATATACTCACTGAATTAACATCTCAGCTGTTCTTTCGACTGTGATATCTTCATCATCAATGATGCAAGAAATATAATGTCTTTTCTTTGATAATTTGCAAATGACAGTCAGAATAACGTTGTAATCATATGAATCAGATAAATCAATAATGAAGTTCATGACTATATTTTGTCATTACTGTTCAAATATGAGTAAAGAATGTAGTAGTTTATTTGATTTATCTCTAGATGTCTTTGAGCGTTGACAGATATAACAGTTTCAAATATAATGATTTATTGTCTTTCATATGAAAAATCAATAGTAGTTTCGTTTTATGATTTTCACAGTTCTAAGAATGTCAGAATAATTTACTGAGAGTTGATTATGCATCTCATAAATCAGGTTCATTTGTAGAAGCTCGTTGAACGAGATTCATAGCTGACTATCATAGTACAAGATTTCATTCTGAGTTCAACAATTCTTCAATTTGATATCTTCATATTATATCTCGTTTCTTGCTATTGCTTCGCGAAGTAACATACAATTCTCGTCAATTTCATTAGTCTTAAGAATCTGTTTATAGATTGATTCACTGATGTTCTCTTTTAAATCAGCAATTTTCATTCAATTCAACGTCAGAATAGTGATTCTTTCATAGCAAATGCGCTCATTCTTAAGAATTCTGAGCATGACATCAACTTAATGAGTTAATGCATTGATCTTAATGTTCTGCTTGTCAGATCAATACATTATCTTGCATTAATAAATTTCATCAAGTGTCTAATCACGTAATTAGATAATAAATTAAATGATTTATCATTTTGATCAACTTCTCTTCTTATAAGATCACTTTGACGTGATTAGCTGCAAACGCATGTTTAATAACTTAAATGACACGAATCATCAAAATGACACAAATCATCAAAATGACATGAATCATCAAAATGACATGAATCATCAAAATAATACTGCTGACACTGATTATTCTGATTTTATATGCTCAATTCTATATGCTCAAGCACATGCAAAAGCAAGATATTAAATTAATGAATTTATTATCTAACTAGCTATCTTTTTTTTTTGATTCTTACTCAATTCAAAATTCATTATAAGTCTATGCAAGATTTTATATATTGTAGCGAACGCTGCGCTAGCATAGCGCTTTTTTTATATCTACTATCGCTTTTTTCTGCACTTTATACTGTAACTGTTTTCAATGCAAAAACTCTATGAACTTGTTTCTTTTCTACTTTTTCTCTCTTTCATCTGATTCTTTGATGATGTCACAGTCTGAAATTGATTCAATATGCTTGTCAAGAGTATCATTTAAATGATTGTTGTCATCACACTCATGATTTCTAGAAGCTTTCTCAAGTTCATGATGTTCTCTTTGCATTGCATTGTCTTTCATTCTATCTTTCATTTAGAACATATTAATAAAATGTACTTGATTGACATTTGATCTTTATCACACTTGCATGTTGTCGTAGCAACATTGAATACTCATCTCTCATGTAGAAATTGATTGAAGTCAATTTTTCTCATATGTAGCTGTGTCAGTAACATGCTGTAAAACTTTGCATGATTCTTGTGCAGTCACAGATGTTGATGTATCATCTCTGATATCAAATATTGAAAATGAGCTGCGTTGAATCTCTCTTTTTAAACTATTCTTCAAGTTTGTCTGATTTGTTTCTGTATGAGCATCAGTTTTGTCATCACTTCAGTGCATTGATGTTCAGTCAGCAATAAAGACAAATTATGTGCATCATCAATCATCTTGTTCATTGCTTCATTTTCAAGTACTTTTGCATGTCTCATCATTTAATGTAGCTTCAGCGTAACTTCTTAAGATCAAATGCTCTCATGTGCAATCTGAATTCATTGCAGACGTGTCTGATCTTTTGTTGATATCATAGCTTTCACTGTTTTCAGAGAAGTTTGACTATCATTGTATACTTTGTATATCTTTTCATGACACTCTTGATTTGCTGTTGCTACGTCTGCAAAATGTTTTGTCTTTGCAACTAATTCTTTCAGCTTCTCATAATGAGTGATGACTAAAGTTGATTCTTTCAGTCTTTTATTTAGCTCTCAGTTCATTTTCATTGCAATCACTGTAACATCATTTCTGCTGTCACTATCATTTGAGTAAACTCTTTGCTTTGATGTTGTTAGAGATCAGCATAGAGCGAGTCATATGAGTGTAATGTAACGAGTATATAAATGCTAAGGAAGAAAAGTATCTAGAAGAAAAGAGTCGACTATCTATATGACTCAGAAGAACATAAGCTAACTCTGAATAGAGTTGACTTCGAAACAAGTCTATGCTCTAGCGACGAGCGATCGACGATAGTTCTCAGAATAGTCATCAACATAGTCATCAACATAGTCATCAACGAAAATGCGTAGCTAAAATCGTAACATTATCTCTCTTCTTCAACGATTCATGTTTGCATGAATGTATTTTCTTAGTCTTGTGTAGAATCAAAATGCCTATTGTAGCAGACTCACTATGCAAGGTAGAAGTGTCATTGAAGCAGACTCACTAGTTGCACGCGAACGAGTCGACAAATCGATTCACTGGTAGGTAGAACGATGAGAAGGTAGATCATTGCATTGACGAAGTGTCATTGTAGCAGACTCACTAGTTGCACATGAACGAGTAGACGAATCGATTCATTGATGAGTAGAACGATGAGAGCGAATAGATCATCGCATTGACAGTGTCATTGAAGCAGACTCACTGATTGACTTGCTCATCGAAGAGGTCGACTTTGAGCTCGTCATTGTAGCAGGCTCACTAGTTGCATGTGAACGTATGACCAGATTCACTGGTGAGTAGAATGATGAAAGCGAGTAGATCATTGCATTGAGAATAGATGTCATTGAAGCAGACTCACTAGTTGCATGTGAACGAGTCGACAGATCGATTCACTGGTAGGTAGAGCGATGTGAGCGAGTAGATCATTGCATTGAGAATAGATGTCATTGTAGCAGGCTCACTAGTTGCACGTGAACGAGTAGCAGAATCGATTCACTAGTGAGTAGAATGATGAAGATGAGTAGATCATTGCATTGAGAATGTCGTTGAAGCAGACTCACTGAGGTTTGCTTCTCAAGATAGAGACTTCACGCAGTTCTAGACTGATCTCTTTGATTATTCAACAAATTCGAAGAATTTCTTGCGAATCTGAATGAACGATTAATTCGCTGATCTTTGACCTAGTTGAATGATTTCAATCGTTTGTTTATACTCGCTGACCAGCGCACAAGTTCGAATCTTTTGTTTATTCTCGCTGAGTCAGCTCACGAGAAAGAAGAATGAGTGTCTGCACGATCGCGAGTCAACTAGATCAAAGTCAATAGTCGTGTGAATCGAGCAGAGCAAGTCGATGCAGATTATTTCTCTTCGCCTGTAACGAAGAAGCATTTATATAATGTTAGAGATCAGCATAGAGCGAGTCATATGAGTGTAATGTAACGAGTATATAAATGCTAAGAAAGAAAAGTATCTAGAAGGAAAGGGTCGACTATCTATATGACTCAGAAGAACATAAGCTAACTCTGAATAGAGTTGACTTCGAAACAAGTCTATGCTCTAGCAGCGAGCGATCGACGATAGTTCTCAGAATAGTCATCAACATAGTCATCAACATAGTCATCAACGAAGATGCGTAGCTAGAATCGTAACAGATGTGAACATGTTGAAATTATGTTATCTTATTAATATTTTCTTGTTTGCAACTATAACTATCTTTGATGACTCTGATCAGAGAATCACTGTGTAAAAATGACTTTGATTCATCTTTGTTTACTTAAGTATTTCTTTCATTCACTTTCGCTTCAACTGTAGAAATGTCTTGCACAGCTTTGATTTTCAATCTCTTTTGAATGTCAAGTCGTTGCAAATTCGATGTATTATCATCTTGATAACTTCATCTGATTTTCAAAAGTTCATGTTTATTATTGATCTTTGTATCAGCTTTCATAAGTGAATATTTATTGACATTATGTTTGTTTTCATCTGTAGAGTCTTTGTTGATATCACATGATAAACATTAATGATCTGTCATAATGCTCTTTCTTGCACTGATTTCAACTTGATGTTCAAACTCTTTCAATGATCTTTCACTCTTTGTGATGTATATCATATGATGACTTCGTGACTAAGCAAAGAGCGCGTCATCGCGAAGTATATTTGCTTACTTGTCATCATTGATAAACTTCAAGTAAACTCGATGATTGTCTGCATGATCTTTTGTTTAATCACTAGTTTTGCTTCAACATGATACATGTAAATCACTCATTTCAGCTTGAAGTTCAGTTGAACTCTCAAGACTTTGATGTTTAATTTCAAGTCAATCTGATGTTTTATCAGCTTTACATCAATTTTCATATTAAATCATTTAGAAATTCTTGTAAAGTGAATCAACTTATGCTTTGTCATCAAGAATTTGATGTCATGCATTTTTGATCACTGTTTGCATCTATCATAAATTTCGCTAAAAACTCTGCAGTTGCGTTTTATAAACTTTTTGTATATCAAGATATTAACATCATTCACAAAGTTTGTAAAGTTAATTTTCAGCTTGATGTCATCACATGCTTCTAACAAGTTCACATTGTAGAACAAATATAATATCAATGATAGCAAAAAGTTTTGTAATATGTTGATGTTCACGTTGTATTTCATCATCGTGTAATCATCAATTGTGATCATGATGCATCAATTTTTCAAAAAGTTCTTTACAAACTTAAGAAGCAGTTTAGAAACTTTTCTCTTCTTCATGTTGTGTAAGAGTTTGCTGTGCATCACATTGTTAAATGCATTCTCTTCATTCAAACTCAGCAGTGAAATTACTTTTCTTCTCATGTCACTTCACACAGTATGTATCTTTTTTGTAATTAGTTGCAAAGTCGTATTTGTTGATCTGTGCTTGCAAACTCTCATCTGAATGTTCAATATTGAGTCATAAGCTTCTACAATATTTTGCAAATGTTCAAATACAATGAATTTCAATATTTTGCTCAGTGTATTGAGTAGCACAATTGATTTATATATTTTTGCATTGAAGTAGTTTTTCTTATCTGACTTTTACATCATTATTGTGATTGCACTCTTGAACTGAGTTGATTGTATTTTCTTCTGTAAACATCTTTCAAAGAGAGAGTGTATTTATTCTGACACGTCATCAACAAGTCTGCGCATTATTCTATTTATATATTTCGTGTGTCTCAATGTTTTGTCAGATGTTGCTTTGTAAATAACTTTCTTAATTTTATGATGCATCAGCGAAGCATCATCTTCAATTGAGAATGAGTACTTAAAGTTTATTGTGTTCAGCATGAGAATCTCTGAAGATGATGAAAAGTGAGTCTGAAACATCATTTTCGCTTTATTCTGTGCTGTTGTAATGATGTCAGAGCATTCTGACTTGATCAGAAAAGAAATTGTCGTTTAAGTCAATGTATTTGCAACTGCATTTCTTACTCATTTCGCAGTTTTGAACAGTTTTCTTGAGAATTATTCAACGTTTTGCATGATTTCTTGATATTCACTGCATTTCTGTTTTCTGATGATCTTGCTCTTCTTATCACATGCTTGAATGTACTTTGTTCAGTCATCAACAATTCAACAGCTTTTTCTCATTCATTGCATGCTCTTGATGATCTTCATACACTTCTTTGTTCATTCTGCTTTGATCATTTCATGTGATCTCGCTCAGAAAGTTAAAATCTTGATGATCTTCTTCAGTGCATCTAGCAGTTGCTTGATGTACTCATTTATACATTGATGTTTCATCTCATGATTTGACAATGATTTCAACATTTGTTCTCTCAGAATATTAATGAACTTCTCTTTATTCATTATCTTTCAGTTGCAACGCGATTTTCGCGCTGACTCTTTACAGACTCTGAGATCTATAATTGTCTGTATCAACAGATGATCTGAGAAGTTTTTCATTTCTTCGTTGATTTTGCATCATATTAATTGATTCATAATGTCATCTGTCGTGAAGATTAAATCTATTGTCATTTGAGATTCTTGATAATTTCTCGTAATTGTGCTTCGAAATAATGCTAGCAATGCATCAATGTTTATGATCATTTTAATTAACTCATTTGACAATAAATGTTATCTTGAGTAGAATGATTCTTCTCATGTGAAGTGATGCAGATTGAAGTCTTCTACAAGAATGCTTTCTTTCAACATGTGCAACGTCTTTTCGATGTTTGAAAGATTTTCTTTTTCATGAATGATCTTATGATTTCTGAGTGACAAATTGTATGCTTCATGAATGTGTATAGCTTTTTGAGTCATCTGTGCATCATTTATTAATGTTTGTAACGTAATTGTGTTTACATCTTTGAAGTGTCATATTGAGTATCAAATGTTGCTGTCAATTTTCTTATTTATGTAGAAACAGATTTTATCTTTATTATTCTTCAGCATGAAGTTGACAGTTGCTGAACAGTATACTCTGAAAATGTCATTAAACTGTCAGAATTCTTGAAGAATCAAAATGTTATAATTCTTTATTTTTTTCTCATGTAGTAGCACTATCATTATCTTGTTTCTGAACTTGTGAACGTTGTACTGTAGTATTCAAAGCTTCTTTTGCTGAAATATTAAAGTTCACATTTCAGACTGTTTAGTGTTCTCTTGAGTGTCTGCAAAGCACTTACTTCACTTGTAAGATTCTCAACAAAAGATGACATTAACAACGATGTGACTAATGTTGATTTCAATTCATTTGATCTTGACTTCTTGATCAAGTGATTCAGTATAGTGTTTTCTGATGTAATGACTGCATTGAGCAAATGACTTTCATTTGTTGAGTGTCTCTGCTTTCTCTTCAAGTCATTGTTCATCAGCGATTTCAGACTGATAAATGTTTCTGTAAATGTCTTTGATGTTGCTGTTTTTAGTTCTTTCTGTCTTCGTACGACATGATATAAAGATCTGTGCTTTGTGACTCTCTTTATTCTTTCTTTTTCAGCTTATCGTTTATGACATTGAGAGTCAAAGACTCTGTGTATGTCTTAACATGCTTCATATTTTCACATGTTTCAAGTCTGTTTATAAAAACAGTGCTTTAAGTGATGATTCAGCATGCAGTAGATGCATCTTTGCTTGTTTTTGCATTCATACATCTTGTGATCATATTCTTGATACTTTAAACATTGATGCACTCTGCAGCTTAAGTCATAAAACTGTGTGATCTTTATGTTGATCTCATGACATACTTTCTCATTGATCAGCTTGTTCATCATCTCAGCGCTGACTACGCATATCATCAGCAAGACATATTTCTTCTGCTCACTTTTCTTTGTGAGTCATTTAATCTTTTCAATCATCATTTCTGAATGTACGTTTTTGTTGATCTTGATGAGTACTTTCGCTTCTTTCTTCTCTATGTTCTTAGACATTTCTTTGATTTTAATTTCATGTATCACTACTTCAAAAATGATTTTGCACAAACATATGTTCAACAATATCTCTTTGATTTAAAAATCGTTTTTCTTCAATGTTCTTTTGCTGCTCTTCATCTTGACTTAAAATATTAACAATCTTAATCATCTTTTCATTGTCTTTATATTCTTGCACATTAATAGCATCTTGTCGACGTCAATTTCTCTCGCTCATCTCACTATGTTCTTCATTGTTGTCATCATGATTCTTTTTACTTCTTCTTTCTCTTTGATGAAGATCTTTACTTCAAATTTCTTACAATGATTTTACACTGATGATGATATATCAATGTTGAACACAAGATGATTCTTAAATGATGTCATTGACTTCACGTCTATCAAAAATATGTTGTATACGTTGCATGCAACATACATAGAGCATGATCTCTATGCTGATTTTTCCCTTAGACTCAAGAGATTACTCAAAGAGTTTTCTTGTGACAGATTCACAGTTCAAGATGAACAAAATCTCTCACTATTCAGATTTCAACAGTTTACTTCTTAAGCATGAGTTGCAAATGTTTTGTCTGCAATACATATGTGTATCACAGTTGATTTTTTCTCTAATCACATTGATATACATTACTGTTCTCTTAAGCTATACAAACAATGTTTTCAACTAAAGATTGATTTTATCATTAAGACATTCAAAAGTCAAAGCTCAGTGAAGAAGTGAGATTCTTAAAATCAATAGTCATTGTCATTGTATATCACGTCTTGCAAACGCTCGCTTCACTGATAAAATGTGCAACTCATCTGTTTTATGTTATTTGTAAAGATTTTTCTTATGCAGATCAATTGTATTTTGCAAAGATGTTCATATGCTACACTTTTAATCAGACAGCGTAGTTCAATCATTCTTTACTAACTCGCTTATGTCTCTCTTCTCTTAATGAAGTCTTCTTATCAGCATATCACTCATGTATAAAATGTTTATGTCTGAATGTCTGTTAAATGATATTAACAAGACTTTCAAGTTTACTCATGTTGAACTTAATGAGTCTTGTGAGTTGCTTATGTTGTAGTAATAAACATGCAGTCTTAACAAGATTTATACATAGTTAGCATATAAATTTAAAGAATGTTCATGATTCAAGTTCTTTCTGCTAATCGCTTTTAACAAATCAAATGCAAGAATGTTCTGTCTCAGTTCTTGTCATCATAATGATGAAATACTGAATCGAATAATTTTCATAAGCGATTTTCCTCGTAGTTCTGCATTCTATTTAACTTTCTCATCTGCATGTAGATTGCTTGTAACATACGCATTGAGATTATCAAAGTTTGCGCGATCGCGAAAACTCTGCATGTGATCAATGTACAGTGCTTCATCATCACGCAGCATCTTGATGTCATTCAAATCTTTGATAATTTTTAAACTTTACTGTAGCTAAACAGTAGATTTGTAGTCAGCATCATATACAGATGAGTTTCATCGCTGATTTAACTAGCTATTTAATCATCTATTTGAATGAATTGTTGACTATGTAGAATATTTGATAGAAAATCATAAAGAAAGTCATGAAGAATGCTTGATAAAGAATCATGAGAGATGTTTGATAGAGAATCATGAAGAGTGCTCAATAGAAAATCATGAAGAGTGCTTGATAGAAAAACATGAAGACTGTTTAATAAAGAAACATGAAGAGTGCTCAATAGAAAAACATGAAGAGTGCTTGATAGAAAAACATGAAGAGTGCTTGATAGAAAAACATGAAGAATGCTTGATAAAAAAACATGAAGACTGTTTAATAGAAAAACATGAAGAGTGCTCAGTAGAAAAACATGAAGTGTGCTTAATAGAAAAACATGAAGACTGTTTGATAGAAAAACATGAAGAGTGCTTGATAGAAAAACATGAAGAGTGCTTGATAGAGAAACATGAAGACTGTTTGATAGAAAAACATGAAGAGTGCTCAATAGAAAAACATGAAGAGTGCTTGATAGAAAATCATGAAGACTGTTTGATAGAAAATCATGAAAGAAGTCATGTAGAAAGCACTGTTCAACTCATGTTATGCGTTCAATCAACAAGTAATTTGAAGCATGTAGAAAGTTTGATAAAGCATTTGATAGAAAGCTCAATCAAAAGCTCGATTGAAAGCTCAGTAAAAAGCTCACTAGAAAGATCAGTAGAAAGCTCAATTGAAAGCTCAGTAGAAAGCTCACTAGAAAGCTCGATCGAAAGCTCAGTAGAAAGCTCAGTAGTAGAAAGCTCAGTAGAAAGCTCAGTAGAAAGCTCAGTAGAAAGCTCGATTGAAAGCTCAGTAGAAAGATTGATAGAAAGCTCAGTAGAAAGCTCAATAGAAAGATCAGTAGAAAGATCAATAGAAAGATCAGTAGAAAGCTTGATCGAAAGATCAGTAGAAAGATCAATAGAAAGATCAGTAGAAAGCTTGATTGAAAGATCAGTAGAAAGATTGATAGAAAGATTGATAGAAAGATAAGTAGAAAGCTCAGTAATTCTAGAGAATTTGATAGAAAGTTTGATATTGAGTCATGAAGAGTGCATTCTATTAAGCTAGTTAGCATTATTGAAATACAATTGTTGTTGTTCTAGAAAGTAGAACTATGAAGAAAGAAAGAAGTGAAAAGAAGTAAATACTCTGAATTTTCTGAATTTTCTAGCGTCAATCTTCGACTGAGAGCGAAGATTACTAATCACAGAGGTAACAGTACTGTTCTCAAGTCATGTAGAAAGCATTGTTTGAAGCACTGTTTAACTCATGTTATGCATTTATAATTTGAAGCATGTAGAAAGTTTGGTAGAAAATTTGATAGAAAATTTGATAGAAGATTAGATAGAAAGTTTAATATCAAGTCATGAAGAGTGCGTTCTATTGAGCTAATTAGCATGTGCTATGAAGCATGTATGAAGCATGTATGAAGCATACTATGAAGTAGATCATGAAGTAGATCATGAAGCGAATGACGTGTGTTTGAACACGTTGCATGAAGCATGTTTTGAAGCGAGCAAGTTGATGAGTAGATTAACGAGTAGACTAACGAGTAAACTAACGAGTAGGTAGAGTGATAAGTAGAATGATGAGCATGTAGAGTGATGAGTAGAATGATGAGTATGTAGAGTGACGAGTAGAATGATGAGCATGTAAAGTGATGAGTAGAATGATGAGCATGTACGATGATGAGTAGAATGATGAGCATGTAAAATGCAAAGAACGAAGATTTTGTCAATCTGACTGTTAGTCATTTAATTATTTATGCGCAACGATAAATGATGCAATTCATCAGTTATTAGATTTAACTGTAAGATTAATGACGTAATTAAGTGATGTTTGATTGAATCTTTGATCTAATCAGCTGTCAACGATGTCAACAATGTCAACGTGATGATTAACTGCGTGTAATTGACTAATTAGCACTCGAAAATTTGTCGATGTGAAGTTAAAGTTGATGAGCTTCTGTACTCAACGCATTTATTGTTTGCTAAGCTCTTTGTCTTTCATCAATGATGTAAATGCTTGATGATCAATGAACATCATGATAGAAATGTCAATTAGCTTCAGTTCAGATCATCAATGCTCAAATGCTCAAATGATGATCAGTAGTTCTTTATCATATATTTTGTAGTTGCATTCAGCAGAGAACATGTTCTTGCTATAGAAAGCAATTAAATGTAGAATTTCTTCGTCATCATATTGAGATAGAACTTCATCATTGACGTAGTTGAATGTGTCAATTTCAAGAATAGTCTCATGAGTCTGATCAAAGTAATGAAGTATTAAAGTCTTGATCATACATCTCTTCATATAATTGAATGTCATCTGACAGATCTCATTTCATTCAAAAATGATTTTCTTTTAAGTAAGTTGAATCATGAAACAAACAATCTTTGAAAAGTTCTTAATAAAGCATCAATAAAAATTGCAGAAGTTGATGAAGAACTGTATCTGAGTGAGATTAATGAAAGTAGATCATTCGACGATTATCTGTATCTTTCAAGAATTCATCTTTAGTTTCTTGATGAATATCAATAGTTTCAGAAAGATGATTTCTTGCACATGAAACTTGCATTTGTTTATGTTTATCTGTAGATCAATCTCTCGTAGTCTATGCAAGATTAATCATACATGTTGCTTATGTTTCTTCAAGATCTTGCTGTAAATGATAATGTTGTTTAGATAAATCTGACAAAACTGATGTAGATATTCAAACAACACGTCATTCATGTAATGCTGATAGAAAGCAGATTCATTGATTAAATCAAAGAGCATTACATGATATTTGTATGAGTCGAAGAAAATAATAAAGATAGTCAAATCTTCACTGTCGAAATGCATGCAAAGTTTGTTGAACGCAGCAATAATGTTTAATTGAGTCAGATACTTGCTTTCTTGTATATAAGTGAAAGTCTCGTTTATCAATGACAAAGAATAGTGATTTTGTTTGATCAAAGCATTGAACTTTCTATAATTTATGCAAAAACGCAGACTTTCGTCTTTCTTTTTAATGAACAAGATGAGTGAGACGTATGATGCAAAGCTGAAGAAAATGAATTCTTTATTCAGATGATTAATCAAATACTTCTTTATTTTCTGAAGTTTGTAGTTGAACATCTGATAAAGTCTGCTTTGCAAAAGTATTTCTTCATTGATCAGCTTAATCTTGTGATCATAGAAACAATGAGAAGAGAGCTGATTGATCATTGCTCAATCAAAGACATCTAGATAGTCATAATATTCGAAGAAAAGCTTGACTTTGATCTGCTCAAGAGCTTCAGCATGAAAGAACTCATGCAGATTCACTTCTTTGAACTTATTTTCAACTGTAGTTATGAGTCAATCAATTTTCAAGATGATAACAGCAAAGATCTTCATGTTTGATCATTTGACTAACATTCTATAAGTTGCAGTCTTTATCATTTCAATGTTTGTTAAATCTGAAGTCAGTTTAGAGATTTTGACGCTAGTTAAAGTCGCGTCACACGATTTTAACTGTTCAATTTATTTAACTGACTTCTTATTAAACTAACTGAAAGAGAATGATTTCTGACTAGATTGAGATGTAACAGAAGTGAAAAATCTCTTTAGTATATGAGTAAAAGTCAAGCTCTTCTGTTTTAATGTCATTCTCTCACTTAAGAAAAGAATAGTTAAGCGAGAATTGAAATTCGAAAATTGAAGAGAGTCAATTTGCATATCTATGATTAAATCTGTTTTGTTTATTCATGTTTTTTCTAGAATTATTTGATGTTGTTCTAATTGAGTAATCAATATAAAAGCAATGTTTACTGTATGATCTTGAATCGTTAGATTTGAATAAATGACATGAGTAATAAGTTTTTTTGCATAATAATCATTGAATTCTTGTATTGACTTTGCTTTGATCAAAGTCAGAAGCTTGATTTGCAACTGATCATAAACAATTTGCACAATCACTTCATCAATGAATGAATAGTCAGCAGCTTCAGTGTCAATCAATGACTTCAATGAGTAACTAATTTCATTGCTAGAAAGTACACATTCAGTAGTCAAAGATTCAGAAGCAAAAGAATCATCTGACATGCTCATTGTTGAAGAAATTAACACATCTTTCATCGCGTCTTTGATGAAAGTCACTAGTTTTTTGCCTCATTATTCTTGAAAAACATTTTCTTATTCTCTTTATTCTTAAGAATGACTATCTCATGCAGACGAGAGATGAAAGCTTAAGAAGTTAAAATATCAATCTTGTTCTGAGAATAATTCTTGAACAAGTGACTTGAAATCTTGCAGATGTAACAAATGATAAACAATCTTGCTGACTTAAAGATAGAAAAAATAGTTGACTTAACATAATCAATTATCAAAGTTATCACTAACAATGAAGTAGCACATTTGTTAAATACGACAGTGACTTTAACGATGACAGTGCAACGTTCGCTGCATAGCTGATAGTTAACTCACTGTTTATTATTTACATCTTGAAGAAACTTCTTGAGACGAAAAAGCGAAGTAAAATTCTCTGAACAGACTGATAAAGCGTTCTGCAAATGATTGTTAATTTTATTCTGAAGATCATTTATCAGAATGTGATCATTATAATCAAGATAGCTGAATAACTTCATAAAGTCAAAGTAGAAGACATTGAAAAACTTGTCTGCTTGTCTCAGAGCGTTGTATTTGCGTCAAGACTTTCGATTTTTATTCAGTTCATCATATATTTCTTTCAAATGATTGAATAGCTCATAAATTAAAATGATTAAATTCAAAGAATTAAAATGACGTCAAGCGAAGATGTGCTTTGCAGCGTCATTTTTTAGTTTAAACATCATGTAAATAATACAGATAGTCTCATTATTGAATTGATTAACATTGACAATCAGCTTGTCGTTCATCTTGTTTCTTTAATCTTCTCAACTTAATTTATCTTCATTAGTGAATATAGAGAAATTCGAAAATTTATAGAATCAATGATGTTCATTTTCAAATGAGATGAATTTAGTAAACATCTCTCATCAAGTATGATTCTTGATAGAAGCATGCAACTCAATATTTTGTTGAAATAGATGATTTATAGTAGATCGAGACTCAGTAGATTGTTGAGATCAAAGCTGATCAGCTGAACATTGTTTCTCTTTGAGTTTCAACATTATCTTTCATGTTAGAACTCTTTCGCATAGAATTATGTAATAGCAATGATTAGATAATCATTGAGTAATCAGAGTCTTGAAGTGATCGCTCTGATCGTTTGAATCAGAAGTGATCACAGTGAGCATGATGAGCATAAATGCTCATCTTGCTCATCTTGCTCGAGAATGATCAAAGTGATCATTCAAAGCAGAGATGACTTGACACGATTCTTTTATGTCTATATAACAATGATTGTTTTCTTAGATAGAAGCTTCATGCTCAACTCATGTAAGTAGTCAATACATATTATTGTCTCAGCTATCTTCAGACCTCAAGTTTAGTAATAGTGATTACTGTTTAATCTCTGTATATACCTTGTGTTGTTAAAGAAACAATCATTACACTTTGAGCATCACTCTTTCACAAGATATCAGAAACGTTCATTTCTTTCAGTCATGTCTAGTCAGTCAGAACAAGTCATGCTCAGTCAAGAAGCAAGCATCTTCAGCGCAAATAAGATCAAGATCTCAACATTGAACTTGTATCACAGCGATCAAAATAAACTCGAAGCATATCTAGTACAGATAAAGCTATACATCAAACAACACTCATTTCAGTTCAAGTTCATCAAGAACAAAGTACTCTTTGCATTCATTTATCTAAAAGATAATGCATTCACATGATTTCATCACTATTTAATGAATTATCTGCAGAAGAAATCAGGAAAATGAGAAGAAGAAATCAACACGATATTTCGTGACTCTCAGACGTTTGAAAAACGTCTAAGAAGAGTATTTGAAAACATTGACAAGAAACGTACAGCAGAACGTCAGCTGTACAATCTGCAACAGAAAATCTTCGCAACGACTTATTCAATCAGCTTTCAGCATATTGCAATGAATACAAAATGAAACGATGCAGTTCTCATCAGTCAGTTCTATCAGAAACTGCGAAAGAAAGTCAAGAATGAAATTGCTAGAATTGATAAACTCGCTGACTTGCAAAAGATGATATTCAGAGTGATGATCATTGATAATAGACAGTACGAAAAACGTCTGAAAAAAGGTAAAGAATTGACTATGTCAGTAGTATTGAATCGAAAGTTCAAGAAGAAACAACGACAGTCATACTATGATTCTCAATCTATGAAGTTAAATGCAACTTGAAAGATATTGATGAACACTCGCGATAAGACAGTTCAACAAAGCAAGACATGTTACACATGCAAGAAGCTGAGTCATTACTTCAAAGATTGTACTCAGAACAAGTACAAGAACAAGTCAAAGTCTTATGATAAGTAAGACAAATCTTTTGCAGCAACGAAAAAAGATCAGAAAGACAAGCATCAAGCGTTGTCATGAACAGCATGTTACAAAAACAACTGTCACACTCATCTGAGCAATAAGAAAGATTCTGAATGATACTCAAAACTCTTGCGAAAGAATCATTTCTACACAGCAACTCATCGTCAATTGAAAGTGCATGATGAGAATAGTGATGAAAGTTCGTTCACTATGATCGCGAAATCAGAGATTCTCGACAGCGAAGCATATGACTCAAATAGATCAAATGACATTGAAGAAGTTATTCATCAAGCAGTCGAAGAAGAAAATCGACTTAGCGAAACTCTACAAGCATTCACTATTGCAGCAGAAGATGCTCTCAATCAAGAAGAAGATCATCTTGAAGTAAAGAAAGATCTCAGAAAGCTTACAAGTCAAGCAAACTTTATAAGCATGTACAACGAATTGTACACTCTCTTTAAGCAGAAAGAGAAAGATTTTTCACAGCGAATGCAACAGATCAAGAATGATATACATCAAGCTATCTATGACACTATGCAAAATGAGCTGATTGCATCACGCAAAGACATTTGATATCATGACATAGTCATGAAGAAGTCATTCACAGAAGTCAAGTTCATCAAGCAAGAAGAATATGTACTTCTTGATGAAGATCACATATTCAGAAAGCTTAAACAGATGACAAAAGTCATCAAAGAAAGGTTTAATCTGTGTGATTCGAAGAAATATTCACTTAAGAAGATCAACTCAGATTGATTTCAGTACATAGAACAAGTATTGAAGAAAAGAACTTCTAGTTCAAAAAACTAGAAGACTCTTCGATCAACAGATCATCAAAGAAGTCTAATTGAAGATTGAAAATCAAAAGCATATTTGTCTTCATCAATGACTCGTTGCAGTTACGAGTCTGAGTCAAAGTTAATGATCACGCAGCATGATTATTCATAGACAGCAACTGCACGAGAAACTACATATTTTCAGAATTTGCTAGAGAAGCGCAAATATCTACGCAGAAGAAGAAAGAATCTTACAATCTGCAAAACTTTGATGAAACACTCATGAAGTACAATAATGAACTAATAGATTAAGAAACTCAACTCATTCATTTGAGACTTGAATGACATTGAGAAAAGTTACGTTTAAATGTTACAAAGCAGTCAAACAGTGATATAGTTCTAGACATATCATGACTTCGTATGATCAATTTAATGATCAATTGAGTCAACAAGACAATTGCATTTCTAGATACAAAAGCAACGCGATTGCACTTGATATTGAAGTCATCACAAAATGTGAAGATATTCATTATGACGAGCGAAGAAATGCGCGAAGAGTTCAGAGAAATCAATGACGCACAGATGTTATGAAGCAGAGAGATTCAGAGTGATCATTCGAAAAATCTCGCTATCGCTATTATTTCTAAAGAATATCAGAAATATAAGATTCTATTTGAGAAAGAAAGTGATCAGAAGACACTACTCAAACATCAATCATGAAATCACAAGATTAAGCTCGTTGATGATAAGAAACTCACGAAACAGTTCATTTACTCATTGTTGACAGAAAAGCTCAATGCTTTGCGACAATATCTGAAAGAGAACATGCGAAAAGAATTCATTAGAGAATCACAGTTGTTAACAGAATACTCAATTCTGTTTATTTTGAAATTGAATGAAAGTTTAAAACTATGTGTTGATTACAAAGCACTGAATAACATCACGATTAAAAACAGCTATTCATTATCGCTTATAGCAAAACTGCAGAACAGATTGCAGAATGCACAGTGATTTACGAAATTCAATATACTTGAAACATTCAATTGAATATAAATTAAAGAAGAAGACGAGTGAAAGACAGTCTTTTGCACTCGACTAAAACATTACGAGTATTTGATCATGTCTTTCAACTTAATCAATGCTTCAGTCACGTTTCAGATCTTTGTGAATAACGTGCTATGATGTTATCTGAATCAATTTGTCATAGTATATCTGAACGATATATTAGTATACTCAAAGATGAAGAAAGAACATGTGCAACATGTTAAGAAAGTTCTACAGACTTTAAAGAAAGTTGATCTGCGCATCAAGTCAGGAAAAAGTGAATTTCATGTACAGAGTATACAGTTTTTAAGATTTATAGTCATGTCTCAGAGTCTAAGAATGAACTCAAAGAAGATAAAAGCTGTTACGACTTGATTGATGTCAAAGTCAAAGATCGAAGTTCAATTCTTTCTAGAATTCGCGAACTTTTATAGACGCTTTATAAAGAAATACTTCAGAATCATCTCGTCACTTACAAATCTTACGAGAAAGAACATATTATTCATGTGAACTGAGAAAGCAGAAGAAGCTTTCAAGAAGCTGAAGAAATTGTTCATCTCTCAGTCAGTACTGATCATGTTTGAATCAGAAAAACTCATTACGCTTAAGATGAACGCATCAGATGAAACTATTGAAGCATGTATCAGTCAATCAGACAACAAGAGACATCTGCATCTCATTGCATTTCACAGTAGAAAGCTTACAGACGCTGAATTGAACTATGAGATACATGACAAGAAGCTATTAGCTATTGTTGACTCTTTCAAACAATGAAAAGTGTATTTGAAAAAATCTAAGCATCAGGTTCAAGTATATACAGATCATAAAAATCTGTTATACTTTATGATCATGAAAGTTCTAAATCGAAAACAGATTAGATGATCAAAGAAGTTGTTATTATACAACTTTTAAATTCAATATTGAAAAGAATCTGAAAACTTGAAGACAAATGTCTTGAGCAGAAAAGCAGATCACATGACAGATAGATCACAGGTAAATCAGACTATCTTGCAAGAGAACTCAGATGATTCAATTGTCTATAATAGACAAAACGCAGCTACTTTACGAATCAATAACAAAGATCTTGAGAAACGAGTAAAGTTAAAGCTAGCGAAGAACTCAGTCGCGCAAGATATTATAGAGAATATTGAGAATAACGCGAACTTTGAGATTATCAATGAAATACTAACATTTCAAAATCTGATCTATGTTTCAACAAGATGTAAACAAGAGATGATAGATAATCATCACAAGTCAATGATACATGAACATCAAGATTTGAATAAAATCATTGAGAGAATATCTAGAATCTACTATTTCTCGAAGATGAGAAAACAGATAGAAGATATTATCAGAAAGTGCGATGTGTGTATTTGTACAAAATACAATCAACATAAACTCTATGAACTTTTGAAAAGTCTCAGCACATTGAATCATGCGTGAAAAAGCATAGCTTTGAACTTCATAATCAAGCTATTTAAGTCGAAGAAAAAAGTCATTAAAACAACGTATGACTCTATCTTGATTATAACAGACAAATTAATCAAGTATGAATACTTCTTGTCATACAAGAAAGTAACATTCGCAGAAGATTTAACTTACACGTTTCTGAGAATGATTGTAGCAAATCATGAATTATCAGATGAGATAATTTCAAATAGAGACAAACTCTTCACATCGAAATTCTGAAAATTCTTGATGAATCAGTTAGAAATTCATCATAAACTGTCAACAGCTTATCATTTGCAAACAGATGAACAAATGAAAAGAATGAATCAGACACTGAAACAGTATCTCAGATGTTATATTAACTATAGACAGAATGATTGAGTACAGTTACTATCAGTAACACAGTTGACTTTTAATAGCACAACAACAGAAGTAATCAGCATGTCATCATTCTTTGCAAACTATGAGTTCAAGTCAGAAACTCTCAAAGAATCGTGTGAATTTGCACAATTAGCTCAAAAAGCTACGCTACAGATAAAACAATTGCAGCTGCTACAGAAAGAATTACAGAAGAACATACAGTTTCTCAGCAAGCGCATGACTCTGTATGCTAATAAAAAAAGAGATAGAAAACCTACTTTTAAAGAGAGAAACAAAGCATATCTTCTAAGATGAAATATCAAAATGAAAAAATCAAGTAACAAACTGAATCACACAAAGCTAGAATCTTATAAAATTCTAGAGATCAAAGAATTGATTAACTACAAGTTAAATCTGTCAGCATCTATGAGAATACATTCAGTATTTCATATCTGTCTTTTGAAATCTGCAGACTTGAATACATTAATTCAAACAGAATCTTCAGAAATTGATTCAAAGAGTCAGAACGTTGAATACAAAGTAGAAGATATACTGAATTGACAGAATATCAAAGATTAGTCTCATTGATTAGTCAAGTGAAAAGATTATGAACATATCAAAAACACTTGAAAATCGAAGAAAAATCTCAAGAACTGTCAGATGCTTCTGCAACAGTTTTAGTTGAGAAACTCAGTCAGTCAAAGTCTGATGAAATCTCAATCTGCTTGAAGAACACGTCAAAGAGAAGATCATTCAGTGATGATTCACTAGTCTTTCTCTCATTCTTCTTGAGCTCAACGATGTTTTGAAACTCTCATTCAATCATCATCTGTTTCTTGTTCTTCAGAAACACAAATTGATTTTGCAGATGAGTAGTTCTTGCAAAGATCTTTTGCATCTGCTTGTGAGTGTTCAGCAGCTCATCAAGAACGCGATTGCATTCTGTCTTTATTCTTTTTCACTTCATCATCGAGAAAGTAAGATTGCACTTACGATCGAGATGCACACACTCAATACAACGATTGATTTCGTTGTCAACACAACATTTCTTTTGCAAGCAACTGCAGTGTTTACAAGAATGCATGACAGCATGCTCAGAATTTGTACATTCAAGAAAATCTCTGCGACGCAAGATAAAGTTTTTGATTGTGCAATGAGAAAACATGAAGAAAAAGTGATTTTCAAGACGAAAATCTTAGAAGAAAACCTAATGTTAAAACTCTTTCGCATAGAATTATGTAATAGCAATGATTAGATAATCATTGAGTAATCAGAGTCTCGAAGTGATTGCTTTGATCGCTTGAATCAGAAGTGATCACAGTGAGCATGATGAGCATAAATGCTCATCTTGCTCATCTTGCTTGAAGATGATCAGAGTGATCATTCAGAGCAGAAACAACTTGACATGATTCTTCTATGTCTATATAATGATGATCATTTTCTTAGATAGAAGCTTCGTGCTCAACTCATGTAAGTAGTTAATACATATTATTGTCTCAGCTATCTTCAGATCTCAAGTCTAGTAATAGTGATTACTATTTAATCTCTGTATATATCTTGTGTTGTTAAAGAGACAATTATTACATTTCATAATCAAGTGTTAATCTTTTCTAAAGTGTTCATTGTCATGCAATTGATCTTTAACTGTTTTAATCTTTGAGTATGTTCAACTTGTAAAATAATTCAATGCTTGTTGCATTTCAAAGTCATGTCTTGTTGATCTTTTAACTCATTTAACATCTTGATAATCTTGTTTAACTGATTAAGAGTTCACTAACATAGTTGTTCTTCAATCTTGATGTTTCATGAGATCGCGACATTCTGAGATTCAACTGAAACATCAAAAGAAAGAAGAAAAACTCATTTATTTGCAATGCTTTTAAACAAACAAATTGTTTATGACTCAACTGATTCAAAGTTGCATGTCATTGTGAGAAAGATAAAGAATTAAAGATAGATAAATAAATTTAATTGTAATAAAATTAAGTGATTGATTTAATAAATTTGAGATCAGTGATGAAACTCATCTGTACGTGATGCTGACTACAAATTTACTGTTTAACTATAGTAAAGTTTAAAGATTATCAAAAGTTTGAATGATATTAAAACGCTGCATGATGATGAAGCGTTGTGCATTAATTGCATGCAGAGTTTTCGCGATTGCACAAACTTTGATAATCTCAATGCGCATACTATAAGCAATCTGTACACAGATGAGAAAGTCAAATAGAATGCAGAACTACAAGAGAAATCACTTATGAAAATCATTCAATTCAGTATCTTATCATCGTGATGACAAGAACTGAGACAAAATACTCTCATGTTTGATTTGTTAAGAATGATTAGCAGAAAGAACTTAAATTACAAACATTCTTTAAATTTACATGCTAACTATGTATAAATTTTGTTAAGACTGCGTGTTTATTACTATGATATAAGTAACTCACAAGATTCATTAAGTTCAACATAAGCAAACTTGAAAGTCTCATTAATATCATTTAACAAACGTTCAAATACAGACATTTTATATGTAAGTGATACATTGATGAAAAGACTTTGTTAAAAGAAAAGAGATATAAGCGAATTAATAAAGAATGATTGAACTACGCTGTTTGATTAAAAGTGTAACATATGAACATTTCTGCAAAACATGATTGATCTGCATAAAAAAGATTTCTACAGATAATGCAAAACATATGAGTTGCATGTCTTACAAACGAAGCAAGCATCTGCAAAGCGTGATATACAATGATGATAATTGTCAATCTTAAGAATTTTATTTCTTCATTGAATTCTGACTCTTGAATGTCTTAATGATAAAATCAATCTCTAGTCAAAGATATCATTTGTATAGCTTGAGAAAACAATAGTGTATGTTGATGTGATTAAAGAAGAAATTGACTGCAATATGCATGTGTATTGCAGATGAAACATCTGCAACTTATGCTTAAGAAGTAAACTGTTGAAATTTGAGTAATGAAAAATCTTATTCATTTTAAACTGTAAATTTGCTGCAAGAAACTACTTCTCACTAAGAGAAAAATCAGCATAGAAATTGTATTTTATGTATGTAATTGTAATTGTAATTCATACACTCTTGTGACATCGATTTAGACTCGACTCATGAGAAACTCTATGCTATTTATATTGAGTGAACAAAACTCTCTGAAGAAGAAAATCACTCGTCATCTATACAACTGCTTCACACAGTCGAAACAATGAGATTGACACTGTGTTATCAAGTAATGAATCTATAGCTTCTATTCAGCGTGTGATGCTCAAGTAAACTCTTGATGAAAGTGTCTGTGCTGTTTGATTATGACGCATCGTCTTTGCTCTGCTCTTCATTGACGATATTTTATACAACGATGTTTCGATTCGATTCTCGATTCGAAGACGAAAGACGTTTTCTTTGCATTCATGATGCTCATGATTATAACGTACGTAGAGCTGTGTTTTCTTACTCAATGATTGTCATTCATTGAGCAGAGAAATATGTGATGAAAGAGAGACACACACGATGAGAAGATAGAGTGTGATTGTACTGAGTAACTCTTTTCTTCTCTTGATTTGACTTATGTCACATAGACGTTGAATGAATTGTTAGTATAGACGTGCAATCGCAATCGTTCGATGTTTGACTCTGATCAATGAAAGAGAATGCGTTCTGATCGTTCTCTTGAGCTCTCGATTTTTCACGTGAATAGATGAATGACTTGATGTCAAGTAAAGAAGATGAGCTCAAGTCTCTTCAGTATATCAGCGTGATCGACGAGTCACTACTTCTTCAAGCACTGTAGTCACGTCTTTCAATACTTGAAACGACTATTCTACCTGATATCTTTTCATCAATTACTTGATAACACTGTCGATGTGATGAAGACATTTTGATATTGACGCAGTCAACGAGTTGCAAATTCTTCAATCACTTGTAGTCACAACTCGCAGACTCTTCATCTGAGTTGTCTTTTTCACTAGTAGTATCTTTTCATCTCTTACTGACATTGACATGTCATTAATCTTCTTCGTAGATCGATTGTGACTGTTAGAAAAAATGTTGTCGCATGAGTGAAAACTCTGCACAACGACTTTTCTGATCATGCAACATTTTAACATCATTCAAACTGCGTCAAATTGAGATCTCTTGACTCTTTTGACTTCTATTCAAACACAGAATAGAATCAAAAGATTCGTAGTTAACATCATGTACAGATGAATCTCATTGCCAGTCTATTTTATGTATGTTGCATGCAACGTATGCAACATATTTTTAATAAACAGAAAGAATTTAAATCATGAACATTCTTTAAATTTACATGCTAACTACATATAAATCTTGTTAAGACTGCATGTTTGTTACTATGATATAAGCAACTCACAAAACTTGTTAAGTTCAACATGAATAAACTTGAGAATCTCATTAATATCATTTAACAAATGTTCAGACACAGACATTTTATACATAAGTGATATGCTGATGAGAAGACTTTGTTAAAAGAAGAAAGACATAAGTAAGTTAGTAAAGAATGATCAAACTACGTTATCTGATTAAAAGTGTAGCATATGAACATCTTTGCAAAACATGATTAATCTGCATGAGAAAGATTTCTACAAATAATATGAAACAGATGAGTTGCATATTTAACAAGCAAAGTGAGCAACTGCAAAATATGATATACAATGATGATGATTGTTGATCTTAAGAATTTCATTTCTTCACTGAGTTCTGACTCTTGAATGTCTTGATGATAGAATCAATCTTTAGTTGAAAACATTGTTTATATAGCTCAAAAAAACAGTAGCACATGTTAATGTAATTAAAGAAGAAATCAACTGCAATACACAAGTGTATTGCAGATGAAACATTTGCAACTCATGCTTAAGAAGTAAACTGTTGAAATCTAAACAGTGAGAAATCTTGTTCATTTTAAACTGTGAATCTGTCATAAGAAAACTTTCTGAAGTAATCTTTTAAGTTTAAGAGAGAAATCAGCATAGAAATTGTGCTTTATGTATGTTGCATGCAATGTATACAACATATTTTTAATAAATTTTGTTAAAACTGCATGTTTATTACTACAACATAAGTAACTTATAAGACTCATTAAGTTCAACATGAGTAAACTCAAGAGTTTCATTAATATCATTTAACAAATGTTCAGACATAAACATTTTATACATGAGTGATATGTTGACGAGAAAACTTCATTAAAAAAAGAGAAACATAAGCAAATTAGTAAAGAATGATTGAACTATGTTATCTGATTAAAAGTGTAGCATATGAACATTTCTGCAAGATACAATCAATCTGCATGAGAGAGATCTTTATAAATAATGTGAAACAAATGAGTTGCACATCTTACAAGCGAAGTAAGCATCTGCAAGACGTGATATACAATAATGATGATTGTTGATCTCAAGAATCTTATTTCTTCACTGAGCTTTAACTCTTGAATGTCTTGATGATAGAATTAATCTTTAGTTGAAAACATCATCTGTATAGTTTGAAAGAACAGTAATGCATGTCGATATGATTAAAGAAGAAATTGACTGTAATATGCATGCATATCACAGATGAAATGTCTGTAATTCATGTTTAAGAAGTAAACTGTTGAAATCTGAGCAGTGAGAAATCTCATTCATCTTAAACTGTGAATCTGCTGCGAGAAACTACTTCTCATTAAGAGAAAAATCAGCATAGAAATCGTGTCTTATGTATGTTACATGCAACGTATGCAACATATTTTCGATAAATGCTGTGCATTGATTGCATGCAGAGTTTTCATGATCGCGCAAACTTTGCTAATCTCAATGTGCATGCTATAAGCAATCTGTATACAGATGAGAAAGTCAAATAAAATGCAGAACTACAAGAGAAATCGCTTATGAAAATCATTCAATTCAGTATTTCATTGTTGTAATGACAAGAATTGAAACAGAACATTCTTGCATTTGATCTGTTGAAGATGATTAGCAGAAAGAACTTAAATCATGAACATTTTTTAAATTTATATGCTAACTATATATAAATCTTGTTAAGACTGCATGTCTGTTACTACAACATGAACAATTCACAAGACTTATTAAGTTCAACATGAGCAAACTCAAGAGTTTCATTAATATTGTTTAAAAAACGTTCAGACACAGACATTTTATACATGAGCAATACGCTGATGAGAAAACTTTGTTAAAAGAAGAGAAACACAAGCAAGTTAGTAAAAAATAATCAAACTACGCTGTCTGATTAAAAGTGTAATATATGAACATTTCTGCAAAATACAATTAATTTGCATGAAAGAGATTTCTACAAATAATGCAAAACAGATGAGTTGCATGTTTTACAAGCAAAGTGAGAATCTGCAAGATGTGATATATAATGATGATGACTGTTGATTTTAAGAATCTCACTTCTTCACTGAGTTTTGATTCTCAAATGTCTTGATGATAAAGTCAATTTCTAGTTGAAAACATCATTTGTATAGTTCAAGAAAACAGTAGTGTATGTTAATGTGATTAAAGAAGAAATCAATTGCAATATACATGCATATTGCAGACAAAATGTTTGCAACTCATGCTTAAGAAGTAAATTATTGAAATTTGAATAGTAAGAAATTTCATTCATCTTAAACTGTGAATCTGCTGCAAGAAACTACTTCTTGCTAAGAAGAAAATCAGCATAAAAGTCATGTTTTATGTATGTTGCATGCAATGTATGCAACATATTTTCAATAGACAGAAAGAACTTGAATCATGAACATTCTTTAAATTTACATGCTAACTATGTATAGATTTTGTTAAGATTGCATGTCTGTTACTACAACATGAACAACTCATAAGACTTGTTAAGTTTAACACAAGTAAACTCAAGAATCTTATTAATATTGTTTAACAAATGTTCAGATACAGACATTTTATACATAAGTGATATGCTGATGAGAAGACTTCGTTAAAAGAAGAAAGATACAAGCGAGTTAGTAAAGAATGATCAAATTACGTTGTCTGATTAAAAGTGTAGCATACAAACATTTCTGCAAGACATGATTAATCTACATGAGAAAAATCTTTACAGATAATACAAAACAGATGAGTTGCATATTTTACAAATGAAGTGAATGTCTGTGAGACATGATATACAATGATGATGATTGTCGATCTTGAGAATCTCATTTCTTCACTGAGCTTTGACTCTTGAATGTCTTAATGATAAAATCAATTTCTAGTTGAAAACATCATTTGTATAGCTTGAAAGAACAGTAATGCATGTTGATGTGATTAAAAAAGAAATTGATTGTGATATACATGTATATTGCAAACAAAACATTTGCAATTCATGCTTAAAAAGTAAACTGTCAAAATCTGAGCAGTGAAAGATCTTGTTCATCTTGAACTGTAAATCTGCTGCAAGAAACTATTTCTCACTAAGAAGAAAATCAGCATAGAAGTTGTGTCTTATGTATGTTGCATGCAACGTATGCAACATATTTTTGATAGACATTGCATCATATGATCAACATTTTCAGAAAAGTGAACATTGAAACGCTGAAAGTCGAAACATATACATTTTTGCTACATGTTCATCTGAACAAGCTATAGAATTAAGTCACACTACGCAGTTGAATCAACAACAGAACACAGAAGACTTGATGAGTATGCAAAATCATACATGCTCATTTAATAGAAACTAATAGACTCATTTCTTGCTTCTTGATCTTCAAAAAAACAACGTTTCTGAATGTTTTAATTTGCAAAGAAGCAAAGATACAGTCTGAACATGAACGACTCAATCTTTTAATGATGATTCAAATGAATGAACGTGCAATTGCACAGTTTTACAAAAGTCAATGAAATCTTCGATGAGAAAACTACAAAAAACGCATCGCAAACATTAATGCATTCTTCGCTCAAAGATCTCATCTATTCAAGAAGTCAGTAAAGATGCATGATGATTTTCAGAAAATCAAAAGCATTCTTGCAATTCACATCAAAATTGAACACATAAAGCTGAAGATTTATTTGCACTCAAGAAACATGTTGAGCGCAAATAGTTTTTGATGCAACTGCAGATAAAATCATCAGACAGTTAAGCATATTCTGATGCACTGCTTGAATTGAACACATCTTCAATCAAATATGCTATGAGACGTTGACTTCACGAACTATTGAATCATCATTTCAATCATGAAGAGTCTCAAGGCAACAGCAAGAATGATAATGAAAATGAAGCTGCTGAAACAGTTTAAAATGATGAGAACACTCATTTTTTAACATGCAATCATCATGAACAAATTTGATACATAGTTTCAGTTTTATCGTTTCGACTGCGTGTAGCAGTCGTATAGATAGCGAGCGATTTTCTACCTCAGAGAATTTTGTTCACTCGACACACATAGCATAAAGTTTCTCATGAGTTGATCTAATCGATGTTACAAAAATGTATGAATTTATTATTATTATTATTTGATAAATTTGAGTAAATTTAAATGTGTGTTTTGATGAAAGTAATTCAAAGAATTTCTTGCGAATTTTCTGAATAAATGAAGTAGATTATTTCGTATCATCTACACATCAATAGCAGAGTAGTTAATGAGTATTTATTTACTGTTAAAGATCAGCATAAAGCGAATCATATGAATGTCATTTAACTAATAAATAAATACTAAGAAAGAAAAGTATTTACAGAATAGAACTCACAGCTTATATGTATGTTTCTGATCTTTGTGCTAGACTTGAAAGAGTTGATATCTTACACAAATGATGCAAAGACTTGATGACATCACTTCTAGCTTGAATGCTCACTAGACTCAATTAAAGATAATCGAGATTGAGAATAAATTAAGAATAAAGTCAAGAATAGAATCAAGAATAGATCAAGAATAAATCGAGAATAGATTGAGAATAAAGTCAAGAATAGATCAAGATCGTAACAGATATAATGATACTCTCGTCAAACTACTCAAATCTTGCAATGAGAAAACTCAACATGCTATGCATGAAATAATTGAGATAAAGTACTGATTTAAAGATAACGTCAAAAATTCTTGTTCATTTGAAGCTAGTTGATTTTTTCATTTGCATACAATTTTGAGAAGTGTGTATGTTGTATCAGCAAACGATATTTCTAGCGAGTTAAACAAAAACAAGTTCTTCTACATTAATAACTTCAGCGACTGAGATTCATACAATTTAATATATGAGAAGAATTTCTTGCATAAAGAAACAAGAGTAGCAGAATATTACTTCAAATGCAAAAGCTGAAGATATTTGAAACTGACTCAATCTCATCGCAGGCAAAAATCAAACAATGTATATGTATTATGTTTATGTTTCAGAGCATATACAGAATCATTGAAGTCAACAATGCTATACAACTAAGCAACTAAGAAATATAATCATCTTTTGACTTTGCTTAATTAAATTCTTCTTGACAAACAAAAATCTCAACTATGAATCAATGAGAATTAAAGTCAGAGTTTAATCTTACAAGAACTTTTTTCTTATGAAATATACATAGCAAACAAAGCTTTGCTTGTTACAAAAGTATCATCAGCTACAAATTTGATATCATGAAGTCAGTCAGTTAAAGTCAACTGTATTAATGAATTGATCTGAAAGAAAATTGACTTAATGATTGCAAGCGATTGTATTACAAAAGAGTGTGAGTGACTCAGTAATAAACTTTAGATAATTGATATGTATTTCATAGATTTAGTTGAAAACTTAAGCAGTAAGTAAATCACTGAAAGCTGACATCAGTTATCACATGAACAAGATGCAACGAGTATGACATCAATCAAATTCTGAAGTTATGAATCATTGATGTTAAAGTTTTTTGTAATAAGTGCAATCATTAGTCACAGACATGAAAATATTCAACAAACATCAAGTTTTTTCTTTAGTATAATGAATGCATTGTCAAAAATGTTATGTAAAGAGTATATATACTACAAATGATCAATAAACAAAGTGAAAGAAAAACTTAACATTGACGAGTCTGAATATACACAATTGAAGATGCAAATACAAAATCAGATAAGATTTCTTCAACTTATAAAATGAAAGTTAAATATAAATAAATCAAATGAAATCATTAGATCAACATTTGAAGTCATATATTATAAGTTTCATATTATATTCAACAAGATCAATGATGAAACTCATCTGTAAACGATGCTGACTACAAATTTACTGTTTAACTACAGTAAAGTTTAAAGATTATTAAAAGTTTGAATGATATTAAAGTGTTGCGTGATGATGAAGCACTGTGCATTGATCACATGCAGAGTTTTCATGATTGCACAAACTTTGATAATCTCAATGTGCATGCTACAAGCAATCTGTATGCAGATGAGAAAGTCAAATAAAATGCAGAACTACGAGAAAAATCGCTTATGAAAATTATTCAATTCAGTATCTTGTCGTTACAACAACAAGAACTGAGACAGAACACTTTTATGTTTGATTTGTTAAGAATGATTAGCAGAAAGAACTTGAATTACAAACATTCTTTAAATCTACATGCTAACTATGTATAAATTTTGTTAAGACTGCATGTCTGTTACTACAACATAAGCAACTCACAAGACTTGTTAAATTCAACATAAATAAACTCAAGAATCTTGTTAATATTGTTTAACAAACGTTCAGACACAGACATTCTATACATGAGTAATACGTTGATGAGAAGACTTCATTAAAAGAAGAGAGACATAAGCGAATTAATAAAGAATGATTGAACTATGCTGTCTGATTAAAAGTGTAGCATATGAACAATTTTGCAAAACATGATTGATCTGCATAAGAAAGATCTTTACAAATAATGTGAAACAGATGAGTCACACATTTAACAAGCAAAGTGAGCATCTGCAAGATGTGATATACAATAACAATGACTATCAATTTTAAGAATCTTATTTCTTCACTGAGTTCTGACTCTTGAATGTCTTGATGATAAAATCAACTTTTAGTTAAAGACATCATTTGTATAGCTTGAAAAAACAGTAGCGCATGTCGATGTGATTAAAGAAGAAATTGACTGCAATATGCATGTATATCACAGATAAAACATTTGTGACTCATGCTTAAGAAGTAAACTGTTGAAATTTGAGCAGTGAAAGATCTTGTTCATCTTGAACTATGAATCTGTTGCAAGAAAACTCTTTAAGTAATTTCTCAAGTCTAAGAGAAAAATCAGCATAGAAATCATGCTCTATGTATGTTGCATGCAACGTATACAACATATTTTTGATAAACGCTGCGTTATGTGATCAACGTTTTCAGAAAAGTGAACATCAAAATGCTGAAAGTTGAAACATATATATTCTCACTACATGTTTATCTGAACAAACTACAGAATCAAGTCACACTACGCAGTTGAATTGATAACAGAACACAGAAGACTTGATGAGCATGCAAGATCATACATGCTCATTTGATAAAAACTAATAGATTTATTTCTCGCTCTTTAATCTTCAAAAAAACGACGTTTCTGAATGTTTTAATTCATGAAGAAGCAAAGATACAGTCTGAACGTGAATGACTCAACTTCTTAATGATGACTCAAATGAGTGAACATGCAATTGCACAGTTTCACAAAAGTCAATGAGATCTTCGATGAGAAAACTACAAAAAATGCATTGCAGACATTAATGCATTTCTCGTTCAAAGATCTCATCTATTCAAGAAGTCAGTAAAGATGCGTGATGATTTTCAGAAGATTGAAAGCATTCTTGCAACTCACATCAAAATCAAATGCATAGAGCTGAAGATTTATCTGCACTTGAGAAACATATTAAGCGTGAATAGTTTTCAATGTGACTGCGAATGAAGTCATCAGACAGTCAAGCATATTCTGATGCATTGTTCGAATTGAACGCATCTTCAATCGAATATGCTACAAGATGTTGACTTCACGAACTATTAAGTCATCATCTTAATCACGAAGAATCTCAAAGCAACAGCAAGAATGATGATGAAAACGAAGCTGCTGAAGCAGTTTAGAATGATAAGAACATTCATTCTCTAACATGCAATCATCGCAAACAAATTTGGTACAAAGTCTTAATTTTATCATCTCGACTGCATGTAGCAATCATATAGACAGCGAGTGATTTTCTACCTCAGAGAATTTTGTTCACTCGACACACATAGCATAGAGTCTCTCATGAGTCGATTTAATCGATGTCACAAGAATGTATGAATTTATTATTATTATTATTATTATATTCAACAATGTTGCAAGATCAAGAAGTGATTCTATGTTAATGTTCATGACACAGCGATCAAATTACAATGTAAGAAGATGATTCAGAGTTAGAGAAACATGACAAGATAATTTCAAGTACAATTCTTCATCATCTTCTCAACTGAAGATACATTCACATTTCTTAAGTTATGTCATTTGAAATGAATGAGACTTCAAGAGATCTCAATCAGTATCAGTCAAATCAGTTAAAATTTTCATAATACAGATCAGTCACAATCTCAATCATAGTATATGTTGCAAATCACAAGATTTTCTTAAACATGAATCAGTGAAGAACTTGATTTGCATCAATGACATGAAATATGACAGATTTATAAAGCTGATTGAGAATGAGCTAAATTATGACTATGTCACAGATACAATGATATACAATTGAGCTGAATTCACAAGAATATATATCAGCAATGAGCATGAATGAAAAACAGCATTGAAAGAAATGCATGCAGAAGAGTTTATTCACTTTCTTTTTACAATTCAGTCTGCTGTAAACAACGATTGTAGATTTCAAATTTCTTGTGATACTTAATTCAAGCAGCTGATCACTGAAGAAATTATGTAAAATGCTTGTAGAAAACATGTTCATGCTCAAGACTTTCAGTATAAAATGACATAGTGAAATCATGTTATAATTGAAAAATCTTAAGAATTAATGACAAAACTTATAGTTCATTCAACATCAACAAAGATTCAATGAATTCTTATCAAGATTAAATGAACTATTCTTAGTGCTCAAAATAAGATAAATCTCTCTCTTATCATAAGAAAAAATTGTTTGCAATCTGACATTCTCTTTTATTCTTCTTCTCAATCGTTTGTTGCATAGATTTTCTTGATGATCATACATTATTAAGTCACATCAAACGACTTTCGTCTTGAATGCAACATGAGAATACATTGATCTTTATAATGATGAGTTTATCAAGATACTAAGTGACATTACAGAAAAGATGTCATCACATAAGTAATTTCAAGACATCATCATTATTAAAGCGCAGCGCAGTTGAATACACAGAGATTCACAATGACAACGAGATCACAACAGACTTAAGTGATAATGATTCTGTGAAAGAAATCTTCAACAAAGACAGACGTGTCACTTTTGAAGTAATAACTCGCTTAAGAATTCAAAAGAATAAATGAATAATTCAAAAAAGACAGAATTGAATGTTGTTAAAGCATTCAATGAAAGTATTCTTGCAAAATCATCACAACATTTCAAAAACTTAACATATACAACATTGAACAGTTCAATTCTTTTCAATCAATCAATAACAGATATACTAAAATTGATTTTAATGATGATGATATCAACAATGCAGACTGAGAATCAATAACATCATATTTATAAGAAAAAACATCACGTCAAACTAAATGCAACTTCATCATTGATCATGAGTTAATTGTTGAAGTTTACACTCATTATTTACTTACGTGAATATTAAGCAATCATGTTAATAGCAATAACAGTTCATGATCAGACTTTAAAAAGAAATGACTTAATGAAAAAATGAGAGAAGTGTGAAAGAATATTGCAAATCATCTAAATAAGAAGTCAGATCACAAACGTTTTAAAGTAAAGAACATTTCAATGATGAGAGAGACTTGAAAGATAATATGCTTAGATCTTTCGTTGCAAATAAGACTCATAATAAATAAATGTATGACATCTTTGAAACATAATGATTTAGTGTACTGAGTCAAGTATGAATCATAGTTGAAAGTGAATATGATTGACAGAAGCAATTCACAAGAAAAGAGTGAAAAAATTTGATAAAAGATCTGCTAGATAATGATGATTTTGCGTGTGAAAAGATATGTACTAATCAAAGATTGTAACATCATTTAATGTGAAAAGACTCTTTAAGACAGATTCTGCGCAAGAATCATAACAAATGTATTGACTCAGAAGATTTACTGCAAAGTCAGAAATGAGATAGCATATCAAGAATACTTGAAGATATTCTTTGATTCACTTTCTACTAATGTTGTTCTTATTGCAGTGATAATGATTGCTCATTATATATGAGAATATGAATCAGAAGAGCACAGATTAAACAAGTTTGAAAGATTGAATGTGAATTTTTTTCTTTTTCTTCATTAAGTGCATGCAGTCTATGACTATGACACTATTTAGACGCTGTGTGTATGCTAAATTACATGTAATTTAGTCAAAATCGCTGCAGTATATTTTTTCATTGATCAATCACATCGATAGTTTGCGCATACAAGCGTGTGAGCTGTTTATATAATCAAGTGATCATATAAACAACTTAAGATTGTGAAAGCTGATCACTTTGACATGAGCTTTCAACTTGTCTGTATGATCATCAAGCTAAGCGAGCTAGATAAGCTTTGATCTATGTAGATGAAAGTTGATCACTTCAACGTAAGCTTTCAAGTTCGCTGTATGATCACTTAACTGAATGAACTAGATGAGTTTTGATCTATGTATTTGTGATGCATGTAAATCGATCAGAAAATCGAAAAATTGATCGATTTACTGCGTTGCACAGATGTGTATGTGCGCAAAAGCTGAGTCATACTTTTGCAATGACTGTGTGAATGTCATATATTAGTTGCAGCATGTGCGCAAAGACGTTGCTGTTGTTTTATGTATATGAGCAAAGACTGTATTATGTCTTTGCAGTGTATGTGATTGCGATGCGTGTAAATCAATCAGAAAATCGAAATTGATTGATTTACTGCGTTGCACAGATGTGTATATGCGCAAAAGCTGAGTCATGTCTTTGCAGTAACTGTGTAAATGTTGTATATTAGTTGCAGCGTATGCGCAAAGACGTTGCTGTCATTCTGTGTATATGAGCAAAGACTGTGTCATGTCTTTGCAGTGTATGTATTTGTGATGCATGTAAATCGCTCAGAAAATCGAAAAATCGATCGATTTACTGCATTGCATCAATGTGTATATGTGCAAAAGCTGAGTCGTGTCTTTGCAATGACTGTGTGAATGTTGTATATTAGTTGCAGCGCATGCACAAAGACGTTGCTGTCGTTCTGTGTATATGAGCAAAGACTGTGTCATGTCTTTGCAATGTATGTATTTGCAATGCATGTAAATCACTCAGAAAATCGAAAAATCAATTGATTTACTGCATTGCATCAATGTGTATATGTGCAAAAGCTGAGTCGTGTCTTTGCAATGACTGTGTGAATGTTGTATATTAGTTGCAACGTATGTGCAAAGACGTTGCTGTTGTTCTGTGTATATAAGCAAAGACTGTGTCATGTTTTTGCAGTGTATATGATTGCAATGCATGTAAATCGATCTGATAAAGCGAAAAATCGATCAATTTACTGCATCATGCAGACGTGTAGATGTGTAAAAGCTGAGTCATGCCTTCAAAATATGTATGTGTGTGATGTATATGAGTTGCAACATGTGCGCAAAAACGTTGCTGTTGTTTTATGTATATGAGCAAAGACTGTGTTGTGTCTTTGCAATGTATATGATTGCAATGCATGTAAATCGATCTGATAAAGCGAAAAATCAATCAATTTACTGCATTATGCAGATGTGTAGATGTGCAAAAGCTGAGTTGTGTCTTCGCAGTGTATATGTGTGTGATGTATATAAGTTGCAGCGCATGCGCAAAGACGTTGCTGTCGTTCTGTGTATATGAGCAAAGACTGTGTTGTGTCTTTGCAGTATATATGATTGCGATGCATGTAAATCAATCTGATAAAGCGAAAAATCGATCGATTTACTGCATTATGCAGACGTGTAGATGTGCAAAAGTTGAGTCATGTCTTTGCAATATATATGTGTGTGATGTATATGAGTTGCAGTGTGTGCACAGAGATGTTGCTGTTGTTCTGTGTATATGAGCAAAGACTGTGTCGTATCTTCATCATGTATGTAATTACGATGCATGTAAATCAATCTGATAAAGCAAAAAATTGATTGATTTACTGCATCATGCAAACATGTAGATGTGCAAAAGTTGAATCATGTCTTTGTAATATGTATGTGTATATCATATATGAGCTCAACGTGTGAATAAAGCGCTGTTACTGCTCTGTGTGTGATTGCGCTGCATGTAAATCAACCTGAAAATGCGAAAAATCAATCAATTTACTGCATCACGTCTGTCTTTATGTGCGCAAAAGCTGAGTCGTGCCTTCGCAGTATATGTGTATATGTCATATATGAGCTTAACATGTGAATAAAGCGTTATTACTGCTCTGTGTATAATTGCGCTGCATGTAAATCGATCTGAAAATGCGAAAAATCAATCGATTTACTGCATCACATTTATCTGTATATATGCAAAAGCTGAGTTGTGTCTTTGCAGTGTATATATATATGTTGTATATGAGTTGCAGCATGTATGCAAAGACGTTGCTGTTCTTCTGTGTATATGTGAGCTTCAACGCATCAATGATCACGTTGTTATTGTCTCACTTTTCGACTGTGTGTAAGCTCATCACGTAAGTAAAGCGCTGTTACTGCTTTGTTGATGTTGATGAGATTGTTCAGCTCTTTTGACAAGCATAGCTTGCAAAAGATTTGTAGTCAGCATCTCATACAGATAAATTTCATTGTTGATCAGATTGAATGTGAAGAATAAGTGAACATTTGCATATATCAATGACTAAAGTAATTGAAGCAAAGCTGAACTTGATAACATGCAGTGACATGAATGCACATCAATGCAACATGAAATCAATAAACTTGCAAGCATCAACAATTAATATTGAAGATTTTGCTATGTTATATCAAGCAACAAATTAATAAAGATCAGCGATGAAACTCATCTGTATGCAATGCTGACTACAAATTTACTGTCTAGCTACAGTAAAGTTTAAAAATTATCAAAAGTTTGAATGACATCAAGATGTTGCGTGATGATGAAGCGCTGTGCATTGATTGCATGCAGAGTTTTCGCGATTGCACAGACTTCAATAATCTCAATGTGCATGTTATAAACAATCTGCATGCAGATGAGAAAGTCAAATAGAACGCAGAACTATGAGAAAAATCGCTTATGAAAATCATTCAATTCAGTATCTTGTCATTGCAATGACAAGAACTGAGACAGAACATTCTTGTATTTGATCTGTTGAAGATGATTAGCAGAAAAAACTTAAATCATGAACATTCTTTAAATTTACTCGCTAACTACATATAAATCTTGTTAAGACTGCATGTCTGTTACTACAACATAAGCAACTCACAAGACTTGTTAAATTCAACATGAGCAAACTTGAAAGTCTCATTAATATCGTTTAACAGACGTTTAAACACAGACATTTTATATGTAAGTAATACGCTGATGAGAAGACTTTGTTAAAAGAAGAGAAACACAAGCGAGTTAATAAAGAATGATTGAACTACATTGTTTAATTAGAAGTGTAATATACAAACATCTTTGCAAAATACAATTGATCTGCATGAGAAAAATCTTTACAGATAACATGAAACAAATGAGTTGCACATTTTACAAACAAAGCGAGCATCTGCAAAACATGATATACAATGACAATGACTGTTGATCTTAAGAATCTCACTTCTTCACTGAGCTTTGACTTTTAAATATCTTGATGATAAAGTCAATCTTTAGTTAAAGACATCATCTGTATAGCTTGAGAGAACAGTAGCATATGTCGATGTGATTAAAGAAGAAATCGACTACAATATACATACATATTGCTGACAAAATATTTGCGACTCATGCTTAAGAAGTAAACTATCAAAAACTGAGCAATGAAAGATTTCACTTGTCTTGAACTGTGAATCTGTGACAAGAAAGACTATTTCTCACTAAGAGAAAAATCAGCATAAAGATTGTGTTTTATGTATGTTGCATGCAACATATGCAACATATTTTCAATAAATCTGCAAAAAGTCAGCGTGAAAATTGCGTTGCAACTGAAAAACAATGAATGAAGAGAAGTTTATTAATATTCTGAAAGAACAAATGTTGAAATCATTGTTGAATCATGAGATGAAGTGTTGATGCATAAATGAGTACATCAAGCAATTGCTAGATGCATTGAAGAAGATTATTGAGATTTTCACTTTCTGAGCGAGATCATATGAAATAATCAAAGCAGAATGAATGAAGAAGTGTATGAAAATCATCAAAAGTGTGCAATGAATGAAAAAAAGCTGTTGAATCATCGATGACTGAACAGAGTACATTCAAGCATGTGATAAAAAGAGCAAGATCATCAGAAAATAGAAATGCAGTGAATATTGAGAAATCATGCAGAATGTTGAACAATTCTTGAGAGAACTGTTTAAAACTGCGAAATGAGCAAGAAATGCAGTTGCAAACACATTGACTCAAGCGACAATTTTCTTTCTGATCAAGTCAGAATGCTTTGACATCATCACAACAGTGCAAAATAAAGCAAAGATGATGTTTCAAACTCACTTTTCATCATCTTCAAAGATTCTCATGCTGAATATAATAAACTTCAAGTACTCACTCTTGATTGAAGATGACACTTCGCTGATGCATCATAAGATTAAGAGAGTCATTTACAAAGCAGCATCTGACAAGATGTTGAAACACATGAGATATACAAATAGAATAATGCGCAAACTCATTGATGATACATCAGAATAAATATGCTTTTTCTTTGAAAGATGTTTATAAAAGAGAATACAATCAACTCAGTTCAAGAGCGCAGTCACAATAGTGATGCAAAAGTCAGACAAGAAAGACTACTTTAATGCAAAAATATATAAATCAATTGCACTATTCAACACACTGAGCAAAATACTGAAGTTCATCATATTCAAACATTTGCAAAATATCATAGAAGCTTGCGACTTAATATTGAACACTCAGATGAGAGTTTGCAAGCACAAATCAATAAATACAACTTTGCAACTAATTATAAAAAAGATATATACTATGTAAAGCAACATGAGAAGAAGAGTAGTCTCACTGCTGAGTCTGAATGAGAAGAGTGCGTTTAACAATGTGACACACAGCAAACTCTTACATGACATAAAGAAGAGAAAAGTTTCTAAACTGCTTCTCAAGTTTGTGAAGAACTTTCTGAAAGATTGACACATCACGATCATAATTGATAATTACATGATGATGAAACACAGCATGAACATCAACATATCATAAGATTCTTTGCTATCATTAATATTATATCTGTTCTACAATGTGAACTTGTTAGAAACATGTGATGACATCAAGCTGAGAACTAACTTTACAAACTTCATGAATGACATCAATATCTTGACATATGAAGAGTTTACAAAATGCAACTGCAGAGTTCTTAGCGAGATCTATGATAAATGCAAACAATGATTAAAAATGCATGACATCAAATTCTTGATGACAAAGTATGAGCTGATTCACTTTATAAGAATCTTTAAATGATTCAATATGAAAGTTGATATAAAGCTGATGAAACATCAGATTGACTTGAAATCAAATATCAGAGTCTTGAAAGTTCAACTGAACTTTAAGCTGAAATGAGTGATTTACATGCATCATATCAAAGCAAAACTAGTGATTAAACAAAAAATCATGCAGACAATCATCAAGTTTACTTGAGACTCATCAATGACAATAAGTAAACAAATATACTTCGCGATGACGCGTTCTCTGCTTAGTCATGAAGTCATCATATGATATACATCATAAAGAGTGAAAGATCATTGAAAGAGTCTGAACATTAAGCTGAGATCAATGCAAGAAAGAGCATTGCAACAAATCATCAATATTTATTGTGTGACATCAACAGAGATTCTACAGATGAAAATAAACATGATGTCAATAGATATTCACTTATGAAAGCTGATACAAAGATCAATAACAAACATGAACTTTCAAAAATCAGACGAAGTTATTAAAATGATAATGCATTGAATTCACAATGACTTGATACTCAAAAAAGATTGAAAATCAAAGCTGCATAAGACATCTTTACAGCTGAAGCGAAAGTGAATGAAAGAAATATTTAGATAAATGAAAATGAATCAAAGTCATTTTTACACAATGACTTTCTGATCAAAGTCATTAAAGATAATTATAGTTGCAAACAAGAAAATATTAATAAGATAACATAATCTTGACATGTTCATGTTGAAGCAAAAAGTTTACTTAAATAATAATGATAGCAAAGATGATGTTACAGCGATTGCAATGAGAATGAACTGAAAGTTAAATAAGAAACTGAGAAAATCGACTTTAATCATCACTCATCATGATGAGCTGAAAGAATTAGTCGCAAGAACGAAACATCTTGCAGACGTAGCAACAGCGAATCAAGAGTGTCATGAAAAGATATACAAAGTATACAATGATAGTTAAACTTCTTTGAAAACAGTGAAAGTTATAATATCAACAAAAGATCAGACACATCTGCAATGAGTTCAGATTACACATGAAAACATTTAATCTTAAGAAGTCACGCTGAAGCTACATTGAGTAATGAGACATGCAGAAATACTTGAAAATGAAGCAATGAACAAAATGATTGACAACGCACATGATTTGTCTCTATTGCTGACTGAACATCAACGCACTGAAGTGATGACAAGATTGATGCTCATACAGAAACAGATCAGATAAACATGAAGAATAGTTTGAAAAAAGAGATTTAACGCAGCTCATTTTCAATATCTGACATCAGAGATGACACATCAACATTTGCAACTGCATAAAAGTTGTGCAAAGTCTCACAGCGCATTATTGACACAGCTATGCACAGGAAAAATTGACTTCAATTAATTTCTACATGAGAAACGAGTACTTAATGTCGCTATAATGACATGCAAGTGCAACAGAGAATGAATGTTGATCAAGCACATTCTATTAACATGTTCTAAATGAAAGATAGAATGAAAGATGATGCAATGCAAAAAGAACATCATGAACTTGAGAAAGTTTCTAAAAATCATGAGTGTGATGATAGTGATCATTCAAATGATACTTTTGACAAGCATACTGAATCAATTTCAGACTGTGACATCATTAAAGAATCAGATGAAAGAGAGAAAAAGTAAAGAAGAAACAAGTTCATAAAGTTCTTGCATTAAAAACAGTTACAGTATAGAGCGCAGAGAAAAGCGATAGTAGATATGAAAAGAACATTACGCTAGCGCAACGCTCGCTACAATATATAGAATCTTGCATGAATTCATAATGAGTGTTGAATTGAGTAAGAATAAAAAAAAACAGATCAATAATGATGATATTGAAGCAATTATGAACATTTAAGCTGTACTCAATATATATGTTAATTATCTTGATGATCTCTCATTATATGAGTTAGAAAACAACGTGCAACTTGATTTAAACACAAGTCATAAGAAAACATTCTTGAGTTTAAAAAGCATTTTCATCTTTCAATCTTCAAAACTAACGTCGCTTATCTTTAACATAATGTTATCAAATGAAGCTGTAAATATTGCAACTTGTAACTAAATCTTTAATCACTGACGCTGTGTAGAAGAGATTGATCAAATTAAACATAAAGAATAAATTATTGATTAATGATGTTCAAGTCAGCAAGAAGCAAATTCTTAGCAAGAGATTTCACTTTACATCACAAACTAAAGATCAATCATGTATCATATTACAAAGCAATGAATATGAGTTCATGATAACACAACAAAATGATGTCAAGTCAACAATAATTAAAATCAGTTAAGAATAAAAGTTTAATGACTTGTAAAATGCTTTAAACATGAAGAAGAATGAACGTTTGAAATATAAAGCAGACAAGACAGACAAGATTCTAAGCGACAAAAAGAAATATAAAAGCTTTGTGTGTAAAATGAGAAAGAACAGCATCATGAATATAATTCATGAAAAGAAAGAAATTAAAGAAGAATAGAACTTAAGCACAGTAGTCACTATAATCAAATGATTCAAACAAAGTAAATATTTTGCTTCATACTGCGAAAGCACTTCTGTCACATGTGCTTACATGAAAAAACATGATACTGATAGTGATGCAAATGCATTGATTGAACACTTTGAACATCTTGCTTAAGAATGTGCAAGCACTTATGTTGCAGATGCTGTCATAAAAGAACATAGTGCTAGAAGTGATGCAAATGCACAATAAGAAAAGAGTGATAATATTAAAAAGAATGATCAAGATGTTTATAATGACATTGATTATTAAAGAACAAAAGATACATTGAATACTTTGAGCAGTCTGTGTGACATTAAAGTTATGTTTGCAATGTATGATAATTACGCAGTTGACAGCTTAATCATTGATGATAATTCTAACGAAAAAAATCATGCAGAGATAACAGTGAATTACAAGCTTTAATGATATTATTCAACATTGCAACTTTAATTGCTACAAATGTCAAGATCATATTTGTTGAATCAAATGATAAAGACGCATACTGCGCTCATAAAAGTTCTAAAGATGTTGACATTTTTATGAATATTGACACTTTTATGAATATGTTTCAGCTAAAAGTGACATAAATCTGAAACATGAGATTAAATGAATATTTGAAATATTGATCATTAAAAGCACTAAAATCTGTCACTGTCACTCTTTACAAATTATAAATGTAGAGAAACATGAATACTATTTGATAGAAAGTCATAATAAAGAGTCATAATAGAAAGTCATAATAAAATATCTATCTATTTATCTTCATGTCTTGATGAGTTGAATCAAGAATTTTAAGTTAATATTCAATTTCAATTCTCTGACTTGACTTAAATACTTAAGTCAAACATCTTGACTTAATTCAAATATTCAAGTCAAGAATTCTGACTTAAATTAAGTCTTGATGATTTAAGTACTTAACTTGAACTTAAGTACTTGACTTGACGCGATCAGTTTATCAACATCAAAGTCATAAAGCTTCAGTCACAAATCATCGCTTTAAATTCAGTTCAGTTACATCTGTTTTCAATTATCTTAGCATCTTCGCAAATTTTAGCTTTTATGAATCTAGAAATCGAAGAATTCGACGTTAAAAACATCAAGTCTCAACTAAATTAAAACATTCTGAATCTTGATAAAGATTCTGCTGACACTTTCATTCAGACATTATGAAAGTAAATTGAAATCAATGATAAATTCACAGCTCAGATAATTGAAGTACTTTGCAATGAAGCATAACATCACAACAAGATCTTTTTAATTAAGTGTGAAGAACATGAGAATCATCTGTACTTTCAAGAAAGAAAGTATGTGCTCAACTTAAATAAACTACATCTTCGTATCATTCAGCTCACTTATGATAGTGTTGTTGATGATTATTCAGAAAGAGCAAAAAGCTATGAACTGATCAGTTGAGTTTACTGATGATCAAACATTTATAAGTATGTTCAACACTTCATACAAAACTGTCATGTGTACACACATTTCAAGCTCTTTAAACAATGAACTTAAGAATAATTGCATCTTCTTTCAATTCTTGAACATCATTGATGTGATGTTTTCATGAACTATGTAAATTCTTTATTGTTCAATATCTTCATGAATATCACATATAAATATATTTTAATCTTCATTGATCATTTTATTAAAATAAGACATTTAGTTCTCATCACTTTTATGAAAGTTAAAGAAGTTATCAACTGCTTCTATGCTCATGTTTGAAAACATCATGATTTACTCAAGTTCTTCATATTTGATTGAGATACACAATTCATTTTCAATGTCTGAAAGCATATGTAAAATGCTGAAGATAAATGCTAAGTTATTAATGATGTATCACTCTGAAATCAATGATTAAATCAAAAGAATCAATGCTGTTATGAAGCATTATCTTCAAATCTTCATCAACTACATGCAGAATGACTGAATTAAGTGACTTTCTGAAGTTGAATTCATCGTCAATAATACATCATTATTAATCACTTTCACATTATTCTTCTTGATCAATTTAAGTCAAAACTTATATTTAAACTTTAAGTTTTCTGAGTCTTTGCTTAAGAATTTTACATCTCAAGCTTAAGACAAGTTAATCAATGTCAAAAAGTTCATCAAGAAGATGAAGAAATTAACTGAACATTTATGTGATGAGATGCTTATGACTCAGATCATTTATGAATTCAATGTCAATTTCTCTTATCGTTCTTGTTTTAAATACTTTGTTGAAGATGAAGTCTGATTAAATGCTTGCAATCTCAGCATCATTCATTTCACTGTTAAGTTAAATGATCATAACGTTGATTTCTTCAAGATTAAGTATGTTTTCAAGAATAATTTTCTGATCATTAAATTAAATCTTTCAGCATTCATAAAGATTCATTCAATCTTTCATGTCATTCTTCTGAATCATATTGCAAGTGATTTTCTTTCAAGTTAACGTCAGAAATCTTAAGAATTCATTATCATCAAAAATGATGAAAGATTCTGATATGTAAACAGCATATTAAACTTCAAGCATGATAAACATTATAATTCATCTTTACTCAAGTATTACATTGATTGAAAAAATCACTTCTTTACTTGAAAATCTTTTCATCTTCTGAATAATTGTAAGCAAACGTTTAATGAATATTATCTCATCAATTCTGTTATTGAAGAATCATATGTATTGTCATGTGTGATTTTTCAATGTCAATATCAAGAACTTTAAGTTTAATTTTCATTATTTTAATTCAGCTTAAATCTGACTCAGATCTTGTTTAAATTTGACTCAGACATTTTGTTTAAATCTGACTCAAATGTGACTTAAATGTATTTTAGTCTCATTTGTGCATCATCATGTTAAAATGCATCTCATCTCATTTCATCTTTTTCTTACTTAGATTTGACTCAGATTTTGTCTAGATTTGACTTAAACATTTTGTTTAAATTTAACTTAAATGTAATTTAAATGTATTTTAATTTTCTGTGCATCATTATGTTAAAATGTGTCTCATCTCATCTCATTCTTCAGATATCTTGCTCAGATTTAACTCAAATGTGACTCAGATTTATTTTAATCTTATCTGTGCTTCATTACATTAAAATGCATTTACATTAATTCTTGTTTCATTTCAATCTTCATTTTCAATTCTTTCTCATTTCATCTTGTTTTTTTTCATCATTTTGCAAAAGCTCAATCTTGAAGAGAAAAGTTACTGTCATAATGTCAGATCATCAATTCAATTTAAAACATAAATTGTTGATATTTTAAATAATTTTAATTCATTGAATCTGTTTTGCAGTTCAATGAATCAAGTCATTAATCTAATTATTATCATTTTAATTTAGTTTCAGCAATTCTGTTTTAATTATCTCAATTATATATACAAACTTTTGCAATCTTAAATCAATAAAACTATTGTTTAGTCTTAATTTTGCTCAATTCATGTATATAAAAGTTGAGTTTTCATTCTTTTCTTTCACTTTTTATCTTTCATTTTATACATTATTTAATGTATTGTCTTGTATTTAAATTTTATCAAAGTAATTGTTAAGAAGTGCAATAACAGACTTGTTTCTAGCAGCTTATTGCAATAACTCTGAATTCAGTCTGAATTCAGTCAAACTTGTTTCTAGCAGCTTTTTCTAGACTAGCGTCAGAAATAAAGTTGTGTGTTGCAACTTTGTCATGCGTGACAGTATATAAATAAAGCAGTCTGTAACTTCTCTTCACAATCTAGATAGATTTCATCATATGTGATACTGTTCATTCTATTCTTTCAATAAATTATGAGCTCGATTAGCAAAAAGCTTTCAACGTAATTAGATTAAAACACTTTAAGCATTTGAAACTCGACAACTCGATACGAAATTTATTCAAATGAGCAATCAATGATCACTTACTACACGTCTCACAAGAAGACAAATAAGTACACTGACTTAGAGAAGTTCAGTGAAATTCAACAACTTACTACGCATCTCACAAGAAGATAAATAAGCACTCACATCAAGTTGACAGTTTACTACGAGTTTTCAAGAAAGTGAAAAAATAGACACACTTAATCACGTCAAAGAACGCATAAACTTTCATCATCACTGACGAGATTAAATTCTTTTCACTTCACTCATCAATTTATTTAATATCTTTATTTTTTCTCTTTGATTCTAACAACAAGCTGAGTCTACATTGCACGTCATGAACTTCAACAACTTTTTCGTCAAATGATGATCTGTTCTCATTCTCACTTGCAAGAACTGCAATCAATGATTTTCTCTCATGAAGAGATGATTCATTGAGAAAGACTTGTGATTCATTATTGAAGACAAGTCTGACTTGAACACACTCAACAGCATCATCAGCATCATCAGTGAAATTCAATCTTTCAACTTTGAAAGTCAAAAGATCAACATGAAAGCTCATTACTGACTGATCATCTGCATCATCATTGATGATCAAGAACATACTGCAAACAAGATATTAGCAAAAGAAATTTGAAATGCTCTGAGCTATAAATACAAAGAGAAGTTACAAATCACTGAAAGACAATATCTGATGAACTTCATTGATTACAAAATGTTGACGAATATCTTCATTGAAAAAACATGAACACATCTCATCAAATTGACTTGAAAGATCGTTGCAACACAGAAAGACATAAGCAATTTATTCAAGTCAGAACGTCGCTTTCAAGTCTTACTTCAATCGCTGTCAGATAAATACACAGTCATTTGAAACATCATTGATGCGCAGAATAAGTCAGATGTCAAGAAGAGACTTCAAAAGTTACAAGAGAAGAAAGCATAATTAAAGACAACAGAAACTGTGCTATGAGTCAAGCGAAAGAATGAACGCGAGCGCACTGATCATGAGCAGAACAAACGCAAAATCAGTCATCGTTGCAAAAGTCTTTCAAGCTTCAACAATGATCAATCACGTTGTCAATTGCAACGATTTCTAAAATGTTTTCTCTGTGAAGATGAACATCATCTAGTCAATTGCTCTCATCTGTCTGCAGCTCAAAAGCTTGTGAAGAAATGCAAAGATAAAGATAAAACAAAGCACAAGAGCGCTGATGATCTTCAAACTCTTACTGAGCTTTTGAAGAGCAAGCACAAGAAACACAGAGTCTACAACATGAAAAGTGATGACTTTGAAATCTCTGATAACAATGAGAAAGATGAGAATGAAAAGAGCGAGAATATTGCAGTTTTGTCAAAGAACATTGTCAGTAAGATTTCTGAATTTGACTGAGTTGCAGATTCTGATGTCTTCTCACACATGATTAATCAACTTTGACTTTTTAATGATTCTTTAATTTACATTAAAAGATGCATCATCAAAGTTGAAGAAGAAAAATTGTATATCAATTACTGTGACACAGCAATCATGTGAAATCATCATGAAAACTCAGTCAAGCTGTCTTCTGTTCTTCATGTTTCTAAGCTTGAAGTGAATCTTCTTTCTGAAAGAAGAATGTGTGAGAAAGATCTGCAAGAGAGTTTTGATGATAAAGATCTGTACATGCATGACAAGCGAGAAAAGCAGATGATTGAGATTCTAGAATGTGAAAACATTTACATAGTAAAGAGAATTGCAAACAATCTTGATGAATTTGCATTACTATCAGCTATGCAACGTGACGTCTCATCAGCATTTTCAACAATGCACAGTTTAATGAATCTCAATGATTCAATGAATCTAGATCATTTTGTGTCTTACACTGATGTGATTCATCATGAGAACGAGATCGAAGTTGATCACGATCAACTTAGTTTCACAAATGACAAAAGCTTCAAGTTGTACAAGCTGTAACATCATTGTTTCACTCATCTTGAATCAGCAAAGCTTCGTCAACTTCATAAGATCATCACTTTGAAAAAATCTATTCTCATCAACGACAGTCATGAGAATGTGTGTAAAATATGTGCGCTCATCAAGTTCATTAACAAACGAGAACACAATGTCAGCGATCAAAAAACAAGTATCTTGACTTTTATTTTCATAAACATCTGTGAATCACTATCATTGTCTCTTGATAGCGAGTCGTACTTTCTAGAGATAATTGACAATCACTTCAGAAAGACTTGATGCATTTCTTTGAAGCAACGATTCAATGCATCAGATGCTCTGTGAAAATGAAAACTCAGTGTAAAGCTTCACAGCAATGTCAAACTTCTCTCAGTACACAGTGACAACATCACGAAACTTAAAATCATCTTGAATGACTGATGCTCATCAGTTGACATTGCTTCTTAATACATTGTTTCACACATGTTGATTCAAAATGAAGTAGTCAAAAGAATCATACACATCACAGAAAACTTGATGCAAGTCATGATCAAGAATGCTGAACTTTTCATTGAGTTCTGAGCAAAAGCTGCAAAGACAGATGTCTATCTGCAAAATTGAATCATCACAAGACTCTTGATCAACAAAGTTCTCATGATTTCAAAGAAAAAATTCATCAAGATCAAGCTCTCAATTGATCATGTACAAGTATGAGAATGCAAATGTTACTCATACATTGACTTCAAGTCGTTGTCAATCAAAGACAGATGAGATAAATTCATGAACAGAGACAGATTCAACATCTTCATGAGATATGTGAAAAATATCGACAAGCAATATTGTTTCTAAGTCTCAGATCTCAATCAAGTCATCAAGAATCACGTTGTCAAGTTCACTGAAGATGAAAAGAATGAAGACATGAACTTGCAACTTTGCAAGCAAACATTCAACGTTTTTTCAGAGTGAAGATCTGTGAAAAGATCATCAAAGAATAACGTTTCAACTAATGTTTCAAAATCTGACACTTTCATGATTGATGTTTCATCTGAATCAACTGATGCACTGAAGACTATCGTGATCAACTTGAATGCACTCAATTCTAAGATCACGTCACATACATCAGACGAGCGTGAAGTTCATGCAAATGTTCAGATCACTCAAAAAGTCTTCGCATCAAGCATGTTTAAGTCAGCAGCTTAAACATTTCTGCATGTAGTCATTTCAAAGAGAAAAAGAGACAGCGAAGATCAACAACTGAAAGAACGCGCATTCAAGATCTTGCAAACTATGATGATTTAATTCGTCACAGAGAAAGTTAATGATGATGAGAGTGATTCTGATGCAAGCATGTCATGAACATTATTCAACGTCAATGAATCTGACTCTTTTAAAGTAATAAGAATTTTCATGTTGAACATTTACAAAGATGCAGTGCAGAATTCAGTTTGAGAAAAACTTTGAAAAGAAGTGATCAACGCAGAACTTGTGATGCTAATCATTAATGAGATCTGACAAGAAGAAGTGTTGCTCAAAAAGATCAACATCGTGACAAGCAAATGAGTTTTCAAGTCAAAGATGCATGTCAACAATTTTCTTAACAAACTGAAGATAAAACTGATAGTCAGAGATTTCTTTCAAATTCATGAAGTTGACTATGAGAATACTTTTGCGTCAATCATCAAGTTTGACACTCTGCAAGTCTTTTTAATCATTGCAACAATGAAGAATCTTGAACTTCATCAAGTCAATGTAAACAATGTGTTTACTGAATCGTTTCTCAAAGAAATCATTTACATGTCTTTTTCGTCAGAAGTGAAAGTCAAATTCAACTGTGCTTTGAAAGTTCTTTAAAGTTTTTACAATCTCAAGCAAGTTGCACAAAACTGACATGATCATTGTGTAACAGTGCTATCTGAACTCAACTTCGCTCAATGCGTTGCAGATTCATGTCTTTTGATTCATGAGTTAAAAGAAATCATGTTGTTACTATACATTGACAACATAATCATCATCTTCAAATCATTGAGCAACATTAAATGATTTAAGCATGAGTTTTAATGTGTTTTCAAAGTCAAGAATCTGAGAAAAATGAAGAAAATTCTTGACATTCAAATTACTTGCAACAGAAAAACATGAATCTTACGAATGAATCAAACTCACTATCTTCATGATGTTCTCAAAAGACTCAACATGAGACAAGACAAGCACAAGATAACAGATCTTTCAATGAATGAATATAATGTTCTTTGCTCAGCTGAATTTGAAGATGTGAGAATCAATCAGCATGAGTATCAACAAGTCATTGAAAGTCTCATGTATGCTGCAATTCGCACTCATTTCAACATTGCTTTTGCTCTTAATTAATTAAGTCAATATCTCAGTAATTTTGCAGAACATCATAAACATGCTTTGAAGAAGTTGATGCAATACATTCGTTTCATCATTGATTTAAACATTACATATGAAGTCAGTGAAAGCATGAAGTTAGTAGAATACTCTGACTCAGACTACGTCTCAGATAAACTAGATTGCAAGTTGATTCTCATCTACATCTACATGCTTAATGAAGAATCAGTCTTCTGAATGAGTTGAAAGCAAAAGTTCATTATCACATTGATCATTGAGACAGAGTACATGACTTTATCAATCTGCATCAAGAAAGATTTATGAATCAGTCAAGTGCTTAAAAACATGAATCTGACAAAGTATCTGAGCATCAGTCACAGTCACGTTGATATTTTTAAGAAGATTACTCATCAATCTGTCTCATTCACACAGCTCAAGAAAGATAATCAAGCATCTTTTATACTGATTAAGAATGCTCATATTCACGAAAGATTGAAGCACATTGACGTTGCTTATCATCACATTCGAAATCTGCACAAGAAGAATCAGATTTCAGTGAACTTCATTTCTAATCAAGATATGATAGCAGATGAATTGATCAAGTCACTATCTCAACAGAACTTCAAGAGATTCATTGAACAACTGAAATTGAAAAGCAGTGAGAGTTGAGAAACTTGCAGACATTGAGTGAAAGTGTTGAGAAGTGCAATGATAAACTTGTTTCTAGCAGCTTATTGTGATAGCTCTAAATTCAGTCTGAATTCAGTCAGACTTATTTCTAACAGCTTTTTCTAAACTAACGTCAGAAATAAAGTTGCATGTTGCAACTTTGTCATGCATGACAGTATATAAATAGAGCAGTTTATGACTTCTCTTCATAATCTAGATAGATTTCATCATATGTGATACTGTTCATTCTATTCTTTCAATAGTAATAATAATATCAGTCTTTTATATTAATAGTATCTTTAGTCTAACTTAGTCTTTAACAGTTTTTCTTCATGTTTTTCTTCATATTTCTTTTCATGTTTCTCTTTATGTTTTTCTTCATATTTCTCTTCATGTTTCTTTTTATATTTTTCTTTATGACTCTTTATTAAATGATCTTCATGTTTTCTCTTCATGACTTTTGATCAAAAAGATAATGTAAAAAGATAATGCAAAAGTTGAAAAAATTTCTATATTTAACTTTCTTGATATCAAGCTTAAATTCTTGATGAGTTGAATTAAGTTGACTCAATTCTCAGTTGAATTGAATTGCATTAAATTGAAAATATGCTTAACTTGACTTGAATTGAATTGAAAATGTAAGCAATTTAACTTTGAATCAAATTAAATTCAAAATATCAACTTGAAATTCAACTTGATGATCAGTTTATGTAATATAAGCAATGAAAGTGATGAAAGTGATGAAAGTGAGATTCAGTTCAATGCATATGAATAAATGCAAATTTTATTAACAAAAGTGAAATTCAGTTCAATGACATATAAATGAATGCAGATTTTATTGACAAAAGCAGAATTTAACTCAGTGAAATCAGTTTAAATTCAGATTTTATTCAACTTTAAATGATGAATATCACTTAAATTAAATTCTAAAATTTAGTTCACTTTACAAACTGTTAATGTATGTTAACATGATAATTAGTTACATATGATTGACTAATTAACACTCAAGAATTTATCAATGAAGTTTTTTTTTTAAATTAAATTATCAGATTCAACTTTACAACTTAATTTAAATTTTTAAGTTTAACTTTTCAACTTAACTCAATCTGAATTTCAAAAAGTTTTAACTCAATTAATATTCAACTTAATGCAATCAGTTTAAATTTAGCATATATACAGCATTTAAATAGTAATTGTAATTGTAATTCATACACTCTTGTGACATTGATTTAGACTCGACTCATGAGAAACTCTATGCTATTTATATTGAGTGAACAAAACTTTCTGAAGAAGAAAATCACTCGTTGTTTATACGACTGCTTCACGCAGTTGAAACAATGAGATTGACACTGTGTTATCAAGTAATGAATCTATAGCTTTTATTCAGCGTGTGATGCTCAAGTAAACTTTTGATGAGAGTGTCTGTGCTGTTTGATTATGATGCATCATCTTTGCTCTGCTCTTCATTGATGATATTTTATACAACGATGTTTCGATTCGATTTTTGATTCAAAGATGAAAGATGTTTTCTTTGCACTTGTGATGCTCATGATTGTAACGTACGTAGAGCTGTGTTCTTTTACTCAATGATTATCATTCATTGAGCAGAGAAATATGTGATAAAAGAGAGATGCACATGATGAGAAGATAGAGTGTGATTGTACTGAGTAATTCTTTTCTTCTCTTGATTTGACTTATGTCACGTAGACATTGAATGAATTGTTAGTATAGATGTGCAATCGCAATCGTTCGATGTTTGACTCTGATCGATGAAAGAGAATGCGTTCTGATCGTTCTCTTGAGCTCTCAATTTTCCACGTGAATAGATGAATGACTTGACGTCAAGTAAAGAAAATGAGCTCAAGCTTTCTCAGTATATCAGCGTGATTGACAAGTCACTACTTCTTCAAGCACTGTAGTCATGTCTCTCAATACTTGAAACGACTATTCTATCTGATATCTTTTCATCAATTACTTGACAACATTGTTGATGTGATGAAGACGTTTCAATATCAACACAGTCAACGAGTTGCAAATTCTTCAATCACTTGTAGTCACAACTTGCAGACTCTTCATCTGAGTTGTCTTTTTCACTAGTAGTATCTTTTCATCTCTTACTGACATCGACATGTCATTAATCTTCTTCATAGATCAATTGTGACTGTTAGAGAGAATGTTGTCACATGAGTGAAAACTTTGCATGATGACTTTTCTGATCACGCAACGTTCTAACATCGTTTGAACTGCGTTGAATTGAGATTTCTTGACTCTTTTGACTTCTATTCAAACACAGAATAGAATCAAAAAATTCATAGTCAACATCACGTACAGATGAATCTCATTGTCAGTCAGCATTTAAATAGTATCATAGTCATAAACTGTATACATTTAATGTAAAAAAACATTTAATGAAAAAAAATCTTAGTAAAAAAACATGTAATTTAACATATACACAGCATATGCACTTAGTAAAAGAAAGAAAAAATTTAAATCTCAGATAATTTAACTTTTATTACTTTAAGAAAATCAATCAGTAATGAAATTCATCTGTATGCAATGCTGATTACAAATCTACTGTTTAGTTACAGTAAAGTCTAGAAATTATTAAAAGTTTAAATGATATTGAGACGTTGTATAATGATAAAGCACTATGCATTAATTGCATGCAGAGTTTTTGCAATCACACAAACTTTGATAATCTCAATGTGCATGTTACAAAAGCAATCTGCATGCAGATGAGAAAGTTAAATAAAATGAAAAACTATGAGAAAAACTGTTTATGAAAATCATTTGATTCAGTATCTTGTCATTGTAATAATAAGAATTGAAACAGAACACTTTTGCATTTAATCTGTTGAAAATGATTAGCAAAAAGAACTTGAATCATGAACATTCTTTAAATTTATATGCTAACTATATATAAATCTTGTTAAGACTGCATGTCTGTTACTACAACATGAACAACTCATGAAACTCATTAAGTTCAACATGAGTAAACTTGAGAATCTCATTAATATCATTTAACAGATGTTTAGACACAGACATTCTATACATGAGCAATATGCTGATGAGTATTACAAACATGTCTGAATCGATCAAAATTCAGATGACACTATGTCTAGTTTGAACCTAGCGCATCTCTATTGAACTCTTCGAGTCATTCTCAGCACTTCTTCTCGTTGTTCAGCACTTTCTTCATTCATTTCTTTCATCATTCTTTTAGGCAAACACATCTGACATATTACATCACATCTGTATCAAGCCTAGCGCAGCCTCAAGTCATTATTTATAGAAGAGCTCGCACTCTTTCTCTTCTGTATTCTTAATGTCTTGTTATAACTATCTTTAAAGAGCAATACATACATATCAGTCTTAAGTCTCTTTGATTGAATGATCTAGGCACGATCTCAACATTACATTAAGAATCTCGTTTATCATACGATACAGATACTCATTACTCGTTCAATATACTCGTTCAGGCAGATCGAGTCTAAAGAAATTCATTTACCTGATGATCAACGCAATCGAAAGACAGAACAACACTAGAAGATTTATAAAATCAACAGCGAGACTGATTGAATTGCTAGACGACTTACAGCTCATTAAGTACGCATCGTTCATTTCGATTAATAGAATCAGCGATAAAGAACCTTCGTTGATTGCTAGAGAATCAAATCGATCAAGAGAATCAATCAATCTTCAAATCAAACAACAAAAACGACTTCACCTTCTATTGTTGAGCATCGCTCTTCACTCGATTTCTTTCTTTTAAAACACTCGTTCAATTCAACCTCTTCTTTCTTCTTCATCATGTCTCGTCTCTTCAAAGAGCGTTTCGAAGCTTCATTCTTCATTGTCGAAGATAACGACTCATTCGCTGAAACCATAACATCTTCTATGACTATGAAAGCTTTGAAGAAACGATGCGAAGAGCTGAAAGCTAGACTACAAGCTAAAAAGATTATCTCGTCATCGTCAATCTACTCTGAGCGTTCTAGATCTCAGAAAATACCCGATTCTTCGTTGTTCACTGATGAAAAGAACTCTATCTGAAAGAACTGGTATGAAAAAGTTCAGAACAAGCTAGAAATCAACGTCGATCTCTTTTCAAGTGAACGAGTCAAGCTGAGCTACGTACATTTCAGATTATTCAATGATGCAGCTGAGATCACTCAGTCAAAACGCGAACGTGACTGTTTCAACTCATACAAGATCATCGATGAGCTTTTGAAAGAGCTAGCTCAGTTGTTCGATGACTCAGATAAAGAAGTCAACTTTCGTAGAAACTACTACAACTTGATTCAAGAACAGAAGAAATTCAGCGAGTTTTATACTCAATTTCAACGACTATTCTTCTACCTAAACTATCAAGAAAAACAGCTGATCATCGATCTAAAGAATAAAATAAATTCTCGACTTCGATTCGCTTGAGTAACTCAATTGATTCAACTCAGTACTCTGAAAGAAATTCGTTTCTATCTCATTCAATTGAATAACGATCAACGAGCTATTCAAGAGATCAAGAATAGAGAAGCAATGATCAAAGCTTGAACAACTAAACAGGTCATCTACGCTGAAAAATCAGTCAAAGCTACTCGTAGAATCATAGAAATGAAGATGACTGATCAGTCAAAACCACGCGACGCTGTTTTGACTAACGTCAAAGAAAATGACTTACTAATTGAAAACTGCTTTCTATGTCATAAGTCTGATCATACTTCTAAAGAGTGCTTGAATAGATCTTTCAGAATTAACGCATTAAATGACGAGTTTGATCATTCTTCGAACTTTGATTCAGAGTCTGATTCAAAAAACTAATCATCTCTTTCAGAGTCATTGAAGAGATAAAGATCATTTCTTTGTGCAATCTAATCGACGAAATTTCACCTATCGAAGAGAACTACTTCGAAAAGTCATTTCTAGTCGATGTCACTCTATTCTCGCAAGGCGAATTCTTCAAGCTACGATCTCTGATAGATAGTGACTCGACGATCTACATCTTGATTCATACAAAGCTAGTCGATCAAATATGTCAGAAGCTCGAAATTCAACTCATACAACTAGCTAAAGAGAAGTTAATAAGAGAATATGACGAAAAGCTGGCAAGAAAGATCATTACTCATAAAATTCTACTCAATCTCACAGTCGAAAGTCATAAGAAATTGACTGTTTCAATGTTAATAGCTGATATAGATCATCATGACGTCATATTGAGAAAGCTCTGAATGAACAAAAATGAAATACTACTAGATATGCGAAACGATGTCATCGTTTTTTTGAATCAATTAAAAGCTTTCATTTCTGTTTTTTCGATGTCAGTCAGAGCTTCACACTCAAAATGATCATGATCATCAAATTCTTCTATCAGTTCAGCTTTCAAAGTGCTTCAACAATCAGCTTCTACTGCTTCAAAAAAGAACTTTTCTATGTTCAGTGTGAAAACTGCACCTTTTCATGCACTGATTAAACGATCAAAGAAGAATCGCATCGAGATTTTCGCTATGTCGATCAAAGATATTGATAGAAAAATAGTCTACAACACTCAATGCGAACTGAACGTTCTAGACGTCGCTTTCATCGATGCATCAGCTCAAAATCTAGAAGACATCAAGGTCAAGCTATCTTCGAAATATCAGAATTTCATCGACGTGTTTGATCGAGCTCAAGTCGATAAGCTATCATCTCATCGTTCATATGATCATAAGATAGAGCTCACTAACGATGTCACTTCTTCTAGATGTCGAGCTTATCGAATGTCACTCTACAAGCTTCAGAAGATCAAAGAATATCTGAACGAAAATCTGTCAAAGAGTTTTATTACTTCTAGCAAGACCTCATATTTCTCACTCGTTTTATTCGCTCTGAAAATCAATGATGATCTTCGCTTCTGCGTCGACTATCGAAAGCTCAATGTCATTATCAAAAGAAATCGCTATTTTCTATCGCTCATAGATGAGATGATTGGCAAAATCGTTGACTGCAAGCATCTGACTCGACTGAATATAATTTTCGCTTTCAACAAACTTCGTATGCATCTCGATAGTGAGAACTATACGACCTTCATTATCGCTCTGAGAGCGTACAAATCAAAGGTTCTATCATTCGAATTAACAAATGATTCGACCTCGTTTCAGTAATATATGAATGATGTTCTATGAAACTTTCTAAATGACTTCTGTCAAGCTTATTTAGACGACATTCTCATATACAGCAAGACTCAAAAGAAGCATAAACAACATGTCAAGATGATACTAGATCGTCTACGAGACACTGATCTGCAGATAGATATTCGAAAGTGCGAATTCAACGTAGAAGAAACAGTCTTCTTAAAGATCATAGTATCAGAATAAGATCTTTGCATGAACTTTATCAAAGTGAAAGCTATAGTCAATTGAGCTACATTTACTAATCTAAAAGAGGTACAAGACTTCGTTGACTTCGTCAATTTCTATCGACGCTTCATCAAGAACTTTTCAAAACTAGTCAAGTCATTCACTCAGCTGACTTAAAAAGACACGTCTTTTGTTTGAAACGAAGTCTGCGTCGAAGTCTTTGACAATCTAAAGAAGCAGGTCAGCTCGACCTCAGTTCTACGTCATTTCAATGTCAAACGTCAAGCTATTTTGAAAATCGATGCATTCAACTATGTAAAAGACGACATACTATCTCAGTACAATGACGAGAGTGTGCTTCACTCGATAGTCTTCTATAGCAAGAGCATGATTTCAGCTGAATGCAATTATCACATCTATGACAAGAAATTGCTAGCTATCATTCAATGTTTCAAACACTGACGACTTGAACTAAAGAGTACTGAGCTATCTATTCAGATGTTTACTGATCATCAGACTTTGAAGATCTTTATGAAAAACAAACAGCTGACTTGACGACAAGTGAACTATCTGAATATTTTATCGAAGTTTAACTTTCAGATTATCTTTCGATCAGGCAAAACAAACATCAAAGTCGATGCTTTAACTAGAATGTCGATGATCGATAGTTCTGAATCAGTTAAAGACATAAATGATTGTTTTCAGACTATACTGATCTTGAATCGAATAAACGTTCTATTAATTGAGTTCAAAATCGAATCTGAATACGAAACTAATCTCTATCAACGCGTACGTCTAGTCAATCAGAAGAATGAACTATGCAATGAGTATTGACAAGCTATGAACAAAGATGAACTGAAGCTTCATGACATGAAGCTAAAAAACTGTCAAATCATTGACAACGTTTTATTCAAAAAGAATCTACTATAAGTGTTGAAACAAATGCATACGAAATTGCTTCAAAATATTCACGATCAATCATCAATCTTGCACTCTGACATTAGATGAATGATTGATCTAGTTCAACGCTTCTACTATTGATCAGATCATCAAGCAACTATTCGACAATACATTCGAAACTGTCATGTCTGTCAGCGAAGCAAAGCATCTCAAGATGATACAAATGGTTTGCTTCAGTCTCTATCGATTTCTCAGCAGCGTTGACAAGATATAGCTATGAACTTCATCACTGAGCTATTTCTATCGAAAAACTATAACGTCATTTGCATGATCATATGTCGTCTCTTCAAAGAACATCACTATGTTTTCTGTCATTGAGAAGACGATGACATCTCAATCGAAGAAACAGTATGAATCATGCTATGAAACGTCTATTGACTTCATGATCTACTCAGTTCTATCGTTTCGAATAGAGACTCTCAGTTCATATTGATCATGTGACAAAGTCTTTGCAAACGACTGAAGATCAAAGTCAATCTATCAACAGTCTATCATTCAGAGATCAACGATCAGTCAAAATGAGCTAATCAAGATGTTGAACGCAAACTTCGAACCTACTGCAATTACATGCAGAATGACTGAGCTAAATGACTTTCAATGATGAAATTCAGTGATAATTTCAATACGTTCTTGACTATCTTGATGATTTCTTTCTACTTCAATAAAGACTTTCATTCTTGAATGAGTTTTAATTCAGATACGACTGATTACAAAATGACTCGTTAACGTATTGAAGTTAGAAAGGTCAATGACATTGTCACTTGAATGAGCGAGCTTCTTATCTTCAATCATCAACAATTGAAAAAGATCAAGCAGGTCACTGAAGCTCAGATGAACAAGCATAGACGAGACGTCATCTATGAAGTAGGTGACCAAGTTTGATTAGTCTTCGAAAACATCAAAACCACTAAATCATGCAAGAATTTGAAAGACAAGCAGCTCGACTTCTATTCAATCACAGTCAAAGTTGAAATCTTCTATCGCCTTCAGCTATCTAGAAGCATGAAGCATATACATTCAGTGTTCAGCTCGAAGTGTCTACGATCTTCATCAAATGACTCTTTATCGAGACAACATTCTGAGTCTTCTAGATCATTAGTCATTGAAGAGAATGAAAAGCACTGAAAAGTAGACGATATATTGAACTTCAGGCGATATAGAGAAAGACTACAATACAAGGTCAAATGAATCGAGATAGATCGTGATGACGAATGATACTATGTCAATAAAGGGAAATTCGATGACTCGAAGAAAGTTCTGAACGAATTTCACAAGCTATACTCGAATAAGTCGCACTAAATTGAAAACACGATGAATTTTTTGCTCTTATTTCTTTTCTATTCATGCAAACATGAATGTTCGAAGAGAAAGATAATGTTATGAACATGTCTGAATCGATCAGAGTTCAGATGACGTTATGCCTAGTTTGAACCTAGCGCATCTCTATTGAATTCTTCGAGTCATTCTCAGCACTTCTTCTCGTTGTTCAGCACTTTCTTCATTCACTTCTTTCATCATTCTTTTAGATAAACACATCTGACATATTACATCACATCTGTATCGAGTCTAGCGCAGTCTCAAGCCATTATTTATAGAAGAGCTTGCACTCTTTCTCTTCTGTATTCTTAATGTCTTGTTATAGCTATCTCTAAAGAGCAATACATACATATCAACCTTGAGCTTCTTTGATTGAATGATCTAGGCATGATTTCAACAATGAGAAGACTTCATTAAAAAAAAAGAGACATAAACAAGTTAATAAAGAATGATCGAATTATGCTGTCTGATTAAAAGTGTAACATATGAACATTTCTGTAAAACATGATTGATTTGCATAAGAAAGATTTCTACAGATAATGTAAAATAAATGAGTTGCACATTTAACAAGCAAAGCAAGCGTCTGCAAGATGTGATATACAATGACAACAATTGTTGATCTTGAGAATCTCATCTTTTTACTGAGCTTTGACTCTCAAATGTCTTGATGATAGAATTAATTTCTAATCAAAAACATTGTTTATATAGTTTGAAAGAACAGTAATGCATGTCAATGTGATTAAAGAAGAAATTGACTGCAATATGCATATGTATCACAGATGAAATGTCTGCAACTCATGCTTAAAAAGTAAACTATTGAAATTTAAGCAGTGAGAAATCTCGTTCATCTTGAACTGTGAATCTGCTGCAAGAAACTATTTCTCACTAAGAAGAAAATCAGCATAGAAGTTGTGTCTTATGTATGTTGCATGCAATATATGCAACATATTTTCGATAGACAGCTGCAAGAATGATGATGAAAACGAAGTTTTTGAAGCAATTTAAAGTGATTAAGTCACTCATTCTTTAACATGCAATCAACGTGAACTAATTTGATACATAGTTTCATAATAATAGTTTCAACTGCATTGTTGAAAGATAAAATACAGATGCAATATAAAGAGCTTTGAAATCAACAGAGTGAACATGAACACATGCAATGATTGATCTGATAGATAGATAGATTTAGAAAATAGATTAGATACAGATGATTAGATAAATAGATAAATAAATAAATATGTTTCTATGTAGATGTTCTCATCTAGAAAAGAGGTGAAAAGATGAGTAAAAGATGAAGAAGAAAACTTCGCTGAAGAAATCTTTATAAATGATAGTCAATATCTCTATGAACTCTGAAGATATGACTCAATAACTCTGCTTGAGAAATCTTTATAAATGATAGTCTATATTTTCATGAACTCTGAAGATGCAACTGAGTCATGCTTGAGAAATCTCTATCAATAGTAGTCAATGTTCTCATAAATTCTGAAAATGCAACTCAATAGCTCTGCTTGAGAAATCTTTATGAATGATAGTCTATATTCTTATGAATTCTGAAGATGCAACTGAGTCATGCTCAAGAAATCTCTATCAATAATAGTTAATATCTTCATGAATTTTAGATGTGATTGAATCATTGTTGTTTCATGAGTCATTGAAAGATGAGATTTTGTCTCACAACAGCATGAAGCAGTTATATAAACAGCGAGTGATTTTCTATTTCAAAGAGTTTTGTTCACTCGATATAAATAGCATAAAGTTTCTCATGAGTCAACTTAATCAATGTCACAAAAATGTATAAATTTATTATTATTACTTTAAGAAAATCATTAAATGTACATTTTCTTTCAACTGATAACAAGATTCATCTGTATATGATGTTGATTACAAATCTTTTGATTCTATTCTGTGTTTGAATAAAAGTCAGAAGAGTCAAGAGATCTCAATTCAACGCAATTTGAATGATGTTAGAATGTTGCATAAGTAAAAAAGTTGATTGTGCAAAGTTTTCATCTATGTGACAACATTCTCTTTAACAGTCACAATCAATTTACGAAGAAAATTGATGACATGTCAATGTCAGTAAAAAATAAAAAGATATCTAGTGAAATAGTCATTCTCAGTATGAGAGTCATGATTACAAGTGATCAAAGAATTTGCAACTCATCAACTGCATTGATATACTGAAATGTCTTCATCACATTGACAGTATTATCAAGTAATTAATGAAAAGATATCAGATAAAATAGTCATTCTCAGTCTGAGAGTCGTGACTACAGTGCTTGAAGAAGTAGTGACTTGTTGATCATGCTGATATATTAAAAGAACTTGAACTCATCTTCTTTACTTGACGTTAAGTCATACATTTATCTACATGAAAAATTGAGAGTTTAAAAGAATGATCAGAACACATTTTCTTTCATTGATCAGAGTCAAACATCAAATGATTGCAATTGCATATTTATACTAACAATTCATTCAATGTTTACATGACATAAGTCAAATCAAGAGAAGAAAAGAGTTACTTAATACAATCACATTCTATCTTCTCATCATGTGCATTTTTTTTTCATCACATATTTCTTCACACAATGAATGATAATCATTGAGTAAGAAAACACAGCTTTACATACATTACAATCATGAGCATCATGAATGCAAAGAAAATGTCTTTCATCTTTGAATCAAGAATTGAATTGAAACATCATTGTATAGAATATTATCAATGAAGAGCAGAGCAAAGATGATGTGTCATAAATGAATAACACAGACACTCATTAAGAGTTTACTCAAGCATCACACGTTGAATAAAAGTTATAGATTTATTACTTGATAACACAGTGTCAATCTTATTGTTTCAACTGCGTAAAGCAATTGTATAAATGACAAGTAATTTTCTTTCTCAGAGAGTTTTGTTCACTCAATATAAATAGCATAGAGTTTCTCATGAGTTGAGTTTAAATTGATGTCACAAGAATGTATGAATTACAATTACAATTACAATTACTTTTTCTTTCACTACATGTACATCTTTCTTAACTAAATTTAATGATCATCAAAATAAAGTTCAGTTATTAAACAGTAACAGATGAACAGCTGCAGATTTAAATTGATCATCAAGTTGAGTTTTCATATTTACATTCTGACTCAACTTAAGTACTTAAGTCAAACATCTTGACTCAATTCAAATACTTGAGTTGAACATCTTGATTCAACTTAATATTAATCTTGAGTTGAGTCAGAACTCGTTAACTTAATTCAACTCATTAAGCAATTGAATATGATGTTAAGAGAATTAAATATAGAAATTTTTCCGGTTTTTCGCCTTTGCATTATCTTTTTGCATTATCTTTTTGATAGAAAGTCATAAAGAGAAACATGAAGAGAAACATAAGAAAAACATGAAGAGAAACATGAAGAAAAACATGAAGAAAAACATGAAGATCATTTGATAGAAAGCTTTGATAAAGAGCTTTGATAGAAAGCTATGATAGAGAGCTATGAAGACTGTTTGATAGAAAGTCATGAAGAAAAGTCATGAAGAGAAGTCATGAAGAAAAGCTATGATAGAAAAACATGGTAGAAAGCTATGAAGAAAAGCTATAAAGAAGAGTCATAAAGAAAAGTCATAAAGAAGAGTCATGAAGAAAAGTTATGATAGAGAAACATGAAGGCTATTTGATAGAAAGTCATAATAGAAAGTCATAATAGAAAGCTATAATAAAATATCTATCTATTTATCTTCATGTCTTGATGAGTCGAGTCGAGAATTTCAAGTTGATACTTGATTTCAATTCTCTGATTCAATCTGAATACTTAAGTCAAACATCTTGATTCAACTTAAATACTCAAGTCAAGAATTCTGACTTGAATCAAGTCTTGACGAGTTGAAAACTTGACTTGATCTCAATGACTCAACTTGACGCGATTAGTCTATGCAGATTTTAAAAATACTTATATTTCTTTGAGCTGATCATCAATAATTAAGTATCATTGAGAATGAATGTTTTTTAAATCAAATTTGAAACATTTCATAAAAGTCTTCATCATTTGAAGCTTTCTATTATTGCTTTGATATAAACTTAGTTGAAGCTTTATTCTTTTTATCTTCTCAATCTCATTCTTGCTTTCAATCTTTATCTTTATCTTCAACTTGTGATTTACTTCTGCTTGAATCTTTATGTTTATCTTTATTCTCTTTATATGTTTGTTCTTGCTTTAGCTCTTGCTCAGCTCATTGCTGCAGATTCGTTTTCACATGCTCAAATTGACTAAATTTGTATTGAGTAAAGTTTTCTAGCTATTGCTTTGAAGAAATATTCAATGAGACTTAATTCAACATGTAGTCTCTTTTGCTCATCAGTTTCATCTGATTTATTATTTCTATCACATTTTCATCAAATTTTATTCTTGATTTCTCGCTTGTTTTTGTTCAAGCGACTGATGATGAGCGTATAATCATGAGTTTCAGCTTACATATTGATGACGATGATGAGCTTCTTGTCGCTCACATAGAGCTCATCTACTGAAGAGAGTGCAAGATTCATGATGACAATGAGATAGAATGAATGGTGAATAGGTAAAGTAGTTAGTTGATGAAGAAGAATGAATGCAAGTTGTCATGAAATATTATGCCGCTAATTCTATTTTGATGATCGCTAAATCTAGTTGAGAAGAATGTATATGTAGTGAAATGAGAGATGTACATGTAGTGAAAAAGGGTGTGCGTTTAGTGATTCCCTACTTTAACGCTATTTTATCAAAGTTCTCAACATTCATGAGTATACAAGAAAATTAATGATCTTTTTATTATTTACATTTAAATCGCTTTCTGTTGCATTTTCGTTTCTATGAGACTCTGTGCATTCGCTTTACTTCTTTGTATCTTGAACTCTGTAGACTCTAGAATGGTCTCTGTTAGTACACGCCTCGCTGACGAGGCAGCTTCTATAGCTTGGTCTATAAGTAATTCAAGCCCGCTATGTTCTGAGCGTTTTGTATTTGATGGCCTTGAAATATCACCCTTTACCCAGATCTCGGTGAGCTCGTCGCGAGATTGCAGGTAGCCTACTACACATGCAGCTACCATCTCTTGATGTTCTGCTGGATCAGGATCCACTATTATGCTAGTAGACGTACCGGCGCCATCGCTTTTGAAGTTCGAATCCTGTGGGTGCTGCAAAGGTATTTGGTTTGGCTGGCGAACTATTGCAGCAACTCCGCCAGTTACGAGATCGATACAGTCAATGCCAGCATCAGCGATAGCAGCAGAGGCTACTGTGATGCATCCCGAAAGGATTGACATCAGGCCCCATCCATTCGCATGCCCATCATCGCTCCTTGTTATCCCTCTCCCGTCATCCTCCAAGCGATCTTCCTCCCCCTCGAGGACAGTAATGTTGACCTCCAGGCCACTCTTCGGCCACCGCTCACCAATCAAAATCCCACGAAGTGCGGTCTCAAGGTGAGCGCTAAGATCTCGTTCGCTGGAGTCACGGATATAGCCCTTTCTCTCTCGTGCTGCGAAAGGTGCAAAATTGACATGGGTTGAGAGAAGGAGGTGAGAGGAGAAGGTTGCAGATCTGGGAAGAGGCCGTGGGCCATGTACAGTACACGTCAGCTTCAGCCCGGATGAGTTGGTCCTGAGGGATTTGACTCCCGAAATAGGCTGGGTAGAAGGTTCAAGCTCAAAGTATGCAGAGCCCGACGCCGACGGTGTAAGGCCAGTTTTGAGGACTACATCGATTCCAATTAATCAGAGGTGTCTTGGGGAAATCGAAAAGACCAACGCGTATGGAAAAGGCAGTGCAATACCTACAGATCTTCCGGAGCTCAGACGGCGCCCTGGTGCGCCCTTTGCGCTCCGCTAAGGCGACTTTCGCGACGGTAGGCGAAGAAGCAAATGCTGGCGGTGCCGTACCCCCAGGCGGGCCGTTGACACGCCTTCTGTCCGTCATGATGTATTCGATGCTCAGTAGTCACGCATCACTGTGCCATAAGATTGACAATTTCGAAACGTTGGGAAACCATCTGTATGACATAGGAGTTTGCCTAGTGACTTATTGACCAGTTAGCAGTTAAGGTTCGGTATTTGTATGAATACGCTAGCGCACGAAATTCTCGCAGTAAATTCAAACTTTGTCGAACCTTGAATCCGTTGTCCATCTTCTCTGCCCACAACCTACCACTATGTCTTAATAGAGACTGCTGCTGGTAAGTCTATCAGTTTGGCTCGTAATAGAGGTTGGAGCACGACATGAGGAAGACTTATCACACACGTTCTGGCTATTTCCATGCGCCGTTGAACAACATGCACTACCATCTGAACACTCAACTCTTCACGCTCCATGTACTTCTTGCAAATTGAATGAACCATACTGACTTATCTCAATCAAGGCATTGTAGGTAAGCCCTGACGATGGTGCTTACAATTGTGAGTGTTAGCCACTTTCTTTTTCTGAACACGTTACGGAAGACGCTCAAATCAAATGATGAAACCTTCATATCAGTTCTGCTACAGAAAAATCAGGACGACAACCTATACCAATCTTACCTTTTTCTGAACCCTCGTCTCAACAGCAAGCCTATAAGATGCCCTACTTGTTTGGGCCAGAAGCTGACTTTGGATAGCTATAGGACTATGCTAGCTCTTTATTCGAGGCTTCGTTAGGTCAGTTTGGTCCTATTTCTTTGAACGCGCAACGATGAACAAAGTCAATCCATTCCCTGAAGTCTACTCCCACCGAGCCACCCTCCCGCACCGGACTGGTTCCTCAAAGATCCGGGATGATAGGTTGTGTAGTATGTATCTGCCATTGATAGTGGCTCTTTGTCGCATCACGGTATGGTATGTAATGTGGCTTCTGAGCTCTGGGAATTCGTTGATCGTCTTGGTCCTCGTAAGCCTGGGGCCGGTAGGAAATGCTTGATTAAATCGGCTTTTCTGAGCACCAACAACGAATCCCTTGCTCGAAGCAACCGGCTCTGTAATACTTAGACCAGCTAACATATATCAGCAGTCCAGCCGTGTCTAGCGTCAGCGCTACTATTTGGAGTTCGTGCCAATAGCAAAGCACAACTTCAAGTAAACCGACTCGCAGTGGCAAGAGTATAGCTGGAGGCTGAGAAAGAAGATCAAGGCGGTCGCAAGCCGCCTTGCACCTCTGATTGACAATTCCGTCTCATACCCACTTGACTACCAAAGAAGCTGACGTGGATCAGCATCAAGTGTTCCGTGGCCTGTAAGAATTTGGCGGCGGTCATCATTCGGCTTTTGGGGATTGTAAGGGTCGCTGATAAAGACGTTAATAGACACCGAGTCTCATCCTGAAGGCGCTATTGGTAGTATTCTCGGACATAGAGATTTCATGAATCTGAGATATCTTTGCAAAGTCAAAATGTAGGGAGCACATACTCCTACGATGGCTCTCAATAGTACTCACTTTTTGCAGCTATGTATCAGTAATTCAATAATAAACCCAATTCTGTAGATAACCTCACTGGCGATGTACGCTTGGCAGGCTGAAAGGAACTGCAGGGGTCTACAATTAGCGTGGAGACTTCGGATTACTCGTAAGCTGGTCCATGTCTTCCAACCATGTCCGCTAACCTCACAAACTCCACTTTATCGACTCCGTAAATGTTTATGAGCTTTTTACATCTGTTCAGTGTGGCGAATAAAGGCCTTGTCCGAGAACTGTAAACCATACAACCTCTCTCAATCATACCTGCACCGTGTCACTCTTAAGACAGGACGGTCGCCGTGAGCGAATTTTAGGCGCCCCAGGGGCTGGAGGCACCGAATAAGGAGACAACGGTCTGGGATCGATAATCACTGGCTATTGAGGCTCAGTACCGTGACGCGGTGGAGGCGCCAGTAAGAGGATGAATAGGCATCATGCCTACGTGAACCGGCAGACGGCTTATCCTAGAGGTGGAGGCGGTCTTTCAATATCGCCGCATCGGTAAATAATCATGAGCGTCGCACTTGCAGATGCTAGGATTCATATATTTGGTATAAAATGACTGACACAGTGATACAAAAGATTTCAGCCACGATCACAGCCTGCTTGGCGGAGAAGGCGAGACTTGCTATTACGATTGGCCGCTGTAAGCGGTGCTTTGATGCTCATCCTTTTGTTCTTCCCATCTCTACGATTTACCGTCCTCGGGACTTTATCACTTGGTCTGCTCTCGCCAGTTGAAGACCTCCAATTAGAAACTGTGAGATATTACGACCTGTCCAACGTGGGAGGAACGGCGAGAGGGTGGGAGAGAGAGGAAAGAGTTCTACTGTGTGCGCCTCTGCGAGATGCCGAATCCCACCTTCCAATGTTCTTCTCCCATCTTCGGAACTTTACATACCCGCATCACCTTATCGACCTAGCGTTTCTTGTGTCAGACTCGAAAGACAATACACTTCCCCTCCTGTCGCAGATGCTCACAGATTTACAACAAGACTCTGATCCGAAGCAACCATACGGAGAAATCTCAATCTTGGAGAAGGATTTTGGGCAAAAAGTCAACCAGGATGTCGAGAGCCGCCACGGATTCGCAGCCCAGGCTAGCAGAAGGAAACTGATGGCACAAGCTAGGAATTGGCTACTCAGCGCCGCACTGCGGCCAACCCATAGCTGGGTTTACTGGAGGGATGTCGATGTCGAGACTGCTCCATTCACGATCCTCGAGGATCTAATGCGACACAACAAGGACGTAATTGTCCCAAGTAAGTACATGAACTATGTTAAGGGTCAGTGATCTGATGTCACAATCACAGATGTCTGGCGGCCTCTACCGGATTGGCTTGGGGGTGAGCAGCCTTACGATCTTAATTCTTGGCAAGAGTCAGAAACCGCTCTGGCACTGGCCGACACATTGGATGAGGACGCGGTCATTGTTGAAGGATACGCAGAATACGCGACTTGGCGGCCACATCTTGCATACTTAAGGGACCCCTACGGCGACCCCGACATGGAGATGGAAATAGATGGTGTTGGTGGTGTTAGTATCCTGTCAAAAGCGAAGGTCTTCAGGTCAGGCGTTCATTTCCCAGCTTTTAGCTTTGAGAAACACGCAGAAACGGAGGGCTTCGGCAAGGTGAGTCCCAGGCGAGCCGTGCTCTCATGCAGCAGCATTAGCTAAAAGGGTCCGTAGATGGCCAAAAGAATGGACTTTTCAGTGGTTGGCCTGCCTCATTACACAGTGTGGCATCTTTACGAGCCAAGTGTCGATGACATACGTCACATGGAAGAAATGGAGCAAGAACGGATAGCCCGCGAGAAGGAAGAAAAAGAGCGAGCAGAGCGCATGAAGAAGATTAAGGAAGACTTCAATGATCCTAATAGCCAATGGGAAAAGGACAAAACTGATATTGAAGGGATTACCAAGAAAGAAGAAGAACTTCAGAAGCAACAGGAGGGGGATGAACGAGGTCCTATCTCTCAGCCTGGGAAGGAAACCGAAGAAGACAACAAGGCAAAGGCAGAAGTGAAAGAGGTTTGAGATGGAAAGGAAGACCCAAAGACCGAAGACGTCAATGCTGGTTAAGAAAGCCTAAGGAATCTGACTTTTAGTCGGTCCAGATTGCAGATCTTCCTTTGGTGAGGACATACCTTTCGCATAAAGGGCTTTGCTGGGTAGGGCCCAACGTTTCCTCTGTTCAGACGGTGTAGGTTATGTTATACATGATGTACAGAAGATTTCTCTTACAGCCTGAGAGCCGACATTGGGATCTGTGGAACACTCTTCTGGCAACGTCATCTCTCTATGTCTATCGTCCAGACAACGACTTCTGGCAGAGGCGTTTCGGCGAATGGGCAGGGTACGGTGCCATTGCATTTGACTTGTTTGTAGAATATATACCTTAGATAACGGCATCTTGTACAAGACAATTTTAGACACATCATTGATTTGTGTCGCTTGTACTCGAATTGCAATTAATTAAGAATATGAGGAAATCACGCAGATATCAATGTCAAAGAGCGCAGCTCGGTTGTTCAGAAGCTGTTCGCCGGCTTCTAAACCGCAATCCTGTACCGCAAATTGCCAGGCACTACTTCCAGCATCGTTACATCGAAGACCGACCACTGCCCAACGTACCATGGCCCTGACATACGCAAAAGTATGATATACAATTGTACTGGTTGAGGAAACGTCGTTACACTGGGTTGACACTGCATGACAAATCACAACGATGGCTTTCGCGAATTTATGAGATCTCAGGACCCAAAGCGTTATGAGAGCTATCCTTCGGTTTTAGCTTTCGGCGGCCGTGCTTCTATGGCGATTTCAACGCAAGATACCGATGGGGCTGATATGTTAACTCCATGTCCACCACCCCCCCAAGGGTCAGACATATCTATCGCCGTGGACCCTGTGGCTTTAATTACGACAGAATGTATCACGGTTACTTCTTCTATGAGAAAACATGCACGGTGGGCTCAGTCATCTGTTTCGGCCATTCTAGGAGGGGGGGGTCCTATGTCCGCTGGAAGAGACGCGAAGGGTTCATTACGGCTTAATGGCAAGAGCTCGGTATCACATACTTCACCAGGCACGTCTGCAAAGACTAGTAATGGGGTGGCGGTAGACAACGATAGCCTGGCAAGTCGTTGGGGTTTGAGAGGTAAGAAGGGCAAGAGCATACAGGATAATCCTCTCATGTCTGCCTTTGCTCGGCTCAGAAGCGATCTTAGGGGATGCACAGGTCAGTAGACAGGATTCGAAGTGTCTGTCTACATGACTGATTTCTGTACAGATATCAGAAGCTTCGACGTCCCATCTCTTTTACATCCCTTCCTACAAGTCATCCGCTCATCCTCAACCTCCGCTCCCATTACTTCGCTCGCACTCGTTGCAATCACTAAGTTCTTCGCATATAACCTTATCGGTAGAGAGTCTCCCAGGCTTTCATTAGCGATGCAGCTTCTGTCAGCCGCGATTACCCATTGTCGCTTCGAAGCCAGCGATTCCGCAGCGGACGAGACTGTGCTTCTAAGGATATTGAAGCTCATGGAAATGATGCTTTCTGGTCCTGGTGGGAATCTTCTTGGAGACGAAAGCGTTTGTGAAATGATGGAGACAGGCTTAAGCATGTGTTGCCAGATGCGCCTGTCAGAACTATTGAGACGATCAGCGGAGATGTCGATGATCAATATGTGCCAAATTGTGTTCGAGCGCTTAAAGTACTTGGAGATTGAAGCTGGCGAAGACATAGGTGCCTTAGATACAGACATCCGGGAGGGTATGAACTCCTTAAAAATGGACCCCTCTGTTAACGGCACAATTGTTGAGCCCCCGGAGAAAATTGTGGACGAAGGCAGGTTCTCAACGAACCTCGAGCGGCCAGACGTGGCACCCAAAACCTCGCAAGAGGGTCGACCCAGCTCAAGCCAACAAGAACTACATGAAAGTACCTATGACAAACCTACCATTCCTGTGAGTGCTAGCGCTACCGATTTGACCCAAAATTCGGAGGTGAACTCGGACGAGGCGACAACGATCAAACCATACTCTTTGCCGTCGATTCGTGAGCTCTTTCGAGTCCTCGTAGATCTCCTACAACCAAATAACCGCCAGCAAGCGGATGCAATGAGAGTCATGGCCCTCAGGATAATTGATGTAGCGCTCGAGGTAGCGGGACCATCAATAGCTAAACATCCAAGCTTAGCTAACCTTGCGAGGAATGATCTCTGCCGCCAACTCTTCCAGTTGGTACGTTCTGAGCAGTTGGGCCTACTCAATGAATCTTTACGAGTAACGGGGACACTGCTCGCTACCTGCCGAGGTGTTCTGAAGCTACAGCAAGAGCTTTTCCTATCCTATCTCGTTGCATGCCTCCACCCGCGTGTCGAGATTCCGCTTGAGCCCGGAATAGATCCAACGCTTTACGAAGGCGTTCCCAAGACGCCGAAACTCGTTAAGCCTCCACCGTCTCAGGCCAGCAGTGGCCGCTCGACCCCAGTTCCTGTTAAGGATCGTCAAAAGCTCGGAATGGAAGGCGGTTCGAGGAAGCCCGATACGAGAGAAGCCATGGTCGAGAGCATTGGTGCATTGTCAAGGATACCCAGCTACCTTGTCGAGCTATTTGTCAACTATGACAGCGAAGTAGACCGCAGCGACTTGTGTGAAGACCTAATTGGCCTACTCTCACGCAATGCATTTCCAGATTCAGCTACCTGGAGTACCACTAATGTGCCGCCGCTATGTCTAGACTCTTTGCTTGGCTATGTGCAGTTTATTTCAGATCGACTGAACCATGAACCAAGGTACGAGGGCTTCCCGGATACGCAGAAGCTCCGAGAGCAACGTGAAAGGAAGAAAATAATTATCCAGGGTGCTACTAAGTTTAATGAAAATCCTAAGTCAGGCATCGCTTTCCTAGTGTCCCACGGCATTATCGAAAACCCGAATGCTGCTTATTCAGTTACCAAGTTCCTCAGAGGCACCTCGAGAGTTTCAAAGTCTGTTCTTGGGGAGTACCTGTCAAAAAGGAACCATGAGCCCCTTCTCGAAGCATATATCGACCTTTTTGACTTTAGCGGAAAGCGAGTTGACGAAGCTTTACGCGAATTACTGAACTCGTTCCGGCTACCCGGAGAGTCAGCACTCATCGAGCGAATTGTGACAGTTTTCTCGGAAAAGTATTGTGGGAAGTCAACTCCTGAAGGCATTGCTGGCTCAGAAGCCATATACATACTTTCTTACGCCATTATCATGTTGAATACAGACCAGCACAACCCTACTCTGAAGAAGCAGAAGCGCATGACTTATCCTGATTTTGCGAAAAATTTGCGGGGAGTGAATGGAGGCGAGGACTTTGCCCCGGAGTACCTCCAAGTGATATTTGATTCCATCAAGACTAATGAGATTATACTGCCTGATGAACACAATAACAAGCAAGCATTTGACTATGCCTGGGAAGAGCTGTTAATAAAGACCCGAACATCGGGGCCTTTGGTCATCGGTGATACCAACATATACGACGCAGACATGTACAATGCAACGTGGAAGCCAATAGTTGCTACTCTTTCGTATGTGTTCATGTCTGCTTCTGATGATGCCGTTTTCTCCAGAATTGTTGCTGGATTCGATCAATGCGCGCAAATCGCTGCTGGGTACGATCTTACAAAGGCTCTTGACCACATCATCTTCTGTTTAAGTTCAATATCCACATTGGCACCAGAGGTACCTTCAAATACCACTCTCAATACAGAGGTTCAAGCTGGTGGGAAAAGCGTTATGGTTAGCGAGCTGGCTGTTACGTTTGGCCGTGACTTCAAGGCCCAGCTCGCATCTGTCGTACTGTTTGGGGTTATCATGGGTAAGGAAGCTAAGATCAAGGATGGCTGGAAACATATCGTTCGAATTTGGCTGAATCTGTTCGCGAATTCTCTAATACCATCTGCATTCTCACCTGCTCAAGACATCTTCGACATTCCACCAATACCACTTCAAACGCCATCTCAAGTCATTGATCGCGCGGAGCGCGCTCAGGAAACCGGTCTTTTCCAATCCTTAACCTCATACCTCTCAAGCTATGCAGCGGACGACCCTCCGGAACCATCAGAGGAAGAACTCGACAGCACCTTATGTACAGTGGACTGCGTTCATGCCTGCTCTATGAGCTCAGTCTTCTCTAATATCCTCGTAATGCCAACACCTTCGCTAAAAAGTCTCGTTCAAGCTCTACTGGAGCAGCTTCCGGAAGAGTCATCGCCAGTTGTCATTGTTGTCAAGCCGGATCGACCAACCCCGGTTCGGATCAAAACGAATGGCCATCAGACTGACTCACGTGGCCCAATATACGATCCCTCTACAGTCTTTATACTTGAGCTTGCCACAATCTTGGCCATGCGTGACAATGACTCTGCTTCCGCGGTAGGTGAGGCTGTTGCTGATGCGCTTCAAAATGTTATACGCAATTCCGCCAATGTACACCCACTAGTAGTATCAAGGGCTGTGCTCTACCTTCTACATCTACTAAAAGCCAGTCAAGTAGGTATGACTCCGTTGTCGAATGCTTTTTTACTTATCATCTCTGCAGGAATACTCGTTCATTCGCGCTCCTGTTATCTTGCATACGATATCAAGCTTTGATCAATCCACCTTAGAGAAGTCAGCTTCAGGATTTCTTAAAGGCTTGAATCTCTGTATCAAGGACGCTGGTCCACTGAGGAATGAAATCACCAATACGCCGGACTTTTGGTCTACAATACGGAATGTCCATTCCATGCCGGAGGCGGCAGCTAGAGTCTTCGAGCTGCTGGAAAATGTTGTTGCTGGCAAGTCGCCCGCTGTGACCGCTGATAACTACGAGTCAGCAGTTTCGTTGCTAAACAGCTTCGCATCTGCCGGAAGTGTTGGCGCAGTCATTGAACAGAAGCGCGAAAGAAACGGTACCCGGCCAAAGCCTGCCAAACCTTCTAAAGCCCGCGATAACCCAGCTGTAAGTCACGGTATAAGGGCGGTTAGTTTGATATACCGATTGACCAATCGCGTCCCTGCCTTCGTCGAGCAGTCACATCTTGAAAGGCATGAAGCGTGGACCACGTATTGGTCGCCAATTTTCCACGCTCTTCGCACCCAGTGCCTTAACCCGTGCCGAGAAATTAGGCACCAGGCCTTTTCGTGTCTTCAAGGCTCGCTATTATCTACCGACCTTGCCTCTCCGGATCATCAGGAGTGGACTGCAATCTTCGGAGAAGTCTTGTTCCCTTTGATTTCGCGCCTTCTCAAACCTGAGGTCTACCAATCCGATCCGGTTGGAATGAGTGAGACGAGGGTGCAAGCAGCGACCCTGCTCTGCAGGATTTTTCTGCATTACTTGGTTTTGCTTTCGGAGTGGGACGGCATGCTTGATCTGTGGCTTAAGATTCTGGATATATTGGATCGATTGATGAACAGCGGACAAGCAGATAGTCTCGTGAGTAAATCAGGTAAATACGGGAAGCTATTTTACTGACGTGTCATAGGAGGAGGCCGTCCCCGAGAGCCTGAAAAATATTATACTCGTGATGGCGGATGGCGGATATCTTGTGCCTCCATTAGCAGGCGAGAAAGGCTCCGAGATCTGGATTGAAACATGGAAGCGAGTGGATAGGTTCCTACCTGACCTTTTCGCCGAGATATTCCCGAAGATGCATCATCCATCTGCGACAGCAACAGTGGTGCAGAATGTGGAAGAGCTTTCCATGCCTCCTACCGAGTCTCGGAAAGAGACAGGAGACGAGCCACCTACACCAATTGAGCCTCCCAAAATCGACAGACGAGAGCACTCTTCTCCTGATGTATCCCAAGAACAGGCTCTGACGTAGTAGGAAAATTAAGGCTTTGTAAGGATTACATGTGTGTATAGGTCAACTTTGCGACTGGATTAGCGTTATACAATGGCATTTATTAATGTTATTTTGGGGATGTATCCATCCAAAATGGAGCTCCTTGCTTTCAAATTTGCGAGCCGCTTTGGTTTCGATCTATCTGTTTGGTGATATCATTTACTTGATCTGTCACCTAAGGGATAGTCGATATTAGACGCCAAACATAGGAGATCCTCAACGACTGCCTCGAAGCAATCTCGCGTGCAACTGCAACTGTCTTCCACTGAGTGTGGATACATTTAGTAATGCCAGGCATTCACTACAACTAAAATTTGAAGGCCAACAGACTCTCACAGTCATCACTTGCTGACCGCAATCTTCTGATGAAATCCTCTCCTATCTCGCTTTTCCATGCGCCTCGGGACTTAGAATCATTGCCATCAAAGCAACCTATCGGTCTAACGACTTCCCCATATAGACAAAAAACACTCTAGATCTCCGCTATATCTTGTTACTCCGTTCTACTTCTACTAGCTGATATTCGATGTAGAAATCCAAACGGTTATCAGAAGAATCTGCAATAGTGAGAATTCTGCAGACTGTTACCCACTGGCCCACAGCCTGGGCGAATAGTGAGATCATAGAACAGGTACTTTCCCCAACTTTACTGGCCGGAGCACAAAATCGAATGGTCATTGGTGTCATGTGCTTGGCTTCTGAGCTGGCCGTGACTGCTATTTCGCTCGCGCTCATCTGTGGTTGCTTCTTAATCGGCTAAGCCTGACCCTTCCCTAGAAATGGAGAGCCTATTTCACGAGAGGTTGGCGATATTACCAGCCCGTAAGACGCAAAGTAAAGCACTGCTGCCAACATAAAGCCTACACACCTATGCACAGTCGACTGGATCCTTCTGTCCCGATAGGAGATATTATCCAAAGAACATGGTAAGATGATACGGACTTTTGAAGAGTTGATACTTGACATATTGCGTGAGGAAAAAGAAGAGTATCTCTTTCTCCCAGCTCAAGTGTACCCGACTTTCTCTTAATCCAATTATTCAGCAATCTAGATAGCAAGATGGAAAGGCTGGCTGGGATGTATGGCCAGAGAAATCCCCAGAAAATCGAATCTGTCAAGTCGAAAGTTGTTCGCCCGTAATGGATGCGGATCATTGTGTGCAATCCCGTGCTTGTAGGGGAGAATACGTCGACGCGAGCGAAATTTACAAGACGGTCCCAGGGTTTAAGGAGGAACAAGTTAGAATATGAGTATGCAATTGTATGTCTGGGTTTGCTCAGAGTATTGAAAATGAGAGCTTATATTTATAGAGCTCGAGCGTATGCATTCTTGCATTGGGGGGCTTGCTCTTACAGAAGCGGAAGGATCAGCTTTCTGGAAGGGAGGTTAGCAGGAAGCCGGATTCTTCACTAAGCATCTCCAATGCTATGTCAACGCCTCGCTTGTCAGCACTACCCCAGCCTGGCTCGAGATATAAGCAGGTATGTCATTAAATGTCTTTGTACAGTTCAAAAATTTGTTGAAGTAGCTCAACAAATCGGATATCCTACGGTCCAATTTGACCTTCCACTTATGGAGTCTTCCGACGCTTGCCAAGGAAGAGGCTACCATAGCAGATCACAACAGCTATCATGAGAATGCCGAATTATTTGCATGGACGGGTCTCACGACGGTCGAGACAGCTACCGAGGAATTTGAGACGGATAAGAGATTATGGAAGAGCGCAACGTACAGCAGATCGGCCAGCGGTGCCGGCAGCAAGAAGATCAGCGCGGACAAGGAAAGCAGGATGAGAAAGAGCGGTACGAGATACAACAGATTGTGAACGAAAACCAGAGCGGAGACAAACAGTGATAACACAGATCTCTCCTGTGGAAAGTCTACCTCCGGCTTCACGAAGTAGTCTGGATATTCAGGAGGCATTGTTGCTTAAATCACGCTACTGCGGGAAATAGAGGATATTGGTAGACTCGGATACGGTAATACTCGGTGGTATATCCCTGTTACTTTTTGATTGAGTGTTATGGGATTTTATTCGTGGCTTGGTAGTATCGAAACCGAGCAGCGGATACTTCGCTAAGAATTGTATTCTGGGCGAGCTTGGTAGAAGATGGTAGGCTATTGGGTGTCCGTGTTGTAGAGAATCTTATAGGAAAAGCACATAGCAGTCTTTGGAGTGATATAGCGCTATTGTAACCCGAATTTGCAATTGAATTGGCAAGCGTCTGGAACGAGATGCTGTAGAATAATCCGAGGTTACTTAAGATTCGAGTGTTGAGGGCAAAGTGAGTCAGGTACAATATTATATTATATTATATTATATTATTTTTATTTCTTCATCAAGTGCATGCAGCCTATGGCTATGGCACTATCTAGGCGCTGTGTGTATGCTATATTACATGTAATTTGGCCCAAATCGATGCTTTATATGTATCTTCCCATTGAGCAGTCACACCGATAAAATGCGCATACGAGCCCGGTAGTTCAAAAACCCCCAAAAGTACGCCCATTTCCCATTTCCCATTTCCCCTTTCGCAAATTAGTCTTCTGTGCCTAAAAGCCATTTTCTGGTCGCAATTCGAGTATTTTTTGATACTCTAATGTAGCGATTCTGAGCCGAGCTCAAGGGCAGCGTAGATTGGTGTCCGAATAGAGTTTAAATTCCTTGCCCCTTGTGCCTAAGGTACTTCGCTTGCTCGAGGACGACTTCCCACCTCTCGCTGGACTATCATTCT
>JAABUL010000249.1_pt1 | contig 115729 bp, 81 predicted proteins | sample 5559151 | NCBI WGS metagenome assembly JAABUL01 (sample SAMN10711876, study PRJNA513368) | rock metagenome | isolation source: Antarctica rocks | place: Antarctica: Victoria Land, Pudding Butte sud | reverse complement strand
CTCGACACAATAGTATACCCGAGAGCACGGAGATGATAAGGAAAAAATTGGTGTCGCGCTCAAACGTGTTATTTGGCGGCCTCTACATCTATAACAATTAGCTCGGTCGACGCTTAAGATCATTGAGTAAAAACTAATCCCCATCGTAGGAGGCCCGTAGATAGAGATGAGAACATATTGTTATTGTATATGGGATTGTGAAGCCAGCCGGAGTAAGTTAGGATCCCGCCGGAGTTGGGCTAAACCGAAATTGGTCATTACTGAAGTTGTACAAATTCAAACACTACTTCAGGACAGATTCTCCGATCGAGGGCTCGATGTTATTTACACTAGCTAATATGTCACGACTTGTTCAAGGCTCCGTTATCTGAAACAGGTCTAAATGTCTATCACTACTTTACTTGTTATTTCTCTAACAAGTGTTTCCTAGTCACGTGGCAATTTTTGTAACAGTAGCGAAAGTATTATGTATATCGAAGTTCTCCTTAGTATGTTCCTATTACCTCTTTAAGCGATACTTCGACGTCGAAACAAGCCTTTTTGCATAAGCTTACTACTTTAGGTCTAGTTTAAGCTTTAGGTAAGGCCTAACCGTACCTGTTCTAGTCGGTCCCGTAAGAATACTTAGCTAGTATATACGTAATAAGCTAATAGTTATACCTTATAAGTAGAGTGTCTCGATACATAAACTTACTACGTATAATAACTATATGTAATACCTACCTATAGCTTAGGATATACAAAGTAGTTTAATAATATTAAAGTCAATAGTTAAATAGCTAAAAAATACAACGTAGTAAACTAGCTAGCCGACCTAGCGTTCGGAGCTAGCGTGTATTAGCATTAAAACAGAAGGAATAGTTAGCGAGGCTCTAGCTAAGAAAGAGCGCCCGTAATAGCGACTCTAAGCGCTAAAACCTCCTTAAGTAATTAAGTAGACATATATAAGGAACCTAAAATTATTGCCGTATATATTAAATCATATTGTAATCCTATTAAAAACTCTACTACAATTAGGCTTACGAGTTATCTTACTTAAACGACCGCTGCCTTAATACCTCTAATTAGTATAGATATAGCGTCTAAAATTAACGTAGAATAAGTAGAGAGTATTCTTAGTTACAATTTTAGAAATAAGAGCCTACTTACTATAGTACTAACTACCCTATACTAAAACGGGCTAGAGATTAGGGGTATAGAAACAACTAACGGCAATCGACGTCTTATAACGTTAGGAGATAGGGTACTAAGGCTTATAATAGTAAAGGACTAGTATCTCGCTAGCCTTACTTAAGGTAGGCTTTTTATTAGTTCCCTATAGATACGAGGAGATACTAACTATATAGTTACCCTTACGGATATGTTAATTAACTCTATATCGAACGTACGACTTTACAACTTAGTAACGTAGGCTAGAATCGGAAGCTGTTTATATAGGTCCCTACGCCTAGAGAACATTACAATTACTCTAAATACTTTAATCTTAGTAATAAAGCCGATTATCGGCGCTTATTAGCTAGACTATAAAGAGGATACAGATTATATACGTATTCCCCTACGCGCTTTAGGGTCTATTAGATCGTTTTAAAGGTAAAGGTAGCTACCTAGCTAACAACTAGTAGTATTATTAATAATTAAGACGCTAGTATCGAAGTCCCTATAGACGTTATCGACAGCGGTAGTAGTAGCTCGCTAAAAGGCTAGATTTACTTTGTATTACCTACGTCTAACTTAAGAAGGAGATTACGTAACGTAGATATTTCCTATTCCTTCTTATTAAGTAAAGTGCGTTCTTACTACTCTACTAGTTTATCCTCCTAAATTGTAACGGCCCTTCTCTTATATACTTTTCTCTACCCTTCCGCCTTAAGTAGTAGCTTACTATACTCCCTCTCTTCCGCTGTAATCCGTTACGTAAATTGCTAGTAACGCTACTAATAGGTGTCCCTTTCCTACTTTAGTATAGAGATACGCCTAAACTAATCGTATACGTTTCGTAGGTTACCCTTTAAGGTAGACATCTACTTATTTCGTAGGTTAGAATCGGTATACCTAGCTTGCGCGAGCGTCTCTACTAGGTACGTAGTACCCTCTTATTCCCTATTATGTCTTATAAAAGAGGTTAAGTAAGGTCCCGAGTACTCGGCGTCTATTATATTCTAGGAGGCAAGTAGCTTATTACTAATACTAGGCTCGTATATAGGGGCCGTTGATACTAGGGAAGGAGTAGATAGATAGATAATTAGCTACGGGTAGCGGCGCTTATAAGAAGCATCATCGTAAGAAGCTAACTAGGTTGAAGGTAGAGATAGAGGTAGATTCGGTATAGTATATAAGGCGGCGCGGCGACTACTCTATCCTACTCCGTTAATAGCGTCTTTGTTTATTACGGGTATTAGGGACTTACTATATAGCGCTCTACTACCTCTACTATAGGACTAGCGCTCCGTAGCCTCTTTCGCGTAGGCGCGACGGTCTAATGTACGTCCTACGCTGTACTAGGGTTCCTTGTTCCTAGAGTATAGCGTAGGACGTATATACTACCGTCGCGCCTACGTAAAGTAATATTCCTATATAGTATCTAAGCTATATCGCTTATATCGTAACGAAACGATACTTTAGACTAGCTTAGAGAGTCTCTCTATACGCTAGGTTAGTAAGACTTAAGCGGAGCGTCGTATTTAAAGTATAACCCTATAGCGTCTTTACCTAGCTACTAACCCTACCTTGCTTTATAACCTAAATGTTGTACTATTTATTAACGTTTATATACGCGATTTAGGCAATTCTAGCAAATCTTTAATATATCGCTACTAACCCTATAATATCCGTTAGTAGGGTACTAAGCTCGAAGGCGTAGTAAATCTCGTAGCTAATAAGGTTACTAATGTTAGTCTCTACTTTAGTACTTAATTAGTACTAACTAATTAGCATTTAAGCGTTTCTTTAAGATGATTAGCTAGCTCTTAATAGGACTAGACTATATATATACTAGAGATCTTACTACACTTAGTAAAGTATTTTTAGGAAAGGTACGAGACCGTATCTTTCTCCTACTAATAGTAGGTAATACGTCGTAATATTATAACGTTACTACCTCGCCTAGTTAAGGCCGTCTAATAGATAATACTATCTACCTATTATAGCTTTACCTTAAACTACTACTAGCTTTCTAGCCTAACCTCTTATATAAGTATACTAGTTAGAGATTTAGACGATCTTTTTAGTAGCTAGCCTATAAGAGATATAGTAAACAGTATTAAGCATTACTACAATCTCTTGCTAACTAGGACTTAGGATTAGAATAATCGAAATCGCGACGCTATAGGGGTAGTACATTCACTATTATATACTATACTATACGATATCTTACCTACTATAATAAGCTCGCCCTTACACTACCTTTAAGAGTCTACGTTTAAGGTAGAGGTTATCGGATCGATTATAGAGGGCCCTAATAAGCGTATAGATAAACCCTCTTGTTCTACTAATCTTATAGTAGCGGAGACTTCCTTATAGATATATTTGTTAGTAAGTACAAATATAGTATTTCCTTCTATCTCGCTAATATCTAATAAACGACGTACTAAGGAGCTTTAGCCTAATACCGTTCTATCGACGCCTAAAAAGTAGAAAGGAGGTACTAAATAGTCTTCTAAGACATTATTAAAACTTCGTAGGAAAGGCTTACCTTATATAGGTATAGTTATAGGTAACTATAATAACGAAGAGACTAAAATAAGGAGGTTTCTACGATATAGCCTATTATATTACTAATAGCCTTAGAATACTAGTACTTTCGAGAGTAAAGTCGAAACTATCGTAGTAGATAATATAACTAAAGGCTATATACGGTTATTATTAAAGAGTATAGGAGATAGCTATTTGCTTATCGAACTAAAACGGCTTATTTAGATAGGCTAGAACTATGCTTTAGACTATAAGCGCCTTAACTACAAGATAGAGGCTACGAAAAGATATAGTAGGATCCAAAACTACGAAGCCGCTATTTCGTATATCGTACTACGACAATAGATCGATACTCTCTACCTCTATAAAGAGTACGGATACCTAGAAGCCTAATAGAAAGGCTAATTCGCAATTTAGTAGAATAGCTCGTTGTATCGAGCTACGTAAAAGAAGCCTAGTAATCCTATCTCCGTATTAGAGTTAGCGATTATAGACTAGATAATACGAAGGCTCCTACTAGATATTAAACTAGGGAGTTAACTATAGTAATAGGAACGAAAAAGTATAGGAACGCTACGTATATATAGTAGCCGCCTAGCTATACTCAAAGCCTCTTTAGAAGACGGTAGCCTATATCTTATACTTCTAGCTAATGCTAGGCTAGTTACTATATAGAGTAATCATCTATAAGAACATCTCGCTTAAAATGAATAGTAGCTAATCGACCTAAGTATATTCTAGATTAACGAGCTATCCTTTCGACAACTAATCTCACTTATATTAAAGTAGGGTAGTTATATTACCGAAATGCGTAAGAGCCTATTAAATATTGTTAAGCGGACTAAAGAAGGCTCACTCGATTAATAAACATTTATAGTCGAAAACGTAATAGATACGGATATTATAGAAGTTCTAAAAGGCTTATAAAGACTCTTAGATATAACTCGACTATACGAGGAATGTTAAGTCTAAGTATTATTAGCTATATGTTTCTAGCTAACGTACGCGCTTATATTTAGATTCTTAAGCTCTACTCGTACGCTGTTTCTACCTTCGCGTAAGGAGGAGCCTACTTCTACTTAATCTACTATATCTATTCTCTCTCGTTAAGCTTATATTTGAAGACTAGCTTACTTCTCTCGTTATAGCCTCTTATAATACGATCTTCTACGTAGTGTTTCTAAATCTAAAAGGCTAGCTAGTAGATATAACGACACTTAAAAAGCTCTAGAGTCTTTATAGATATACTTCGAGTCGTCTAAAAACATAAGTAAGTTATAACTTAGAGTATAATAAATTCGAGAATATAGTATATAACTTTAGTATTGCTTCTTTTAAAGTCTAAGAGATTCTTTACCTACTATATAGTAATCTTACCTTATTATACTAAAATATAGAGATTATAAGCTATGAAATCACGCTATAGCGACCTTATAATAGGTTCCCGACGACGTCTAATTACAAGCTAATCTAGAAAGTAGTAGACAAGTATAGTACGACAGCCTTTAGTAAGGACATCGTAAGGACGGATGCCCCCCGCCTAGTTTGTAATAAGAACGCTAGCTATAGCGATATCTATTATAGGCGCTAGACCTAGTACGGGGGTATCGCCTCTAAGGCAAACGATAATACTAGAAAGCGGACTAGTACGGTCTAATCTATTTCAACGTTCTACTCGCGATATACATAATTAAAGTTTAAGAAGGGATTTTTAAGACATTTAGGTAGAAGCGCTTACTTAAGTACCTTTGTAAGAGATACATAATATTAACTAGTACGCATAATAGTTAACTCTTAAGTCACACTTTCTAAGCTATCGTTATAGATCTTAACTTAATTACCGCGTATAGCTACGGATACTATCTTATCTATTAAGGTCTAACTAGTAATACCCTTTAAGGCTTTTAAGAATACGGGAAATAATAGTACACCTAGTCTATAAAGTAGTCCCAAAGTCTATGTAGTAGTAATAGATGAAAAATAATCTTTACTCGCGATATATAAGCTCCTAATTAACGGCGTCCTTATATATGCCTTACCCTCCCTTAGTATATCTACTATGCGTCTTACCCTATAGCTAGCTACGCTTACCTCGTAACCCTTTATACTTATTATGTATCTCTTTAAGTAAGTATTTTAGTAGTCCTCCTATATATATATCTTCCTTTAGGAAATATCGACCTTTATAGATAGTATATTTAATAAGCTCGTCTTATATCTTAAAGGTTAAGATAGCTTCGCCCCTTCGTTTACTATTAAGTATATTAGCGAGATTAATGTAGGTATTAATAACTACCTTATGAATGTTAGCCTAGTCTAGAATGTATATAGGATCTAGACCTACTTTACGTATACTCTTAACTCCTAATAGTATAGGATTTATCTATAAGAGTTTGTAGATACCCTTTTATAAAAATACATCCTCTATATCTATTCTAAATCTATTGTTAAACTCTACGACTATAGTAACTCGAAACTTCTCCTAGGCTTCCTTACGTATAGGAGGATATATGTTATCTAGCCTCTTCTTCTATTGAAATTAATTGTATATATAGAAGAATTCCCTAGGTAAGGAGTTCGCTTAGTCGTAACTAAAGCTAGGGTACTATACGAAGAAATAGTTAATATAGTCCGCTATTTTGAAACTAAAGGGCTACGAAGACGTCCTAATCTTAATATATAGTCTAGCGATGTCTTTAACCTTATCTTAGGTTAAGTAGAGTAAGTTTCGACAGTATTAAAAGGATACGAGCAATACGCGTAGATCTAGACTGTAGATAGAAGCTTAATAGCTCTATACCGCGTAAACATACAAAAGCATAGAGAGCTAACATACTTAACCCTTAGTACTTTAAACGAGCTAATTATACATAATGTATAGCGCTAAAACCTCGAAGTTTCCTCCTAAAACTTAGCCTTTTTCGTTATAATAAATGTGTATGTCCTATAGTACTAAGCGGCGCGGCGGAATCTTAGGCGTTTCCTTAGTTTAGACTCTAACCTAATAGAGACTAACACTATTATATTCCAAATTCATTTAGGTAAGTCTTAGCCGATAAGCGTTAACGCTATTCTACCTAGTATAGCGTTAATACTTCTATTACCTATAATTATATACTAACGAATACTAGAGGATAGAAGTTGTCTAAATATCCTCCTAAACGCTATACTCTTTACCTTACCTAAGCTTTACATAGTCTATCGTTCTAGGGTAATAGGGCTCTATTATAGTAGATAGACCCTACCTTAGGTATAAACGAGGTATATAAGAGTAGACACTAAATAGCATAATGTAAAGATTAGTAGTAGCAGTTAGTAAGCTAATAAATACGATATAATCTATATAATATTACAATTGCTAAATATAGGAGAGCGAGGTCTTATAACTTAATTAGTAACTTACGGAATTAGCGGCTTCCTACACCGCTAGAATATACTATAGTAATATAATAGATCTATAGCCCTATTACTATAACGTATGTAGTAGTCTACTAATCTCCTTCCTCGTAGCTACTACGATCGTTCTATATATATACATTCCAACGTATATAGAAAGCAATCGTAAAAGGCTTCGCTTACTAGTAACTCGCCGCTTAAGCTAGAGGTAATTACAAACTATTACACGTAAGGAGCTATATATAGTAAATATATATAATACTACTAATACATATATCTTCGTACCTACTCTTAATATAGATCTTACGTACTTATAACGTCGTTGTACTTTCATTCTAAAAAACTTACTTACACCTCGTTCTTAATACGCTTTTAATTATACTTACTAGGATTTACTATAGAGAACACCTAAGTAGATTTCTTACCTTCGTAATAACTACGAATACTAAGAGTTATAGCTAATTAAGTTAGGCAAGAGATAATATCGATACTAATAAGTAATAGAAGTCCTATAATAGCGATACACGATTTAATAAACAGGATAAGTAAGTCTATACGATCGATAGGTATAATTAAAGGCTTCTAAAGAATAGTTAAAGACCTCTATTTCCCTATCTCTAATCTTCTTAATTTATCTAACTAGTATTAATATACTACGGCGCGTATATAATAGCGTCGTAACCTATAAGATACTTATAGAAGCTACTAGAGACACCTTCTATAGTAGCTACAATCTACGCTATATACTATTAGACTCTAGAAGTTATCCACCTTATCTTTACGCCTATTCGATCTAGGTTCAACTATATTAGAGATAATATTAAACCCTATCTTAGCCTCCTTTACAGTTAGGTATTAGAGGAGCCTAGCCGCGTCGTCTAGTTCATCTAGTAGAGATCGTGTCGAGCTACTCCTAGCGACTAACCTTATAGAAACATAAAAGAGATTACCTTATACTATAGAGCTAAATAAATTCTACAAATGTCTTTTAACGGGCGTTAGACTCTATTTCGTCTAACCTTATAGCCCTTCCGCTATATAACGTCTCTTTCCGTTAAACCTAGGACTTTATAAGAGCCGAATACGCGTCTTAGTCTCTATCTTAATCTTTCTCTACTATACGTTATAAAGCTTTTTATAGTAGATTTTATATAGGTACGGTATAAATATAATATCTTACGTATAATAGGCTTCTATATTAGATAAAAGCAGACGTTTATTAAAAACAGCGTAGGAGCCTCTACAAGTAGAATCGAAGAGGCTACGACCTTTTATTTTAACTATCTACTACTTCTACTTCTTAGCGTAGCTAATCTAGGAGTCCTACTCGATACATTTCGCTAAGCCGTTAATGTACCTCTTCGAGAACTCCCTTAATACGAGCTTTAATAGCTAAAGATCCTAGATTCTACGAACTTTAACGTTATATAGACTAAATAATACGTTAGAGTCGTTACGGATATTGAAGAACACTTTAATAATCTTACTAGATTCTAGGATACTTCGTAGACTACAACTATCTAAACCTATAACGTCGAAGGCGTCTCTACTAAGCGTAGTTACATTAATTAAATACACCTTTTCCCTTAGCTTAATTAGAACTATTACAAGCGATAAGGTACTAAGTCGGGATAGGTTGTTACTCTCTAAATTAAGGTATAGACTAGGTAGCTCCCCTTTAGTGTCCTTTAGGCTATTAAGAAATACCTTAAGGAGTAGCAAAGTATCGATTAGTTCGGACTTTATAGCTATTTATAGAGTAACGAAACTATAGGAAATTGTTACTTAGCCGCGATTAGATACATTTATATACTAGCTCCCCCTCTATATAAGCTATCTTAATCTAGTCTCTTCTAACGCGACGTTTACTATCCAAACGAGCTAAGTATATCTAATAGCGTTATTCGTAGATGTTATAGGCTGTAGCTACTATAGTACTAGCTAAACCTCTATCGAATTAAGGACACTCTTTAGTTTTACCGCCTCTCTTTATACGAATTTATATATTACGAGCTTTCCTCGCTATACCTCTACTAAGTCTAAGACGTTTGTATATATATATGTTAGTATAAGGCGTTTATATAAGGCCTACTACGATCGACGGCTAATTAGACTAAGCTTCGACTCCTAGGCGTACGTCGACTCTATCCTAAAGGATATATAGAGGCTACTATCGCCTATATTTATAGTTCTTTCTCTTATAGTTACTCTCTAGTAGTATAACTCCGTCCGTTCATTTTAGATTGTCGTTAATCGTTCTTACTTTATCTATTTCTAGCTACGTTTTCTATCTAATTTACTACGGCTTACTAACTAGTAAGTCTACTAAGTTAGACCCTCTCCTCTAAGAGTCTTATATTTCTAGTCCACCTCTACTAGGCTTATCTAGACCTAAAGATTATCTACTAAATCCTTCGCTACGATTTATTAACCCTATATAAGTTTAGTCTGGAAATTAAGGCCCTTTACCGCTATACGAGTAGGATTTATTACTAATATACCCTCTTACTAGATAGGAGAGTATAGTATATAAAGAGAACTAGCTAGTAACTATACTAATCCATAGTCTATCGTTACTACTAATCCACCCTCCCTTATAATAAACCCTAGCTTATAAAGTCGAACTTATAACTCCGCTAGCTTAGTATACTATACTATAGGATGTCTATTGCTATAATTATTACTACTAGATCTTTCCTAAGTTGTACCTCCTTAAGTAAGTACTACTTATATTATATATATCCTACGCTAACTAGTACTTAATAGTAAACATATTAAGAGCTATACTCGGCCTTTCCGCTGTCCTTACGAGGGCTATAGTCGAACATTTAAGCTACTTAAAGACTATACTCGTTACTATAATAGTAGGTATCTAGAGTTAGTAGGCTCTTCTATTACGTATTGTTATTCTATTATAAACTATAGGTACTCGAGTTCGAGGAAGGACAACTTCAATAGATATGTTTAGTAGTAGTATAGAACGGCAATATAAATCCTATAGTACCGTAATATAAGTTTTTCAATTACGGTTTCGTATAGACGACGAAAGTTATATACTTAGGTAGGTAGTCTCTTCTGTTTAGGTAAGAAATAGGACGTATCTCTAATCTAACGATTCTAGAGGTATCCTGTTAAAGAGCGGTTATACTAATAGACTACACTTTCTTTCGAGGCTCTATAAAGATAGCTACCTACTATAAGGTACTAGTTCGAGATAGATCGTCTACCTCTAAGTCTACGATAGCCGCTACTTAAAGTCCTATTACTTAAACCTCTTTAGAATTTAGCCGTCCCTACTATAATGTTACTACTTCTCCTTCTTCGTCCTCCTTATATTTAAAGAACGAGTATATTCCTATTGTATACCTATAATATACTACTCTTAGAATCTCTTATTTCTCCGTATCTCTAGCTACTTACGCCTAGCTAAGAGGTTGCTTTAGATAGTTACACCTAGGATTATCTAAATAGATACCTTAAGTGTTTATAAAGTAGATAAATCTATTATACTTACTATATCGATATATCGACTACCTACTATTACCGTTTTAATTCTTACGCGCTACGACTTATTACTTTATTATAGCTCTATAAGACTAACATTTCAGTAGTTACCTTCACTTTAGATATAGAGCGCGTTTATCTATTGTTAACTATTCTATACGAGCCTTGTTATTTAGGATGTTTTACCTTGTATCTAAGTATTCGAAACTTACCCTTCTATTCCTTAAGATGTACTAAAGACTCGGAGGGAGAAGAAAGAGAGTAGTTTAAGGCCAATATCGTCTTATAATTTGTTTTACCCTACTAGGTCCCTAGGTCCTAGCTACGTTGTCTACCTAGGATAAATAGCCTATATATAAGAGGCTATATCTAGAATTACCGCGTCTAATTACAATTATACGGCTATTACGCTTAGCTAATTAGGACTAAAGGGACACAACGACTATAGCTATTATCCTAGGGGTTCTAATATAATATAGAGATGTTATTTATAGTGTCCTTACCCTTATGTAATTTAATTAACGTCTATAGAGCCCGTTATTCCTAAGAATAGCAGTAGCAAACCTAGTTATACTAGTAGTGTTTTAGGGTTAGGGTAAGCGCTAGTATAACCGGCCTATACTAGCTAGGTAAGCGTTAGATATTACTCGTATCGTCTGCCTACGTTAGAATCTAAGTATTTACAACCCTTAAGCTTATATCGCCGTCTATTCCCGTATATATTTAGTAATAGTTCTCGTATACTCCCTTTCTTAAACTACGCGTTAGAAACGCGTAGTAAGGTTACGAACCCTAACGCTAACGTTTAGTAGGGAAAAGCTAAAATGCCTCGTAGTTTCGCGACCTAATTCTTCTAGGAATCGAAGGACCTAAGAACTAGCTAGTTGTTATTAAGGTGAGACTAGTACCTCCTAAGAACTTTAATCGTAAGGAGTTCGAGTTCTTCGCTAAGGAAGACTAGTAGGGCGTAGCCTTCCCTAAATAGGAGGAGGAGGAGGTTTATGCCGTATTTACGACGTTAGCCGTATAAACACTAGATCTATTATAGTAACTCGTAACCGAGCTCGATAGTAAGATAGGGTGTATGCGATAATAGCTGTTACTTCGAGAAGGGGAGGGGAAGCCTTAAGTTTTCCGCTGTTAATATCGAGCTACTACGCGATTACGGGTACTACTAGCTATACTATAAGTACTCTTAGTCTAATTAGCTTTTCGTATTAAAATTGGTGTGAAATTAAACATCTCTAACAAACGGCCTTACCTACTAACTATACCTTATAGTAGGACAACTAGATACCGCGATTACTATAAGACTCTCGACGAAGCCTTTAGTATATATAAAACATTACTAAGGGTAGGTACCCTTACTTACGCCTATAAAAGTACGGATATATAATTTACTTTGCCCCTTTTTATATAACCTATATTTATATAACCTATATAGATTCACTTTATAGGCTAATTTATATAAGACATACTCGTAAATACTACGCCTTGTAACTTATTAAAATAAGGTTTCACTACTAGTAGCTAGTAGGGCGTTACCTTCTGTAACCTCCTTTACCTTTAGTAATCTCCTTCTATAGAACTTTATACTACTAACTACCTATACTACTTTACTACTTCCTCTCTCTTAAGCTTAAGCTACTATAGCGTAGTAGCGAGAGATATACCTACTCTCTACTACTAAGGCGGATTTACTAACCTACGATAGATACCGTCTCTAGCTTACGGAAGCGCGAGGCTAGTAGAGTAGTTACTCTCTAAGGCGCACTTTAGTTATTAGACTCCGACTTCTTAAGATCCCGTACGAGACTTACCTAGGCTTAGCTCCTAGGCGAGATTCGTATAATCTCTAACGTTAGCTGTTATAACAAAACTATAATCTTACTCCTACGAACTCTCGAGGGAGTCTAGACTACCGCCTAAATCGAAGCCGTAGCGTTATTAGACTAGGCTAAACACCTTCCTAGTTTTACTATAGGACGCGGAGTATAGGCGTATAATGAGTTCGCAAACCTTACGAAAGCTATAAAGGCTAGCTAAATATAGTAAGCTAATATAAATTCCTTTCGTAAGGTCCTCTTTATACGCTAGGGCAAGTAGGAGGTAATAAAGAATAGGACTCTTAGTAGGATAATTAAGGTAGAGAACTCCCTTAGGGCTATAAAGGACTTAGCTAAAGTATTAGACATAAACGGCGCCTTTAGTCTCGTTAACGTAGCCTTCATTTATCGTCTTTAGTACCCTAGCTACGGCGTAAGTCTCTTCTACTTCGTTGTTGTCGCCGACTTTAACTATACGAGGTTATAAGGTAAGATATATCGTAGTATAACTAAGAAGCCTATTAGCCTAACGAAGGAAGAGTTTGTATAAGCGATAAGCAACTTAAAGCTAAGGACTAGGCCTAACTAGTTTCTAGAGAATAAGAGTATATCGAAGGGTATACCTCCGTAGAAAGAGGTATACGTCGACTAGCTTATCGAAAGCTCCGAAGCGAACGCCTAGCGACTATAGCTAGGTAGCTGCCGCTAGACGATTAATAAAGACTTACCGACCCCCGCTAGTCGACACGTCTCTAGCTAACACTCGCATTCTACCCCCTACCTACTATAAGGCGTAGGTAATAGCTAGCCCTACTTAATACTACGATTCGCGTCTCCTAGAGCGTTCGTCCCTTATAGGGACTAGCTGCTCATCCTATATAGTAGACTAGGTACTTGTCGCGGATTATACGAACTTTTAGTAGTAGTATAGTAGTAGAGCCCTTATACACCTTAGTCGCTAGCTCGTCGTCCCTACTAGAGCATCGAATTCCCTTAGACCCTAAGCCCTCTTCGCTAGCGATTCTACGATACGTTAAACAACTTACTTGTCCTATACGAGGCTAGATACTCTCCCTAAGCCCTAGGATCTTAAGGGGTTCCGCCTACTACTTATACTATAGAGGTAGATAGCGCTAGCTAGAGGTACTAGTTACGGCGTTTAGCCCCTTATAATAGGTATAGCTAGTATGAATATCTAGACTCCTAGCCGTCCTATAGTATTAAGCTCTCTCTACGCGCTATCCCCTCTACTTAGTGCCGCCTATAACTAGTAGCTTGTACGATTATAGTAGTAGAACTAGATGTCTAGCGCTAGCTTACCCCTCTTATTAGTAAACTCGATAATCGCTCCTCCTTCGACCTAGTACGGCCTATAACTCCTTAGTTACGTATACTAGAACTCGCTTAGCATTACGACTACTACCCTTAGATAGATTATATGTTACGATGACCGTACGAAGCGAGGTAGTAAGAAGAAGAACGTGTCGTTTACTAACGAGTAGATCCTAGTCTATCTCTATAAGTTTCTTACTCTAGTCCTTACAATCGATAAGGAGGACGAAAAGTAGTAAGTATACTACGCTAAGTACCTTCGATTCTTCGTATAGTCCTATAGCCTTATTATCGTAAACGCCGGCGCGAAAGTACTTCTCGATAGGCTACTCGTCTTTAGTAGGGCGTTAAGAGGAGATCTAGAGGCCATTAGCTACTACAAGATACGTACACCTACGGTATTTATAACAAGCGGCGCCTACTACTAGTAGTTCTTACGTAGCTAGAGAGGGGCTATCTTTACCGATAGCCTTAGACTATATTAGTTCTACTACTTCAATACCTTATCGAACGCATTCTATATAATAAGAGAGTTCGTAACTATAATCGGCGAAGTATACGGACTAGTATTACATACGAAGGAATAGGAAGAGACAAGCAGCCTTATTATTACTAGGAAGTTCGACTAGTAGGAGAAGATAGGTCTATTCCTAGATATAAAAGACGAGATCAAGATGTACGAGTAATACTACTAGCTCTAGAACAATTATAGCTTGCTTAGCTAGCTCTAGAATATAGCCTACTCTTGCTTCTAGTAGATAATACGCTAGGATCTACTATACTAGATAATGTATGTCGCCTTACGCCCCGATAACTATACGTAGCTCGTCTCGTACCCGTACTATATTAAGAGCTAGAAGAAGGGCGACTCTATAGTATTCCGTTACATTAACCTAAATATAAGGAACCTCTCGATTAGTAACGGTCTTAACTAGATTTAGGGTACTCTCTCTCTCGACGACGAAACTAAGGGCGATTATACGGTAATTATACTAGGTATATATAAGCACCTACTAAAGTAGTACAAGGGCGTAAATTCTAGGGGTATAGTAAGAGATAGGTTTATCTAGCGGATTAACGACAAGGTCCTTACCTCTAACGAGCTTTAGAGGTTTAAGACCAACTAGACTCTAGTTCCCTATAAGTATCTTAGCGTACAAATTACGTTACTAGGCTTACCTTATAGAGCGTAAGGACTAGCGAAGGGACTACGGAGGATAATACTACTATAGTTCTACGCTATCGCCCCTAATTACATTAACCTTAAGATTAAGAAAGTAGGCACCTAAAAGGAGATAGCCTATACGTATACTACTATAACTACGCTACCTCGATTGCCCTCTAGACACTCTAACTACTATAGGCCTATCCCGTATAAGTTCCCTATAGCCGTCTATATTACTAGTCTTAAACTAATCTCTAACGCCCTTGTTAGTAGACGCTAGTAGTCTAATTCGGAAGTATAGAGGAATTTATACTATCTCTTTAAGGAAGACGACCTCTTGTAAGGAGACTAGATATAAAGGATTATTACGTTTTATACGTAGTAGCGTAAGGATATAGCAACTAAATTTAGGAGGTGTATTCTAAAAGTTAAGAAGAATAAGTAGTTCTAGTTCTCTTGTTAGGGCTACTCGTTCTACGCTAATAAGCGTAATCGCGAGACGTAGTAGTATCGCGACGACTCTAGTAAGATACGACCTACCCTAGATACAAAGGGTAAGGACGAGTATAATAACTAGCTAGCTAAGTTCGTAGGTCTCCTAAACGAGGGTCTTAAGGACGAGGAGGACGATACTTATTAGTAAACTTCGATAAATAAGCTACCTAACTAGTAAATAACAACTACGTATTTACGACGAATTAATTCGAATTACCTTCTACTAATTATTGTTCCTTAGCTTCTTAAATGCTATCTTTATATTAGGAAAACACCTTCTCTACTTACTCGTCTCGTTACTAGTCGCGAGTCGACGGTAATCCTAGGTTGGCTCGCTTAATGCTTATAGGAACGTATTTCTTCTACCTAATTGCGTTGAAAAACTACTAATACGGCTATCCTTTTATCTATAACCGATTAGGTACGTACTATAATTTCTACCTTACGTTGCTACCTCGTTTCTATCCGTTTACCTATCTATATACTTTAGTATAATAATCCTATATCCTTTAGATTATCGTATAAATATAGGTATATTATCCGTTATCGACTAACCCTATACACTGTAAACTATTATATCGTACTAGAAACAAATTATATAGCTCGGTATTAGGATCTAGATATCGTACTTCCTCTAGTACTTATACTACGTCGATAATACTACGAATATAATCGACGGTTTCTCTACGTTAGATAGTATCGATATAACTATACTACTTTTTAAAATAGCTCTCGATATATACTAGAATAATAGCGATTTAGTACGACTTATATACGATAATACGATAGTCTAGGGAATAATGAAACGGCTCTATATACTTTACATTAACTTCGTATAGCTATCTATACTATAATCTCTTTTTGAACGATATGTTCGTCTATATACATATTAGTATTTATCCTCCTAATTAACGAACGCCTCTATTTAACGTTCCTACGCTAGGGTTATCTAACGGCCTACTATATAATTCTAGGGGCGGCCTCGCGGAATTAGCTAATCGGCCTTTTTCTAACTCTAGACCTATTAATCTCCTAAATGTGATAGCGACGGTAATATCTTACTATACCGTCTCGTTTTAACACTACTTTCTTCGATAGTCGATTTGAACATATCTATTCTCGCTCCCTAAGAAAATTTAGGGATTTTAGAGCTATTTTTAATAAATAACTATATATAAACGACTATACTCTCGTTTCTACTAAGGCGATATATATTTATATAGAAAGTAAACGACCCTATATATAGTTATTCATTAGAATATAGATAGACTATATAATATGTCGGAGTCGTTTCGGATATCGAAAAAGATTAACGCCTTACCCTTATATAGTAGAACGTAGATACGCCTATATTAGATATACTACGAAAATCTATATCGCGTCGCTAGCTCTAGTCTGTTCGTATCTAGTGTTACGTTTTCTCCTTTTACTTTATCTATTCGCTCTCCTATCTTAGCCTACTACTCTGTCTCTTACTCTTTACTATAAGCTCCCTCTACTACGAGGTACTCCCTCTCTTAAGACTCTAGTAAGGGTAGTACTAGTACTAGTACCTTCTTCGTCTTATACACCTTAAAGTCCTAGAAGTCTAGGGCATCCGCGGGTTCGTTACTATACTCCCTATTCTAGTCTACCTCTTATATCTCTACCTATAACTCGTAGATAATTTTTTTAACTTCTTTGCGGACTTAGAGTGTAGGGACGTTATATTTGCTAGTATATTAGTAAAACGTAGTAGTTAAAGATTTTTAATGTTTATTAGACTTAATAGTTCTTATAAAGTTACGAATAATCTCCTTGCTAGGTGTACTTATAATTAAGTAGTATACGTTCCTTAGTAAAACCCCCTATGTAACCTATTACCTTATACTTAAGCTATAGTTTAGAGTGTACTAGTAGCACCTTATAGCCGCCTCGCTACTTGTTATAACCTATACCCGTTACTATTATATCTATATCTCCTATTCCTACCTATTACCTATAGTTGTCTTATCTCTATACCTCTTTCCTATATACCTACATTTACACATCCTACCTAACTCGAATCACTATTGTTTCCTTTACGACGGAATACTACATCCGTTTATTACCCTTAGTTATCTATAAAACAGGTTCTATATATAGATCGAGTAGGACCTAATAGGACTTAACCGCCCTTAGCCTAACCTTAATTTGCAACTTCCTATTCTGTAATCTATATTCTCTAAATTGGGAGTTACTTATATACCTAAGCCTTAACCTACTACATCTAAGCGTATCGTATATAACCGCGCTATTTATAACTCGTTACTTTCGAACGCGTTTTTGTTAACCCGTTACTTTAGGTTTTACTTTCTATCCTATTGTTATATTATATCTAACCTGTCGCTTTCCTATAACGAAATTTTCTCTTAATCTCTAACTAAACTTTAACCGCCTTACTATATTTTCGCCTAGAAGTACTATAATAGGGACTCGACTACAACTAGATATCGCTTTCCGCTATTGTTTAGATATAAGTATAGGTTGCCTAAGGAGTAGAAGATTTCCGCGTCACGCTAATAAGATTAAGCCGCTAGGTAATAATCTATTACGCGAGTTCGTATCCTATATGTAGCTTTAGTAAGAAAACCCTACGGCGCTAGTATTAATAATAACGAACCTCTTATAAGTCCTCTATCTAGCCTTTATAAAGCTATAGGATAGTGAAATCGATAAACGAGTTGAGATCATTATTATTTAGCTTTAGTAGATAGAAGACACCTAGTTTCATTACGCTAGAGATCTAGCTAAACGACATAGTTTAGATAATAAGAAATGTAAAAACTTTAGAAATGAATACTACTTTAAGTAGGAAATACTAGCGGATGCTATCGTATAGCGGATTATATTAGCTACCCTTACTACTCGTAGCTTTAATCTATTCTAGCTCTATAGTAAAGATACATTCAATTAGTTTCCTATAATAAAGGAACTAGGTAAATAGGTATACGGATACTAGTAAGGGAATTCGTATAATAGAGATCGAGGATATATTAGTAGTGTAATAGCTTCTAAGTTCGGTTACTATTCTTTTACAAGTTAACTAGTAGCTAGCGTTCTAGACATGTTATTCGAAAGAAACAACGACTATTCGGATAATAAAGGTATCGAAGATACGCTTCTTTCTTATATCTTGTCTCTTAGAGATAGGCTCGCGGATTTCGAAATCGAGCTTAGGGATCTAAACGAAGCCTCTACTATCCTACATAAATTATATATTGTTAACAACGGAGAGCTTTTGTTCGACTTTGCTAAGGAGCCTATATAGCTACGCCGTACTTAAGCTATTGTTAACGAGAGATATTAGAACGATTATAAGATCCTAAAGGAGCGTTAAACTAATATATATCTTAAAATCGGCTTTTGAAATAGTCTAGTATAGTACTACAAAGTCAATCCTATATAGTGTAGTAGTATCAAAAGCATTACGCTTTTTGTTTAACACCTTCTAGGCTGTCTCGCTACTATAGCTCGATTAACCTGTACCTATAACGATATAGTGTAGGACTTTACTACTAGTATTACTTAATTCTTTATAATCTACTCTTTCTACTTGTCTTTCTCCTATGTTAGCTACTATAGTAAGGATAGCGGCTGCCTAGGCTACTACGATTTTCTACCCTATATCTATTCTATATTATTAATGTATTCTTCCTGCCTTTGTTACATTCTCTCTTTTACTACTTTCTCCCTTCTTTCCCTTTTATCTAACTCTACTTGTATCCCTTTTATGTAACTATTAAGATTAGCGCTATCTTTTTTACGAGTAATAATTAAGTACTATATCCGTTTCCTATACTTAGTCCTTTATATAATCCCGTCGTAGCTTAGATAGGGTAGTACCTAATAATATATAAGTAAGTTCTTCTATAGCTCCTACTAGAGTTGTTCTTTAAGCCCTTTACTTAGATAGTGTCGTACTCGAGTATAAAGTGACCTTACTCTAAGGATTACGCGCCGATTCAACGTCTAAAAAGGTAGATCTTCCTAATATACGCGCGCTATCCTATTATCGAAGTTAAAGAGGAGAAGCGCTAAGGTTAAGACGCTCTTAACCTTACACCGATTTCTAGAAATGACGTACAATTTGTCTATTAAGATATCTTAGAGATACTCTATATAGAATAGCTAATTACCCTTAACTGCCTCTTCTCGCTAGTAGTCTTTACCTAGTATAGGACGTCTATTCGAAACTATTAGAGATAGATGTATACTATCTAAGATACTAAATAACTACGAACATTAGAGTCTTAAGTGTATTTCCCTAGCTAACTTAAAGCTATCTTAAGTCGATGTATCGAGTTAAAGAACATTTATAATTCAATACTATAGCGAAGTCGCTAGCTATAAAGTATATTGTTCCCGAATAGGACTTCATTAGTAATCTATAGACTGAATCGTACCTAATCCCAATCGAATTGCGGCTCTAGCTAGTAATAGCTATAACGTAGTAGAGTGTTACTAAACCCTAATCCGTACTATATCTATATGCCTTTTCCTTTGCGACGCTCTTTTTAGCTCTACTAAAGAGTAGACTCTTACTAAAGCTAATGCCTACTAAACACGAACCTAAGACACTATAAGAACATAGCTATTATTTTCGTTTCCTTATAACTAACTTGTCCTACTTAACTATTAGCTAGGATAACTTCGAAGCCTACTACGAACTTATTTACGCTTTAGCGAAGAAAATCGATATAGACCTCCGACCTTATAGCCTAGACATATAAGGGGCACTCTAGGAGTGTAGTTACTACTGTTTCTGCTTAATATCTATAGAGCTAGGATTGGAGCTCTTAGAAAAGAAGCTAGCTTATATAGTACTCCTCGTAGATACTAAAGGATTTTTAGTAAGAGTAAGAGAGGGCTATATTGGCTCGGCGTTTACTCGCGATATATACTTACTCTATAACCTTAAGTTCCTAGAGATAACCGCCTACTATAGTATGTATACTTCGTCGGATGTATAGGTTAAGAGCTAATTCTTTAAGACTATCGTTATCAAATAGCTTACACTTTAAAGCATTAGATATCTCTTTAATCGACCTATAGAATTGACTATAAAGCAGTCTACCTTCTCGAAGCTTAGAACGCTATAGCGTTTCGCTAGTAAGGCTACTTGCGTAGTATAGTATGTTCTACATATAGTATTGCTACCCTAGACCTCTAATAGTAGGAGCCTCGCTATTGTATAATTTTCGTATGTATTCTTCTAGATAGCACCGTTTCTAGGAGTAGACTTGTAGCTCTATATTGTATACGAGTTACTCGGAAGTAAGCGAAGTGTCGGGAGGACAAATCTCTTTCCTAATATCGATATAGAATTGATTAAATTGAATGTATCCTAGGTTGAGAGTCTACTTAGTATATACGTAAAAGTAATTAATTGCATCGAGTATACTTAGTCGAGATAAGGTCGTCTTGAATTATAGTTTAACGCCTTTCCCGAAAAGATATATTTAGGCCCCTCGAAAATCATATATACTAGGAGTGTATGTAATAGTGTCGTAGATGTCTTTCTATATACTTACAAGATGCTCCGGCGGCAAGAAGTAGCTTATTGCTTACTATGTCTAATATCCAAGTGACTACGTTTTCCAAGCCTCTACTTAACGTACCCTAGAGTTAGCTTACGTATGTTAGTAACCGCTAGGTAGATGCTAAGTGAAGTAAGCTAGGTGATACTTGTATATCGCTAGATACAGGATCTTGTCAGTCTAGCAGGCGAGTTGTGCGTTTGTTAAGATAGAAGTTCCTAGTAGCGTCTCTAAATGAGGGAAGAATATGTGAATTGTGATATTCTCAGCGCCTACGAGCCGCCTAAGGAAAAGTTGGGGCACGTCTCGTAGCATAGTAAATCTAAGATTCGTAGACCCGTTAGTGTTTGAGTCGGTCTCTGTAGCTTCGAAACCAAAGTGTACATCTATAGTAAGGTTTTGCTATGGTTACGGGGAGGGTTGATACAACAATCCGTTTCGAGCGACCCCTAGCGAACTAGTGAAACTAAGAAAGCTGTCGATATCGAAAGAGATATCGGGACTTATTGCCTACGTTTGTTCCATATGTAAGCAAACGTTTCCTAGAGGGGCAGTATTGCCACTGCCTAGGTCGGAAACGCCGCAAAACATCGAGCTCCATTATGCAGCATTTGGAGTAGGATACTAATTGAGATCATCTCTAGTAATCATCTCTAGAAGCTGAAGTACGGATGGATAACTTAGATCGTTGAAGACTTCGCTTAGCGTGTTGTGGTTACTGCCGGATGTTTCAGTATGTTCCTGAAGCTGTTGCTCATATTGTTCTTTGGAACAAGCGCTAAAGCCATAAAGCAATTGATCGTATAGCTTCTATGCAACCATAGTCTGAGCCGTTTCTGCGACGGGTTCTACCAACACACCTTCATCGTGAACGAAACCGCTATTTGTCAACTCTAGGATTTTGTTGAATCCCAAGTTGCTAGGGCTTTCGGTATCTCGAGCACGGTCCCTATGTGGGTCTCTAACAGTCTCTACGTGCTTAGTTGCTGTACTCAAGGTCTCTGGAGCTGCTTCGCCACTCCTCCTTGCAAGCAATTGTACGGCAGGCTAACGTGTAGTTACTACAAGATTCTGGAAGTTGTTTGGACAACTAGTAGTGGTCGGTGATGCATCATCTGCGGTGGATGCGACGTCAAAAGATTCGTTCTGCTGAAGATGGCAAGTCGAGGTACAGTTGCTAAAGTACTGATTTAGTTGGCATCGTCGACTTTCTACATAGCGCAGACCAAGTTGACGACGGTCGTCTACTCCAATCGACAGGTCGATCAATCTTTCGCCACAATGAAGACTTCCACCCCAAAGACGTAGTGAAGAGCCTCTAAGAGCTCGCTATCGGCTACGATATCGCTTCTAGCGTGATGCTACGAGTTGGCGGCGCCGAGCTGCCCCACGGTCGACTATAGGCGAAGAAGCTAGCTGGGAATAGCCGATTCCGCTAGGAGTTGCTAACATCACCGAAGGTTCCGAGTTATTCGGAGGAGCCTCGCTGGACTGCGCCGCGCTCCCGACGTTGAAGTCATCATCGCTATCAAAACCGTGTAAGGCTGACGAGTTTGGAAGGCTAGACACTGGGATATAGTGATCACCAAAGCGTTCACTATCCGGCTGAATGACGAGAGCTCTCGTGGAGTCTCCTGTTGCTACAATGGAAGGATGAGGCAGGTATGAGCAGTGATCGCTCGACATCTCTCCGTGGCTATGGTCGTGGCTGTTGCTCTGACTGCTTACATCGCTTAGAAGTGATCGTACTCGACGGTTGGGAGCCGTGGGTAGATCAGGAGAGATCATTGGTGATCCAGAATTGTGCTGTTCGACGCTGCCACGTGGTGACTCACAGCTCGAGGACATACGCCAATCTCCATCAACTAGCGGCATGTGCTGTGAATATACACTGCTCTGTCCTTATACAAGCTCGCTTAGTTGTACATCTGGACGAGTTACTAGCAGAGTAATTAGAGTTTCACCGTCCTCAATTGTGGATAGGTTGACTATGCATTCGCCACGTTGGAGATGCTTGGCCGGAAGTTGGACATGAGCCGCGGAGGGTGCCTTTCGCTGCAGTCGAAGGCGACGCATGCGCTCCCTGAGTTCTTGCCGACGACGATTGACTTCGACATCGTCGCTATCGCCACCGAGGGGTCTGCCGCGCTTGCCAGTCATTAAGTGTAATACACATTTGCCAGGATGAAGCTGGTGTTGTAAGTTGCCCCTGTCATCCACACAGAATGGCGCTAATCCATCTTTAAACACGAATTGTGCGCATAATCTGCACTAAGCCTGTTTCGCTCGGAATTGTGCGCAGACGACATCCAGCTTGAAAAGACGACGACTTCAGTGACGAACCACACACGCAACATGCATTAAACAAAAATTTGGGCACCGTAGCTCGAGATTCGATATCTCTTTCGAACACACAATGCGATTTTTACATAATTATTGTTTCATTCCAGGCCTAAAAACGAAGGGTTTCTAGCTCATAGAAACTTGCTCCGTCTAAGACATGATGGTAACTAGAGCGTGTTCCTGCTCCGCCGTCCTCTACACCATTTGATCGTTATTAAACAATTTTCTCATCCCTACTAGTAATACTTCCGCCGACTATGGCTTCCGTGGCCGGTATACTCCTATTGCGATCCGTTTCGTTAGGCGAGACCCCTCTTCCCTTTGTCTACGTTTCCCGGCTTTGAGGATGGTATCGACGCCTTAGAAATCCTGCTACAAAGTCGACGCGCGTAGGCCCATCCGGATCAGGCCGTCCTAGACGTTGCCGAATGTTGCTCCGGTTTAATTAGTATATGCTCGATTGACGGTCCGCGTCTTGTGATTTCGTTGTCTCGTCATCGCTCGAATGTCCTCTTCTATTTCTTTAGCGTCCTCGTCTTCGTCATCGGCCTCAAAGCAACCGAGATAAGTAGCGAATTTGGTTTTGACGATCGCTACGGTCATTTGTCGCTAATTCGAGAGGTGTAGTCGAGGGACTTAAGCACGAACACTTACATGCTCTAAGCTTCGATTAAGGAGGCTAGGCGGCTAGACTTTTCCTTCCTTCTCCTAGAGGAACTGAGTGAGTAGCGCTTTCGGTGACGACTGCCGTAGAAAGATCTGTCGTAGTCGTTAAACGTAGACTATATAGTCAAGCAATAGGTCACTAATGGGGTGCGCGAGGAACCGGATGTTCTCTTTGTATTTCCCCGTTTGCTACTGCCCTTTGTGGTACTTGACATGGACTATGATCTTCTCGTGACTAATGGTAATTAAACGGGGCCGCTGCGTGTTCTACCACGTCATAGAGAGGAACTTGGGCTCTCGCAAGGGTTGACCGCCGCTGATGTGAACGAGAACACAGAGCCGCTGAAGGAATTCTTGCACGGTCGATTCGTATGACGCTAATGCGTTCTCTCTCCACATGAGCCTAGCGGGCGAATAGTCATCCTTGATGAGGAAGATCCGGCGCAACTGTAGCGAGCGCTAGATAGCCGCTAGTAGAGCCTGATCTGCTCCTTGTAGGAGATGAGCATTGTCACGATGCTGAGTGAACTCCCAACCAACAACAGCTACCGTAGGATTGTCCTTCAGCGCCTAAGCATGCATTCGACGGAAGTCTTTCAGGCCGAACATGAGATCTTCGTACAGTATCCGCCAGCACTCCTCATACTTGCATGCTAGAAGGATCGGAATTTGGTCGAGGTGCAACTCCGTATCTTCGTACGTTAGCACCTGCTCGTCCTCATCCCATTCCGCGTAGCGGCTGCTTATACTGTCCCTCGAGATCTAAAAGAGTAGTAACCGCCATCGCAATATCTCCCCCATTGGAGTTTCAACGGTTTACTGCAGATATCGCTCGTACCGGTCTTTGATGAGCGAGAGCGTATCTCCGTACCCTTGGAGCGCTATTCGAGCACTATCGTAAAATATGATTAGCTGCACGACCTATATAATCCCCGATAAGTGGCTGTTGAAGTCGCCCGGTTCCATCCAGCCAGACGTCGACGGTTTGATGCTCAACATAGCACAGAAGCTTAACAACGGCGAACTATAGCGTTGAGCTCTGGTGTGATGACAGATGAGGAGTATCCACATTCTCACCAACTCGTCCTTCAAATCCCCCTCGCGCCCGCCCTCGACGCAGCCAGAGTGCATTTGTTGTGCGAGCCGACGGATGGAATGCCACATTTGTAACTGCTCTTCCGACAGCTCGATGGCATCCTCTGGCCTTCGCATCTCGGTCTCTGCATCGGCGCTAAAATAGTGTTCACGAGCTATAGCCACTCGATCTACGTAGCTCAGGAATTGTTTTGCCAGTTTGAAGTAGGTGTTCAGAGTCCGAGGCTCCTTGCTCGGATCAAATGGACGAGTCTTACCGACCGTTTCAATTAGTGACGACTGAAAGCGGCTTAGGACAAACCGACATGGCCACGTGAGCATACACTCCGGCCCGTCAAAGCACCAGCTATGTGCCTTCGATAAGATTCCGTCCATCTCCTCAATGATGGTCTGCAATCTACCCTCTTCCTTCTCCGAAGGTAAAGCAATAGCAGCCCGCATCTCGTCTTTCTTCAGTCTGCGGACATGGTCGCTGATTCCAGTGGTTCGTAGCCAAGGAACAACGGAGGAAGAGTGGTCATCGAACCCTCCCACATGGTTTGCTGCATCATTCGCATCCTGTACCGAGCGACGAATGCACTCTTCCTGCTGCCGGAAGAAACTGTCTTGAAGCTCAGCATTCACAGATGTCGCCGGTCCCGAGCCAATTGTCGCGACTGCGAAATAACGTTGCCAACTTCCGGTTTTGAAGAAACGTTAACAAGCTTGATTGCATCTCCAAGATTTGTTAATGGACTGACGGTGTTTCGAGCAAACATCACCTCCGCGGCGTTGCTGGTTCACCTATTGATGCTCCTAGGCGTAGTGTTTCTTGCGTCTATACTTTGTCCGGCATATGTAGCGACAATCCTAATCTTCCTAAGGACACGGAAGTCCGTCAAAGAAGATGAGAAGTTCTAGGATTGCGGCGTCGTCGGGATGAGGGTATATAACATCGGACTCGCTTTGCGTAAGATTAGGAAGAGACTGCACATATTGCACGACGCTCTTGCGCTCATCCGTTGGGATGCGAGAATGAGAGATTTTGAGATGAGTCTGTACCTGACTAGGAATAGGTGTATATTAACACCTCTTACAGATAATGACACGATATTCGGGATAATGCCGGAACAAGTCCTCAAACTGCTCCATTAGTTAAAGATGTAGATATGCTGCCTTACATTTTCTTTGTATACTTACGAGGCGAGATGGCACCTCCTGAGCCTAGGCCAAAGCGGTTGGTCTACTAATACTGGTATATTAATGCTCTATGTGGCGTGATGATCTGTGGTACTAGCTGCTTAGTAGCTTTACGAGTAGATCATAGATAAGGCCGCCCGATGCTACGGAGCAGTTCGGAGGTGGGGGCGAACTTCATAGTTGTGTAACAAATTGAGTGTCTTCACATCCACGTAGGAGAACACTTCTTTTCAGTTGTCCATTTGACCATATGTAATATATGATTTTTCAAAGTATATGTAAAAATTTCAGCATGTTCCGAGTCCGGGAGAGCAAAGAAATCGACTCTGAACGATCAATGAAATCGACTCGCAGACCTGTAACCCTAAGGATTTTCTCCACACAAAAACAATGAAATCGACTCGATTTCATTGACCTCTATTGGTAGATCTAGAAGGAATGGGTACACCACTTCATATAGCGGTACAACAGGGCAAGCCAGACATAGTTGCTTTTCTAATAGCTCGAGGCGCGGATCCTGCGTTGCTGGACTCTGCTGGGAGATCGTCTTTTGAGTTGGCCGGAAGCAATGGAAGTCCCGAAATTCTGGACTTATTGATTGGCGTTAGACATGTCAATGAACGAACACTGAACACTGTTCAACGAACACTGAATACCGCTCAACGGACATGAACACTGTTCGGACTGAACGAACAGAGGCTTCCATGTTCGAACGGACTAGCCGTTCAAGTGTTCATGAATATTGGCTTGGCGCTTGTAAGAGGTCGATTTTGGCTTGAATCTGGCTATATCTGATTAGTTATCATGGCAGCGGTCATCATCCAGCTTTTCGCGTACATGATCGACAAAGGGGTCAAGTACTGATACGTATGCACTGGAGAGGCGTATGTATTCATGTATATCCCCTCAGGCCCCACGTCTGTATCCTACAGCGTGAACGTTCCAAATCAGGACTGCGACAATGACCCCGAGCATCGACTGGAACGAACTGCAGTGTCGCATATTTTCGCATTCATTCAGCAGGCCATCGGAGACGAAGCGCCTGACCAAGCCTGGATGGCCTCAGCCCGGACCAAGCTGAAGCGCTGGGAAGTGGAATATCTCGACATACTCAGTCACATTCCTGAGACAGAACGGAAGTCAAGGGATGCATCAGCTTACCGTCCGGGCAGATGTGCTCCAAACAATAGAACGTCGCCTGTCATGCTGCGAAAGCGGTGCGCCGATAATACAAGAGGACCGAGAGCAATGGAGGAAAGTGACTCAGAGGACGGGGGTGGCAACGAAGCTGCGAACAGTCCGAGTAGATATATCCAGACCACGTCTACCTCCTTAACGGCTGAGTCTGGTACCGAGAGCTCGCAAAGGAAGAAGTCGAGTCGGCGTCATGGTCAGGGCAATAGCGACAATATGACGAGTTTGAGACTGGGTCCATTGATTGAGAGTCGACCATACTGCACGCAGAAGTGCCTTCTTGGAATGCGCGACGGACTTCGCTTGGATCCGCCGTGTCCGAACGTATAATAAATTCGTACTGCGGAAGATCAAGGAAAAAGTCGCCCGCGCACGCCATGTATGTTTTCGGATGGGACAGTCAAATTAATACAGTACGACTGGACGAGAAAATGTCAGAATGGTTACTTACGCACGAACAACTGGACACGCGTAGTGCTTGAGAGACTGGTCCGTGACGTGACTAGCTCGCGTTTTGGGTTCTCTTACGAACGGACTACGATCAACTAGGGAAAGGCGGCTGGTTTGACTGTTGGGGGCGCGAACTTCATAATCGTATGCAGTTGCATCTTTGCAATCAAACAGCGAGATATCTGAGGCATTTAGACAAAACATCGCCACACGAAGTGTGCTCGCACAAGGTTCGCCTTAGAATCGGGAAATTTTAAGGCAAATCCAAAGAATAAGGAGAGTAGACTCCATTCGAAAGTAGACTCCATTCGATCAAGTAGCGAGCTTAGGATGTGTCAGATCCCGTTCATGAGGATGTCCACAGTGGTATGAGATCCACTCGCTCTCCTCCTCTCCCTCCCCTCCATGTACCAGCCAGGTGGCGAGACAGTTGTGGGAGTTGGAGCGTCGTTTGTTTGCAACAAACTCGACATTTTGAAGCAACATATTGGTGTGTTGTCACCAGAGTTGAATCTCATGTGGGTATCTTCTCAGACTATGTTTACGCACTAGAATATACGTCAGGCATGTGCTTCCACTTCTCATACGGCGCATCCACCACAATCTCCTTCACCATCGGCAATCTCCCATCATCAGATCCAAACTCAGCACACATCCTCATCAACCTCCGCCACCCCAGTCCCGGCGCGATCTTACCACTAATAGTATTCGGCGTAAGGGTGTCGCTGTTGACCGGGACGAGCGCGGCTCTGCCCAGAACGGCTTCCACCGCCTGCTGTGCGAAGCTAACAGCCTCCTTTGCGTCGCTCGGCACACCAGTCTCATCCAACGACCGGATCTGCATGGTCGGGAGATTTCTCTGCAAGTACTGGATGATATTCGGATTCCTCGCGCCGCCGCCGCACATGAAGATCTCATCGATCTTCTTCCAGTCCTTGAAGAAGGTCTGATATTGCCGGACTATGTTTTGCGCGGTTATCCGCGTGATGGTCGCCACGGTATCGTATTTGGACAGTCCCTTTTCCAAGCACTGCGACACCAGCATCTGACCCTCGTTGTCGCCGAAAGTTTCCCTCCCGGTTGTTTTGGGAGGGCTGTGGTTGACGTACCAGTTGTTTTCGAGGAAAGCGTCCACGATCGCTTGGTCCACGGTGCCTCGTGCGCCCCATTCCCCGTCCCTATCGTACTCCATCTTTCCGTTCGTGAAGTACCGCATCGCGTGGTCGATGAACATGTTTCCCGGGCCACAATCCCAGTCCACCATCCTATCAACGCCCCCTTCAGAGTCTGGAGGTATGATGCAGAGATTCGCAATACCCCCGATGTTCTGACAGATGCGCCATTTGGTAGGATGGTGTAGGAGGAGGCCGTCTATAAGGGCAACCAGCGGCGCTCCTTGACGTCCGACTGCTTGCTCCGCCATCCGGAAATCTGTGACCGCTGTGATGCCCGTCGCGGCAGATATGACCGTCCCTTCTCCCAGACAGAACGCTGATCGGGTCTCCCCTTTCTTTGGCATGGATAACAGCCAGATCGTTTGTCCATGGGATCCGACGAGATCAATGCTCGATTTCTCGACGTTGAACTTTGCACAAAAAGTATCGATCGCATCGGCGAACATGTGGCCGAGCTGGACGTTGACCTGTGACATTTGCGAAGGGGTAGTCTTGGTTTCGCGAAGCATTTCTAGGACTGGGGTTTTGATCCAATCCGGGACAGCAAGCTCGTCGTACTGATCCTCCTGTCAGTCCAGTCCATCCTCTTGTCAGGTTGGAAACGAACGTACATGTAATAACTGCATGTGCAAGGGTGCCTCTGGGCTGCTCTGTCTGTAGCGCACAAGCGCACAGTCGATCCCATCCATACATGTTCCGCTGTTCAGACCCAGCACAGTCAAGTCCAAAGAGCCACATTTTGCAGGCTGCGTGTGTCCATTACCTACAGCGTCGCCATTCTTGTGACTGCCGTTTACGTCAGATGGGTGATTTGCCGTAGCCGGAAAGCTGTCTTTTGCCATGGTGTTCAATGTTCTGGATGTGAATCGATGTCTTAAACGTTAACAGGCTTTGGAACTGGGTCCTCTTATAGCAACACATCGCTCACTCTCACCCTCGGAGAAGGCTCGTAGGTTAGAGGGTGTACACTCGGCGAGCGATCAACGAACGCACAGAATCGCTCGACTCGAGTCGACTCGAATGACCATATCGGGAAGTTCGAGACGCAGAGTGTCTGAAGTTCGCTGATTGGATGGCTTCAAATCAGAAAGTTTTCTTTGCAGACGACAGATTCCGCGGTCCGTCAGCATCGCCAAGGTGCACGATGAAAGCTTTTTGATATATTTACTGCCTGCCCAGCACAGATATTTGTAGTGCCATATCATCCAGCCGGCGATAGTTGCACCCAATCAGCCGTTCACTTCAAATACAAATTGCAATGACGAGACCGGAGAATGTGCGGCCGGTGTGGACCTCTGATGAGGGGACCATGGCGCAAGGCACGGCCAGGACGCGGTGGGGGCGTATAGTCCAGGACATGGTCGACTCCATGAGCTCGGCTCTGGCCAAGAATTCCTTCACCGCACAAAAGAAATCCGAGGCTCTGGAGATTCAGCATCAGCTTCGAATCCTGCGGCAAGAAATTGTAAACGACGATAGATTGACACCACTCAATCTCCGCCGCGACGTCGATGAACGATGGTACAATGAGCATCTCGGAGTGTCGTCACAGCTTTCATGGCGAGCCGCGCCGTGGCTGTTTGCGGAATGCTATCTCTACCGCCGAGTACAGGCTTCTTTCTGTGGAAGTGTGTTCTGGCACGGCCACGATATCTTCAAAGAGCAAAAGGACACAACCTTTATCAACTCGCAGACGGCAGTACAAGATCTCGCAGCACAGTATATCATCAACATCCAACGAGGCCAGCAAAAATACGACAGCGAACTAGTGAGGTTCAAGGAGTTCTCTGATATGATGCAAGTCGCATTGTGGGGGAACGCAACCGACTTATCCTTGCTGAGCCGGCCAACTTTCGAGGACCTCCGGTCGCTACAGAAGCAATGTTCTGCTGCCATGGTTGTCGATGACGATCTCGACCAAGTGTGGTCGTACATGACGTCCCCCGAATACGAAGCAAGCCACCGCAACATCGACATCGTTCTTGACAATGCCGGCTTCGAATTGCTCACCGATCTGGTTCTGGCCGTGTACCTGCTTGATCAAGGCCTTGCAAAGGAAGTGAAGTTGCATGCTAAGGCATTCCCCTGGTTTGTGAGCGATGCGACTCCGACCGACATCGAGTCGTTGATGACTATGCTCCGATCCCGCGACAACTTCCCAACTCGCGAATTTCTCGATCCACTCTGTGACCGAATAGCGGAACTGATGTCGACTGGAAAGATTGCCATAACGCAGCACTGGTTCTGGACCACCGGATCTGCATTCTCAGAAATGCCAAGCAGAGCTCGAGATCTCCTGAAGTACCTCAGCAGACGAGACCTGGTCATTTTCAAAGGAGACTTGAACTATCGCAAATTGACTGGCGATGGTCTCTGGCTGTACACAACACCGTTCAAAACCGCATTAGGTCCGTTGGGAGCTGGTAGTGGGCTCAAGATCCTTGCACTGCGGACCAACAAAGCGGACGTCTGCGTTGGACTAAAGTCCGAAGATCAAGTCAGGGAACTGGACAAGGAATGTCCGAAAGGAGGCTGGTTGCGTACCGGAAAGTACGGGGTGATATCGTTTAGCGATGGCGAGTAATTATGCAGCTTCAGACAGATGAATCCTGCAAGGCCCATTCCTCGCGCAGTGCTGTTGCAATCCAGACTGTGGGCCATGCATGCTTCAACTCGACCTGGGCCAACAGCTGAATCAAAGGCTCTCTTTCTTCAGCCGATCGTAGTAGTGAGCCCCCTGCTGATCGTCAGTATACAGTCTTCACACTCTGGGCACGGGATCTTACAGATAAAACAAGTATGACAAAGGGTTATGAGCGAGGGAACTACGTCAAAGTTACTTTTGCAAACACCACAGATGAGTCTGGCGTGATGCAATGTTTCCTTGACGTTCGCATCCTTCACACTGATAGGTCGTCGAATTGCAAATCGGACAACGGGCTGATACACAACGAGGAGTAAGCGGGCAAGATGGTAGAAGCCGAATGCCATGACTAAAAAGGGTCAGTTTTTACACGCCTCGCCTCCGTTGATGACATACCATGCCAATCCCTCAGACAAATGATTACTGGAAACGGAGAGTTCTCCCCGGTAGTCGAAGAATGATCTTGCCACAGCGGTTCAAACGTCGATGGCTTCTGGTGATTCCATTGATCCAACGCATTGGACAACTCATCCCATATGACCTTACGCTGCCCAGGACTCTGGACAGAGCTTTGGAAGCAGAACCGCATTATCTTCGCTGTCAGCCAGACAATCGCATTAGTCCATGAAGTGTCTAGCTGGGATTCATCGTGAAGTTCCTGTGCGGGTCGTGGTAGCATCGGAGCCATTCTAGCGTTCAAATTCAGATCCGGCGGATGCTGGTAGATACACGCGTTGTACATGGCTTGTCGAACGTAAACCCAAAATGCGGCATGCTGCAGTTGAGGAGCATCGAAGTCTATCTGCAGGCCTTGGGAGGATTGGAATAGTGCCGAGCATCCAGCAAGATGGTTCTCATGATCGGTACCGCTTTCGGCAACTAAAATGGTTCGGTCAATGATGTCTGAGCCTCAGGAATGTCAGTAGCATACTTGCCGTCTAGCTGTTCAAACACACGAAGCATGACTATTGAGCAAAGTACGGCATCGTCGGAAGCAACGTTAGCAGCAGTGAGTCTAGGAATCAGGAGCCGGACGCATTGCTCATGAGCTTGCGCTGCCGCATCTGGCTGCCTCATATGCCTCGCTGCAAAGCATACTACTGCTCGCAGGACGATCTCTTCATCTTGCGCCAGGCGCGGGATCTTCGTCGTGAATCCGCGTGCGGCATCGGTGCAGTCTAGCCAACGTCCAAGCTCGGCGGTAAAGTGCTGAAGGTGGATCGCATCGGTGTACTGCAGATTGAAGCTGGACTGAGGGGATGGAGCCGCCCACATCCTGCGCTCGTCAAAAGGGAGGATTGGGCTATGCGACACAAGCGTCTGGGCCTGGGTGGGCTGTATTGGCGAAGTTAATTCACACTGAGCAGAGCCAGCGCCACCGCTGAGGGAATATAGGTCTTGACGATCGACTGACGGTACCTCAACAAGGAAGCTAAACGGACTGGTGGAGTCATCTTCAAAATCCTCAGAACGCTGTGTTGATGAATGTCCGTCTGTGTCGGCTAGCCCTTCTCGTGTCGGCTGATCTAGGCGTTCCCTCGCACGGTGAGGTCGCTGGTGTACGATCTTGAGACCGTCATCGTATCGACAGTCCTCGTGGCGTTTAAGGCATTGTGCGCAGGTCGGTCTAGTCTCATCACCTGACCATCTTGATGAGCGATGACAGCGTGGATGCGATGGGCATTCACGAACACTTTACGTGGCGTCGCCGGCATACCAGACTACGCATGTGTGTTAGTTGCCGGTGAGAAAGACAAGTGCCTGTGGATAGGAGCCACGACGCGGTTCTAGATCGCCCTTACCAACCTCGGGACGAACGTAGCTTCCCCATCTTGTCTCCCCGCTGTCAAGAGCAGTCTTCGGGGAAAGCTGGATCCACGAAAGCGGGACGTATCGAAGTTGCGTCGTGTCGAAGTTGGTCGGATCGAAGTTGGATCTCATCGAAGGACACAAAAGACAGGTTTTGTGTTGGAGAAATTCGTGTCGGAAACTAGTCGTGTCGATAAACCATCCCCGCAGCGGCATGACGTTCGTGGGGAAATGTGCGGTTCAGAAAGGTTTTGCCACCCACTAAATGCGGTAATTCGAGACGGCGTTCGACACGGTATCTCCTCGCCCGCATGTCCAGATCGTCAGGTATGCATGCCTTGTGGAGATAGCCATGTGGTTTTGATCCGGGGCAAGATCTGGGGCAGGAAATTGCTACATAAACGTGCATGATGCCGTCGTCAACACGGTGCTCTCCAGTCTTCGCTCCTCACTATCCACCACTCCCTCCAGATAATCTCTCGTCAACATGCTCGCGCAGAACTCGTCAGGAAAGCTATGGCAGCGTCTTTCTGGGCCCCGACTGATGACACTCATCACGGCGGTCTCAGCATGTGCCATTGCTTACGAAGGCATGAGCCAAGGTGTCATTGGTGCCGTCAATTCCACTCCCGAGTTCATCCATCGAATGGGATATGGTGATCGGGACGGCACCGTCACGGATCCTACCAAGCAAGGTGGTATTGCCAGCATCTACTACGCTGGCTCACTTCTGGGCGCTTTCTGGGCGGGCCAGTTTGCAGACCGATATGGACGTAAGTGATATCGACGGAGACGGCATGTCCGAGTCCTTGATGCTGATGACGCAGCAGGTATCAAAGGCTTGTGGATGGCATCGTTCTGGTGCATGGCTGGCGTCATCTTGCAGGCCTCAGCCACGAATCTCGCCTTCATTCTTTGCGCTCGAATCATTGCTGGGGTCGGTGTCGCATTCCTGATCGTCATTGCGCCGTTGTGGACAGCCGAGCTCTCTCCAGCAGCGCACAGGGGCAGAGTCATCTGCTTGACTTTGTAAGCATTTGTGTTGATCCTCGTCTGATAAAGACAGCATAGGCCATTTACTGATCTGCAACACCGTAGTCTCGCAAACTTCTCCGGTATTGCATTTGAAGCTTGGCTCGGATATGGCTTATCATTCACAAAAGACATCGGCCACGGACAATTCCGTTGGCGTTTCTTGTTCGCCACGCAGACCATCCCGATAGTGCTGTTGGTACTTGGTACACTGGTCATTCCAGAGTCTCCTCGGTGGCTCGTCAGGAAAGGGCGAGCAGGGGAGGCGCTCGCGATCATCACAAAATTGAGAGGCAACGACGATTCGGAACATCCGGACGTCATCGAGGAATATAAGGAGATTATTGCCGTCCTTGAGATGGAACAGGAATCGTCTTCCTCGAACTACTTCAAGATGTTCTTCGGCATCGGCTCGGGGGACATCCATCTGGGTCGCCGCATCCAGCTGGCTTTCTGGCTCCAGGTCCTTATGCAGTACGGTACTGGTATTGCTGCCGTCGTCATCTACTCGGGGACCATTTTTCGCACCGCCGGCTTCGACGCGGAGAAGGCCGGCTGGATGACGGCGCTGTGCCTATCACTTGGCATAGTCGGCACAGCAATCAACGCGGCTCTCGTAGACCGCCTCGGTCGACGCATCACTGTCTATTGGGGATCGGCGGCCTTGAGTGTCATTCTCTTCATCATTGGCGGGATGCAGCGAGCGGCTTACAACAACCCCGATTCTGCACAGGCATACGGCACCGCGGCAGCGGCATTCGTCTTCATTTACGTCCTGGTTTTCAGCGCATCCTGGCTCATGATCCCGTTCATCTACCCCACGGAGATCTTCCCGACGTGGATGCGAGCGAAGGGGAACGCATTCGGCGTCGCAGGCTGGGCCATCGGGTACGGAGGCGGCAGCTTGCTAGTCCCGGTCATGTTCAGCGGCATTAGCGAGAAGACGTTCTATGTGTTCGGGGCAGCCATGCTTGCCTATATTCCCCTCACGTATGTCTTTGTCCCGGAGACTGCTGGACGCTCGCTCGAGCAGATCGACTTTCTGTTCGCGAGTAAAAGTCCTTTCACGTGGAAAGAGGAGGAAGAATTCGAGAAGAGGATGGAAGTACTTCAACAGCACCTTGGGACTGAGCACAAGTTGGCGGTGTAGTCTGACTTGTCGTGGATGGCGGTAAGCTTACGGCTGGATGCGTAGCTCAAGATAATAGACATGGCTCTAAGCCGGTGGTTCAATTACAAGATATCAAACGCAGTTGTATCCTGTACAGTCGTATTTCGTACCAGCCAGTGTCTCCTAAAGACTCCACAGCTGGTCTGGACGAGGAGGCAGAATACGACGGCGATGATCGCGGCCACCAGCATCTGCTTCCGGCGTTCTGCATCGGTCCCTTGCTCGCTCCGCTCTGTCACCAGCTTGGAGATTCATCCCGGAAGCTACTGTATCAATAATACCTTCCGATTGCACTCCACCATGTCGACTCCAACATCTGCCCTCACCGCCGCCAGGGCATTTTCGTTCAGCTCTGTATTGTAGTAAAGTCCATGCCGCGCCGTCTTAAGGGGTACAACAAGTCGGTGATTATAGAGCACAGTAGGCAAAATCACGTTGAGGTTAGAACATTAAAACCTCTCCATTCTTATTAATTTCTATATTAGACGATACTTTATGATTGAAATAGCTTCTATATAGAGTTTGAACATTGTAAAATAACTATATTACTTATTATACGTTATTAAAGTTATCGACTCGGAGGATAACTCTAGGCGGAATACTGCCCAGCTTAGCATTCGAAAGAATCACATTCCTTCCTTTGCTAGGGGTAGGAGTTCAACTGCTATCTAAGAGAGTAGTAGCACTCTTACACATTGAAGGTCAACCATGCCTATCCAGACACGCTGGCTGAATCAACCAGAACAGGTGTGGTACCGCGCTCGCCTCCCACTAACCTCCGAAGAGGGCCTGTCGATCCCATCGACGATTCCCATGGTCCATTCAACTACTCCCGACGTTCCCTTTGTCCACATCCGTCTCGCTCGTCGTTGCCATGGATGGACAGTACTCGCAAGCTCTAGTCCAACAGATTTCACCCCGCCCTTCCAGGTTCGTAGGATACCAACCGCTGGGGCTTGTTACGTGTTCCGCCCAGCTAGACGGGTCAAAGGTGTGTTGCCCTCGATCCGCCAGGACATCGGGATGGCTCCTTCCAGGAAACCAATCCTTGACCCAGTGTCCATCGCTTCTGGGGACTGTGCGTGTCTCACAAGACGGGCGAGACTCGTTCCGTAGTCTGAGCCTGCTCCCCCTCCCTACTAGATGCCGCCACCGTGGCGACCCTTGGGCAGACGACCCGCTGGGCGAGGCGTCGAGGCCACCAGGCGTCGGTCACGGAGGTGGTGCCTAGATGGCGGCATAAGAGCCAAGATACCATCACCGCCGAAAGCGTTCCGGATCCTCTCCCATCGACTCCCGTGGCGAAGGTCGCCAGTAAATTCGTACCAGTCCGACCTACACGGGCCGGGATGGTCAGCTGGACGCCGCACGGCGCTGTAGGCTGGATACACCGTTCGAAAGAGACGCAGCTTTTGCTGGCCTACTCTCTGCTTGTAGCCTCTGGCACTGGAGTCTAGTGCAGGCTTGACCTGTTCGTAGAGAGACGATAGCTCGGCGAGGGCCTTTCGGCGGGCGACGGTGTCGATCATGGTCTTGGATTTGAGCCTGATGACGCCTAGGTAAGCGAGGTAGAAGGAGGCGAGCGGGGTGGAGGGGAGTTCCGAGCTGGTCCTGCTAGCCAGGATCATCTTCGTCGACTCAACGTCGTTGGCGGAGGGTAGAGTCAAGAATGATGTCAGGCCGCCGCGGCGTAATTGATAGACGAGCCTTCGAATCTGTCGCATGGCCTCGACACCACCAATGGCGAAGACCTTCTCTAGGAGATCGTTCCGCTCTTGCTCGTTCAGACCCTGAAGACGCGGGTCACCTTTTAACCCGAATAGAGCAGTGGTGGCGGTGTAGGCTATGTTGGCGGCAAGTGTGGAGGAAGGCAGTCGATCACGGGTGATCTCGACAGATGGTGACGAAGAGGGTGTATTGAGTTTGGGTCGCTTACGATAGCGGTGTCCTCTCGCCTCCATACCGTCGCCATGATTGTCTCTGCCACTCATCTCCCCATTGTTCCCGTCTATCTCTCCATCTTCTCCTGCCACCAATTCCTCCCCATCTTGTGGATAGTTCTGCTCTCCTCCTCCTTTACCTGTCCGATATTCACCATGAAGTGCTCTTTGATCTCCCTCACCCCCTTCGCTTTCATTCACTTGGGCTTCCTCTTCGCGTCCTCTGACATGTCTAGCACTCTGTACCGCTTCCTCCTCTCGCCTCCTCTTCCCTAAGCGGGTGGTGATGCTGCTGGAGACGGTGGGGACGGATTGAACGCTACGGACGCGGAAGGAACCAGGTGAGTTTGGCGAGAGATAGACCAAAACTTCGTGTTCCGGAGTCGGCGTAGTTGGGTGGAGAGGAGAGGCAGCGGGCGATTGGTAATAGCCACATTTGGAGCACGGCCTTGTCTCGGGGAGGAAGGTGGGAAGAGTGACTGAAAGGAGATGAGAGGGCATCGCTGGGAGAAAACGACGGCCTTCGCCTTCGCATGCAAATGTTGCCTAGGCGAGGTAACGCAAGATCGCACGCGCTTATATGGGCAAACGGGGTGGCAGCTGTGGTGTGATGAGAGCTTTGTGCACTGTGATGGTGACATTGGTCTCCATACCGCACGGATCCCCAATCGCTGCCCAGCAAGGGTTTCCGTTCGAGCTAAACGAGGTCAGCCTCTATCACACCGCACGGACATGTCAAGTTCCGTTGGGGATGATACACATGGGCATTGCAAGATGAAGTGAGGGTCCGGGTCATGTCGGAGTTTCGCCGTTACAATCCATCTAACTGAGCGAAATGATGCCCATGGCTGAAACCGCACAGACGCGGATCACCGTGGGCGGGTATGACGATACGAACGGGAGGAGTCACCCGACAGAAGCGAGTCGCAATATACCAGACCGTGTTTGAGAGGGCACGCGGAATGAAAAGATGGAGGCACGTTGCACACGAATTTCTACATATCAGGGTCTGGCCGAAGTTTAGCCAGTTCGATTCGTCAGAACTTCCGAGGGTCAAAGAAAAAACTGATGGCCAATCTGCCAAGCCGGGAGCTTCTCCGCCAAATTTGGTGGCGTTACTATACAATTTATCGGAGAACAACCCACATCAAAAGATCAATACACAGATGATGCTCTATAAGGACTGGTATAGCAAATCCCAGGTGTTGTTGGCCTGTCACATGAAAAAGCAGCTTGTAGCACCCTTTAGCACCCTCTACCATTGAGTTTGGAGACCACTCCTTTCCCAGCACTGCTGTACCCTTTCAGGCATAGATAGCACCAATTGATTGATCTCATCTTGAGTTATAAGGTCCCATTCAGTCTCAAGGTGTTGCTGGAGCTCCTCCTGGGTTGTCTAACTGTATTTGGCCTTAACCCTTTGCTTGAGAGTCCTCCAGAGGTTCTCAATAATATTGAGGTCGGAGGTGTATTTGCTAGGAAGTGAATGCCAAACTCCTGCAGCAAGTATTGCTTCTAAAGGAGCACATGGGTTGTCTTCAGTGCGAGTTCCATGAGATCCATCGTTGTCCTCAAGTACAACGACCCCCTGCTGCCCTTTAAGGTATAAGGGGATAATCTCTTTTAAAAACCACTCCAAGTACTGGGTTTGGTTAAGATTGCCACCGCCCTTTAGCTTCTTATATCCAGCCTTGCAACAGGAGTGTTTACAAGCAGTCTTGTCCTTGCATGGATGCCTGCATTTAGGGGTCTGCATTAAGTTGGACTCCTCATCCTCAGTTTCCCTAACATGGCGAGATGGTTGAGGATCCTCGTGCTGCTCATCTGCTTCCTTTTGCCAGGCTGGATCATAATCTATAACGTTCGTATCGTAGAAATGGAGCTTGCTTTTGAAGTTATATCCAACCATAGCCCAAGCATGTAAAGCAGGACCTCTAGAGCGTTTATTGAACTGGATACAGACCGTACAGCTCCGTTCAGAGGCTCTCGTTTGTCGTATAATCCAAGCAGTACTGCGGCTATCCACATCGAAGTGAGACTCGTCTGTAAACCGAAACTGCTTCCAGTATTGACGGCTCCAGCTCCTTGCCTGTCTGCAGTACTCCTCTCTTTTGCGGACGTTCGCCTCACGTAAGTAGCTCTTTCGACATGCCCTGCACTTGTAATAACCAGCAGCGTGGAAGTGGTTAGCTAGAGTCCTCGCATGGCAATCCAGTCCAAAGTGACGAGCAATATCCGGCCACTTTAAGCGCCTGTAATCAAAGGACTTGACAGCGTATTCAATCATATCTAGGAGCAGTGGTTTGTCAATCTTTTTAGAGCGTCCTAGACGGTTGTCCTGTTGCTGTCTTGAAGGAACAAGGCCATCCAATCCTGCAGTAAAGATCCGTGTTTGAGTTCGCAGTGGTATACCAACTTCAGCCTCAATGTCCTCCTTAGATAGGCCATCTAGGTGCATCTGCAGGGCTCGTGTACGTGCTATAACATCCCAATTGCGTTGTTTCGAAGTGTCCTTAACTGGTGTCCTTGATATGGATGCCACCATTGGTGTACGCCTATTTGAGGGTGAGTGTTTCCTTGGTTTTTGGATTTTGCTGGGAACAAGCGAATTCCACTTTCTCTTTTGACGGGGTATTAAGACCTGAGCTGGATAGCTCATTCAACGGTTGATACGGCATATAAAAGCGCCGAATTAGCTCTATTTAATGCTGTCAAAATCGTGTCCAAAGGTGCAGTGGTAGTGGTATAATACGCGTGCAAAGTGAACGCGTTATTTGTTTAGACCCACTTTGAGATCGGACGATCGATCGGCCACGAGAATTTTCCCCGACCCTCGTTCGGAATTCTCTCATCAGCCCAGACCACACATGATGTCTGGGTCGTCGAAGGCACCATCCGAACCGTAAGCATCTTCCTCGCCGTCTCTAGGGCCACTTGACGGAAGTAGCAGTGCAGGGTCGCGGCAGTCTCGAGCGATGTCCGCGAATGAGGAGCTCTCCTGCCGCAGCTGCGTCGGTGGCTCCTCGCCGGTCAAGGCCCTCTCGATCAATTCTCCCGCTCGAACTACAATCAGCGAGCCAGGGCAGTTATGACGCCTGAGGACGTTCAGCCAGGCGTCGAACTGCGCAGTTTTAAGTGTCTGCTCTACCCAGCGGTTAGATATCACGGCACGGGGCAGGAGGGCGAGAATGCCGGCGCCGAACTCGCGACGCAGGCGCGACCAACGCTCTCCGTATCGCAGCTGGCGTTCAAAACTCCTCAACGCTCGTCGGTACTCGTCTCGTTGCGGCTCGAGGGTCGGGTACGCCTCGGCCATGCGGCGGTTCACCACCTCCGCCCATTTTTTCTTCCAGCCGCAGAGAGGCTTGATATTCGGACGTAGGAGCTCCTCGAACGCGTCCCAGAAGTCGGCAAGTCGTCTTCGATGGACGATACTACGGACGAAGTCATCAGTGTCATCGCGGAGAGCCCAGTACGCCGCCACGTGAAGGGTGACGATGGCGGATTTCTGCTCGCTGTCGGGGAGTCGATCGTTACACTCGGTCCTGAGATCGCCCGTCTTGCGTTTCACTTCCTGTCGACTCTGTTGGACCAAGCCCTCACGCCAACGCTGGCAAAAGCTCAAGATGTCTTGCATGGCGGCGGGGCCGGCGACGGCGAAGGTAGCATCCAGCATCTTCGTCACCGTCGCATCTGTGGGTTCGCCTTTGCCCAGGCCGAGTCTCAACAGAGATTCCGCATCCGCCCACTCGGACCGTACAGTGCCGGTGCCGATCTCCTCCGCCGGAGCGGACATGGGCGGCGCTGAGGGCGAGGCAGATGCCGCGTGGGGAGGAGGTGACGGTACGGCAGGAGTATGATGTAGTAGTGTTGATGGCGGTGGCGACGGTGGTGGTGATGACAAAGGGAGACAGGTTTCGGGCGACTGTATGGTTAGTGCTTCTGTCGCGGCGTCGAGACCATCGCCGTCATCATGCTGGAGGGACGGGTCATCGTCGTGCCTATCAGGGATGGCGGAGTGCTCGGCGCTTCTAAACCTCTTGGTGCTGGCACGACTTTCGTCGCAGGCTTCCTCGGCTGCCTCGCGACGTTTGCGGTCCCGCTCTCGTGTGGCGTTCTTGTTCGTCAGTGATGGCTAAACACAGTACACAATGTAATGTACTTGTACTGTTCAGCGGCCTTTTGTTGCAGTATAGTACAGTACAAGGCTATGCTGAACAAGTACAATGCACAGTACAATGTGTCCGAATATCGGCTGGTTACCTGGTGTATGTAATTGAAGGCGAAAGTAGATGGTGTAGTTGGAATTAAGCTACTTGATTGGCTGGGTAGACCCGCTGCCGAGACCCCGCGGAAGCCCACAGATATCTGATTAGCTGGATAGGCCCGTCTTGGCACCTCCGCGGCAAACGCGTACTTCCATCTCAACTTTCTATCTTAGTAATGGGATAAAACATTGCTAACACCGCACTACTACACTACCACTGCGCGTCCATTATGCCTAACAACGACACGAAATCATCTATAGCACCTAATGACTCGATCTCGGTAACCTGCAGCTTTACTGATAGCGAATCCGCTGCTAGGACCACCCCTCCTGCATCGACTGTCCCCTCACATACAACACACGTAACACAGGCGACTTCACGCGTAACTAAGCGTAAGCAACGATGTAAACGCGATCCAATATGGCAGCACGCTCGAAAGGCTTAGAAAGGCATCGAGCCTGTCCATGGAACAAGCGGCCAGTTCAAGCGTAAGCTATGGTACTGTTGCTTCTCCGCCTGTCCGACGTATTCCTCGATTAGTACAACTGGAGCGCGACAACACCTTCTTGCTAAGCATGGAATCAACCTGGAGAACACGAAGGAAGCGTCTGCCCTTAGTAAGCTGGTACAGCAAGATATCACTAAGGTTGTAAACAAGCAGGAGATGGAACAGCGTAGACAACATGATGAAGCTACAAAAGAGATACTACGGACTGCAGCAAATAAATCGACAGTCGGACAAGCCTTGCTACGCCTTATTACACAACACGATCTACCACTGTCAATGGTTGAATGGCCAGAGCTCCATACCTTTGTCAATGCCCTCAATTACTAAGCTAGCAACTGCCTTTGGAGGTCCCATCAAACCACTGCAGTTCGTGCTAAAAAGTCGTTCGAGTTACGACAACTTCAAGTAAAGCAGTTGTTACAACAATCGAAGAGCCTTGTCCGTCTCGCAACTGACACCTGGCATTCACCTAACAATAAGGAGCTTCAAGCGATCACTGCGCACTGGGTAGACAGCAACAATGACCTATCAAAAGCGCTGTTAGCTTTGCCGGAGATGTTAGACGGTCATGGAGAAGCTAAAGTTGCAAAGGAGGTGCTACGGACACTGGATCTTTGTGAGATCAAGGAGCGCCTTGGTTATATAACTACTGACATTCACGGGGCTAACGATCGCCATTGCGACCTATTATCTGCGGAGCTTAACGACTGGCACCCCGAAGAGCGTCGCCTCCGCTGCATTGGCCATATTATCAATCTTGCGGTGCAGTCCTTCCTTTGGGCAAAGGTGCAAGAAGCAGTTCACTTAGCTGCACGTGATTTTGCTGCTACGCAGCTTGTCCAAGAGGCTATTGAAAGTGGAGATATTGAAGGCTGGATCAAGTCACCAGCACTGCAAAAAATACTAGCACTGCAGACTTTCTTACGCCGTAGCGATCGACAGTTCAATGCCTTCAAAAAGATCGCTGGCAAAGCAATACGAGCCCCGAACGATACAAGGTGGAACAGCTACCTAAACACCTTTGAAGACGCCTTAGATCTGCGAGCAGCTTATACGACTTTTGTTATAAGTGATGCAGCCTTTGTCGAATAGGAGCTTGTTACAGCTGACTGGCATTTAGTTGAACAAACTGTTGCCTTTTTGCAGCCGTTCCGAGAGGCTACAAAGCAGTGCGAAGGCGACAAAGTGACGCTTGATCAAGTGCAGCTATCTATGGACTACGTCCGGCAGCACTACATTACACAGCGTTCGCAACACGATGGCGACAGGGTGATGCTAGAGAGCATCGTTACGAGCTGGTACGCCTTCGACAAGTACTATAGTATAATCGACAAGACTGCTGCCTATACAACTGCAGTATTACTGCACCCCAACTGCCGCAAATCGTACTTAACAGCTACTTGGAAGAAGAACTGGATTGCAGAGGACATCACTCGTTCAACTAAGCTGTGGTTACAGTACAAAGCTGACAAGCCAGTCCTTGAGACTGAAGCTGAAGAACGCCCTTCTTTCGAGCAGTTTTTAGCTGGTGTTGCAGCTAAGCAGCGATGCAGTAGAGGAGGTGAAAGTGATGACTTTAGTCGCTTTATTGCGGCTCCTCCGGATCACTTGGATATCACTCCGCTAGAGTGGTGGCTACTGCCACTACAAAGACGATCGTATCCGGAGCTCTCACGCCTTGCAATAGACGTACTCTCTGCTCCAGCTATGAGCGCTGAATCAGAGCGAGTTTTTAGTGGTGCGCGGCGCACGATTCCATGGACACGAGCAAAGCTATCTGCTCCAGTGATTGAGGCTTTAGAGTGCTTAAAACACTGGCAACGAAGCGGCCTTGTCAACGAGGAGTTCCTTGAAGCAGCTGACAGTGATATAGAGCTTCAAAATTGATATGTTCACTTCCTCAATTTTCATTCACTTTGTACTAACAGTACAGTACAAACCTTTACTGTACTAGATTTGTTTTAGTACAGTACAGTACAAGCCCTTTTTTAGTACAGTACACAGATTAACATTACTGACGAGACGAAGCAGTACCACAGGCAAGACCAAGAATACGTCTCCATATGATGGCGATTTCGAGCAGAAGTTGATTGACCGAGGGATATACCCGGATGGGTACGAGGGAACAAACGGTGATCCACTGGAGCCAGAGAACCCGGCGACAATTCGGCATGCCCTCGCCGAGCCTCGCAGCTCTCTCTCTCCTTCTCGATTTTCGGAGAGTGAGTTCACATGGTTCAAAATGCAGAATCGTTTGGCAAAATCGGAGTCCCACGCTGTGACAACCATTATCCCGTACATCGCAGGCTCCAAAGACAGCCAGTTTCAGACCGCAAGGACTATTCCATTCAACAACATGAGAAAATTCGATCCAAACATCACCGCACCGACACCTGATTTTTTCTATGGAGCAAATTCTTCGCAGATCGATCCTCGTGTCCGCAATGATATTGGTGAATATATCATACCGTCTCGCCGCACGAGCGTGCCGGCTGCGCCAAACTACTTTCGGGCGGACAAGAGTGCGTCGGGAAGAGCAGACGTGGCGCAGATGCAGGCCATGTACGATGGGGCAGTTGGAGCGCGCGGCATGCACACGTTGCAGAACTATGGTACCGCCACACCGGTATATGACAACAATACCTACACAATCTCCTCGACCTACCACCCTGGCACGGGTACGCTGCAGATGTACGCAACTCATCCAGCTCCGCCTGCAAGCCGCGGTGGTGAGACCCAATATTATACGACGCAATTGGACTCGTACGCTATGACGGGCAACATGAATGGCTTTCGGAGCGGTGCCACAGCATATCGCAACGGCCGAGAATGGGCAAGAGAGCAGCGTGATCGCTTCATTGCCAGCGCGAACGCCGCAGCGCAGCGACCTTCTACCGAAACAAGATCTCTCGGCAGAGACGAGGACACCAATGTCTCATCTGACACAGAGGAAGAATCTCCTAACTCAGAGACTTCTGCAGATGAGCTGGCGCTTGACTACAAATCGTCCGTGAAGCGACAGCGAGGAAGGGGGAATTCATCGTGAAAAGTTTGCTCGTGGCATTTGTCGATATATGTCGGATTTCAATGTATGGATTAGCGCTGGGGGTATCATGCCAAAGATGATGACGCCTACGAGTTAAGACTTCAGGATTTTAGGAGGAAGTGAAAGAACGCGCTCGAATGTTTAAATTTGCTACCCAAGGTGACTGATTGGCATTAACATGATATGACTACCTTATTTGTCCTCGCGGCAAAGCTTGTAACCTCTACCCTCTTACAGATAGCCTTCTTTAGGCCGGTGTCTGAACGGGTGTCGAATTGGTCGTCCGCAGCGTGAGGAAAGCTGTGGCATGCTTTCCCCGAACGATACTTGCATCTCCGATACAATGTCGCTAGAACAGAATCTTTTCCAACTGCAGTAGCAGTGTCGCGGTCATGTATATAAACGGCACCCGGAATTGCCGTAGCTCGCTGAGCTGAGTCATATGCCTGCGGTAATGAGCGGACGTCTAGACGAGATGACACTCATCAATCATAAATCGATCGAGATTGCCTATGTTGTATAGTCGACAGGCGTACTAATGGAACGGATGCTTTGCTGCAACCTCGACACTCACAAACAATAACATCGATAATCCGTCTATCCTTGCCACAGCATGTGCGCTGCTCTACACGACTAGGTTGAGACCGAACTCGCGACACCACCTTAGCTAAGTTGATCTAAAGCAGAACGAGTGGGACAACAACGATAGTAGTTCTCGCTCTAGGGAGACTGCTCCTAAGCATGAACGAGAGGCTCTTGCCAGATCCAGTAGCGAGAACTAGTAGCACTTTAGGTGCGTGATTCGCAACGAGCCGCATTGCCCGTTCCTGCTCTAGACATCTCTACTTTAGTTTACCATTCTTGTATAGCTTCCGTGCCTCCTCAAGCAGAGCTAGGGCACCTTATTAGCGCCGTAGTCGGTCTCGTCTAATGTTTAGAACCTTCCTGGCTACCCCTAGTTCTATAGCTACATTAGATAAGCCTCGCTTTCGCCTACAGACCTACACCTGTGTGCCTAGCACGCCCTTCTCGCTTCTACTCATTCTAAAGAAAGTAGCCTAGACTTTCGAGGCTCGATGGCTCTTCACAAGCTTGCTATCCTAGACGTTAGCGAAAGGGCTAACGTTCGTATAGGCCTGCCAATGTGTGCGCAGAGAGTGATTTGACATTGAAATAAGCGTTGCTACTAGCAAGTCTGCGCTGTCTTTATCGATATCATTATTTGACACGTTAGCGTCCTATGCGATAGTAAAGCATTCTCGATCTACCTAGTCGAAATAGGTGTTGATAATAGCGGAGCTCATCTAGCGCTAGACAGCTGTTCCGATCTAGGGTACGCCTGCTCGCTTGCACGCTAATTTGAGGATACTAGCAAACCGCTTTGGTTGCTATCTCATTCTATCTACATCGACCTATAGATATAGGGATATAGTGTACTTAATATCTTCCTGCTAGGCTATAGACTACAGCACCTTAATAGGATAAGCTAGGTAATTGACTAGCAACTCTCTAAGCTAGTCTAGGAGAAAGCGAATGTTGTTAACGTTCTTCCTAGTTGTCATTATCATCTTGTGTTCTACCAAATGAATTAGGACTTTGCCGTACTATAGTTGGATGTGCTGTAACTGCTCTGTGTTGTACTACATTGGACTAAGCAGCTCGGGCGCGCAAACTAGAGAGCTAGCACCGAAGTAAATAAGCACGGGTAGTTCTCGCAGGAATTCCTACACTATCTACTAATAAAGCCGAATACCACTGCGACGCTAGAATAGCAGTAGGCGACTATAATTGTCAAGTCTTTCCTCTATATAGAGATTACGGAGGTAACTAGTGTTAGTTACATGCTCTACGAGGACCTACTCATGCTTGTTAAGCAATAATAAGTTACTAGCGTACTTGCTAAACTACTAGCTCATCTTGCACTCTGTGTCGTTCTCATTCAGATGAACGGGCGTAAGCTTTAATATATGATTTGCCCTAAACATGAGTTTGCTATAGAGCTAGTCCTAGGCGCGTTCGAGAGCATGCTTGTATAGGTAGCGGACCTCGTCTATGCTAATAGAAATGCCTAAGTACGTAAGGGTAGTTTTTGCTAGATCCTATGCTGCAGGCTAGTTGACTATCGTTACGGGCGCCATTGTAAAGTGCCTTCGCCGCTAGAGCAGTAGATACGAAAGCAGTTTGCTCGTCGTGTTGGAAAAATACTGTCGCATCTACGAATCAAGCTGCTTATCGAGTCTATCGTCGGACTCCTCGCGTTTGCTGTTACTACTATCTAGCATGTCTACTGTCTTACAAGCACAGCGGAACACCTAAAGCTAACTGTAATAAATCAGTACTAAGAGATGATTGTTAAACGAGCCTAGCTCCTCCTAGGCGTAGGACCTGTTGTTAATAGACAGCATCGTTATATAGGACAGTATTAGTGATTGAAATGGAGATCTAGCAAGATGCTATTAAATCGTGACTTTGCAACAGTAATAGCGGGCTCTTTAAGTAGCTCGTACTTTTGATCCTTGCTATTGCTATTGTCTCGGCCTAACGTAGTAAAAAGTTTGGCAAATCGTTGTATACACTGCATTTGCTGCTTTGTGTGGTGTAGATACTAACTTGTGAAATTTTTCTCTTTGTGAGTACACTCTCCCTCGACTTTGCTATCCACACTACTCTCTTTGTTGCTAGAGCCATCACTATCGTCCTCTACCTCCTCGTCACTATTATTGCTTCTATCTTTATAGTTGCTCCTGTGATCACCGCTATTAGCGAACTAGTTGCAGCCTATATATGTCTGCCTTGTGCTCTGCTCTAACCTCGTAGCCTTTCCTACTATCGCGGCTAGGCTATTTGGAAAAAGCTTACCCTACTATCTATTTTATAAAAATATGAGCATCTGTGTCTAGTAGGAAAGATATGTCTCCAATGTATTCTACCCTATTCCGTAGTGAAACGTTTTGTTCTTTCGTTCTAGATTAGTAGCATACCAGAAACTGCTTATGTAAGCGGCCTATAGATCTGTTAAACGCTGTTCTAGACTATGTTGGCACTATTTCCACGTTTTACGAAGTATTTTAATGCTAATGTTACGAAGGTCTTTAAGAGCAGCTAAGTCTTCCGTAGCAGAGTGCTTGTAGGAGTCTGCTATCTCATCCTTGTGGAGCCCTACAACGTACCTGCTTATCCTAAGCTGTTTCATCTACAACTCCTGCCTAGCGCCTTTAGCTATAGGGTCTAGGTTGACGTTCGTAGCAGCTTTAGCGACGGCATTAGATTCCTTTTTTTGTGCCTGCATGCGGCTTAGGAATTCATTAGCTTGCTAACTAGGTTCGCATCTGTTAATAGTAGCATGCTCTGGATTCGGCTATTCTTGATTGCTCGTCTCGAGCTTGATAGCGCTAGTGCTTGTACTATAGGTGTTGTTGAGCTTACTTGGAAATATTGTATGTCTCTAGTTATTGCAAAAAGCGTTTGCAGTTCGCAAGGTTCTTATAACGGCTAAATGCTGCCATCGCTATCGCGCTACGCCTGATGTAACTTGGCAACATAGCGGTTTCTCAAGACCTTACTCGTAGTCAATTCCTTACTAGAACAAAGCTAACAGTTCTAACCTGCATAGATAGTAAGGTGCGGAATAGGACGGATAGGTTGCTGTTCTGCTAGTAGATGGGCGTCACGTAGGGCATCGCGTGACTTCAAGGGCAACCTAACGAGTGATCTTATAGCTTCTCTAAGAGTGCCACCTTTGCAGAAGTGACCTTTGCTACGCAAGTGTCTTTTTATAGCTTCTACGTTAGGGTGAACACCTACACTATGTACTCTACATACTAAAAGTTGTAAGTTTGGGTCGTAGTATACTCCCTATATGCTAGGCATTGCTCGTTTCGTCTACTTGCACTTGAATATAAGTATTTGCGACCCTCACGCTTGCATCGCCGTTCGTTTCCGTGTGTATTTAGCAACAGTTCTCGTGTACTCCCTTTCTTGAACTGCGCGTCAGAAACGCGCCGTAAGGTTGCGAACCCTAACGCTAACGTTTGGTAGGGAAAAGCTGAAATGCGTCGCATTTTCGCGACTTAATTCTTCTAGGGCCTCTCACCTCCGCCTGCATCTGCTGCATCCGTCCGTGGTATCGCTCTCGCACCTCATCTACCTTGATCTCCTGGATATCCCATATCCCTACCCACCCAAACGCTCGCCATACTCGACAAACCGCCACGCCCCCGAATCGCTGGGCCGCGAACCCTTTCACCCCGCTCACCCCCGCCCCCCGCCGTCCCCCCTCCCGTCTTTCCCATTCCCGTACCATGTCCGGCCCGATCGCCAAAATCCCCGCCACGCTCTCCGTCACTACCCCTCCATACCTGCACCCCATCGGTATTCCTTCTACTCGGACCCGCAACCAACATTCCGTCCGCAAATCCCCACACGCTCCGCATCTGCCGATCATCCCCTCCACACTGTGGCCCGACAACAATCCCCTCTCCACCTCCCTGTGTGCCTCCTCCACCGCCTCTCGGTCTTCTGTATGCGCCACGCAACTCCGCCAATCGTGCGCCGCGTGCTGGCCGCTGCGGATCCGACATATCGTGCATTTTCCGACCCATATGTCCGCTTGCAATTGCCATATATCCTCCGCCGACTCCCACTCTTCTAATAACGCTTTGCTTGTGCTGCAACACTACATCTGATATCACGTCTTCTGCATCGACTGCTTCCTCCTTCGCCGCCTGCCCCCCTGGAACTAACAAAATCGTCTGTTCCTCGTCCGGGTCGATCCCTTGCTTCTCGGCCGCCCGCATCGCCTCCTCCGCCCAAACGTCGAACATTCCTCGGAACCTTTTTTTCTCCCCTTGGTGGTCCCTCACACACTCGCGGTACTCCGAAAACAATCCGTTCAACGACTGCATTGTCTCCATTACATGTGCATCGCTCCGCAAAAATCCTCCTCCTGTGCCATCGCCTGGTGATGCCATGTCGTATCCTTCTCGTTCGTCTGAATCGTTGGGTGACTAGTGTGAAACGTGGATGGTTATACTTGCCCTTTCTATGCGCTAATGAAATGATTGAACTGTAACGACCATGTTGTATTAATTTGGACACTCACCGCACTCCTCGACCCTGCATATACTTATTCTCCGACCGCCACTGAAATCATCCCTACCCCACGCGTTCATGGCCATCCCAACTCCCAAAAAATCTGACACAACCCGCTCATCTCCAACCCTCCGATCTGCACCTTCTTTCCCATCCACCTCCGTCGCCTTGTCCAATCGTCCTCTACCTCTGTGTGCTCCACACCCTTCTTCGCCATCTCTCCGTCAACCCACTCTCCCACCATCTCGGCTTGCCCTACCGCCAACACACCTGCTATTACATCCTGCAATACTCCTGCGAACTGACATTTCCACTGCTTCCCACTCCTTCGAAATCGTTGCGGGCCGCTGTGGTTCACGTCTTCCCATAAATGACACACCGCCTGTGCCGCCGAACATCCCCAACATTGCGAATATGGTTCGAACCAGATGGCCCCTAACCAATCCCATGCTTTCTGCGTTGTCTTGCGTTCCGCGTCGTCGTGTGGGCATTCCCTCCAATCTACGTGATCCTCCCCGTCTCGCCCTCGCACGCGGCAAATGACACATCGTCCACTCCATGATTGAAATTGCCTCCGTAACTGCTCTACTGCATCCTCCCTGCCGATCGCTCGAATACGCCGTTGCTCTTCTATCCTCCGGTACGTCCGTCGTTCTTCCTCAAAATCGGTGCACGTCTGTTGCTCACTCGTCTCTCCATCCGTCTCTCTTGCAATCACATCCGTCCTCGCCATCTTCCGCAATCCCTCCGGCTCCTCGTCATTGATCGCAACGATCCGACGCCGTTTCGTGCCACGCGGCTTGCCACGGCAAACATCACATCTACTCTCGCCTGTTTCACACCCTGTACGGTCCTGCCGCCCATCCATATGCTTGTCCAATGCAATACGTCGACATTGATGGCCCCCTAAAAATTCTTTCATCACCGGTTCTGCTCGCCACCCTTGTTCTGTCCGGACCTGCCCGTTGTGGTCGTACCACCTTGCTCGCATAATCGTTGCCTCACTCGTTGCTCCATCCCGCCCTGCTCGGCCACTCTCTTGTGTATACTGCGCTAAATTATCACGAATGCCAACGTGTATGATTGCTCGAACCGTGGGTGCATCCACCCCTAATCCCAACGCATTCGTCGCCGTGAACACCCGTTCTTTCTGTCCGGTCAAACGTCGCAAAATACCCTTCTTTTCTTCCTCGTTGCCTACTGTTCGATGATACACGCTGCACTGTAAAACCTTCGCCAATCGTCGGGCTTGGTCAATCTTCCTGCAATAAACGATGATTTGGCCGGGTGCCGGATACTGATCCTTCTTCTTTTCCACTACTCGTCCCACTTCTGCATCTTCGTCGTCCCTCTCGTATTCGACAACGTTATATTCAATCCGCGGTCGACTGGTGTTGTCCCGAAAAATCCGCAAATCTTCCTCTGGAACGCCGATTATATCGAAAAATGCCCGCTCGGTGCGGGGTGGCAACGTTGCCGTTAAATACACCACTTGCACCCCCTTCTCGGCCATCTGACACAATTCCAAAACCTTCGGTCGCCATTCTGCCGTCGACTCCAATATCGTGTGGCACTCGTCGATCACGATTCTTTCCAACTGATATGTTGTACGCTTCTCGTCGATGAACCGTCCGAACGCCTGTGAAACCGCCGACTCGGGGGTGACCAACACGATTCTCGCATGGTACGGTGGTCGGTATCCGTTCCACTGGGCACACGGAATGCCGTCTCGATTACACCGATCCATCAAATCCTGTCGTAACGATATCGTCGGCACGATAACGATGCTTACTCCATCAATGGAACCGGCCGCGGGCAACATAAACAACCAACTTTTTCCACCTCCCGTCCGCATCACTATTAATACTCGTGGCTGGCCTGCTACGATGGCATCTAATGCTGGCTTCTGCACTCCTCGGAACATTGCCTCTGCCCCGTACAACCGCTTGGCTTGTGCCTCTACATCCACGGCCCGCATCTGCTTCCATCGTCGGAACTGTGCCTGCGATCGCTCGATGTCTAATTGTCTTTGCACCACGGGATCTACGGTGTGCTGCTCCTCCCGCGCCGGTTGAAACCGTAAAAATCGATGCCAATCGATGCTAACTTTGCGGAACATGTTCTTCTCCGACAATGTGGTGGTGGGTGACTCGGTCAACAACAACCCGTAAATCATGTCTTCCATATATCGACTGTGCCCGGCTTGTTCGGCGACTATGTCCTCCATTCGACGGACTTGCGGTGCCCGGTTGTCGTAAATGCTGTCCAATGCTTCCCGGACGCTGGGATCTTTCGTATGTTCTCGCTGGATCGCTGGATACGCATGACGCCAATCACTAACCCCAATACCGACCCCAATTCGTTTCCGGGTTTCACGCTGCAATACCCTCCTGACACGATCTGTATCCCAAAATCCATCCACGTTTCGGGGCTGCGGTGGCAATTCTTCCTCATCGTCGCTCCACTCGTCATCTCCCCTATTCACGTCCCTGCTGTCCTCTTCATCCTCGTTCTCAGTCTCTTCGTCCTCGCCCTTCTTCCAATCCTCCTCGGGCTTGGGCTCCCACATAAACGAACTGAAATCCGTCTGGCTGTGCAACATGTTTTGCATCTGCCTTATCCACGGTTCTAACAACCACATACTATGGACGATCAATTGCCCAACCTCTCTCGGCACGAATCTATGGATGATCTTCGACTTCTTGCTGGCGCTCCACCCCTTATGATATGCAGTGACAAAATCAACCATGCCGTTGTCGACGAAAACTCCCCGCTGACCTCGTCCTTCCGGCCCATTCTCGACTTGAATGCTGGTCAACTCGGTCGCTCTCGCCGGGGAACCTGCTGTCAAATGCACCAATGCTGCGCATTCCTCCTTAAACCGACGGTACGTCCGAAAATAATCTTCGACTGCCTTACGATTCCATTGGATCTCCTCTCTGCTCTCGACGTGTTCCAAATCTCCCGATAAAAACCGTGCTTGAATCTTCTCTTCTGCAAACATCCGTCTCCACATCCATCGTTCGCCATCAACGGGAAACTTATTGCGACTATCCTTCAAAAAATTCCACCCTTCGCTCAATTCGGCCGCATTGTCTGCTAGCGATGATATATCCAAATGCGGCAATATGGTGTCTTGGTCGACTAACATTAACTCCCTTTCGAATCTCTGACTTACCTCTTCGAACAATCCATGCACCACCGTTCTGATATCGTCGATCCCGAACCGGATTTTAATCACCAACACTCGATCACCCTCCCACGCCACCGTTCCTCCCGCTTTGGTCGTCATTCGGATCTTCAATCCGTATGTTCTCGTTCGCAAAATTCGATCCATTGGACTGATACGACCACCGAACTCCCGCAATGTCATGAACCTCTCCGTCAAACGATCGACTCCTTCCACCACCGAACGTGCCTGATCTGCCGCTTCTTCTGGCGACAAACCTTCGGAAACACCTTCTTGGATGCTTTTCTGTCGGATTTTCCATGCACGATACACGACTAGTGCTCTCATCACTGCCACGATCGCGGACAAAATTGGGGTGTAAGTCAACGCCGATTTCCACGTCCCCGTTTGGGTATCGATGCCTAATACTGCCAACCCGCTCATAATCCCACTGTCGAACTCACTGTCCTTCAATTCATGATCGAACATGGCAATCCAAAACATGGAACATGCATCTTCGATGGCCTCACGCCGGACCTCCTTGGTTCCCACCCTTTCCCTCATGATGGTTCGTAAATGTCTCATACTTTGACTCTGCTTGTCTGTCAATTTGTATCTTGGCCGCTCCTTCTCAAATGCGGTCCGCCACAAATATCGCATGATGTGGACCCAACTGTCGCTATATTTGCGGATCGTCTTGACTTGTTGCCCGGCGTAAAACGGTCTTTCGTTGGTTCCGGCGCCCGTCTCTCGTCGATTCACCGATTCTAATGCTGCCTTGTTAACCGTGTTGGGTTTGCATGTTGCGAATGCTCTTCGAATCAATCGTCGGGTCCCACGACACACATCCTCCAACTCTTTCTCCGTTTGGTCACAGTCGACCTTTGGTTGAGTGAATGATTGGATTTGTTCCTTGCCTTTGAACTGCGAGAGATGGCCTGCCCATCCAGTGAACGACAACCATGCATTCGCTACCACCCGGCTCGAATCGCCCTCGACTGTGCGTTGCTCCTGGGCCTCTGTGATGGCCTGCCGATATTGGGTGAATATGGCCTCCGCCTGTATTTCTCTCGTTTGAACTTCTATGGCCGGACCATTTGATGGCTCTACCTCGACAACGAAGTAACGCTGCCATTCCACAATTTTGAAAAATCTTTGGCATGACTGCGATTCGATCCATATTTTATTTGGCGTCTGCTTCTGTCTTTCGTCGGCTCGACCACCTTGTTCCTGCCAATTTCGCCAATGGTGCTCTGTCCGGCAATGTCTCTGGATTCCCCAACGTTTCTTGCCCCGACATACGTACTGACACGATTGACCGGATCGATCTGTCCACCGGCATTGATATGCGTCTGTGAAAATAGGCAAATGCGGGACCGGATCTGCCTCTTCATGTGGGTATGACATCCTCTGGCCTCTGTGCAACATTTGGTAAATTGTCAATAACTTCCACGATGCGGTGCTGCTTTTCTGCTGCAATGTTTTTGTGTGATTTCTGTAAATGCCCCTTGACATGTTCTGGAATCGGTGCATATCGACATATTTTGCACACAACTATTCTGTACTGTGGGCAATGCTGGAATACTTCTTGGAAATCTTCCATGGCGCAATTTGGTACCGCAACGAATGGATTATCTCGCATGTGTTATCTTGTAACTATCTCCTATTCCTTTCACCCTTTCTATCACTTGGGCATGGGTTGACGCCTTTTTCATTTTACTGTTACATGGGATTGGTCCGCTTAATTCCGATCACAACGGTGTGCCTTCTTTGCTTGACTTGCCCTAACCCCACGACAATTGCATACTACAACGACGTCAATATCTCAACATTTCCTACTTCGATTCGATAAAAACTTACGATGGGCTTCTAACACGTATCGTCTCTTGTTCGCATGCAAATTTGACTATAATCGCAGAAGCTCTAAGCGTTGAGTTTTGAGCAAACCACAACGCTCTCGCAAGGGTTACTATTTGGTAGCAACCCTAACGATAAGCAAACCCCAACGCTGTTGAGTCGCGTCGGATGGTGGATAGCGATTAGCGATTAGCGATTAGCGGTTAGCGGTTAGCGGTTAGCGGCCTTAATCTTTTCTTTTAATCTAAGTAGTTCTTTATTTCTTCTAACCTAAGCGATCTTCTATCTCTTCTAACTTAAGCGGTCCTCTATCTCTTCTAACTTAAGCGGTCCTCTATCTCTTTTAACTTAAGCGGTCCTTTATTTCTTTTAACTTAAGCGGTTCTCTATTCCTTCTAACCTCCCTAGCTCTATTCTTTAATTTTCTCTCCTTATATAAGTAGCCTTATTCTTTCTTCTGCCTTAAGGATCCTCTATTATATTCCTTTTAGGAAAGTATATAGAGGATTTAGTATAGGACGGACTTGTATTCGATAGGCGTACCTTCTAGACGAAAAATCCAACCGCTACCTATTCTAAAAAGGCTCGTTACGAAGGTCCTCTTTTATAGGGCGTAGCCTTCGAATAATGCTTTCTACCGCTCGAAGGCCATTCGACGCTTTAGTATGGCCAAGGTGGGTAGCCCGACTCATCCATGTGACTAGATGTTGCACCGTGTTGCCTCCAACTTCGCCCTCTAGCTGTGGTCGAGTGACCTTGGACGCCCAGCCTGCTAGCAGTATTGGGGTGACGATGTCGGGCTGTGAGCATCGCTCGTTCTGCGAGTAGTACGGACACTAGTCACCGGGCAACGAGCAGCGGAAGCAAGACCGGCAATCGATCTCGAATCGGATGGAGCGACGAACCGCCTAGTAGTCTCCATTAGTGACCGCCGTTAGTATGCCGCAACTCTCCGGGCGGTGCTTTCCGCCGTCCTTTCGAAGGAGCTAGCAGGCCGCACATGCCGGCCCAATCTGTCCGACCGCCCACTCCACAAGCTGGCGTTGCTCTACGTGATCCCGCACCCGCCCCTACTATAGCTAAGGTCTTACGGCGTATCTCTTCTCTTGCTCCTCTGCCCGCGATGGCCGAGTCTCCGTTACGGCATCTGCCTTCGACCGGCTCGAGTCCTGACAAAGATCGCATGGGCGTCCACCTGCATCGCCACAGCTAACGCTTTCGCCGTCCATAATGGCGCTGAGTCTCAATCGACGGCACTGTCGCTCTATGAGAAACAGCCGTAGTCCTTCCCGGTTCCATTCGCGCTCGTATGCCCCGTTGGACTGGAGCCATTTGGACTCCCTTCTACCGAGCAATACGTGGCTGCGGATGGCGTCGCCACTCCGGCCGGCTCGTCTAACTTCTTGGACACAATCCATCACTCCGTGCGGACGGTTAAGGTGGACAACGAGGCGGATGCCGTCAATGTCCACTCCAGTACCGAGGGCGCTCGTGGCGATTATGACCCTCTCACTGCCGTCGATCCATGAATCGAGAGACTCCTCTTTCGCCTCGAAAGTTCGATGGTATAGATGACAACCTAGCTTTTCCGCTAAGCGTTCACAGATGGACCGACTCCGACAGAAGACTACCGCTCGTTGGCCGGCCTCGAACCCTTTGCGTACGCTCTGCATACATTCGACGACCCTCTCCTCCAAAAGGCTGTCGTCGGAGACCTCGACCATGTACTCGACGTTGGGACGGTTCGTACTCGCACGAATGTAGCGTAGGCCTTGATTGGTATCTCCCAAAAGGTAGGTCGTTTCCAGATCTTTCTGTAACAACGGAGGTAGAGTGCCCGTCAGCAGGACGAGCTGGTAGGGGATCGACCAGAGGCGATCCAGATGGACGAGGTTGGCTCGGTAGGACGCCGAGGTGAGAGGAACGTGGGCTTCGTCGACGACGATACGATCGAGCTTCCCCTACACCTACAAGTCGGCCACGAACGTCAGGAAGTCGTCGTTGACCGCCGCAGTTTCGGCTCCGACGAAAACGATCTGCCTCGATTACTGATCTAGCCCTGCCTAGATGCTACTCCTAAGCCCAAGAGCGCGGCATCGTTTCATAAGGTCTTTCGTGAGAGCTCGGAAAGGGAGCACCACGATGGTAGTGGCGGCCCCCGTTAACGACGCTGGCAGCTGGAAGATCAGACTCTTGCCCCCCGGTAAGGGGGAGGATTACGACTAGCGGCCCCTCACCCTTCCATACGGCAGTGACTGCCTCTTCTTGTGTTGAACTTCGGAATTGGGCTTCTGGACCCATTAGATTCGTTAAGCCCATCCGTATCTCTTCTCGCGGATCCAGTTGATGTCGATTACGCTTCGAGATTGGAAGCTCAGCAGTATCGGACATACCCCGGAGGTGTGCCTTGCTGACGTTGGTCTTTACACCATCGACTCGCCAGAACTGATGCCATCGGTCGGAGACGGTTCGAAAAGCCAAAAGGGTCCGAGCGGACAGGCTGCGTAGCATCGAGGCGTCAATGCCGTAGACGGCATTAGCAGTCTGAGGGGTGTGAGCAGCGGCGAGGTCGTGTGCGAGGGCTCCATCTTCTTCTATGTCGCCAGCGAGGCCCTGGACGTGCTCGCGATCGATAGCCTTCGCGATGTGACGATAGTCTTGGATTGTAATGCGGCAACCCAGTCGAGCGGCGCTTTCCTGAACAAGCGCTTTAGTCGCTCTAGGTGTTTTCTAGATACCCTTCTCGTCCGCCCAAAGGAAGTACCGAGCCGTCTTGGGCACTCGGTCGCGATCTGGAAGGGTGACGAATGGTCGCACCTCGGTTAAGTATGTGATCAGGAGTCGTCCTACACGCCGACTAAGGAATCGGGCGATGACCTTTTGCTGACCCGTGATCGCCTGGGATTTGTGGTAAGCGGTAACGATCATGACCTGTCCGTCGTGCACAAAGACGTTCCGCGGTGCTTCGGGTGCATTTTCGCACCGTATGGGCAGAATCTCTACACCTCTTGCCGGCACGTCGTCGGTGTGGATCAGAATGAACAACGTGGCCAAGAACTGCTGTAGGTGAAGTCGATACTTGCGCCACGCCTCTGGGTGCACCTCTACGCTACCACCTTGGATGCGTAGGAGAGATCCTGCCTCCAGGGAGGCGGCGAGTCGCTTCATCATCCGCTCGCGACCGCCGTCTAGATGGTTGCGTGGGTCGGACACGAATGAGTACCCCGTGGAAGTCTCGTTCATATCGTCGACTAACTGCTTGACGCTGACCAGTCCGTGCTGATTCGGATCGGCTGAGAAAAGTAACTTGTTGCACAGCACGCTTTCGGCAAGAGCGCACAGCTCATTCACAAACCGACGCAGATCAGTCAACAACAGTCGCTGGCCCTGGTAAATGAGCGTCTGTCGGTCTTTGGACCATTGCACCCGTGGCTTGCCGCCGACCTCCTTACCAGCGCCCAAAGCATAGGCGAGTAGATTGTCGACGTAATGGAACGGAGTAGGACGGCCGTCTACGAGCCATAGGTGATGTACTTTAAGGAAGCAGTTAAAGGGATCTTCAAAGTGCTGTCGCTCTGCTGCAGGTAGGGCGTGTTCGAACAGGAGCAATCTAGCATAGTATAGCAACGCTGCAAGGATCTGGCCGTAGATTGGAGGCAGACGGTAACACCCTTTGTAATTGTCAATGCCGAACACGGCGCTGAAATGAATAATCGCGGATTTGGAGTGCGCCCTACCCTCATGGGTCCAAAAGAGAACGCTTAGATCGAAAACGCTGGAATCCAAAACACTCTCGTCGCCAGTCCCGAGCTCCGCAATGTCCCACACTGTGCGAAGCGCCCCCTCTTCCTGATCGGAAAATATATGGCCGTGACGATCGTCCGAAAGAACGACGCGCAAGCAATAGCAGATGCCATGCGCCCACCAATTGGCATACTTCACGTGGGTCGACTTCTCGTAGTATGTGCTAAAGGGTTCCGGATTGTGTTTCTCGGTCTGAGGGCTACTCAACCAGCCGAGGACGACGTCTCCGTCCTCTTCGTCATAGTGCCACGCTGCGACACTCGCTCGACAACGCTCTAAAACACGGTGGACAGACTGCCAGACTAGCAAGACACCACCCTCATCCTTGTCCGGCTTTCGACAGAACGCGGCGACGGCGAGCAGGTCGCGGCCGGCGAATTTTCTTGCCCACCGAGTCTTTCGCATCCACGGGGTGTTGTTGGTCGGAAGCTGCTCATCGCCTGTTCGTGCTGCACTCTTCTGCTCCTCCCGGTCGAGCCTCTTACCTTCGTCGAGCAGTTGTTCGATCGCACCACTCAGGTTACCTGTTCCTGCCTCACTTAGACAATCAAGGCGGAAGACTTCGAAATAACGTCTCCGAGGCCCGCCGAACATGGTTTGGACGACCGCTGCTCGCCACTGCGGTCCCTTCCGCTTTGTCCACTTGTGGCTCCGTTTGCTGTGCTCCGTGATGTTGTCCTTGCTGATGCAACAGTATTCGCACGCCTCGCACTTCCATCCTTGTTGGAGCGCGAGACCTTCGATTGGCTGCTGGATGTTCGTCGGATGCTGCACTTCCTCTGGCTTTGCCAAGGACAGACTGGCACAGTACGCGACGATGTCTTTCCGAAGTGCAAGCGGCCAGTCTCGGTGGTGATCTTTTAGATGCCGCGCTACACCATCTTTAGGCACTACACACTGCCGACACGCCACGCAGATTGCGACTCGGTGGTCTTTGTTATGTAGAATCCGGCTTGGGGCAGGGCCGCCCTCGGCCGCCCTGGCTTCTGGCACCCCCTCCGCCATAAGGTGCACCAACCGGCTCACGCACGAGCGGATGGGCTCTCCAAAGTTCCTAGAGGCGGTTACATGCTACTGGAACACCTACAGAGGCGCCGGGGCGAGTACACGGGTCCGTGGAGGCACGAGAAGGAGACCGTCAGAAGGAGACCGCCCTTTCAGCCCCGGGGTCCGTGCTTAGGGTACGGCATTCGCGGGAACCCTAACAGAAGGACACCGTCCTTCGCGCCGTAATAGCGCCTAGTCGCTGATTCGCTACTTTCGTTACGAAGCGCTAATCCCAGCAAGACTTTCTACCCAGGAGGAGGCCGTCAGTAATACAACTCAAGATGACCATCCATCACCAACATCGACGCTAATGCCTTCGAAAGGCCGATTGACCTCAGAACGCCACCTGCAACTCCTTGAGAATAAAATCACGAGAACCCGGCACGCCCACCGGGAGAGTTGAGCAGCAAATCCGTGACCTGCGGCATCGGCGATAGATCTTGCGAAGTATTGCCTTGCATTTACATCGGATTGAATTGGTGCCTCGACTACCCGTTCGATGACCCTGCTGAATCCGATACCGAAGTGAAGCGTGTCCGTGCTGACGATATGTCCAACTCAGGCGTGTTTATGGAACTTATACTCTCTTGGGATGGTGATATCGCCAGAGGAATCGTGCCAGAACCCACCATCGCTAGCCGCTGAGCCTGCGCCATATTGAACCGATGTATTGCGTTGCACTGACACATACCCGGCTCATGACATAACAGCGCGTTGCGAAGAAACGCCTTCTGGTCTCTCAGCTCTCGTACTTCCCGCTGAAGATAGTAGTTGGTTCGCGCGCCCTCGCGATGGACGTCCTGCATCTTCTTAGAAGTGGCCTTCTTCTTCGCGCGACACTTCGCCGCAGCTAGTCGATTCTTCACCCGTTCGACGCTCGTGGCCTTGGTTTGGTCGTCCTTATATTTATCTTCTGCCTTGGTTTCGTCCATTGGAGAGTCCCTCCGCTTCTTCGACTTGGAATGACGCTTGTTTCCCGCCTTCCACGCTCTCTGCACCCGGTTGAGCTGTGCGATGTCTTCCCGTGACCGTTGAGTGTCTTGTGTAGACGCCGCTTTGTCGAGAACAGGCGTATGATCATCCGGGTTGCACCGCTAGGGAGCAACTGAAGGAGAAAGAAGCACAAGAGCTGGGTGACGGTGGCCTCTATGTATCCCTTGGAGATGAATCGCTGTGCGGTCGGGAGTGGAAGCTTGGTCCGATTGGCCGCCGATCGTGGTAGGCCTCACATGAACGCCCCACACCGACGTACATATCTCTCAGGCCTTGGTAGAGGTGCAGCAAGGGAAGCTCGTGTCCCATTAATTCGTGCTCAAGGAGGCGGAGAAAACGAAGGGCGCCCGTGCTGGTCGAGCCAGGGGAGAAGGTGCATCTGATTGATGTGACCACACTCGGAAAAGACGCCTTCGACGGTACGGGGTCAGATGGGCGGAGTCTGCGAGACATTCTCGAATCCAGCGAGATCATAAAAGTGTTCTTCGATATCCGCAACGACTCGGATGCACTGTACAGCCTCTATAACGTCCAGGTTCGTGGGATATGGGACCTCCAGCTGATGGAGCTGGCGTCCAGGAATTTTCAGAAGAGATGCGTCAACGGTCTGGCGAAGTGCATGGAGAGAGACTCTCGAATCGGGAATGAAGGGAAGACGGAATGGCGGAGGGGCAAAGAGAGAGGCCACGATCTCTTTGAACCCACTCGCGGTGGCTCCTACGCCGTTTTCGATCAACGTCCTCTGTCGGCTGAAGTCGAGAACTATTGTACGCAAGATGTCGCTTTCATGCCGCACCTGTGCGAAATCTATCGCGAAAAGCTCTGTGCTTTGGTGGAGAAAGGTCGAGGCGGAAACCGATGCAGGCATTAGACTCTCCCAGAGTGCCACTTTCAACGGCAAGGGTCGTCACATGGCCGAAGCGCCGCGGGGATGAGTGCATTGGCGTCCATCCTTCGCAGAACGCGGACAGCGTACGCTGCTCAGCATTCCCGTTCGACATCACAGCCCGTCGGGCTCAAAGGAGCTACTAAAGGCCGAAGACATACGAGAATCAGCACCACAGCCGCCGGAGGACCTGAGCAAGCTGTTCCAAGATATGAAGGTGAAGGGGCCGGATCCGTTGTACAACAGCGACTCTGAGGACGAAATTAGACGTCGTTTGGCCCCTTCCAGCAGATACCATTGTGACAGTAATGGAGATGAACCGAGGGACTTCGCTGCATGTGGCTCAGAGTGTGGCTACTGTGGGAAATGTCCTTATTAGTGTAAAGCCATACAGGACAAAGGATGGGCGACGAGAGGTTGGAAGTGCAAGGGGAGCGGAAGATCTAGCATACAACTTACTGGGGCAAGCCTGGTTAGCCCAGTAATTACCCTAACCCTACGATTCTGCTGGTGTAACCAGATTCGCCGCTGATTGTGAACGAGTGCTGCAGACCTTGTTTTCCCATACTAAAGCTACATGTTGTTCGATTAAAGGACTCAGCTTGCAGCTGCAGGCACCACAGCTTGCACATCTTGTCGTGCTAAGGATCCCATATCTCGTGCTCCGGCGAGAATCCTTGGTGATATCTACAAAGCATAGACATCATAGCTGACAACTATACCTCCGAAGGGAGATGGTGTTGCAGGTTGCTCCATTGGACGAGACACATCCAAGTCTCGCATGGGCAAGGCGATTTCGTCCGCGAGTCTCTGGTCCCGCTCGCTTGCCTCTTCGCGCCTCTTCCGCTCCACATATCTCTGGAGTGCCCTATCGTTGGGATTTAGGGTTCTCCACTCGTCATCGATCACAATGCCATGGCTTGCGTAAAAGTGTTCCTCGCAGAAAAGGCGCCAGGCATCACTCTCATACTCGCCAATGCCACTCAAGTGGCTCATTTCTGATGCTTACGGTGCGTCTTCATAGGCTTCTGCCTCTCGATCTATGGTTGTGGAGGATCGTTGGCAAGTGATTGGCCATCCGGATAAACCACCTAGATCTCCGCCGTTGCAGACCTAGAGTCTTTAAAGTATGTCTCGATTTGCGCCCGTTGAACCCCATGTAGATTCTGCGCTGGTGATAGGTTCGTAGAAACCTGTCTAGATGCTGCCTTGCTCTAGTAGCTGGCGTCTTATTGAGAAAGTGCACGTCACAAGGACGCCGAACTGGAGGTTCTATGAACGGTACGGACACACTTTGTCGGGAGCGTAGAGCTCTTCTAACAATCGTTCATCGCCCATCGTAGTGAGGTTTGGAAGTTCTGCTGTGTCTCAGTTGCAATTCGAATGGGCGGCGAATCGTTGCCGCGGAAGGTGTAGATATGGGTGCATTCAACCGGCATGGCGTGTTCCAACCCCTCCCAGTGAACCATGGCTCATCTAAACTTTAAAGAACACCTGACGTGCAGACCGCTTCAAAACAGCTTTCTATGAGAAGCCACCTGTTGACCTGTACAAACGTCGAATTATCGCTGCGGACGAGTGTGGAGTACGTTTCGAAGTCCGCGAGCGCAAGGTGCTTGCGACCGAAGCACGTTCAAAAAAGAAATGCACCATTTCCAAGCCCAAAGCCACAAGCGAGCCATTCAGAATAGTGCTCCAAGCACGATGGAAAGTGATCCTGCCAGTCTCGCCAGTGAGATTCTCCGCATATTTCAGAAGGGATGCCACCATTAGCTCCGTAGTAAAATGGGTTCGAAGTAAATTCGGCGTGGTTTGCATAGTTAAAACCAGCAAATGGGAAGTGTTTGCTATGAACTCGTTCCCAATACGAGATGAAAATGTATGTGACACGAAAATCACTCATATGAAACGTGCATGTGATTAATACCGGACATTCGGTCACGTGAGAGCAAATAATAGACTGACTCACAAGCGCCGGGCAGCGCGTGATCTAGTTATCGTTCTTTTGAGAAATGTCACGTGACTGGAACGCTGTGGTCGAGAAGAACAAAAAGAATACCAGTACAGTACTCGCACAAGCTCTCGTGCATGGTTGGTAGACTGTAGTCCGTACTGCTTCGGTTGAAATGGGGAACAGCAAAACATAGCATATCGATCCAACTGTCAATCCCAAAATGTAGAATCCATTGCGTACCCGTTGGATTCAGCTATCAGCCAGAATTTCATAGGGTTGCGTAACTCGGGATCCCATAGGATTCAGGGCGCATTGGATTCATTTGGGGTGACATAGAGTCTGCCCAAATCGGCCCAGATTTCAAAATTTATAGTGTGCATTCGTACAAGCAACACATATATATATGTGATTGAGGTCGACAGTCCGTTGTTGTCGATTTATTGTCTTGGAGGTTACACAAGGTATCCCACACAAACTCTGTCCAAGCGTCTGGGGTCGCAAGGACGACTTCTATGGGCTCTCGACCATGACTTCTTTGGTCTCTACTAGCCTCATAGACAATCACCTGCCAATATCCACCTTGTGCTACGAGCGCCTCTTAACGCTACCTAAGGCTGCGGAAACTTCAACAAATCGAGAAGAATGCGAATGATCAACAGTCGCTCTCTCGCTGTCTGTTAACTCTAACAACAACGAACTCACATTTCGGTCGACGGATATATCGAGCTAGGCAACCTAGAGGCCGCGCGAGATGAGCAACCACGTCTTGTATCGCAGTTACTTGCAACAAAGTTGCTTCATAATGATAAGTGTCACATTATCCTCCAATTAACAAGTTGTGTCAAGAGTCCACTATCTGAGGTACAATCCTTGCTTTGCGTTTTACCGTATTTTTCATAACGGGAGGCTTTATAAGGTCTCTGCCTCACTTTCAGCACGGGCAATATTCAATAAATGTCTGTTACGCACTCCAGGTTGAGCTCTCCAAGTTCCTGCTCGACAAGAACATTTTCCAATAGCCCGTCGACCAGACCAAATTCCTTCGGAAACACTTCCTGCGCTTGGAGGAACTTTCCACGCCAATTGAGTATTATGTAGCCAATCTTGAGATATCCGAGGTCGCACACTTTACACAAGAGCTTTAACGCCATTGTGCTCATAATATCCCCTGCTCCTCTCGCGGCAACAGTCAAGTCGTTGTACCAGTGTTCAGGTACTTTCCCAACTATAGCGGACCATGACTTCGTGAAAGAGTACGAATCGAATTCGTATTCGTCAATCCTGCTTAGAGAGTTAGCTCGTGATACGTTACAAACCGGACTGAACGCTCTATTGTATTCTTACGATGTAGTCTGGAGTAGCAAAGCTCGTTTAGCGAGAATCTGGGCGTTGTGTCTGCCAACCTCTAAGCGGAGGAGGTCAGCCATTCGCCTTTTGGGCGGCCTTCGAGGGGGGTGGTGGTGGAGGAGGGGGTGGTGAGTTGGGGGGAGGATTCGGGTTGGTGGAAGTACCACCATAGTGTTGCCCAGAGCATCATTGCGATGCCTCGTGTGGGACTGGGGCTCGGTTTGAAGTCTGTGCTGCTTGGGCTGCTGATGCTGCTGATGAAGAGGTGATCGTTGTAGAGGCTGGGTTTGCGGAAACGGTGGATGTGGTGTTTCTTGGGTGTGCCGGGTCTTGAGTTTGGGTCGTTTTCGGCGTGTAGGGCTTGGGTGTGGGCGGACATTGACGCCTTTGGGTCGACATGGTCGGAATCGTCGTCTTCGCTGTTCAGGATGATGGTCCAGCCGGGTGGGAAGACGGAGTGGTGGCTCGTCAGGTCGTTGGACCTGAATGAGAGGCCTCCAAAGACTGGTGATACTGTGAGGGTCTGGCCGTTCGGGAGGTGCACGATCGAGGGCGCCATGTTGGAGGTATAGCTGTGGTTATTTCAATCCTCGCTTTTCGTGTGCATGCAGTCCATATCTTGTAGTACTACTATGCGTCCTGTTGCATGCCCAGTGTGGGCTGTATGTCGCTGTATACCAATAACCTGCTGCCCTCCAAACGTCTTGACCTTCAACGCCTATGTGGCAAGTCGATCTGATCGTCTGGTGGTATTCGGCGGAGGTATACGGATGCTATCAGAGCAAGCGCGATAGTCCCAATGGCTCACAGTCCTTCTCCTCGCTACCCTCCAGAGTTCTGGGACGCCATTCCCAAAGTCCCTCTCACGCGTGGTGCGCTACGAGAACTCGATCGCAGAACAGCAGAACACGGTCACATACCCATCACAAGAGCAAGACGTGAAACTATCCTGCGACGGCTTCTGCGATCTAATTCTCGCCATCTCCAAGACCTCGGAAAGGGGGACTAGATTTGAGCACACTACGCGGAGTGAGTGCTCTCTTACTATTTCTAACGAGATGACAAAGGCCGCTGACCTGACATGCAGTTCTCCAACCTTACTACCACCGTCCACACCATGAGCAAATCAAGCTTCCGAAGCTAGAAGAGGAGTCGCGGTTCTCGCTCGGGGCAGAGCGGCAGCACGAGCAAGACGAGTAACACTTCACCCTATGATCCGGCATTTGAGCAGATGATGATCGATCAGGGCGTGTACCCAGACGGATACGAAGACGAAGAGGGCAACATACAAGAGGCAAGAAATACTGATGGAATACGCCAGTATCTCACTCAGAGCCGAAGCTCGCTGTCTCCATCCCGCTGGTCGGAGAGTGAGTTCAAACAGTTCAAACGTGAGGATCTTCGTGCGGGATCAGAGTCTCGTGTGATGATCAACGTCGTACCTCTCATCGCTAGGTTCAAAGACCGCAGATATAACACTACTGGCGACATCCCCTTGAACAACATGGAGAAGTTTCACCCGAACGTAACCACGCCGAAGCCTGGTTTGTACTACGGTGCGAGCCCATCTCAGGTCGACTCCCGCATTCAGGATGACATCAGCCGGTACATCGTTTAGTCTACTAATAGAAGCCGACCGGTGGTGCCAAATAGCTTCCTGGCGGGCAAGGCGAAATCTGGGAATGCGGATGTAGCGCAGAGGCAGGGTATGTACCACGGCGCACTCGGGGCACGCAGCATACACAAGCTACAGAACTACGGCATCACGACGCCAACCTATGACGGAAACGCGTATACTATCTCGTCCAGCTACTGCGACGGCCAGCTGAAGATGTACACTACGCACACAGCACCTTTGCTCTGAGCTATGGGATGAGTCTGTTGATCACCGTGTGGATGCTGTATCGGATCAGCGGTGGATTATTCAGGTTTGTGTTATCTGGCACTCATGCTCTTCACTTAATCAAGCTTGTTAATTTGTCTATAGTAAGTTCCTTCAGCCGATCTCGTGACTCGCGTACAGACAAGCTGGATGTGCTCGGTTGTGGACATTCGAAAGAGAAGGACCGCAGTTGATTCACTATCCCCACCAGATCCAGCCGTTACGCTTGGCCTGATCATCACCGGCAACATGCCGCCCGCTAGAGGACTGTGTCTGTTTCCAGCGCAGGTCCTCGGTGGCATCGTCGCCGCTGCCCTCGTCGCTTGCATGGTCCCCGGAAACATTGCGATCGTGCAGACGACCCTCGCTCCACGTGTGAGCGTTGCTCAGGGCTGCTTTCTCAGAGATGGTAAGCTAAGCCCCAAGCTTTGCACCAAGACTTACATTAATGACGGAGTGCGCAGTTCTTCACTTCCCTGTTGGTCTTCACCGTCCTTATGCTTGCCGCCGAAAAATCCAAGGATACCTTCATCGCACCCATCGGCATCGGCCTCGCCCTCTTCGTCGCCGAAATCGCAGGCGTCTACTACACCGGCGCCAGCCTCAACCCTGCCCGCTCTTTCGGCCCTTGCGTCGCCGGTGCCAGCTTTCAGGGTTACCATTGGATCTATTGGGTCGGGCCTTGCCTGGGTGCTTTCATCGCTGCCGGGTACTACCATTTCGTCAAGTTCATGAACTATGAGGAGGTCAACCCAGGGCAGGACAGCGCGGGTGGGGACTTTGATAATGAGCATGCGTAGATGTACGAGGGTTTAAGATTCGTTTGGATTATATAAAATTTCGTTTAAGCGTAATTGGGTGACGACGGAATGCGTTCAAACGTAATTTACATAAGGGTAGGGATGCAACGTGTTTCACAAGCGAGCCGACCGCCCAAGCGAACCGACCAAATTTTCGTCTGGTCTACCTGTAGCCACCCATTACACACGCAATATTGAAGATACACACACAATTGCACCAATATTACAAATTACATGCTCTAGCGTTATGCTCAAATGAACCACATCTGCTGCACTTGCTTGGTGCTTTTATGCGATTGCTTCTTAGCTGCTCAGCCAGAATTGCTGGATCGATACTTTCAGCGTTGTCACTCAATTGCTCAATAACCATGCTGTTCTGGATAGAGTCCTGCCCTCCTTGATCAGTTATTGATCCTCCCTTTCGAATGTAACCTTTACGACGGGCTCGCTTCTGCTTCTAGTGCTGATTCTCGGCTCGAGGAGCAGCCACCTTAGCCATGAAAAGCGCTTTCTTATGGACCACATTCTCAAACCCTTTTAGAAGCTGTTGAAAGGGTTTTTCGCCTGAAGAAGCTGATGACCTCCTCCTTTTGCGATTCTCAGCTAAGACCAGCTGAGCCTGCTTTTCTACTTAGGCATTGTCTTTGGGGTTTTAGGGTCCTAAGAGAACTGGCTGCCTCGTGGTGAAGGAGTCGCTTCAATAATAGGATCAAGGTCTGCAAGCATCTTCTCTAGATCAAATGGAACAAGGCCAGTTGCTTTGAAGCCAGATGTAATAGTTTCCATAGTCATTGTGCGCTGGTGTGCTGCAAGGAAGGCAGGTAAGAACTACCTCCTTGTTGATATGGTTGATGCCAAGCCTCATCTTGTTCTCGACCTAAGAGCCATATGCCTTTTTTAAAGGTCCAAAACAGCTTACGTCTAGAGGCTGAAGAATGTGAGATGTATAGGGAGGCATACACAAGGTGAGGATGTGGTTCTGAAGGCGGAAGTCTCTGAATTCAGCCGTGTGGTGGCTACCATAGCCATCAAAAATCAACAGCCTCCATTTGCCTCGACAATGCTTTGTGCTTTCGTGGAAGTGCTGGATCAATTCGAGGCCCAGCTTGTCGTTGGTCCATCCATTGTCACTAACAGCGATTCTCCAAGTTGCTGGGATCCCAGTTTGGTACCAGACCATCTGATGAAGCTTCTAGCAAAGATAATGAAGGGAGGGATAGCCCAGCCTTTTGCATTGATTGTCTCGATTGCTGTAACCCATGAACTTGCGGGTATAGACGCTAGTAAGCTGTGGATTGCGTTTAACGAAGTTGGCGACCCAGTTCTTGCCGACTGTTTGAGGTTGAGACGGCTGCTTGCTTCGGGGTATTATATTGGCCATTTCTTTAACAATGCCTCGCTGGGGATGGAATCCTTGTTCAGACTGCTGGAGAATCTTTTGGACAAGAAGCTGATCTTCACTTCGGCTAAGTTTTCGAGACTTTGTACGGGTTTGCGCGTGTAGAAGGACTCCAAGGTATCTTTCGCGAAGGGTTCCATACGGGACGTCGTACGTTTGTGCAGCAGTGCGAAGGGGTGTAATACTACGGCTGAGATATGCTTGAAGGGCTAAAGAAAGTCTTCCCTCACTTTGAGAGGGCATTGTAACTAAAATTTATTGAATAAAAAGAGTAAGAAGTGAAAAGCCACGTCGCGGACGCGTTTTGGTCGGTTCGCTTGGGCGGTCGGCTCGCTTGTGAAGCACGTTATGCAGCTTTCTGATGTAACCTGTGGAAAGATCGAGGAGGAGAGCTCAAAACCATGGCAAGGTGTGGTGCAGAACTCTCCGGATTGCCAGCAGCTGTGACATGCCAAGCAGCAACAACATCGGAGCAGATCTAGGGTCGTGAGGTCTTCGGGGCTGCTGTCCGAGCATGTCTTGTACGCTGGGCAGTATCTTTGGCTAGCACATCTTTCGAGCATGCTATTATCTGCCTGTTAGTGAGAGCAAACGCGAATGGATCGAGAGATCGATAGATGCGTAAGACCAGCTCGGCAGGAAGAGCGACAAGCGACATTGCCCTAGATTGGTAGTCACGAGAGTGAACGAAATAAGAGAGCTGAACTGAGGTCAGGAGCCGACGTTTCCGAACAACCGCATTTAGGCATCGCGGTCCACTCGTGTCGGTTCAGGAGCCCCAAGCGCCTCAATTTGGGGCAAAACTGAGGTAGCATTTACATCAGACCAGTCCTATGACAAACCACGAATTGCGCAATCAACTTGCCGGCTCTCAAATTCGAAAGATCTTTCACCACCAAATATTGCCGCCGTACGGTAGCAGACAAATGAAGAAGCCATGTCTGAGTCGAAGAAAATGCATCTGACTGATTCATGCGGCCAGTCAGCCTGCATACCAGAGCGTGGCGATATCCGGGTGCGTATCCAGATGCCAACTTCAACCTTGCTCGTCTCAAGTCCTTCACTCAAAATCTAGAAGCGGGCCAAATTCGACCTTTTTTTCATGGCTGATCATCTTGCCATACTCAACATGCCGCTCGAGGCGCTTAAGCGCAGCTATCCTACGCCGTACTTGCAATGGTGACGGAGAAGATTGCAATGGTGACGGAGAAGATCGGACTTGCGGCGACGGCACCACGACTTACGATGAGCCGTATCATATTGCACGGCGCTTTGCCTCACTTGAGTGATGAGTGAAGTGAACTGGCTCGACAATGACACACTCCTACTCATGTTCGCATTTGACGGCGAATCGCGCGCGACGCGCTCGGGGCATGCGCGGACGGGCTGTGGCGGCGTGGTAGCGGAGTTGAGGAGGCCCCGGTGCTTATATCGGTCTCGAATGACCACACTGCAGCTTCGGCCGAGCGTCACTGGAACATTGGTAAGAAGAGAATCATGTTCCGCGACATCACCGGCAGCTTCGAAGAACGCTCCTATCTCGGAAATCGCACCGGCTCGCTTCAAGCCAACCTGCCGAAAAGCGCGCGCCTCGCATGGCACGGCGGCGACATGGCTATGTTGCTCCGAGAGGCTTGGAATGTCGAAGAGAAGACTTATACTGCAGACACAATACTCGGCCTCCGGCTGCAGGACGTGCTTGGGAGCGTTCCGCGCCCTACGATACTCAGGTGTGGCGCGGTTCATGCAGCCTTCTTTGTCCACGGCTTCCTCTTATCAGGCCTCCTCGATGAGGTGCGTCCCCACTTCCAACTGTTCCGTCTGGATGGTCTTGGAGGTTGGCACAAGGCGGTGCTTCCCGCCACACTTGATGCCGGAATGGTGTCCGTGTCGCGACTGGACGATTTGGAGCACGAAAGCGACGGCTCACTCTTGATTACGGCGTAGGATCCTTTAACATCGCTCATATTACGCTCGCGCGGATCGGCGAGTGCGCTGCGCCTTCGGTGCTACGCAAGGCGTTGTCAACATTCAGTACCACTGGCCTCATCGTCACGCGACATGAGGCTGTCGCCGAGGATGGCGAACGGATCCCGTATTTCCAGACTGGGCCAGACGGGCCACCAACGGGCAGAGCGCTGCTCCATGTCACCAGCTATGGTGGCCTTCGGGCATCGATGCTGCCGCACTACAGCACGATCCAAGGGAAGCTCGGCTCCACGAGGGTGGCACCACTGTGCTCGCCTGCATTCGCCGCAGCGGCGAGTTCGGCTCGCACTGGCACCAGGCCAGACGTAGCCGGTTCAAGGCCCACTTGCATGCTGACATCGCCGCGGTTGCCGCCGATCTGGTCCGTCACGGCGTCACACGCCCGGTTCGCATCGCTGCCGAGGGAGCGTTTATGCTAATAGTGACACCCGCCTCTCCCGGTACTTCGGCGCGCTATTCTGCATCCTCCCACCCACGGACTTGTGTAGTTATCTGAAACTGCACGCCGGTGCCGAGTGGATCGACGACTATGGCGAGGATTGGAAAGATCTCGCCGCCATAGCTTGGAGGTTGGTAGTTCCTGAGCATTAGTGACGGTTGGTGCTGCCTCCATCTCTTTTGAACTTAGCCCAGAGGGTTTCCTTCATCAGTCTACCGATAGCTCGACAAGCATACTGGGAACGTACATATTGCCGTTTGTGCTTCTCTCGGTATCGGGCTAGGTGCGAGGACTGGTGGTCGACAACCGCAGCGAGGTTGGGATATTACTCATGTGAGGAATGAAGCCAGGCTGCGCCTCGTCGTTACAGCTGCACTGCTCTGGCATCGTAGATGGATATCTTTGCGCAGCTTTCCTAAGACTTTTTAGCGACATGTTCATAAGTCGTCGAACTGATAGCGGACGTTTTCGTCCAGCTTCCGTTGGCCTCTTCCAAACCATTCTGCCATTCGCTGGCTAGCGAGGGTCCCGACTAGAAAGCTCCGGCGTGACATTGGTTTGGCATTTGGTGCCATGACAAAGCCGTGCATCACAGGCTGACAGATTACTTCGATTTCGTGTTGAGTATCTCAACCATGATTCTGGAAGTCTGTTGAAGAGTTTATCTCCGAGCTCCTAGTAGTTCATTCTGGACGATGCAATTTGTGTTGTGTGTCTTTGGATCGAGTGGAACAGACAAGCAACGAACGGGTCAAATCTCAAGCTAATGTCGCAGTCAAAGAATGTGGACATGCATTCAATCGCGATTTCATAGAGTTGCGGTGTCTTCCAACGTATCACATGGTTCACAGGCCACGACTCCCAAGCATCATGTGCTTCGTAAAAGTGGTTGATGATCCTTTGTCGTATCGCTCTGGTATGCTCCAAGTAGGCTTACGGTTTGCGTATCTTGCTATCGATAAGCTGCCTTAGTCAACGTTTCCGCAGGCTAGCAGCTTAGAAAACACCCTCTCCAGACGTGTATACTAATATACCAACAAACAAACGAACGAAGCTATTACGTGCTTCGATTTCGATTCTAGGTAATATCGCCTTCCTTCTAGCATTATACTAGAAGTAATACTAGACGTTGTACTTCCTAAATCTTTTAAGCATTTTAGCGCATATCTTTAATAGCTTGTAATCTATCTCGTTTAAAGGTAAGTAAGAAGAGGGTAGTACGGTAGATCGTGCTGTCGTCCGCCCCACGCATCTCTCCCCGCATCCTGTCCACTCGTCCCTCCGCGACCACGATCACCGAGTCGACGTCTTCGCCCGCCCGACCTGCCCGGCCGGACTCTTGCGCGAAGTCGATCATCCCATACGGCACATCCACGTGCATGACGAACACGACTCCTGGGAAGTCCACCCCGGTCCCTAGAGCGGACGTCGCGACGATCAAGCCACCCCTTGCCAGCCATTCGTTCAGCCGGTCCTCGTTGTCGACGGCACCGGCGTGATAATACGCGCAACTCTCGCGCGACGCTCTCGCACTGACCCCGGCTGCGGCTGTATACCACGCATTTGCGAAACCCCAGATGCTTCTGCATTCGCCGGCACAGCGCCAGCGCCTCCTCCTGTATCGCCTCGGCTTTATATGCCTGTACGATGTACCGCGTCCGCACTCGTGTCGTTATGCCAGGGGCTTGGAGAAGGGGCGTGGGCACGTAGAGGCGCGAAGGTCGGAGTTTCGAGCCATAAGCCGCGAATGGCATAACTTCCTAGGCTTTGCTCCGTATCTCCCTTCTAGAATGAGGCCGCTTGGGGATGACCCCGAGCTCAACAGCACGAAACGGTCGAAGACGGGTTGGGGTTTGGGCTGTGTAACGTTACAAGCCTCACGTTGCTGATGGGGCCAACGAAAGCCATAGTACTACTAATGATTATGTTCATATGGGATTTTGTATGGATGATCAAAAGCGATTTTCAAGACTGATACCGAGGAGAAGGAGCATGACACTTTGATGTTCACCAAAATGGGGCGCATAGCTAATTGAGCCCATGAAAAACAAATCGCTACCAATTCACCAACGTCTAAGACGAGCTCAATCAGATGCGCCATCTTGCGTCAGCGTTGTGGCAAAATTTGGGCTGTTAATGTCATTTGCCGTGACAGGAAGCGAGCGGCAGCAAAAGCCGAGCACACATGCCCTGGTAAGGGAGAGTCGCAATGACGAGAACAGCGTCATCTGGCGATGGTGTTGAGAACGAAGTTCGTTTGAACCTTCCTCAGACGCTCGGCTCATTGTTTTCGGTAACCTTGCTCTGCAGAGTTCTGCAAGATGGTGTCTCCTGATGCGACATGGGAGAATCCGCCTGCCCACGTTTTCTTCACGTCTATACCCGCTGATCAAGTCCAAGTTCCACTTTTGCGATTTTCACTTTCAAAGCACCTCTACCGTCTTCACTCATTGCTGATAAGATCAGCATTGGCAGCGGTGTCTGGTCCGGAAAGTGTGGCGTGGCCACTCGAGGCCTGTCAGGCACATTGCGGCGCCTCGCTTCGGTCCTTCGTTTGTTCAAGATGTTTGTGTAATGTTTCGTCAATCCTATGAATGCACGATAATCGGATCTACCGGCCTGATGTCCTGGCTCGTTCCACCTTCTTGATCCTCAGTCGCACAGAACCGTACCCTTGACTGACCGAAGCAGACCCCGCCCCACCAGCCTCAAACCTTGTGCAACATTACGTAGCTGCCCGATGGATCGTTCACACAATTGACGTTTCACGAGGACCAGGGTCCGGCCGATTAATGTAAACTTGATTTAACGTTCGTGAAGAAAGCTCTCAATCCATGATCTGCTCAATGCTCGAGCAATAGTGTACGCGGTATTTAGGCGTGTTTCAGATGCGTCCGTGCGCCGGTAGCCACTTGACGAATCCTCACGTCATGGTATATGTAATATAGGCGTAAGGGAACAGAACGCAGGAGAGGAAGCAACATTCTCAAAAGCATATGGCGGAGCAGCTACGAAAACAGAGCCGAACGCAGTGGACGTGCGCGCAATGTAGGCGCCAGAAAATTAGATGCGATGGGATCAAGCCCTGCTCACCCTGCTAGTCGGGCGGCTATGGTTGGGCAAACGGTTCTTTCTTCGACCAGAACAATGCTAATCCGAAACAGTCTGCTTGTATAGCCCTGCCGACCAGCGAAAGTCCACCGCTGCGTACATCAAGTCGCTAGAGCAGAAAGTGTGCGTTCTGGAGGAGCTCCTGACGGCTCAAACTGCGCATAACGCTGCCTCAGATTCTCGAATGGGAGCGGCAGTCTCTGAAGCCTTGTATGTCAATCACTCAGCGCAGACAGTCCCGTTATCAACCCGTCCGCCGAATCCTACCGAATGTCAGGCTTTAGACGAAGACATGATTGAAACGATGGTAAATACTGGCGAAGCCTACGTCATTAGTTCAAGGCCGCTAGAGCGCTTTCGTGGCCGATTTGCAGGCCTGAGCCTGCTGCAACGGGTTCAGAGTCTATGTCGCCATTAGTCCGGAGCGGCACGAAGCCCTACTACCATGGAGCTGGAAGATTTCGTCCACGCCATCAACTTGTCCCCTCCTGACCTTCGATCGGCCAGCTGCGGACCGTACCCAATGTTGCCTCTCCCCGACCGCATGGAGTACGCAATCGAAATAGTAGTCAACAACGCATGCTCTAATCTGCATTTCCTGGAAACTAGCAGCCCCCGGCTAATCGCAAGAGAAGTCTACGAGGAGGGCTTTGGCGATTCTCGCGATCGTCGGGATAAGTCGCTTGGCTTGTTCTACGCTGTACTCGCACTAGCGCAGCGATTCAATACGGGAGGTCCTGAAAGAGGACACTCAACAGGAGAAGGTGCTACGCAGGGGTGAGTTTCCGCCAGTGTGCACACAAATAAGCCCCGAACTGATCACCCGTGCAGACTCCGCTATTTTTCCGCGAGCCGCGCCATGATTGATCACGCAGACTGCTGCGATTCTCTACAGACTTTACTCTGCATCATATTGTATACGCAGGCGTCATCCATGATGTCCACTTGTTATTCTTACCTTTGCATTGCCGTGTCGACATCCCTTGAGATGGGACTGTACACCGACGTGGCGACGTACGACCTGTCCGAGGAGGAACGGCTTTGCCGCAACTGCATCTTTACAGTGCTACATATTATGGATACTTACGTTACGGTTGCTTTGGGCGTTCCGAGGACGCTTTGGGACATAGGATCTCCCCAGACTTTACCAAGCTCTACAAAGCTGGCAAGGATGGCTGGACTTCTTGCTAGCACTTACGCACATGCTGAGCTCATCGAAATTCTTGCGGCGGCTGTCGAATCTATTCATCCCGTGACTCGGCCAGTGAGTCAAAAAAACGGCTTTCACGGGTTTGAGTATTGCAAGATTGTGGCCATTGAAGATCGACTGGAAGCGTGGTTCGCAAGACTACCGCCTTTTCCAACCACCACCGCCACGACCGACGATGCAGTTGTAGCTAGGTGAGTGACCCAACGTATAAAGTTGCCGGCAGAGACTTATGTGGCCCCATTGCAATAAGTCGCAATGGCTGTTACGCCTGAGCTATGCGCATGTGCAGATGGTGCTCTACAAACCTTTCCTGCACCACGCACTTAAAGATGCGCAACAACCTAGCCGTCTCAGTATGAAAGCGTAGGCCTGTGGCAGCGCGTGCATAAAGGCTGCGATGCAGGTGGTGTGGCTTGCGGAGAAACTAGAAGCCAGCGATCTATTCAGCAAAGCACAGTGGTTCATTGCTCTGATTCTCGCGTTTACTGCGTCGTGCCTCGCCCTTTTCGTTATGAGCAATACGAAAGACCCGACGCTAAATGAAACTTCCGATGCAGCCCGCCGCATTATGGAGCTTTGCTCTCGACATGCGGACCACAACGCCTCGTTACGATGCTGTTCTACATTTCTAAAGGTTCGAAACATTGACAGATTTCCCTTGATAGCGGAAGCTAACGTCTAGCAGAGCCTACTCTCCAATTCAGAGGGGTATAACACTAATCGCGCATTTGACTTCTGGGGAACATGCACGCAAGACGTGTGTGGCACCTCAAGCAACAGTTTTACGGGCTCGCACGCTGTGGAAAGTGAAGAACAGTTCGGAAATGGTATGCTACCAGCACTCAGCCTGGCCCCTCATGATATCTTTGCACATGAATCCTACGAAATATGAGTGGTTGGAGGAGAGTGTTCGAATGCATTCCTTTTGGGCCAGCTCTAAACGTCTACTTCAAGACCCCTCATATCTTGAGGAATGTCGGTCGTAGCAACGGCGAGGAACGTTTTATCGACCCATTCTCGGTCTCGAAGTCACACCAATTCAGCCCTTCACGAATTTCAGACTGTCCCAAATCTTTCTAAGTAGCTTCTTCTTCCCACACTCCCTACAACTGCTTCCGTCCGATTTCGAGTTCGATTCACGTGCGCATGCACTGCCGTTATCTCGTTCTCTCGAGAGCATTAGCCGACGATCTCTTATACCTCATCGTCCTCCTATTTACCAAGGGGGCTTGGAGACCTCTCCATAAGGGATTCCAGCTCGGTCTGGCCCCAATGCTTCTGACCAAGTCGTACGCCTCCAGCGAGAGGAATGGCGGCAATGCTTTCATGCCATATTTGCCGTCTCGAAGTGGTTTTGTGACGACACTGTCCTGCTTACCACTGTCCTGCTTACCACTGTCCATGGAACAGCCAGTATCCGGGTCGTTCATGTCGTGGACGGGCGCTAGCCCCAACTCGCTGCTCACGGTAGTCTTGATCTCGCCATAACTCTTCCGCAACAGATTGGACAGTATAAGTGTTAACAAGGTAGCGCAGTGCGCAAAGGACGTCCGTGAGCGTGACGTGTGCCTAGGCAGTGGGGTGACCCTCGCAGAGTTGGGCTCCTTGCCATCTTGGTCGCGTCCAAGGCAGCTTGCCCGAAGATTTGCCGCCCCGGAACCGACGGCAGCGCCTTTTAGCGAAGTACGAGACCCTGGGGTCGGATCCGAGCGTTTTGTTTGTACGGCCCGAAGATTGCCTGCATGGCTAGGTCATCACTTGCCGTCGGCCGACTAATGGAGTACGAATATGAGGATAAACGATCATATGAGCGAATTCATGCTGCCCTCCAGATATATGCTGCACCTTCTAAGCAATCCCGCTCTTGTCCTCGCCAAGTGGACAAGCGTGCAATATCTGCACGACGATTTCCAGTTCCCAAGGCGTCAGATACGTGCATCGTTCTGAATAACGCTTTTTCTCTTCATATTCTGCTCTCTTGCCGCGACACCGCGCGCGAAGAGGGGATAACAAACACCTACCACCTGGGTGATACAGTATTGGGGTTCCTCAAGGTCATCAGCCATGCAGACATCGTCTTGGCAGATATTTCTGCGTCGCTGGAAGGTGAGCCGCTGTAGGGGTGACCTAATAGTGGCGTGGCTCACGCAAACATAGGTACTGTGCGGATATGGGACTGCATAAGATCAGGAGACGAGACTCTCTCGGCCGTGCAGCATACAGTGAGTGCCTAGTTCTCAAGTTGTCCCAACAGTTATCGCATCTCCAGATCTAGTCTCTTACTGCGTGCACAGTTCTTGAAGCAAATCCATCCTATCCCGTACACCGACGCCTGTCAGCTCAGCATGGTGCCTGATGAGGTCTGCATGGTTCCCTTCTGCTTCACGCTACCACAATATCTCCCCATCCCAGAGACGCTACCTGACCAGCTGGCCCGATTACCGCCCTCTCTCGATGCAGGAGAACCAATGTTCGACAACTGTGGCCAGCCTTGTATGCAGCCGCTAGTCGTGTACGCCGTGCGATCACTGGCCGTTGTCACCATTCCCGGCTGTCCGAAGAGTGCTCAAGTGCACCAATCTCGAAAGTTTGAGCTAATCTCTCTCCATGACCCTGCACCACTACTAGAACAAGCAGACTTTCCTAATGAGTTCAAGCCACACTCGACTACTGTGCTTAGAAAACGGCAACTAGCAAGCTCCATTGGTGAGCTTTGTGCCATTATGGAGGAGCCTGAACCTCTAATCGTATCCAGTTGTGGCGTTCCAGCTCCTGCCAAAGCTTGGATCAAGTTATGTTTTCGGCCTTCGCGAACACTCCCAGGTAGAGAGGATCAGAGATGCTAAGAATGCATCATGCACTCATGTATTCAAGTCAAGACCTTTTACTCCACCATACCGCTTGTTGGGATGCCTAGTGATCACCTTTGTCGTGCCAGTCGCCATCTCCATGTCCGATCAGAGCCCATTATCCTGGTTTCACGCAAAGCAAGCCTATGTACCTACGACCTTACCGATGAGCCTCTTCAGCAAGACAAAGGCTATGATTGCCATTCTGCGCCTTTGAAAGCAATTCTCTTGCCTATTGACGTGGCACAGAACTTGCTTCCGACGTTTTGCAGCTTACTGGCGGCGCGGCGATACGTCTTGAGAGTTAATTTACGGATAAAAGGGATTCATCATCCGCCCTTGGTACTCGACGCGCCATTGCAGGTCTGTCATAGCAGCAGTTCTGCGGTCCACCTCGACCACGGATCTCTCGAGCATGGGGACCAAATCTATGCGCCGGCTTCTCCCAAACCATTTCACGCTTCCACGTGTGATGAGGACGGATTACGTGCGGTAAGTCCTTATCCCATCCCGCATTCGCATACCACATACGGCACGCTTATCGACTGAAAGGTTCTGCCGCCGTACGGCGTATAAGAGAAAGTCGTGCGGACGATGTTCGCAAAAGAGACTAGTGCACGAGTAACTCTTGGAGTGTATTTCTGCTCAACGCCTGAGCTGCAGCAGAACGCTTGCACAAGCTGTCAACGAAACGAGCAAATTCAACGTAGAGCGCGTAACTTTCGCGCTCATGTAGGGGCGGGAAGCGGACCGAGCTGACCGTAGGACGTTCCACGAAAGCCAAGCGACTACTGACGCGGCCCGCTCAGTACCGCTTTGATTGAACGATCAACGAAATCGCCGTCGATTCGTCTGAGAATAGATCTGCAGCATGGGGAACTCAACGAAGCATCAATCACCCACTTCACCGCGCCGTGTCAATACTCATCAAGTAATCCCGTGATAATTTTCCAGATCCTCATATGATTTTTCAACCCAATCGGGGCATTATGCATCTCTCCCCACAGCTCTTTCGGTCGCCCCGTTTCCTCCCCAAAAAAGCTTTCATATGTTGCGAGCGTTTTGACAAGCCTTCTCCAATCTCGGCCCTTTTCCACGCATCCTAGAGCATCCCTATCGAGCATCGTCAACCCGAAAAGCTCACCAGCGATTAGACGTCGCTGCCAGAAGGCTTGGGTGAGTTGGATTCTTGCGGCTAATCTTCTACATGTAAGGCGAAGGGAAAAAGCGCCCTGAATGGGGAGGTTTGACTCGATCTGGCTCAAGATTTCAGGAGGTAAGCTCTGCAGACCAGACATGCCCTCTGTAAGACTGCGCGGCGATCGTCGATCGCTGGCACTGGCGCCCTTTGCCACCTCGCTTTGTCGATCCTCGGGGGAAGCCCGGTGCAGGTGCGAGACAATATAATGTGTTGCGTCGGGTACAATGTTGGGGTTGGCGACAATGAACTGCTCAGAATTTAGTTGTGAGCAATGCTCCCCTTAAAATGGCGGCACATCATCCGTACTTCCCAGCCTTTCTTTGCTTTCCAATCTTGGTCCCAAAATTGGGCAGCGCCGAAGTGGCCATTCCTTAAGGGAAGCCCAACCCCTCCAGGGCCGTCAGTCTCCATTACTGCGCAAAGAGCGTCATAGAAATCGTCCAGAGGCGGCTCCAAATAGTGGAAATTGTAAGTTGCCAGGGCACATTCCAAGATGGAAAGGCATTCACCATGCAGAATGAAGTGGTAAGTCATGAAACCCGCTTCTGCGGTGCGGTCGTAGGCGTAGCACCAGTGTGTCTCGCCACTGGAGTCGGTAGCGTCAAAATAACCGCCATCATCGAATCCGCTAGAGTCAAAGATCTCCGCAGATGGGCGATTGCTCTTCGGTGCGCCCTGGCTACAGAGGGTGTTTAAGACTTCACCATCATGTTTAGAGGTTCAAGTCAACTCACTCGTGTTCCCGCTTGCCGAGCATACGCAGTGGGCCCGTAAGCCACTTTTTAGAAATTTATTAGTGTTGCAATGATTTGTACGAGGGTACTCATTGTGACGCAAGCGCCGTATTAAAGGGATATGCATCGTTATGTATCCAAGAAGACTCTTACCTCAAGATCAACATCCAGGAGAAGCTTATCGCTATAATCCCAATACATGGATCCAGGTTCAGGATTTGGAGAATCGAGGATGTCCCGTCGTGTTAGCGGTCCTCCGCACAGAGAGCAGAAAACGTCGTAAACACCCATCCGTATAGAGAGCTAGAAGTACAATACAGTTGTGATGAAATGAAGACGTTCGGTAATGAAAAGTACGATGGATCGTTGTAATGAGGGGTTACTACGTCACTGCGGAATCCTGCGCCAGAATGACTTGCAGAACGCACATTCAGCCCCGACTTTGAACCCTATCAGTAGCAACACCTACTCGTGGAACGGGCCGCCAAAGGATAGTTCCCGATCCCATTCATGATAGACGCGACTACAGATTTTATGACCGAATGATGAAGGTACAAAGTGATCTGGATCGTGTGCGCAGAGAATGAGCTTGTCTAATCGAACTGCTCTCCAAGGAACAGCATTTATAGGTAACGAGGAAGCAGTCTCGATACTGCTTTCAAGCGGAGCCGATCCCCATGCCAAGGCCTGCAAGTATGGTCTAGCCCTGGGCGCTGCTCGAAGTCAAGGCCACACGGCGACAAGAGGGCGACTGCTAGGATCAGGTTCTAAGAAGGATGATCTTAACGCCAATCTCTTCGGTGCCCGTACGACGACTGAAATCCATGGAGAGGGGCGCCAGTCTGGTCTCTGCTGCTGAAGTGCGGAGTGGCAGTACCATGTGCAAAGGCTGGTCCTGCGAGTGCTGTTGAAAAGGCTGGCGCCTGACAACTTCTTATCTTGAATAATCCTCAGTAAGACCGGCATCGTTGTCAAGACATCGACGACACAGATCTTGGTGCACTACTACGCAGCGATGACAGCCACCAGGAATAACACGCCGCTGCGCCAACGTTGGGGCGTGGCCAGTGTTGTATATCGTGCCCTCCATTTCGCGTTGCGTCGCGGTCAAGCCCGTCTTGCCTCACGGGCGTTCTAGTCCAATTAGAGCCGACCGAGTACGCGACATCTGCCATTGTTGGCAAGCACCCTTAGCTGGCGGGCCCGGAGACTGTTCCTTCCAGAGTCCAGCCTAGCGCATATCACCGCAAAACAGTGGCCAGCAATAACAACGGATGGCATGAGACGGTAGTGCAGTACATGATATTGTCAATGCTTCCCACTGTGGTAAAGGTACCGTACGGTCTTCTCGGACGTCGTCCAAATTCGCTCCCATAATTTCGTTGTCTGCTTCGAGACTGAGCCTTCCCTGCTCATAGGCCGTCTGGGCGATTTTCTCTGCAGGATTTAAACCTCCCCGACGATTCAGTGCATTCTTTCCCTTTTTTGCCATTTTCCCCTTCTTCTTCCCATTCCCTTTCGCTTCCTCTGCTGCCAGACTTTCCAGCCTCATGGAGTCAACGTGATGTGAAGTCTGAGGAGAGGGAAAAGGAGGAGTCGACCCATTCATATGTCAGCGGCGCGACCGAGGTTGAGGGTCCCGTGACTTTTAAGTTTTGTCAAAACGTGGTACAGATGAGGGGGTGGGCGGGACAATTCCTTTGGAGAGAATATATCTCACCAATCTCTCTGCGTTCGTTGGACGGATCCTGAACAGCCTGGCTAGCACGCGCAAGGATCATCAATATGTCCCATGAACCGTTGCTCGAAGAGCAATATGCCCCGGATCAGGTGGGTGTGCACACTTTCAGGGGAGATCATCTCCGACCACGTCAGTACCGGGTGCTTGTTACATGGATCTTCCTGAACAAAACTCGTGCAGTCCGGGCACGACCGTATCTGGAGGTTTTCCTCCACGAATCCCTTACTCCACAGGATCTTCGCGGGGCCGACGTAAACGACCTCGTTTCTACTTATTTCAGACATCTCGGCCTCCACCGCCGGGCTTGGTGGCTCATCGACATGGCCATCCAACTGATCACGGACCCTGCCAAGCCAAATGTCCTACGGAGAAAGCCAGGCCGGGAGGCTGGCCATTGGTCCGAGGTGGGTCACCTTGCCGGAGTCGGAGAGTACGCCAGCGATGCCTGGCGACTATACGCGGGTCATGGTTTCTCCGTCCCCGAGGAATGGAGGACGTTGCGACCGGCGGACAAGGATTTGAGACGATATGTGGAGCGGAAGAAGCGCGAGGAGCAGGCGCAGCTGATGGAAGACGATCTCGTCATGCGTTTCATGGCCACCCGACTTTCGGACGAGCCCGCCCCCTCGGACGTGGTTATTGGGTCTGGCGACAGCACTCTTCGGGTGCCTGGCAAATTCATTCGTCGTGCGATGGTGGCATCTGCCGTAGGTTCGGGCTCTATACGAGGGAGCCGGCCGATTTCCGTGTCTTCCTGTACCTGACCGCCTTCGCCTCTTCTCCTATTGTCGCTTATAACCATCACCTCCTGCCCGGTGACGCAGCAGAAGAACAGTCTTCCGCGGACGGGTGAGTCCTGTCCTAGACTGTTCTCCATAATTGCATAGATATCGCCAGTTGATGTAGACATTGTGTGAGTTGCGTGTCCGTTTGTTATAAATGTAGATGCGATGTGTTTTATCGACCTCGACTGAAGTTTTTACGGAAAGCCGACGAGCCCTACGGCAGAGCGTCGAGATGGATGGGCGGCCTCTCTAGGCAAGGGTTCGGACCCTAAAGCCGGGTAACCCTAAGCATTATTTGTGCCAAACCGCCCAAATGTCCCCCTTGTTACCACATGCAAAGGGAGATGCACGCTTCTGAAAATCTGGTCGCGTATAGATCCACATGGTTTGTTTTTCGTGTCTCATTTTCATAAAGTTCTGCAGGTTAGAAGAGCAAAGGACTCGTCGTCGAGAAGCAAAGAATTCGTAGTGAGTACCCCGGACGCTCGGACGAAATTTGTATGGGAAAGCAAAGAATTCATAGTGAATCCCTTCGAGAATAGTGGTAGAGTCTATAATTCTATTTTTCCCTTCTTCTATTTCTATCTTACTCTCCTTTTATTCTATTCTTTTATCTCTTCTTTTTCTCCCTCTCTTTTACTTTAATCTATTTCCTATTCTATTCTATTCTCTTTCTTAATTCTTCTTTCTACTTCTTTTCTTTTTATTCTCTTTTCTGTCTCTATAACTATATACTTCTTTTTTCTCTTTCTTTTCTCTCTCTTTCTATATATCTACTTTTATCTATATTCTCTACTTCTTTACTTTTCTATCCTCTCTATTATTCTATATCCTCTCTTTCTCTTTTAAGTAACTCTAACTTTAACTATTCTTACTCTTATTTATTTTATTATACTTTACTTTTCTTTTCTTTTCTATTATCTCTTCTTTTCTATTATTACTTATCTTTATTACTTTCTATCCTATTTACTCTATTTATTTAACTCTAATATATTTCTTTACTTTATTTCTTTCTTTTTACCTTTCTATTTTTCTACTTAAACTCTAATTTCTAAAACTAAATTATACTTTAATACTTTTATATTCTATTAAATATTTAAATCTTACTTTATCTTAAATATACTTTATACTCTATAACTTTCTTTTTACTCTATTCTTCTACTTTGTCTTTAACTCTCTTTTTAATACTTTTCTTTATATTACTTTTTTAATTCTTTTTCTTATTATCTAACTTCTATTTTATCTTTATATTACTTTTAATTATCCTTTTTTCTTTTTACCTTTTGAATTCTTTTATTATTTTTCTACTTTTTATTTATTGAACTTAAATATATTCTATCTCTTTCTAAACTTCTTTTACTACTTTAAATTCTAATATACTCTTATATACTCTTTCTCTTAGTCCTCTTTACTACTTATAACTTAAAAATACTCTATTTATACTCTCTCTCTTCTCTTTCCTACTAATTTATAACTTAAATATACTTTCTATACCTTCTTTCCTCTTCTCTTTCTTTTGTTCCTAACTTTGAATTTTCCTCTTCTTTCTTCTATTCTTCTTCTTCTAGCTTAATTCTACTTCCTTCTCCCTCTCTCTCCTTTGGTAATCCTAACCTAAACCTACTCTGTCTCTCTTCTACTCCCCTCTTTTACTATACTATAATATACTTGTTCTACAATAAAATACATTTGTTCTACAACACGGTTATCCTACGATACGGTTAGCTACGCGCTACAACGGCTAATCTGGGACACGACGGCCGCAACGGGACGGAAATCTTGTCTGCTTATACAACGGAAACGTCATCCAACCCTACTGGCCCGAATCGTTCTTCCATAAACGCTTTGACCGCATCACTACCTCCGCCTAGCCTTCCGCGCTCTTGTAACGTCTTCAATCCCATATGGCAGACTACACTCAATCCTTTCAGACTACGCACTCGCGACAACGCTACATACGCCATCTGGGGCTCGAATATGTGTTCCAAGTTCACGACCGCTCTCTCCAGCGTCATGCCCTGCGACTTGTGGATGGTGATTGCCCACGCCGGTAACAGTGGAATTTGTGTTCTTGCGATCACACTGAACGGCGGCGGATCGCCGAGCTCGGTGTCCTGACACACCGGATACACTACTTGTTGTACGCCGTTCTCGAAGCGGACCACTGGGAGTGGGAATCCCGCCGCCTGCCCTTGTGCCCAGGACGCGATCTGATGCTCTTCGAAACGGCTGAATTCGCCGGACTCCGCGAGACGTTGCTCACGAGCCTTCATCAGGGGCGGATGGGGTGAAAAGCCAACGATCCGGCTCTGGCTACCATTCACAAGTCCTGCTGCAGCATCGATGTTCGCGAGGAGGATGACGGGCATGCCGAACTTCGTCTCCAGGAGCGACGGGAATCGATGGTCTCGACAGCCTATTTTGTTACCCTCGGCATCGAGATCGGCCTTGCTTGCCAAGTGAGGATGGTGAGGCTGGATGAGGACGTGGTCCTGAGATCGGTACGCACGTACGGCTCCGTGTATCGCCTGGAAACCCTCCCAGTTCTTCTGATCGACCTCCCTTCGAACGGGCGAGAGCTCCACCGACTCGCCTTCGTCGTTGCTCTGATGACTCAACAACGACAGCTGACGATCGTCCAGCTTGTCGCCAACTCGGAGGGTGTTGAGGATGTCAATGAACACCGGGTCACTCTGTCGATGCACCTGCGTGAGCGAGACGCAGTGGAAATTGCATGCCGGCCAGGTGTCGCTACGAAAGGCCCATTGATCGTCCATGTCGAAAGTGTCCTTACACTGTGAGCAGTCCATTCGTTTCCGGAGGTCTTTGCCACACCCTAAGCAGCCTTTGCGTGGTCTTGCGGACGGCCGCTGGTGGATGTCTGCGCGGTCCCTGGGCTCGCACTCCGGGCAGAACGCTCTGGTCTTCAATTCGAATCCACATTCGTAGCAGGTCTGAAACGCCTTGACGGGCGGCAATTGGTAGAAGTCTCCCGTGACGATGACCTGGATGCCGCCAAACGCCATCTCTCGTTGACGTGCCGCACGACAGGCCTGGTCCAACCGTCAGAACTGGTACGATTCGAGCATGCTGATCTCGTCGATGATGAGCATGTCGGTCGACAAGATCCTGTTCCGACGCTCCTTCGACATCGCCATGGTCCGCATTTCTCGAATGGGCTTCTTCATCACTCCGGGATTCCACCCAGCGTAGGTGAAATAGGTACTGCCGCTGACGTTCAGCGCCGATATATCTGTCGGGGTCACGACGTGGACACGCCGATGCCGGGCTTGCAGCTCTTTCACATTCGCCCGCAACACCGTCGACTTGCCCGTTCCCGCCCCGCCAGTGTAAAAGACGTTGGCACCCGACCGCACGAGCTCAATGACTCTCAGCTGCTCTCCGCACAACCGAAGGGCATCCGGAGCTGGGACGGGCTCTGTAGAACGCTGCACCTCGACGTCGTCCTCCGTCCCGTACGATGAACCATCTTCGTCCGAGGACAATGAATGTGCCGACTGCCATATATCATGGCCTTCCTTCCCACTCTTCCCGGGATCCTCTAGTATGATCTTCACTTCTCCATTCCTATACGGCTCCGTCGAAATGGTGAGCGGAGTGGTGGACGCCCTTGCTGCGTAGTATTGTGCGTGTAGACGCTCGCGTCTCTCATAGGCTTCACGGCGCCGCCGCTCTCGCCGCCGCTCCACATCCGCAAAAGCCTTCTCCTCGGCAGTGGCGTACTTCGAAGGCCGTCCACGCTTCTTCGAGGTGTTCTGCTCGTTGGCCATGAGTTGCTCGTGGATATGCTTTGCACAATGGCGGCCCGCGCGTGTCGGAAGGGCTTAGACGCGACCACAAAAGTCCGACGCGAGCTTAGCCTTGACCGCGGAAGCCCAAAGCGGCCTAGGCGCGACCGCGAATTTTGCACCCACTTTGACTTCCTCAGCAGCATAACTCGACACCTATCGATGCAATCTGCAGGCGCGCGTTGATAGCAATATTGCACCTGACTTTCAACTCTGACGCACAATCTATGTAGGTGTCTGCTATCCAGCACGCGTCCTGATCCAGCTCTCCCAGTCCTCTTTCTCCCATTCCATCCATCTCGGGAGCACTCTCGGTGTACCGGCTGCCAATCCTTCTGAGGCCAGCCCCAATCTTTGTCCTCCGCCGTTTGAGCGTCGACCCCCTCGCGAGCGCGGATGGAATACCACATACGCTGCCCCTGCTTGGTCGTCTGCATTAGCGTATTCGCGCATGGATATGGCATGATCCAATGGTATTGATACAGTGTCTTCCAGAAGTGCTGCCGGAACGTGAACTTCAAGTCTCTGCCTAAGAAAGCGACGGCGGTGAGTGCCGTTCGATACAGTGTCCGATATGGTCGTTCGTCCCAATGCTTTCGGATCCGGCCGTCCTCAAAGTCGAACAGGAAGTGGCCGAGGTGGGACACCACTTTGAAGTCACATCGATTCCCCGACATGCAATAGACCCCGTCCGTCATGATCTGTTCGAACCACTCTAGACAGAATGGTACCGTTCCCGTTAGTGCTTCTTCCCGGCTCTCTTCACGGATCTCGGCTTTGACGGACTGCAAAACGTCGATACGGGACTGCTGTTGACAGATGTGTACCACCCACAGAGGTAACCGCTCTCGGATCGCTTCGACCGCTCGATATTGTTCTAGCCATTCTAATGCGACCTCTAGTCGTCGGGTCGTGTCTAGAAACGCCTGTACTTGTCGACCGCGTTGGAGGTACTGCCCGTGAAGCACTCCGTCCCAAACAGCACGTGGTCTGTAATGTCAGACTTGAACTGAACTTGCTCCCAATTAAGTCGTGGTTCGAGCCAGCAGTACCCGCACCGTGGAAGCGTGTTACTGAACCCGAGCCCGTACCAGAGCCTTACTTGAGGTGGCTCTCCGACGTGGCGCTCCCGGCGACTCCACCACAGCGCCGACTCCCCGACGTAAGAGCGAAGGTGAAGCGTAAACAGCGAAGGAGCATGGCCATCATCTTGGTCTGCTGCCACGTCACTAGCTCCTTCCGACACCGGGCTCGAACGACCTCGAAGCCCCTTGCGAAATTGTCGGCGTTTCGCCACAGATAGTCCATACACACGCTCGTCTGGATTGACCACGCATAAGGCGGACAGTCGGACAGTGTGATCTCGAGACTGTCGCGCTCGGCTACGCGGAGACTGTCTATGGGTGAGTGGGACAAGGTCTAGCTGATTCGATGCTCTTCGCGAATACAAAGGATTTCTTCCGTGATGCGGCCAGAACATCGCGCGTCCGCCGTTTGCTCGCGAGGTACGCGAGCTCGACAATACGCGCATCTCTGCGATGTCCACCTGCCGCCAGGCGTGCTCCACGTTGGATATGTGGGTCAAGTGCGTTGCTCAGGAGCGAGCAAAACAGCAGGTACTGCCTGGGATTTGTACAGTGCGGCACATTCGGGAACGTAATCGTATTTTAGGAACTACTGGCATGCGGGAGGATTAGTAGCGAGTTAATGATAGGCCGTCGTGCCAGCTTATATCCGTAACTGTGACTCAGGCCTCATGTAAGCTACCCCAACCATGCACGCCCGCGTTGTGCAGACTACACGAGAGCTCCCCTTGAGTATTCAGCAGATCGAGCTTCGCACACCTTTGCAACACAAGCGCCACGCGTGGCAGCGCCTCGCAGCTACCCCGCATTCTGCTGCCTGGCTGCTGCCTGCGAATCAATTTAACATCTCGAGGTGATAGAGACTGTACTGTAAAAGCGCTGTGCGATCTTTAAGACAAAGGTCTTTCGGAGACATTGCTATGGAGGCCCATCAACCTGACTTGACCTATGTCAATTACAAAGTGGCAACGGGCAGGCTGTTTGAATGGCTCTTTGACGCTGCGAGCCGTTGCAGCATTGAAGTACCGGAGGTGAAGTTGAAGCGAAACGAAATCGGGCCGCCGAAATGCCATTTCATGGACGCCAAAGACTACAGCATACTGGCAACACTACTTACGACCTACACCGAATCTGGCATCCGGTTCCCACCTGCGCTCGCGCTGGTTGCAAGGCAAGCCATCAGATTACGAGAAGTGCAAGCCAAGAAGTTTCCGGACACCAAACTCTATCGTGCGCGCAACAAGGCGCACCAAATTTTCATTGAAGAGCTGAGATTTGTGCTTCGAATTCTAGAAAGCACAACCGGTGACCTCGACCTTGGGAGACTATCGTTTAGCACACTTTGTTCCACTGATATCGTCCCTGCTGTGTGGCCGCAAAATGCAAGACGACAAATTTCCACGCCGTCGGTCACCCTCGATGGCGAGCTCGGAGGATCCGAATTTGACAAGAGATTGGCAATTTGTACATTTTTTGAGGACATGGATGCTATCAGAAACAGCCTCAGCAGCACCTGGGAGGACTATGCTGCGGGGCGATTGTGCTTGACGGCTGCAGCGGTCACAACGGACACGGCCTTCGCAATAATGAAGGCGAGCTGTGAAGAAATTTGCGGACTCGTGGCAGATGCATCGACCTGGCGAGCCTTGGCCATGTTATTTAGAGAAGTGTTGGGCGATTCGTCCGAGCAAGAGGCCGAATGGCTCGACTGGACTTGCGCTAAAGTGGCGTTCCGACTCATGGAGCTCTGCAACAACCTGCGGCCAGGTCACTTGTTGGTCAAAAACCCAGAGCGCATTGACGACTATGATGCAACGCGGGATCGATCAACTTGGTCAATCGAGGAGCAAGATGACGAAGATACCGCAATTCTCTCAGAGCTGTTTGAAGACATCGTGGTGCTCTCTCGGATGAAAATCGACTTACCCGCTCAAGATGAGCTGACGGCCGGTCTACGAGCCATGGTGGACGGCAATAGCTTCGAATCGATGCCAATGTACGTCGTGTTCGCGGCACAAATGTTCCTCGACATCCACCATACATTACGTGGCAGGATCTCACGGGCATTCGAAAGCCTTCAAACTACAGGCAGGACGGTATGCGATATCGTGGACGAGCACTTCCGACATACGAGTGATCAAAACAAAGCCAGTATACCGCTCGGGAACACCGAATCATTGAAGAGGATCAAAGTCTATGCAAAGGACTGGATCGAGAACGATGCCATCGGGGCTGCTGTGTACAGAGGTACGGCTAGACGAGGCACGACAAAACCATTCCGACTACTCCAAAACCATCCAGTACTTTGTGGGCTCAAAATCCTTCGAATCCAAATGCTTCTGCAGGACAGCGGCATCGAATTGTGTAACGCTTTCGGATCGGTTCTTTGTCTAGCGCACATATACCATGCAGCCACTCAAAGCGGAGGACTGCGCCAGCTGTGGAGAGACATCGACTACATCGTCACCCTGCACTCGTCCAAGCGAATCTTCTCCGGCCGTGCTCCTACGTTGGCGGCCGACTACTTCGACCGGTTCGTGGCCGCTCTCAACGAAAATCAGAGAACAACGTACGCTAGAATGCGCCCTCGCGGTTCTGCTGAGTCCAGAAACGCCAAGAGAAGGACAATCAGTCTCAAGGTGACTTCACCGGTGACCGATGTTTTCAAGCCCCGGTACATACAGAACAGCCGTGCAAATATTACACCACAGAATATCATTGCAATGACGTCCGTCGTGCCTAAGAGGATGCGCACAAGCGACTTGTCCGGCGAAACTGTGCGTTTTCTCCGCGAAATGGGCGCAAAACGACGCCATACCACAATGGAGTTACTTCGGGTCGTCTGCGAGGGAGTGGCCGCAGAGGAGATGCACCTCCTCTTCGACTACGTCGGACTTCATCGACGGGGAGCGGATTTCTTACGCAAGGTCTACGAGGCATTTCGACCGGACTTAGAAAGCTTTTTGGGTGAAATGGATGTCCGGTATGTCTCCAATTTAACCTTGGTCACGGCCGGCGTGTTCGAGATCATAAAGGACGTCATTCGATCCCTCAACGAATTTGAAGTCGACGCATCCAAAGACATGCTAGGACGTCTTGCTCGCGTGGTTGCCGACTTCCTCGGCGAGGATGAGAGCAAAGGTCCAGGCGGTGAGAGTTTTTGGCCTGCTAGGGTGTTGACAAACACAATTCTAGAGGCATACTGGGAAAGGTCAGCTCAGGACGATCCCTCTGGGTGAGTGGCAGACACGGTTGACGTGAACCTGCAAGTGGCGTTTGTCCACAGTAGTACACGATTACAGCGAAGTCCTTGAACAAATGCTCACGGCATTGTATCCATGACGTTGGGCATGTCCCCGAGTCCAGCCAAACACTGGATCGGCTATGCAATAGCATGTAAGTCACCATGTACTGTACCTCGCCAGATGCTAGCGTGTGTGGAGCGTCAAGCATAGATGGGCATATGCAGAGGGGTGAACCCCAACATCTGGCAGCCACGTTAGGCCTCTCAACTCTTACTTGTCGCTGGACGCTGTTGTCGCCTCCTCGGAACTCCCTCCTACTACAGAGGACTTTGCCGGTTTCGGTCTATCCCAAGTACTCACTACACCTAAACAGGAAGGCTTTTGTGGTACAAGGACCTGGTTATATCGGGTAGGCTGTATCCAATCATATCGTCTTGTCATAATGTTCGACCAGTCAAAGCCGAAGAGGTATAAACAATTCAGCTCGAGGTTCTTGTTTCGTTGACTGAGCTGCTTATGCGCTCTATGAAACTTCAGAGCTACAGTAATTTCATCTATGTCGACGTCGCCATCGCCATCGGCTAGCCTGGTTACACCGGCGGTATCTTGAGTTCAGGGTCATCGCCGGAGTAACCCGGTTATACCAGGTTGCATGGCAGAAATGGGGGGACGTAGGTTAGCGAGGGTACCGACAACCAGAAATTGAATGAGGCGGGACCACCGTAATAGAGACCACGTGCCTCGGTTGCGATTTGAGTGTATTCTACCAGATGGACGTCGAATTCCACCAGATGGGACAGGCTCTTCGCTGTTCAAAAGGATCTTGCGTTTTCACTCTATTGACGTACAAGGGGTCAAGTGCCAAACATAAACGTCATATCTGAACCGCGAGGATGCAGCTTCAGCAGTGTTTACAGACTTAGACTTGACCCAGGTCGATCAATGAACTCGTCAAGGTCTCGTGGAGCTCTTTGAGATAAGACCGCCTCGCAAGAGTCGGAGGGTTTTCTGCCGCAATCCTGAACAATTCACCCTCGCTGTACCCGGCGACGATCTCTGGAGAGAAGAGCTTCGGCAATGGTCGTAAAAGATGCCTCTCGATGACCTGCTTGCAGACGTTGTCCACGAAAGTCTTCCTCGCCACCTGCCAAAAGTCAGTCGTTGAGGCTCTCAAGATTAGTAACAGGAGATCGCTACTTTGTAATACGCATTCAGTCCAGCCCTAGCCTCCGCGCATGCCTGCTCGTCCATGTCGACCAAAACACGCTTCTGCAGACCATTGATCAATCTTTTTACATCGATTCCGTTGTTACTGACGTGCATCACGCCATGGAAGTCATTTGCCGCCGTCTCTTGCATAATCTTGCTGATCACATCTTGCGCGTCCTTTTGCCTAGCTTTCTGGACGTTGTCAGTGTAGTAGTGATTGTACGTTATCGGCTGCTGTCTTTCGTCCTCGAGTAGAGTTTCAAGTTCACCTTCTGCTTTGCTCATGTGGTCGGATAATCGTTGATCGACCTGCTCCTTGACGGCCATGACAATGCGCTCCTCATCAGATATATGATTGGCCAGTGACTCGATAAACACGCGCAGTTCTCTAAATATCGTTCTCACATGGTCCGCAGCCATGATTTTCCATCTTCGAGACTGGAAATGGAACAATTCTGCCAGCAGGACATGATTGTAGTTCCCCGGCAGTTCTCGGCCTCTGGTGCGGGAATAGATCTGAACAAATCCGAGCCATCAGCAGGAAGGAAATAAAAACCTATAGCTGGTGTGACTCACCTCTTTCACCCAAGCTTTGAACTGCTTTTCAGTCACGTTCTGCTGTATCGTAACGTCTTGATCTATAACGATATCTTCGGCCAGGCTGTCATCGCCAGAGTCTTCGTCTGTGTCAGATTGAACCTTGAGCGTTTCTCCTCTGGTCCGCATATCGTTTGAGAACTGCGTGTTAAACGCGTGAATCAAAGCACGCAATCTTCGAGGTCCTTCACTCTGAACCGAGAAGAACTCCAGCTCTGCAGAGTTGTAGTCACCGATCAAGGCGGCGTTCGTCAGAAGATGGAAACGCATTGCCAAACGCGATAAGAACATCCGCATCTGCCCGCTTGTTGGGCGGTCTTCGCCAAGCCCGACAAGCTCTTTCTCTGTGGACTTCAAGAGTGTTCGTACTTCCTCTCGAACTTTTGGCAGCTCTCTTTCGGTGTGACGATCAAGAATATCTTGAAGGAAATGGCGCAGGGCGCAGATACCAGTGCGGGTCTTGTCTAGACCTTGATCCCTCCAGAGCGCTGAGGAGAAGTAAGTCATCTCCTTTCTTTCCCGTTCAGAAACATTCAACCCCGCGGCCATTTCCGAGGGGGACGGATTTTTAAGAATGAAGAAGCCAAGCTTTAACTTGGTAGTGTCCTCGTTCCTAGCCAAGGCGGCAATCCGTGCCTGTGTCCCCTCGTTGATAAGATCAGGCTTCGTTATGACGCCGATCGTCCGCTCACCAGCTCCGTCAAATTTCTTCGACTTCTTGATAATGGGCTGGTTTGCAATGTCGTTGCCAGCTTGCACAACTGCAAGGATGATAGTCCGGGGATTGGCTGCATACGAATCGACAAGAGCGTGCACGGTCTCTACATCATTATCGTCCTGCTCTTCGCTCGGTACTTGGATGATTCCGGGCAAGTCCACCACACTCAGATGAAGTCCCGTCTCACCGCGAACTCTGACGCGCAATATGTCCCTGCCAAAAGCCGGACCCGCTTGAACGCCCTCATAGCCTGCCAGACCAAGCAGTGCTCCGACCTCAGAGATCACTGAAGATAGTTCATCGAAGGTATCGAGTGTACGAGCGTACTTTTGCAACCGGGTTTTCATGATGTCGTCGCGCATAGAGTGCGGGATAATAGTGGCTGTAATCTCGAACTCTGCCTTTGGTCCCGGTATGTGCTCCAGGATGATTTCAGTCGGAAAGCGGGTGCACAACCCATCTTGTCGAGGAAACGGGAATCCTGTGATGCCTTCGAGCACGGAACTTTTGCCGGTAGATTGGTCCCCGCTAACAACTAATTGAGGTAAGTTGATATGGTCCCCAACCCCACGACCACGGAGGTCTGAGATCAGCGTCATTCTTCTGACGGATGTATCCGTCTGCAACCCGAGATAATTGGATGGGCCTGGTCTGTCCATGTCTGCTCCTGTGTCCCCCATGACGCCAAAACGAAGTAGTGATCGGACTGGAACAATATGATTATATGCCGAGCTGCACTGAATGTCATGCTTGCGCGATAAGGAAACGCCTTTTATATCCCCCACGACTCGCTGAGGACGCCTTGCACCACCAAGCAAATCGAGGACCTCATCTTTGCGCGGTGCCGCCTGACGCTCATAGGAAAGTATACATGTGTAGTCGACGAATCAAAGCGATGAGCCTCGCAAGAGTGGCCTGACGAGTTGCCACAGACCCAATACTATGTCTCGGGTCAGCTACGCAAGGGTCTTGTACAAAGGCTTCGAATGGTTACAAGGTTGACTCGACCACGCATCGCAATGACTGTCCGGTGGTCACGATACATGTGCCCGACACTTCTGGAATAGCTTCACTACAATAGGTCATAGCAGGTTGTTCATGCTGCTCATGTGAGAGACCTGGGCGCTTGACGGTACCTGGTGGGAAAGTTTTGGTGGCTTAGCTAGAAAACTGATATGCACTTGGGATGATACAAATGGGTACTAGGTGTCAATCCTCTATGGTAAGTTCGCAAGACGGTTCTTGCGAGACAGCCACATGATTTATGGTTACTTTCTAGAACCAGCTGAAAAGTGGTCACAAGCTATCGATCTACCCCGCTACCCCGCGTCCAGACAGCTTCCAGAGAATCGAATCCGGCTTCTTCATTGGCCAGATCTTGTTTCTGGCACCGCCTTGTCATTCGTTAATCATACCTACAGCTTGCCAATGGCAAACACGCGCTTCATGTTGAAGGCGATAAAATTCTAAGACACCGGCTACGCTATCGGCCCTACCTGCTGACTTGACGAAAGTGACTGCATTCGAACAAAGCCGAAGAAGTAGCATTGGCTAGGGCAAAACAGTCGACATCCTACGAATGACGACAAATCCTACCAGCTTCGAGCGGCGCTTCATGCTCTACGCAACCAGCGATATTGGAACGGATAGAGCTTCCTCATGAAAACAGATGCCTAGCGTGCAAGTCTAAGTGACCTTGACTCCGGGTCCACAAAGTATTCGCCGAATGGCCGTGCTTTGAAGGCTGTACCTCAGCATGAGTGATCCCGAAGCAGCTTTCACCATTGTTTTCCCCAATCATCTGATGCCTTTTTGCTGTGGTCATTAGCAAGGCTGCTGAACCTTGTTGTCAGCAGATAGCTTTACCGGCTCGACAGGCTTCGAAAGTGCAATGACAGTTTCGCGTGCAGTCTACTAGACCCGCGACGCAACGATTTTCGATCAGGTGGCCTAGTATTACTGGAAGGGGTATGCAATCGCGACATTGATTCAGGTACACGCAATCCGATCTGCCTACAACGACTCTGGAAGCTTTGCACGCCACTACCAAAGATCAGAAGTCTAAAAGTCATCGAATGCCTTATGGATGAATCGCGGAGCATTCGTCGACTAGTAAATCTAGGATTCCCCGCCTGGCGACCAAATGTATAAAGAAGCATGGCACCCCGTCTACTTCCCAACATCACGGCACGAACACCACCTCAAATCCAATACGAGCATCGAAATCAAGCATAACCAACATCAAGGTACCCAGAAAGTGGTCTTTTTTGCGGAGGCGATGCACTGATTGCAAAGACAAACATAGCATGACAGCAGTTACAAGCACGCCTTCACCACCGCCGCCGCCTCCACCCCGTTCAGGGAACGGCTTGCCTAAACCTCCTGCGTCCAAGCCCACCTTGCTGCCACGATGCTCTCGCTGTGGTGCCAAGCACAAGGAATTAACGAGATACATAACGAGAGTCGGCAATCGAAACGGGAATGCAGGCCGGCCATATCTCAAATGCATGCCATGCAACAAGTTTGTCACGTGGCTTGACAGCCGAGGCATTGATGACAAGTCGCCCTGCTGCTCCTGCGATATGCCTTGCCGTCGTCAGGTCGCCGGACCATACGCGGTAGCCAACCCACGGGCTCTACATTATGTGTGCAGCCTTGGCGTCTGCGACCACTACGAAGTGTGCCATGACGAAGACGGCGAGGTTAATATTGTTGGCGAAGATATTGTGGAGCTTCTGGCGAGGTTGAGGGTGATTTGAAAAGGCACAAAGTTCTAACCTAGTAGCACCAAGACATCAAACCCTTCATCGTTTTGGTCCTTCTCACTCCCATGCCTGACTCCACCCTACCTCTGACGCCACCCAACCCCCGCCCGCTACCCGAACCGGGCCGGATCGGTCCCAGATTCGAGCGAGAGACGCCGTGTCTCTTGGGGTGCTTCTTATGGGCGCCGTTGCGCCAGACTGCTTACCTCGGCTTCAATTCCCCTCCAAACATACCGTCGCATGCGAGAAGAGGTATTCTTGACAGGCCAGAGCGCCTCAGGGGAACGCCTCGTCGGATTGGGCGACAAGGCGAGGCGCGAACGTAGTGCGTTCGTCGCTTTCGCGAGGCGGTCTGCCTTGCGCATCAACCACGGTCGCACAGCGACCGGCTCGATACACCAAACCCTCTTTCCTTAACTTCCCCCATCCTCCCACTTCCTGCTACCCCTGGTAGGGAAAGCACCGCTTAGCGACGACAGCAGCAGGCGCAAGCGACCTCTTCGATCGTCTGCTCGAGTACTGGGTCATTGTCTGTCGATAGTGCTTGTGCGCAGTATGATCGGATCGCGTACGGGCCCACCTAAAGCCCGAGCTCTCTACAACCCTCGACCACCCATGCGATCGCAGCCGAGCTTTGTAGCTGGACAGAGAGTCCTAAATCGCAGTTCTTCCGCAGCCTACCAGCACGTAGTCCATGGCTTACTAGTGCCACACTGGAGGAACCGCGATCTCCTTACATAATCCCAACTTGATACAAGTCGCAGCGTTCCGCCAACAACACTAAGTCCTCCTCTGCGACTCCTAATTAGCAAGATAACATCGGTTCAGACCGATGAGGAAGAAAGAACGTGGTAAGCCAAACGATGGATTCGCGCCATCGCGTCGAGGCGTAGGACCGTGCGACACCACGAGTACTCAAGTGCTTTCTCAAAATCCAGCTTGACTTACCTTCGACATTGAGCCAAAGCAACTGACACAGTCAATTGTAGATGGGACATGAGGATGGACGATCGAAGGAGAGTGTTTCGAGCGTCATGTCGCGAAGGAAATCATCCAGGGCCTATAATATACGCAGCGTGACCACAGTTTCGCAGGTGAATCCACCGAGCCCCTGGGTGGATTCTAGCATAGTGGTGAGGGTGACACTCGTCGATGACAATCCGCTCTAATTGGTGCATTGTCCGCTTCTCGTCGATGAACCGTCCAAACGCCTGGGACACGGCCGACTCGGGCGTCACCAATATAATTCTCGCGTGATACGGCGGCGTCGAACCGTTCCATTCGGCACACGGGACACCATCTCGATTGCATCAATTCATGAAGTCCTGTCGTAACGATATGGTCGGGACGATGACAACCGTCACTCCTTCGATCGACCCCGCCGCCGGCAACATAAACAACCAACTCTTGCCCTCTCCTGTACGCATCACCACCAACACTCGCGGCGTTCCGGGCACGATAGCGTCCAACGCGGGTCCTTGAACGCCGCGGAATGTCGCATCGGTCCCCTACAATCGCTTCGCCTGTTGGGCGACGTCCACTTCACGCATCTGCTTCCACCGACGCATCTGGGCTTGCTTTCCTTGGATTTCCATCTCTCGCTGGACGATGGGATCTGCTGTTTGTGTATTCCATGCCGTCTGAAACCCTAAAAATCGATGCCAATCGACACTGACCTTTCAGAACATATACCTCTCCTACTGTCGCGGTGGGCGACTCCGTCAATCATGTCTTTTATGTATCGACCGTGTCCGGACTGTTTAGCGATGATGTCCTCCAACCGTCGGATCTGTGATGGTCGATTGTCGTATATATAATCCCACGCTCCACGGATGCTGTGATACAATGTGTGTTCCCGCTGGATGGCCAGGTATGCGTGGCGCCAATCTATTACTCCAGTTCCCACCCCGACACGCTTGCGGGTCTCTCGCTGTATCACGCTAACTTAGAATAGGTATAAACTAATACTATTTATAAGTAATAATACGATATCAGGGATAATACTAGAACAAGTCCTTTAAACTACTCTATTAGATAAAGATATAGATATATTGCCTTACCTTTCTATATATAATTATTAGAGTAAAATATTACTTAGAGCTAGAAGTACTAGTAGTGCCCTATAAATAGCTATTGCTACTACTATGTCTGCGCCTAGTAATGCCCTTGTAATATAACATATACATTGACTATAACTAAAAATACATAAATGTCTAGCTATAATATATTTAAGTTAATATAGAGTATACTTAAGTGGACGCTAGAAATCTATATAAGCAAGCAAACAATCCAGGTTATATCATTTATTAGAGCTCGAGTAGAGAGAAAAATAACAACGGAGTAAGACTACTATACACAATTGTACAATAATGTACATCATAGTAAAATGCTTTCTTGGACACCTTTGTTACCTAATTGATAGTCTACGAAGCCACTGTCCTGTACGCCTCGCTCTCGTAACGTGATCTGAACCTTCTTTAGACATTTAAGCTGCCCGTGTCTCGCGTTTGTTTAGCTGCTCGCGTACTGCACGTGTCCATAGGAGAAAAATTCGAATAATCCGACTCACGGACTGTTCTCCTCCTGGCATCGGAGCCATAAGCCAGAGAGCAATAACTTTGTCAGTCGGACTGTCCTCACCTCCGAATTCCATCTCGAATTCGAGCATTTCGCGGTAGAAATAACATTCGCTCTGCAACAAGCCCACGACGACATCATACACAATCTCACCAAATTGACACTCTCTCGAACGAGAGCTGGAGCGAGGGTCTGTTTGGGTCCGACTCATGCATAGTTGTTTCGGGCAAGCACATTCCCTGCATCCCCTCTCAGCTTTGATGTTTTGTTCGAAGATTTGTCGGCCAACATTCCATCGACGTTCATCGCACCCTCCGCACTGGCATGTTGTGATCGCGTGCGTTACGTTGGAACCCCAGAGCCCGTTGCCGACACAGAAAGCGCATCTAGCAAGCCACCAAGAAGCAGCCAGTCTACATTCGTTTGAAAAGGTATGGACTGTCTGAGGACGCCGATGCAGCGCGAGTACGCTCCCAACCTCCCACTCGTGTGGCTGGGTAAAGGCGATGGAATACTGCTCTTCGGTACAAGCATCGAAATCGAGGGCATGCAGGATGGCGAACAGCGTGTCCTAGTCATCGATCGTGGAAGGTGGTACGGGATACTGTTGTGATTCTATCAAGTGGAACGTCTTCTTCCACAGAGCATCGCTTTTGCCCTCTCCGATCAACATGAGCGTGATGTACTGACGAACATTGTGCATTCGATAGACATCAATTGCCGCTTCCGAGTACTTCTGGGGATGCACAAATCGAATCTTGATAAACGTTCCGCGCTTGAACGCCTCGATGACCGCAGCGTGGAGCGCCCAGAGCCGAAACTCGTATTGGCCTTCGTTGTCGGAGTCGCCTACGCCCAAGTCGTCGGGCACTGGTAGAGTCACCACGTCTATATGGGCGGTTTGTTGGCCAAGATATTGACCGAGCTCCTTGATATACTCCGTATTGCCGTAGTCGTCTGCAGCCGTGAGCTGATCTGGGACTTCTTTTCGCTGATTCGAGACATGGTTGTCCGTGGCAGCTGACGGAGAGCATGGAGTACATCCTCGCAGGTCACATACTTAGGGACGCAGCTATAAGGCTCGGTCCTAAGTGCATGGCAACGAACCAGGTTGCCAAGATCCAGAACTGAGCCGCGAATGCCATATGTCTCAGCCTGTTGTCTGTCTTAGTGGCATTGGGGGTCGTCACCCGATTCTGATGACGTGCAGCCGTCAAAAGCCTCTCTCGCAGGGCCTATTAGACTTCCTCCACGCCTGACATATGCTCTGTCGTATCCACCAGCCCCCCCTGATGTTACGCTAATGCCATTTGTAGCCTGCGGCACGCTTCCGAGTACTGACAGGCTGCTCACAGGGGCAGGGTTTTGGCTCCGTAACGCACCTCGACTTTGAGGCACATACGTTTTCTGGAGCGGAGGAGGCGATATTGATCGTCTTTGAGAAAGGCTCCGGAGCCGCTTCGGCGCCCGACCGCTCCTAGCGTCGTGGAGTGGGCGCTTACTCGTTCCACTCTCCAGTTGCTGTGGGCCTCGAGAGCCCTGTCCATCAATCGAAGTCCTAAATCCGACTGCAGAATCGATCCGAAGGAAGCGGTGCCACTCGCGAGAAGCCCAGTGATAGACCCGGAGTAAGGCGGGTTGTAGCGAGTCCGGGTATGCTGCGTCGATGCCGTAACTAGTCCCTCGCTGAATCGGTCTATGGCCACTCTGCCATGCGAACACTACCTCAATGTCTGCATCCGCGCTTTTGTCATCGTACCGGTTGAATGGCCGACAAATGCTCTTGATGTGTCGTTCGGTTATCGCAATCGAGATCTGACGATAAATCTGGACGCCGAAAGCGGCACCACATACGCTCCTTGTCAATGTCTTCAACGCTCTTGTAAGCACATCTGCTTTCCAGGGTCGGTCGAACTTGTCTGGGGCGGCGAAAAGAAGGCGACGATCCTGTTCGCGACCGTCACATTTACGATATAGCATATCCGTGAAGGGGCGAACGTAAACGAGGTATCTCGCCAGAAGCATAGAGTCCTCCCGACAGAGATACCGGGCTACTTGGAATTCTTGATTGGTCGCTTGTCGGGCCTTTGCATGGCGGGTGATGTAGACCATTGACCCATCATGAACGTACAAGCCCCGAGACGTACTCGGACCATTGTAGCACTCAATGCTGGAGAGCTCCAACGTTCGCGGACCCTGCCCGGCGCGGAGAAAGAGCAGCTGAAAGAGGAGAAGCACTAGATTACTTTCTTCCGCCAGATAACGGCGGACCGCGTCAGAGTTCCATCGTTCACCAGACATCAGTCCGTCGATTGGATCCAAGCAAGCTCGCGAAGATAACTTGAGGTGCTCAGAGCGGAGACCATTCGCCGGGTCTTGGACGAACGAGTAGCCATATTCGTGAGCAGAAAGTCTGTCCTGGATATCTTCCAACTGGAGCTGCGGCTCTAGGCCGTACATTAGCCGGAACATCGAGGCAGCTGCGGAGTCATATATCCGCGCCCCTAGTTCTCGAAGTTGGTCCATAGACAGCTTTCCGTTGGTCCAAGAAATGGTCTCCAAGTCTTCGCTCCAGTTCACTCGGAAGCTTGGCCCATCCGAACGGGAGAAGGCCCGACCGTACGAGCGCAAGCTTAGGAGCTCGCCCGTTGGGGCTTGACAGCCGAAACACATGTAACGTTCACGGATCCTGTTTAGGCGACTCAAGTTCCCACTCCGTGGTCTCGCTTGCCAGCCGTTTGTCGGATGTGCGAATCGAGGCAGAGTGGCCTCGAGCATGCATAACCGCATGCAATAGATCAGTCCGGATAACTTGGGTGTATAGTTCCGTGGCCGCTCGAAGTTCGATTCCGAAGCAGAGAAACCGAGGACACCGCTAAAGTACACGAGTAGAGTAGAACTTGACCTACTATCAACGTACTGTTCTTTGCAAAGGAAGAGTGAGAGTTTCCCAACGGCCTCTGCTAGACGCTTCTCGGCTGCAGTCGTTGGCGAGGAATGATGAGCTTGAAGAGTTAGCTTAGCCTTGTAACTTACGATGGACACGATATACTCAATTGACGTACCCTGGTTTTCGTTTCCATCGCGGTGTTGCGAGACTAGTCCTCTACCCTGTCCAGCTGGGCTTGCTTCGCTGCTCATGTCGAATTCGCTCACACTTTCACTATCGTCGCTTTGCTCGGAGTCCTCGTATTCACTGTCTGAGCTGGTTGTATCATCACAGCTAGAAGGTGACATTGTATTTCGCTTACAGCTGGCAGATCGCGACAGGTCCTCTTCGGCGTTCCCTGCAACACCGATTTCAGTGTCGACTTGAGATGCAGTTTCGGATCCACATCCGTAGGAACTATCCCAAGGATCGTTGGGCTGTGCGCCTCCCGGGCTGGACGGCTCCTCGTAAGTGGCCGCCCACAGCAATCCAATTGCATTCCTTTGCCTGTCTGAGAGCCGTCCCCGAAGGAGATCATCGCAGGAAGTGCCGTCGAGCCGATACAAGCGAATGGCAAGGTACAGGAAGCTTTTCCAAAGCGAGTGATATTTCACTGTAGTACTGCTTCGCCCGGGTAGTTCGAATGGCGCTTTGTACGGACGGCCGGGGATGTGGCTCCGGAGCCAGCATCTTATGGAGTGATCCGTTTGCCGCGCTGTGTCTTCGCATCGGCTAAAAAAGTGTTCGACAGCCAGGCCAATCCTTAGCAGCCGCTTTTCATCTTCCGCTGAGCTGTAAAGCGTCCGTTTTCCATAGTCGCCAAGTTCAAGATGACGTCCATTCCAGGCTGGGCTTTGGCTAAGGGCTTGTAGTAGGCGGCGGTCGACACCAGCGAAAGTGCTGGCCCATCCTGTACGACGGATCCAGTTGCTGGTAAGAGCCAGGTCATCGATTCCGGTGTCTGTTGCCGAATGATCGTGAAAGCGTTCCGCCAGACGCCGCGTTTCCTCCTCATGCATCGCGGTGACCCGCTGACGACGCAGTGGAGAGCGACCTGGGCTCGATAGTTCATCTGCTGGGCTAGCTTTGCCTTGAAGGACCCAGTAGCCCCGCGCTCCGTTCGTCGTCCAGCTCTGTAGTCGTACGTCCGTATCGATGTCATCTCGGAGCCAATGCTTGCGATCACTCTTGCAGCGGTGCTGCTTTGACATATGGCGCCGCACAAGTTCGAGACTGGTCGAACGGTAGTCGCATTGCTTACAGGCCGCGCCAGTCTGGATAACGATATACGGATGAGGCGCGCCATGATCACGGCGGAGGTCGAGCTTGTTTGGATCCGGGAGGCTTAGGCAGACCTGTGCACAAGCGAGAACGAGCAAGATGGTGACCTCATTCTTGTCTCGATTGGTCTAGCGTAGGCCATGTGATTCTTGTCTCTCTTGACCGAGCAAGACAGGTGAATACTCTCGTCTTAATTGGTCTGTGCGGCCATATCGCGGGTATTGCTGGTTGAAGTGAATTGCCTCAATCTAGTAGCAATATAGTATCTGGTGAGGACTGATAGCTTGCTAATACCTCTGTAGCAGCCTTCTAATTGGCCTGTCTACTAAAGAAGGAGCTTGTTTTGACGTTAGCCCTGCGGAAGTGCTCGTGCGAGTAAGTGTAAGCTTACCTGTCTAGCTTAATCAAGTTGGATTGTATCTAAGCCTTGACAACCATTAAGTGAGCAATCGTGTCGTCTAATAGTGACCTTCTACATAGTGTTACTATTGCTCTAGTCATACTAAATACACGCTCTGGCTCATCTGACATTACCGGTATAGTATAGATATCCAGTGCTATAGCGGCTAGCTGTGGCTATTCACTTCGTTTGCTAAGCTAGTATTGAATTGGGGAGGTTCCTACGTCTATTATTGCGTCATTGATCAGTAAGTGCTTGTAAGAACTGTCTCGTCGATATAGAGCCATCTGTATATCGATATCTGAAGGCTCGTCGTCATCCTTACTGCTTAGCTAGTCCTTTGTGACGTTAGGTATCGGTGTTTCGAGCCGTCGGCGCTTGTGTAGAGGTGAATATGACTAGTTCTTCGGCTTGTGATACCTATATCGATCGCTTAGCTCAATAAATGACTTCTAAGCCTTGAATAGCCACTCTAGGTGCTCCTTCTAGTGTGATTCAAGCCAACGCTACTTCTGACAAGGGTGTAGTATGATAGTAGCGACGTAGATGGGTGTATTGTCCAATACTAAGTAGTACTTGTTAAGCATCTTCTAGGCGAGGTCGATATTGATTGCGTAGTGATCCTCTAAAGTCATCTGCGGCTCTTTAAGTGAGGTTAGAAGGCGTGCTACTACCTCTGTAGGCTCGACCTTAGGCTCCAAGTAAGTGTTGGTTTACTACTGGCTTGATATTAGGTGTTCCTTACCTTGTTCTTCGAAGTGATTAAGTAGTTCTTCAAATACAGGAAGGACTTGCTATATTGCTCCAAATTTGCCGCTAATGTGGCCTTGGAGCTTCATTGTAGCGTCCTTTAGAGGCTTCAAAAGGGCGCGATATAAGCTAATAACGCTCCAGTCATCAATTAAGAGCATATCATCGAGTATAACGGGACGCTTTGGCTGCTCCTTTACTAAGGTTCTCCTAGACCTAGCGACCTTAGCATTATATTGAGCTTGTTTGTCGTCCATAACTACGTCAATTGCAGGCTGTAAATAGAGCGCTTGGTTGGCAGTGTCGTAGAAGCTATTCCACCTAGTTGTGACGTTAGTAACGAGCTCGTAGACGTCCTTCTTGTCGTCCAGTTTGATAGGTGTAATAAGCTTGAGTTAGTGTTGTTTGAAGCGCTCAATCCGCTATAGTGACTTCAATATCTACTAAATAACGTTGTGAAGCTTGCTAATAGGCCCTTTGCGCCTCTATATCAGTAGTTGTTGTTCTTCAAGCGTACTCTAGTCAATATTAGTACTGAATACCTCCTCATCGTGACTAAAGAGCGCTGCTTGGCTAATAAGGTTGAAGATATAGCTACAGCAATAGACCTATTGCTCGTTGCTTGAGAAGCCGAATTCCTCTGCTAGTCATTGTATACAAGTGCCATTATTTGAAGCGTTGTCTGTAGTAAACCAACTAAGCTTATTAACGAGGTCGAAGTGCGTGATAATATCAGCTATAGTGTCTGTAATATTGGCTCTAGTGTGACGACCTAACTGCTTCGGTAGTGCTAGAAGCGTAGTAACTAGAACACTAGCACCGTTGATATAATGAGCGTATAGTCCAAGCAGAGCGAGCTTGTTGCTAGAGGTCTAGAGATCGAACGAGAAGTTGATATACGTGACTGCTAAGGCCAGATTGTTGGTCACTAAACTAAGCGATTGATCGTGAATTAGATCAATTGTCTAGCTAGCAGTCGTCTAGTCTAGAATCTAGCGTTCGTAGTGGGGATTAAGGTAGACAAGTAGTGCTCTAAGCTCCTTACTCTGTAGTTAATTAAAGGCTACGTTGTCGCTGACAAGCTAGCTATATAGCAATTCCTTGAAGGTGTTGTGACTCTAGCTAGTAGTAGCAATATTACTTATAGCGTCAGCCTCTGTGGCTCTATTGTCCTTCTAGCTATTGGCAGCAAGCTGTCCTCTCTTCCATATTGGATCACCATATTTGTCGACACAGTGTATAGTCTTGAGGTGTATTATAGCACTACTCGTAACGTCGCTCTTAAACACCTATGGCTTGAAGCTAAATAGGCGCTTCGCAAGATGGCACCGCTAGTAGAGCTAGTAGCACTCGCTAGTAGCCTTCTACTAGAGCTGCTAGCCTTCTAGCAAGTCCTCACTATGCTTCTTATATATCGCGCTGTTAGCCTTGAAGTCGTCGTTAGGTACGATGTAGCTATGAAGTCGTTGCTAGTCTACGTATTCGTAACCTATAATAGTTAGAGGTAGCTTAGTTGAAGGCTCGTTGCGCAGGCTTCCGAAGGCGCTAACGCGTTGATATTGTGTTAGAACTTCGAGCTAAGAGGTCGCTAGTGCGGATGTGAGTATGCTGATGTCGCTAGTGTCCATAGTTGTGATGCGCTATAGTAGTGAAGTTAGTGTTGTTAAGATGGAGTAGTAGCCTAAAAATGAGGATCAAGCTTAGTAAGGAGTTACTTATCTCCAATTGGGCTAGATAGCGCGGGAGGACCCTCAAACAGCGCTAGTGCTCGATTAGGAAGGATGTCGCTACATTTTGGTGTGTCCATTCTCCGTAAGGTGTTGTAATTGGCTAGTAGTATCACAGCTACGTAGGTAGTATCACAACTACGCGCAGCAAGGGTAAGGGTTAGGGTAGCCAAATTCACTCAATTCACTCAATTCACTTAATAAATACACCACTACCACATTCTTGCAAGACACCAAGCGAGATAGGCACTATAGTCTTATCTTGCTTAATGTATTAGTCATAGAGAGCTACTCTTGTTCTCGCTCGCTTAGACCAAGCAAGCGAGCGAGATCTCGATGGCAATCTCGCTCGTGCACAGGTCTAGGCTTAGGTGCTTCATAAACGCGCTCAGGCCCCTCCTTGCCTTCGCGGGCATACCATGTCTCTCACCGAGATGTCTTGACACCCTCTCTCCTTTCGTCTAGAGGGCATACTTGTACGGTATACAGATTATGGCTCCCGCAACAGCAACGACTTCCACTCTTGTGACTGCACGATCTTTGCCGTTGATATGCCCGCCATACCGACACGTGTATTCGCTACACGATATTGTAGAATCTACTAAACGACAACAGCGGTATGTTCAACTCTGTCAACGAGGAGATTCGAGGAACGCGACACGTTCCAGGACGGCAACACGCGAGCAGTCCGGACTCGTCCGAAGCCCGTGCTGATATTCCAGAACGCGTCGCGTTCCCAAGCGTCATCTCCGGCCTACACGGGCCATTAGTCTGAAACGCGGCGCGTTCCATCTCGCAACACTCGAGTACGAAGATTATCTAACGCGTAGTAATACGATGTTAACTCTATATTTAGTTATACTATATAGATACAGACTAGTTTTTGGAACTACAAGTCCATATCCATATAGCTATAGTCTGTATCTATATAAGTCTATATGTAGTAGCCCCTAATAGAGCCTATTTATGTTATTGTAATTCATGTTGAAGCTGTATAGATGAAGAAGGTCTAGCTAATTTCACGGCTTCTGATTGGCTGGCGGAACTTCGGAGCGGCTAACTTGTACACCTCCGGGCGCAGTTTGGCTATGAACGAGGATAACACCATTACCAACGCGTCTATTATACCACATTAGGGCCTCTGCAACGCGTCAAATGGCGTCCACATCATCTATAAGACCTAGCGAATCGGTTTCCGTCGCGTCTGGAGCCTCCAATATCGAGGAACGGCCTCCTCCAGCCTCCTCCGTCGTCTCAAGCTCCTATCGAGTCTCTAAAGGCCTACGAGCAGGCCCACCAGCACGAGATCCGGTCTGGCAGCACGCCCGTAAGCACCGAGCAGGTATAGAACCGCGGACAGTGGTCTCTGGATCTACAAGTCGAACCCTTTGGTACTGCAAATACGACGGTTGCGACACTTATAGCACCCTTAGCACCGTATGTGCGGGGAATCACCTCCTCAGTGCCCATAGCATCACAACTGGCGACATACCGGTGTCTAAGGTGGCACAGAAGATCCAGAGAGACCTTCAGTCGTTCACCAAGCCTCTTGAAGAAGCACGGCGACAAAAGGACGAGTTACTGGTCAAAGAAGGGCTGAGGAGTGCTGCTAATCCGGCCACTATTGGGCAGGCTCTGCTACGACTTATCGTCCACCACGACCTTGCTTTGTCCTTTGTCGAATGGCCAGAGGTTCATACCTTTGTCATTGCTATCAACTATCAAGCAGCCGGCTGTATATGGAGCTCGCATCAAACTACTGCTAATCGTGTAGCAAAGACATATCGAGTCCGCCAGCAGCAGCTAAAGGAGCAACTTCAGCAGTCTCGGAGCCTTGTTCACCTCACGACGGACACCTGGAACTCTCCAAACAACAAGGAGCTCCAAGCTATTACTGCGCACTTTGTAGACGACGAGGGCAGGCTCCAGAAGGCTCTACTAGCTCTGCCGGAGCTAGATAATGGTCATAGCGGTGTTGGAGTGGCTCGCTACGTCCTCCGAGCGATAAATTGCTACGGCTTCAAAGAGAGAGTTGGTTATATCACAACAGACAACGCCACCTGCAACGACACGTTATGTGAAGAGCTTAGCAAGGAGCTGGTCAATTGGAAGACACCGGAGCGTCGACTGCGCTGCGTTGGCCCATATCATCAACCTTGCAGTGCAGGCCTTCTTTGCTAAAGATAAAGAGGCTGTGGAGCTAGCTGAAGAAGATGTAACGCTATCTGATGCTGAGGCTCTTCAAAGACAGTCAGACAACGAGCACACCGGCTGGATACAGAAGGAGGCTCTTCAGAAGGTCCTCCGGCTCGTTACCAGGCTCCGAAGGAGCGACAGGCTCTTCAACGCCTTCAAGAAGGCTGCTGGCAAGGCTATTCGGAAGCCAGTCGTTACGAGGTGGAACAGCTATTACGACTGCTTCGAAGACACCCTCAAACTGCGTCATGGCTATACAACATTCGTTCTTAACCATTACGAGGACCTCGGTGAATACGAGCTCAATGCGGCTGACTGGCAGGTAATTGAGCAGACCATCACCTTCTTGCAGCCCTTCAAACAGGCCACACTGCAATGTGAAGGTGACTGCGTCACTCTTGACAAGGTGCAGCTCCATATGGACATGCTAAGGGCGCACTTCATCAAGTATCGCTCGTCTACGCAAACGACTAGCGATAAGCCCTTTTACGAGGCCCTTTTGACTAGCTGGTACGCGTTTGATAAGTACTATAGCTGGATTGATCAAACAGGTGCCTACAGCGCAGCGATACTGCTCAATCCGAAGCTCCGTAAGAGCTATCTTGCTGCTGCCTGGCAGCGTGACTGGGTTAAACCTGGTATTGAGCGTGCGGAGGCAGTGTGGACGGACAGATATAAGAAGGAGGAGGCTCCAGAGCCTGTTGAAGACACCTCTAACCGGTTGACGCACTCCACGAGTTCATGAGCGCAATCACTGCTAAACAGAACCGCAGCAAGACCGGTGTAATGGACGAGTTTGACCGGTTCATCGACGCACCAGCTGATAAAGAGATAGAAGGCCGGCCTTTGCAGTGGTGGCTCCTTCCGCAGCAGCAACGCTCGTATCCACGACTAGCTACTATGGCTATTGATGTCCTCTCAGCACCGGCAATGAGCGCTGAAGACGAGCGAATATTCAGTGCAACAAGGCGTACGATACCGTGGACGAGAGCACGCTTATCAGGTGCAGTTATCGAGCAATTGGAGTGTGTGAAGCACTGGCAAAGGACTGGCCTTATTGACGAGCAGTTTAGTGAACTGCTTGACGAGCAGATGGAGCTTGAGGACGACGAGGAGGCTGACATTCACTAAAGTACCGTAGATGACGTCAATAAACTGGATATGGACTACTGCAACTCCATATCCACTGCCAAACTGCAACTCCATATGACCTCATAAGTCCATATGGACTGGATTAGCATCACTGCCGCTAGACTATCTCCCCACATGGTTGGAGCCTCTAGGATTTCCCACATTCATGGTCTATCAATGGCGTTGACATAGGCAGCGAAGCAGGGGGGCACTGGTTGTAAATACAGTCACCACTATTGGGAAAGTTGCCTGGCCGTATCGGAAGTTGGCGACGCCATAGGACAGATGGCGCGGCTAACTAGTTGTCTGGAACGGCTACAGCTGCTTCCTCCGAAGTATGACTCGGCAATTTTTGCATAGGAATTGCCAAAGAGCACAAGAATGCAGCTCCGCAGAAGGAAAGCGCGACCGCAAAGGCAGCCTTGAGACCAACCATGTAGGCCGTCAGAACGCCAGGAAGCACATCCGGCCCAATCACAGTCTGCAGCTCCGAAGCGCCTGTAAGAAGCACGAGCTGTGGAGTCACCGAAGGGACGGAACGGGGTAGAGTGGCAAGCAGTCTGTTGACGAAAGCTGACTGACCCACCGCCGTGCTGAACGCGCCGCCAATGGTTTGAAAAACTGTACACCATGTCAGCTAGCTTCTCAAAGTGGCTCAGGAGCGAAATGTACGGTACAGGTGGGGCAACGTACATAGAAGATTGGACGTGACAGCAGCGAGGTCTTCGGCCCACGTTTGCTTGGGCAAGACTCAAGCCGTGCGTAATGGCAAACGCCATGGTTGCTCCCACGAAAAACTGATAGCCCACCCATTTCGCTGTTGAGCTACCGATGTCGAGCGTGTAGATCAGACCGATGGCAACGGTGGCAAACATTGATCCGATAAACATGACCTGTTGCGCGCGCCCTGTCTTCATGACGACAGCCCCACCTGCGAGGGCGAACACAGCTGCTGTGAGCACCAGAGGCAGATTGTGAACACCAGACTGAATGGGGCTCACACCAAGGATACTCTGGAAATAGATGGGGAGGTAGTACAAGAGGACAATGTAGCTGCCCATGAAGGAGAACTGGTATGGTGCCGTGGTTGACAGTGAGCGCTGCTTGTAGAGTCGAGGCAGCATCATGGCATAGTCGCCTTGCCGAATCTCCCATCCTACCAAAGCAGCCACGAGGAGTCCAAAGCCGACTAAAAGACCGATGACCAGGCCGCTGTTCCAGGGGTGGGTGATCCCGCCGTACTGCAGAGCCAGGACGAAGCAGGTGATGCCCCCCATCGCCAGCACGACGCCGAAAGGGTCCACATGGAGGAGGATCTTCCACCAGGAGACTTGAGGAGGCACACCAGAAGCTGGAAGGTGGAAGAAGAACAGAAAGACCACTGCGGCGGCGCCTCCGACTGGCAAGTTGATGTAGAAGCACCATCGCCAAGTGACACGATCGGTAAATGCGCCGCCTAAAACGCCAGGGGATGAATATAGCGAAACAGAGTGAGAGGAGACAGACCTAACAGTGGTCCCAGAACGGCAGCAAGGCAGTATGTCATGCCGATGACGCCCATCATCATGGGTCGCTTTGTTGGCTGCACGGTGAAGGCCACGATACTAGTGCCACCGACCGACAAGCCGGCGCCGCCCACAGTCCTGCGATGGCTCTTCCAATGATCAACGTCTTAGAGCTGGATGCTACTCCACAGATCAAACTGCTGACCTCGAAGACAAGCATGGACACCAACAAGGTCCATTTGAGGTTGTAGTATTTGTAAATCTTTCCGGCCGATGTCTGCGCAGCTCCAAAGGTCATAAAGTAGGCCGCGGCATACCAAGATACATCGTCGAGGCTGTGGAACTCGTCTGTGATTTTAGGGACGGCTGTGCCGATGATAGTCTAGACAATTCTTGTGTTGGTGGGGTTTTCGGCGGTGTGGGCATCGGTGGGGAGACATTACTCACTTGGTCCAGCGCGATCAGAAAGACGGCGACGATAGATCCTCCCGCGAGGAGAACCAGTTTCAAGCCATGCGGATACTGGTCCTCACTTATGTGCTGGACACGCTTCCTAGGTTCTGTAGTGTCGGTAGCCCTGAAATCTTTCGTAGTGGCAGCATTGGAGACTGGCCTGGACGAATCGGTGTCCTCACCAGCCACGGCCGCTTTCTCGTCATGCACATCCATCATGTCAAAAGCGGACGATAGCGAAAATTGACTTTAGTGGTGGAAAGCAATCGAATGGGGTTGCTTCGAGGACAGAATGAAGGGGAGTCCGAAAGCGCCAACAGATCTCAAGTCTGTGCTAATTGAGAGAGAAGATCAAGACTATGAGCCAGGCCTGGGAGTACGGAATGCAAGGAGACTTGCTTAGCTGGCTCTGATGGAAGTCAGGGTCAAGAAGAAGGTGTCCAACCTAATCATCTTGTAGACTCATCGTCGCTGCAGACATGGACCAATTTTCAGCTGCCATCGAAGGAGATATGGGCCTTGGAACCATTTTGCCTAAAGTCCGCCTTGATCAAATTGATCAGTCGGAGCGTCGCGTTCTCGTCCTTGTCCTCGTGAATGCGAGCTAACGATCAAGATGATGCCCACAAGCTAAGACTGATCTTCTGCAGCTAGATTTGGCTCAAAACGAAGGCGCTAGTCCTGCAAGGAACCTTTACCTGCCGTTTGATTGGTGGATCGAGGCAATAGCTAGACGAGTTCTGGTGTGGCAATGCTTCAGCAACCTGCATTTATGCTCATTGCTCATTCAGTTTTCCTGAAAGATTGCTCTCAATTTCATCGACTTGTACGAGGAAAAAGTTCCATGCAGCTCGTGCCTGTTTCGATGACGCTTCTACCATTGGCGCCTTCGGCGCACTGCATGGGCGGGTGTATTGTGCCAGCACCACGACCCATGCCGACAAACAACGACTGGACAGCTTTACAATCTGAGATTGAAAGGCTTTACGTTCGCGAGCGTCGGAAGCTGCGGTACATTATGCGGTACATGGAGACGAAGTATGGCTTCAAAGCGACGTAAGATCAAATCTCACCTGCCAAGTGGTCTCGACAGAACCGGATTGACGCTGGTGTGGGCAGACAACAGATGTACAAGAAACGATTCGCCAAGTGGGGTATCCAGAAGAACTCTAGACGCTCAGCTACATCGACGCCAACTTCCATGACGACGGTAGTGAGCAGAAAGTCCAGTCCTTCCCGTGGTCTGTGCTCGGTGCCAATCTCTCCTCAACTCGGCAACGACGACAGTCTCATGCTCCTATTCCTAAACAGTGTGCAGATATGGAGCGTGTCGTTCTACGAGTCTGTACCGCTCAATGACACAGCTTCAGCATCAATTCGGCAATTCCCGCCCGAGCTAACTCAAGAGATGAACTTCACGTTCAAGCTAGTGATTGATATGCTAAACCGCGGCCAGGGAAGTTTGGCGGGCAGGTTGGCCAGGAAGGCATTCCTGCTACTTGAGGAGATGTTGAAGCTCGACGGGCCTGCGTTGGTATGGAACATGCTCGAGATAATGCATCACATGGTGAGATCCAATCATCTGCAGCTCTTCCAGGGGCTGCTCGCTCATCTGGTGGCACTGGTCGAGGGCCAGATGCCGAAGACCCATCCCCTGCCTGCTATCCTCCAAGCGTTGCGAGTGTTCGTCCCCACTTTACAGAGTTTGCGGACCACTCCAAGCAACACTTTACTGACCTCATCACCGCCAACCGTCTCGCCCGACGGAAACGAAGCATTGCCCGCCTCCGGGTCCTGGCTCTTCCCTGGCGCCTTCTTGTTTTGGGTTGAGCGGGCGTGGAAACTCAACGCCGAGATCCTCTTCGGCCACTTTGACGATCGCCTGTTCCAGCTTTACTCACGCATCCACTGGGACTCATGCTCGATCGAGCCCCCAAGAGCCATCATTGATGCGACGAAACAATGGCTTGGCCACATCACGTCGCGGCAGATCTCCAGCACTACTGCTGAAGCGGATCAGACCGCAGGCGACTACCAGATCACACCTTTCGAGGAGGACGGGATGCTCCAGCACCTATTAGCACCGCCAGTGAATACTTCGCCACCTCGGAGTTACGACAAACTTCGGGCGAGCAGCGTTGGGGTGCTTCGAGATCACGCTGAATGCATCCTCAGCAGGAGCGCAACTTCTCCTGGTGACGCCACCACGTTGCTCCATATCCTGGCGGGCCTAGTGACGGCCAAAGTCTTGGGAGAGTGGCCTGCAAATACTGACCTGTTGGAGACGGGGATTGAGGTGAGGTCGAGGATATCGCGCGGGCAAGCAGCAAATGTCGCTTGTGCTGTCAGGACATCCATGGACCTCAATGCTGAGTATGACAGACTCGAGGCACCCTTTGATACTGTAGGACGGATGCGGTCTGTCGTAGCCCTCCGAGAGTACGCCAATGCTAAGACGGATCCGCGACTCATCCGGGAGATGTGGCTGCTGGAAGATGCGCTTGTTGCAGCCGGCGAGCACCGGAAGGCAATCGATGTAAGACAAACGGTATATCGGCGTCTAGAAGAGTATGTCCAGGATATTCCTGTCAACTTTGCTTAGCTAATAGCCCCATGAACGGCATACTCGTAATCTCAACGTAGCTCCAGATTCCTGATCAAGTGCATTGAGCAGCGTGCGGTCCAATGACCCTCCCCGAAGGATCTGGTTTCCATGTCACTCAGCAGGTGGGAAGACCCCCTGCCCGCACCAATCAGATGCAGCAGAAAAGTTCCCTCGTTCAACTGCCCCTAGTCGCACACTCCCAAATCATGGTGAGTCCCCACGACTTCGTCGCCTGAGCAAGGATTCTATCGTTCGGAATCGTCAAAGCTCCAAGTCTGGCAGCCACCCTTGCCTATCAGCGTAACGACATATGTATCCTCAAGGCTTTGGTTTTTTCGTGATCTGTACCAATATCTGCTGCGATCTTTTGCCAATCATTTGGAGTTCTATTCGGATAGTCTGTCGATCTTTCACAGAATGACCTCAAAGAACCAAGCGGCGTGGATTCCCGCAAAGAAGGTGGTGCCGACACGTAGGCCTGGTTGTGCAGTGAAGCCAAGACTTTGTCATCTTTTCTACCCTTTTAATGTTAATCGCTTAACCAACGGCTGAGTCCCTCTAGTACCTATAACACCACCCCCAACCTTTTCCCTCCTCCTCCTCCTCCTCTTCTCTTCCACCTTTCTTCCACCTTGCCTCAATCTTTCTCTTCCACTCCCGCCCGAAAATGGAGCCAGACCGGGCTGCGATCCCCATCGAGGCCGTAGTCGATTCCCCCACCTCGGACTCTTCCCATACTCTTTCTGCACAAGTTAATGAGAGCGTCGTGAAGAATGAGAATGCTTCAGGCCAAGATCCCGCCAACGATGGCGAGCACCGCTACGACTATCCCACAGGCCTTAAGCTTGCCTCGATCCTGGCAGGCACCACCATGGCATACTATCTCCTTTTCCTCGACCTGGCCATCATTTCCACCGCAACGCCCGCCATTACTACCGAATTCGACGCCTTGATAGACATCGGCTGGTACGCG
>JAABUL010000245.1_pt1 | contig 116126 bp, 129 predicted proteins | sample 5559151 | NCBI WGS metagenome assembly JAABUL01 (sample SAMN10711876, study PRJNA513368) | rock metagenome | isolation source: Antarctica rocks | place: Antarctica: Victoria Land, Pudding Butte sud | reverse complement strand
ATCAGGGGGGAACTCCAGTATCGATACTTATTGGTCATAATCTGACGGGGACTACGCTGGCTGGAGGTGGAGGTTCGAGACCGAAGGAACTTGGCAAGGGGAAAGGGCGAGGAAGCGAGAGAACCCAAGCGCTGGAAGATGAGATCGAAGATTATTGACGTTATACCATGCAAACATCTATAGTGACTAACCTTCCTAGTGAGTTGATGCTGAAAAAATTGGCTTGATATAGCAGACTTTGCAGATATTGCTCGTGTCGATTGCTGAGCGAAAGGTTACTGATGAATACCCTTTGTCTATATGCTGATAACTCATATTAGAGACATCGTTATTTAATGAAGTGTACTTTGTTGTTGTAGACTTCGCAGATAATTGCTAACTGTCTCTGCCACGGCAAATATTTTCGTCGTATGGCACCTACATGTGAAGATCGGTGGAACAACGTTGGGAAATGCACATAGAGAACAAATAACATACAGGATACAAGGGAATAATGCTCTTCTTTCACGACCAGTCGTCTCAACAGCAGTGAAGGAACCCTTTGAGGTTGGGCTAATCAAAGCAGTTGAAGGATTGGGAAACCTAAAAGGCACGCAATCACTCTTGCTTCGCGCTGCAAATTTCAGGGCATAAGTCGTAACCTGGTTGTCTTCATCACGAGAAACTTCTCCAGGTAGATAAAAGTGTGCCAGGCGTAGGGCACGAACATGTTTAAAACATGTTTATTGACTAACCAAATGAAGTTAGTCAAAACATGTTTTAAACATGTTTATTGAAGCCTGTTTTAAACACAAGGGTAGCAACAGGGGGGGTATATATTTATAGTATCAACTAAATTGACTGTTCCATGAGCACGTGACCATCGACGAAGCTATTCAGAAAGTGCTCCAGCACCTCATCGTTCGAAGGATTCAGTCTAGCCACAGCCAATTTCTCTATCTGCTGCCGTTCGATTCAATGCTTTAACGACTGCGGTAGATAGTGGTTTAATTGCTGATGGTAGCATCGTTTGAACTAGTGCAGCTGGCCCATTGAAAGGCCTGTTGATGTAAGCAGTGCATTGATTCAGATGAGTCTGCTGACGACTGGTTCCGGACGCCATTTGAAGGTGACAGTATAAGCACTTCACTGCAGGAACGATTCGGTTTGGTAGGATTATGCTCTGAAAGGCATCAGTAACAGCCTGATTGCGAGGTTTGCCACCGCGTTGAGGAGGCATGGCTGGTGGTAGGAAGATATTCTAGATCTACTCCATACTCGTATGGAGCAATGGTGACAGCGAGGTCAAACCCCCTGAGCTAAACCAGCTGGGTTTAGCTTGCTTACATAATATAAAACCAATAAACAAACATGAATAAACCGCTAACGTGTTTTAAACACGTTTATTGTAGAATAAACGGTTTTATTCTACCCCTAGCCAGGCGGAATGGGCGATTTAGACGAGAGCAGGGTAACGATGGTGATAAAGGGGCCATCTCGGGGCTTCACATCGTCATCACAATCTACTGCTGTGACTTTTCTGTCATACTTTCCGGTAGATCATCTATCTTGACATCTGCCATGAGAAAGGTATCTATATGGTATGGCTCCAAACATTGATGTTTCAGCTTTTGCCTCGAACCAGCTTTCCCTTCTCACAGACGAACTCGCGGCCGAAACAGCCTCTACTGCAACCCTCTTAGCATCTACGTCACCTACATCACTATCTCGCGCTGGCCTTGCTATCTTGAACCTTGTGGTAGCTTCTCAGCGAGCGGGGTTTGGCGGTAAAACAGTCCTAGAACTAGAACAGGACCATGCAATTGGAAACGTTGGGGAGATTGGGGAGCATGGAATTCGAGTGGGAGATATCGTGAGAGTGGGAGAGCAACCGAAAGGAAGTGAGAGAAAGAAAGAGAAGGCTAACATGGAGCAACGAGGCTTGGAAGGTGTCGTGGTAAGGGTTGGGCAGAAGGGGGTGCACATCGCGCTGGATAAAGAGGAGGATGACACTGAAGGTTTGAGTGGGAGGCTGTGGGTGTGAGTAGATGTGTGGTTACTCCATTTCAGCTTTCATGTGGCAACATGGGACACATGCTAAAACAGATAGCTTTTAGGGTCAAGCTAGCGAACGATGTCACGTATAAAAGGTACGTTAGTTGGAGTGATCAAGGTAAAGGTCCACCAGACTAATCGGTGTTTCAGAATGAGCCATACTATGGAGAGGCTGAAAAAGATGGAGGAAAGGGAGTACTCGACATTGACGAGAGTTCTCTTTGGCCTCGAGACTCCTACGCCAGTGTCAAGTGACCCGCAAACTCTTGAGCCAGAGATCAGAGATATGGGATTCGTGGACAAGACTCTAAATGGTTCTCAGAAAGAGGCTATACGGTTTTTGTTAGCTTCGAGAGAAGTTGCCTTGATCCATGGACCTCCAGGAGTTTGTCCATCCTAGTATCGAAACCAGACTACTATCGCTAACACCACCCAGACCGGCAAGACGTATACGCTTATAGAGCTGATCCTTCAACTAATACAACGCAAATTGCGCGTCCTAGTATGTGGACCGTCCAACATATCGGTTGACAACATCGTCGAACGACTCGCCCCGCATAAGGTTCCGATGGTTCGCATTGGTCATCCAGCCCGCCTACTCCCGAGTGTGCTTAATCATTCTCTCGACGTACTAACCCAGACGTCTGAAGCAGCTGCCATCTTAAAAGATATAAGAAAGGAGATGGACTCTAAGCAAGCTGGAATCAAGAAAACGCGCAACGGTAGGGAGAGGAGAGCTATCTACGGTGAAATGAAGGAGGTACGAAAAGAGTACCGAATACGAGAAAATCAATGTGTGACCAATCTGGTAGGAGGTAGCAAGGTTGTTCTCGCAACTTTACATGGCGCAGGCGGATTTCAATTGAGACATGAGAAATTTGACGTGGTAATTATTGATGAAGCAAGTCAAGCACTTGAGGCTCAATGCTGGGTTCCATTGTTGACAGCGAAGAAAGTTGTACTTGCAGGAGATCATCTACAATTACCGCCTACCATCAAATCCCTGAACTCCAAATCAAAGCCAGGGAAAGTCAAGTCGGACACGAATGGGACGAAGAAAGATGTTCCAGGAGCTTCGCTTGAGGTTACATTATTTGATCGATTGCTCATGCTTCACGGACCATCGATCAAACGCATGCTAACAATCCAGTATCGAATGCATGAGAAGATCATGAGATTTCCATCGGACGAGCTGTACGAGTCAAACTTGGTTGCAGCAGACGCGGTAAAGGCCCGTCTACTGGTTGACCTCCCATATGAGGTCCAAGCAACAGACGATACCCAAGAGGCTCTAATCTTCTGGGATCTTCAGGGCGGCGACTTTCCTGAGAAGACTGAAGATGAAGATACTGAGAAGAAGACCAGCAAAGGAGCGATCATGGGCGACAGTAAGAGCAACGAAATGGAGGCTGCACTAGTCAGATTCCACGTCGGAAATCTCATTGAGGCCGGTGTGCTGGCCGAGGATATTGCGGTTGTCACACCATATAATGCGCAGCTGGCTCTCATGAGCCACGACATGAAAGAAAAGTTTCCTGGTATCGAGCTAGGTAGTATCGATGGTTTTCAGGGACGAGAGAAAGAAGCTATTGTTGTGAGTTTGGTGCGGAGTAATCCGGAGCATGAGGTGGGCTTTCTAGCGGAGAAGCGGAGACTCAACGGTAAGCCAAAGCTCGCAACATCTCGGATACCGAGCTGATGGGCTTGTTCAGTTGCAATGACACGTCCCAAGCGACATCTCTGCGTAATTGGAGATTCCGAAACAGTAGGCAGGTAAGTCACTTCTTTTTCCTCCAAGAAGCTTCCAGTTTCTCTACTTCGCCGCCCAGTACAATTCCAGGACGGCCAATGACCTATTCTTATTTAAAGCAATGGCTGACGAGTAGTCCAATAGAGGAAGCACGTACTTGAAGCGATGGATGGAGTTTCTGGAGGAACATGCAGATCTTCGATACCCTAATGTTGCCGAGTTGCAGCAAGCCTGAGTGATGCAATAAGTATTTCCCTCGTCACAACAGCTTACACAATAGATTTCGCCACCTCCGAGACACAGATCTCGGTCCGACTCACCAAGCGATTCGTGCCAGATTAATCTGTTTTGCGACTCGACAGGGGTCGAGGGCACGTTTCTTAGGCACCGGCTCATCCCTCGTTGGTATTTTTCACCTCCCTTCTCTGGGTCTTCCACTCAATCTTCGCTCTCTCGCAACTCTCTTCTGTCGATTCCTCTCACCTCAATCCATTCTTCGCCCTTTCCTCGCCCCAAAATCCGCCATCTCTCCCTCCCTCCCCTCAATACCTTCAGCTATTTCAACAACTGGATCCTTTATTGCTAGGATGCCCCTCCCCTCTTACACCTTTTAATCCCTATGGTGTTTCCCTAAGGTAGTCACTTCCACACCCTTCACTCTCCTTGTTCCTACCTCTTTCCTTCCATACATCTGGCACCCAATCCGTGTCCCTACCGCATAGATCTCCAGGACCTGTCGCATGGGAATTACGATATGTAAGGACATTCAAGGCGTAGATGAAACCATTTATGCACCGGTGCTGGTGGCGCATGTGGGGGCCTCGGTCGTGAGAGTTTGTGTAGCGTAGAGGACCGCGAGTTGAGGGGACGAAGCAGTAGTTGAGGGAAACCTGCGTTTGTGGTGGGGGTGTTTGGGGTAGAGGTTTGTCGTTCGGAGTGGAAATGAGTTAGGAGACCATATACGTTCCCCAAGGGCAGCGGTAGAGGGGCGTTAGCCTTAGACGTTTCTGCTCCCCTTAAGATCGTCACACAACTCGATATCAGCTGCAGCAAAGGAATGTGAGATTCAAGACGGAAGCGAGCATGGGATATCTGGAGGATGGACTTTACGATTGGGAAGGGAAGAAGAATACCGGCTGCACACATTGATGCATGTTCTTCGTAATGGGATCGTTCTTCTCGAACGAAACCAGATGGTGGAGCTACTTCTGATAGTAGCTCTCCAGGGCTATAAATGGTCTCGTCGTCGAATTATCAGAGGACCGCCGAGTAGAAAACTTCGAAGTTACTGTATCGCCACGTACTCATGTCAGTTTGCAGGCACATAGCAGCTGGAGGTTGTGTTCCTATATGTCTGGTACCTCACTCTAGGAAGAGACGTATTGGCTACCATACCCAAGCCATCAATTGTCTAATCAATTTGCCTGCCTCATCCTTACATCCCACCAAGGGTCGGACGTATACTCATGCAACGAACATCATCAAGCAGCACCTATAAGATTCGCCGCCAGTCCGTAAAGGATAAGGAGATACTTGGCTTTGTTCTCTGATTTACCCAATAAACCCAAGAAATGTCGATAGCATCCACTGGGATGGGTGACTGCTTACAAGCGTAGCTGTGTTCAGTCTCTGTGCTAGCCAGTATTTTTTGGGCTACTTGGCCACTCCACACATTGTCTTTTTGTGATACGACGATATCGTTTGATAATTGAACAATCCATTGACCATGTCAGCCCCATCATTCTATCTTCTCCTTTGCACGTTTGTGTTAAACACTTCGCCAGTCTCACAATATGGCTGCACCACGTCTCGACCCTTATCAGAGCAGACAGTCTAGCCCGGCTGTCCAGTTGACCAATTCCCCTCCTTCGTTTTGACCGAATATGTGCACGGCACTAGGACAGCCAGCATAACATCTATGGCAACCGCCTGGATTTCGTTGCTTTGCCAGCTGGATTTGGATCCACGGCGAAGCAGCTAATATCCACTACCATCTTCTGTCGGCCGTGTCCTCGGTCTTTTGCGAGTTCCTTCGTTTTTTTACGAATTCGATATCCCTCTAGCACTACGACCGACAAAGCTATCTTTGCCCTTTTTCCTCCTCACATCAGGTAATATGTCTAAGCACTTCCGCCATTTCTCACATTTTATAAACCATGCGACCTCCGCTCCAAGCCTTTGGCTTCGGCTCGATTACGTCGTTATAGTCTTCTTAATTCTAAATGACTTGTTTCCGGTATACACTTAGTGTTGTACGGCGAGCCTAATCTGCGGAAATTATACCGGGGAATGGTGAGCGCTCTTGTTGCCCTTCTTGACTTGGTAATTGCTCGCTCAAATACAATTTGCCTTTGGATATGTTTCGCTTGGGCTCGGTACACCTAATGTTCAGGATACTCTTCCATTCATATGACCTGTTTTACGGATACGGTGTCCCAGGCATTTAGATGCATACGTATCAGCTATTTCTCGTCTCTTGGTGTTCGTTTGATCAAATTCCTGTGTATAGCCCCGGAAATACTCTGAGCAGAATTCACTCAGTGTTCTTTTAGCTAGACTTCTCGCGACATAGCCTATCAAATATCCTCTGGATTCCTCCTATTCGAACCAAAAGCAACGGCTCATTGTTATATCTAGACCTTTACTCTCGCGACCGGCACGATTGCAATTCTCCATAGCTAAGCACCTTCAATGTTCTTGCTTTATATGGTATTGCGCCTCTCATACACGGCACTGTTCTATTCCGCTTCAGGCAAGATGATGAAACAATGTAACATACAGTACTAATTGCTCGAAGAGATCTTACTGATCATCGGAGCATTGGTCTATGCTGTAAGTGCCACTTTCTCCGCTGAATTCTATACCAGGATCCTTAGGATACCGTGAGATAAATTGGGGTCGAAGCTTACAGGTGACCGAAACGAGCCACTCAAGCCGGAAAAGTTCGACATTTAGGGATGCTCTCATATGACTTTCCATAGTTTCGTATTATTCGTGGTTGGGTTCATTTCTATGGCATATCGAGTGCTTTTGATTGTCAAGATTATCATGCACCTTGACAGAGGACCGTGCCGAGAAAGGAAACAATGATCTTGGAAGGAATGGCTGGTGTCTGGCTGCGACAATCTCTTTGCCCTGCATGCGAACACATTCATTGATTCTTGTCTTGGATTTTTGGCAATGAGTAACGCTAGGTCCGGAAATACACCAGTAAGGAAAAAGTCATCGTTGTAGTTAAGAACGGCCACTTTTATAATACAGCAACAGCGCACACACCATAATGGGAAATCATTCGACAAGAAGTTCAAGAGGGGGTTTTTTGAGCCGCTTATTGGCCTCAGCCACACCCCGGGAGGGACTTGCTTGGCCCTAGTCGACGAAGAAAACCATCACCAGCTGGACCTATCATACCACAGCCCTCACATAATCAAACGACGAACATAAGCATGATAAGCAGAGAAGCAGTTGGTAGAATCGTCGTTGCAGACAGCACAGGCGGGTTGCCTTGAAAATGTCACCGCCACAAATGTGGCTGCTTTAGGCCCGTATTAGCGCATTATACCCTCACTATTCTTCGGTTTCTCAGCACTCCAGGGCGCAAAGGATATCATGGTGCATATTCCCCGGAGCATATTGAAAAGTACCTTATCACCGGTAATAATGGTGCAAGTAACTTCCAGTGTCTTTCAAGTTATCTGGCGCATGAGCTGCGCGCTCAGGTGTCATTGTAACATCTTAGCCCCGAACGACTCACCGCCAGGCTTTGTACTACGAGCGCATTCAAGGCAAACATCGTGCTTAACCCTCAGGCGTAGACATGGCAGTGCTTGAAATAGAAGAAATTTCCCACGGTTTACACCATGTTTTATTCTCTACTAAAAACTGCTTCTTGTCCTCGTCGCCATGGCTGTCAGTCAAAGTCAGCCTTCGCAGACTCGGCCTTCATTCTATGGTACCATCAGGCTCGCTCGCCTTGTACTGGATTTCAGACAGCGCTTGAAGTCTAAGGTCAAGATACGTCATGCGTCCAGCGGAAAATTTGGTAGTGAGATTAGGAACTTCAAAGCTCGCGCATATGAAGACTTCGACCAGTAAGCATGTGCTCGGTGACTCTTCTATCAATGTTGCTAAGTGTGCATACCTAGGGCTTTTCGATCCCATAGTGACTCTTGCAAAACTGCCGTTCACGACCGCGCATCTGCAACCCCCACAGGATCTGATTTAGGGGTCTCGTCGTAATTGTTATATAGACCCTCCATTCCAGAACTATGACTGACACGTAATTGCACAGGCTACTGACTGACCTGGACTCTCATGCTGGTCAGCCTGGGCGGTTGCCACTGAGCGCGATCGCTGCACAAGATCAGCTGTTTCTGAAGCATGACATTCATCATTTTACTACTTTTAAGAGAACCGAGATCCAACATATTCTTGATATAACAACGTTGTTATTGGAGAGGTTACGTCAATCGCAAGGCAGCCACGTCGACGAGCGGGATGACGACCTGAACTTTGCGAAATACAACGCAAACCTCGAACACCTCCTTCGGTGCCTCCAGCAAGCCGCGCTGGAGGCATTGATTCATCTCAGCCTGAAATTCATCGAGGCTGAAGCCTTGCGCTGGAACAATTGGCTAAGGAGGCTGGCGCAAATTGTGGATGGATGGTTCGCGGAGTGGCCCAATGGACGACACCCACTGAGCACGACATGGCCGTGGAACATCAAACCAAGCCTCGTCATCCTTTGGGGCGTATGCTGGATGTTTTATGCCGGCGACAATGCGCATATGTGGATGCCTAAAGAAGTTTCCCAACCGAGACAATTTAGCGAGGACTTTCGGCCGCGACAGGCTCCGTTACCAATAACGAGTCAACAAAGTAAGACTCACGCCATGGGGGCGACATGTGGGCATCAAATTCACTGACTGTTTTATAGATGCTGGAACCTGGGCTCTGGCCGGTATTCATAGTCCTTCAGCACCATCGCAGTGGCTGCAACTACCGGCAGAAAACGACACGCGTCTCGTCGGGCGCGCTAATTATCGTGAGTCATTTCTCGCGTGATCACAAGACTTGTTTGCACGTGTTTTTAATCCCCAACAACTGCATAGCCTCTACCATTCTGTGACTAATTCCTAAGTGCAGGCAATTCTGACTACCAATCCACGCTGCCTGATAACTACGCTGCTAGTGGTCCTCCATTTTCTTATATATTTAGCCCCACAGCATCCTCAGACCGGTTTCCGGGCCCGCTAAGCTCACAGCCCGACACCCAAGGCAGCAACACTTCCTTCCCTACCTCTTGCCCCGAGTATACATTTGGCCCTGACTGGCCCTCCCTCAGCCAGTCGCAAGCTTTCACTCCAAGTATTGGAGCAACTGGACCCGGTGGTCAGATCGGGTACATCGGATTTAATGTCCCAAGCAATCAACAAGCGACGCCCATCCTCCAGAGCACAGGTGACGTGAGCCATCAATCCGGGCTTCAGCTACCTATGGGCGAAATGCAAGGTTACCCTAGCCCAGGTAGCGACTACTCGGGACAAACAAGACCCTCGTATCCGCCAGTGTCTCCCATTCTTGATAGAAGTCCAGGCATGCCTTCGGCAGCTTCGTTAAGCACAGAAGCAAGTCCCCAAACGCGCCAGGAAGAAATCCGGAAGTCTTTGGAGCCAACAAAGAATGCAGAGGGCAAGATTTATTGCGCACACCCAGAGTGTGCGGATCAGCCTCCGATCTTTGGGAGGAAATGCGAGTGGACGTGAGTATATTCAATTCACTTCTGCCCGAGCCTATCACATCTACCGCTCGCTCCTTCAAATTTGCCTGTTCAAGGACCGTACTGACATCATTATGTAGTAAGCACATGGACAAGCATAATCGTCCCTACGTCTGCGAAGAACCGGGCTGCGAAAAGATACAAGGCTTTACTTACTCGGGCGGCCTACTCCGGCACCAACGAGAAGTTCATCGTCAGCATGGCGGTCCAAAGGCCAGCTGCATGTGTCCTTTTCGCGACTGCAAACGCAGCACAGGTGTAGGCTTTTCACGGAAGGAAAACCTCTCCGAGCATCTTCGCCGCGTCCATCGAGGTGTCGGTGAACAGGACAAGGCTTCTATTACAGATACCCAGTATTCGAATGCGGATCAAGAAGCCGCTATTCCCACGACGATGGAATCCAAAAAACGAAAACAAAGGCCTGATTATCCTGAAGACGAGCCACGCATGTTACAAGAACCTCAGAAGCGGAGAAGAGTCCAAGATAACGACCCCCAAAGCCAACGTGATTCTGTGGCGCAGCCTCAAACTCTTCAGCAGCAAGTGGATAGTATGGCAAGAGAACTCCACATATGCCAAGACAGGATTAAGAAACTAGAACAGGCTGTCGAGCAGATGAATAGGACCCGGCACGTTCATCTATAATTTTCTGTAATAGACTTTTCTTCCTCGTACGAATTTCCTTGTTTTCAAATCATGATCTCCAGACTGTACAACAATGTAGACTTCTTGTCACTTTTCGGTAGCGTTGGCGTTAAGGAGGCACAGGATGACTTCGCTCATTCATGGGTATATTCCTTTGATCCAGCTGATGAACTTGCTCTTCTCGGAGTGTAAGATCAGCATACTATAATAAATGGAGAAGGCGTTTCTGGGGTGCTTCGTCCATCAGAGAGCCCCAACAACCGAACAATATCGTCCTTTCTAATCTACTTTGCCATGAGTCGGATCCTGTTAGATTTCGTGCCTTGTCTCGCCTCCCTCGTTCTTTTCTTTCCTTATCACTTTATAAGTACCACCATTACACTCTTTGTTCATCATCTCCAACTCCGACTTCTTAGCGAAATAGGTAGCCCCTACATGCATCATGTTTCTGTATAGAGAAACGTCTCTACTCCCGAACGAAGTACTCCTGCTAATTAGAGGCCTTGCTAAGCTACATGATCAGTCTCACACTTTACTGACACCACATGGATTCGCAATGCAGTGACTGCCAGCAAGCCCTAAAGCATGTGATAACGGCACTGCATTAAAGCGCCGCCTCGGATAAAGGCGGGGCGGACCCTGAGATGACAGGGTCCTCGATATGGAATTCCAAATCGTACTTTCTAAGCACCTCGGCAATAAGTTGACGTATATGCATCCTTCAAGATATATTTTCTCCATAGCTATAAGGTCCAACTCACATCCAGCCACAACATCTCCTTATCTATCTAAACCATCCTTCTACGCTGCTAGTGCCCAGAACTCCAAGAACCATCGCCGCACCATGGCTTCCGCCACCAGCTTCTACGACTTCAAGCCTCTTGATAGTCCGTCTCTACAAACCCTCTCACTCCCTCCCCCAAGCTAACCATCATTCACCCCAACAGAAAAGGGCCAACCCTACCCCCTCATCGACACCAAAGGCAAAGTCGTCCTCGTCGTCAACACCGCCTCCAAATGCGGCTTCACCCCGCAATTCGAAGGCCTCGAAACCCTCTACAAAAAAATCACGGCCTCGCACCCCAACCAATTCCTCATCCTCGGCTTTCCCTGCAACCAATTCATGTCGCAGGACCCCGGCGACAACGACACCATCCAGCAGTTCTGCCAGGTCAACTACGGGGTTTCGTTCCCGGTGCTGGGCAAGACGGAGGTCAATGGCGATAAGGCGGAGCCGGTGTTTGAGTGGTTGAAGAAGGAGGCGCCGGGGGTGATGGGGCTGAAAAGAGTCAAGTGGAATTTTGAGAAATTTTTGGTCGGGAAGGACGGCGGGGTTAGGGGGAGGTGGGCGAGTACGACCAAGCCGGAGGCGTTGGAGCAGGTGGTTTTGGAGGAGTTAAAGAAGGGGGAGAAGGCGTAGTTGGCGGAAGCACTTTGAATGGGTTGGTGGGATAGAGGGTTGTAATAGGTATGTTTATAGCAAAGCTATCGATGAGGAGCATATTTCGGTCATGCTACCACTTCGCTCGTGCGGTCTAATATTTTAGGATACTACGTCTACTTGACAGATCTCACATCTCAAAACAACCAGGCTCGATGCATCCGTACGCCTTCTACAGCAACCAGTCTTGTCTCACACCCTCAACCCCGCTCCGCCGCCACTGGCCCCCTTTCCCTCTCTCACCCTTGCACCTCATGACCACCCAGATTTCGTTCAGTCTCAAGGATCGTTCCTATCTCCCTCCCATCCCTCTCATACCTCGATGCTTCAGCCAATTCCAAACCTTCATTCACATACACTTACCCAATTCTCCTCTTCCCTCCCCACGAATATCAGAATCCTCCCAAACCCTCACTCCTCCTTTCCTTCCACCCCTCATCCCAATCCTTACTATATCCCAGCGCCAAAAAAAAAAACCAGCCCACAAGCCTCCACACACACGAAAAACCACCGCCTTGTTCGCCCGAACCCTACTTCTCCCCCTCTCCATTTCTCCTCCAAAACCTCCTTCTACACCTCCACCAAAACCTCCTTCTATACCTCCCTCGATCTAAAACCACCGACCTGCAAACACAACCTCTACCCCCCAACCTCTCCAGATATATATTCCGGCTATACTCCTCCCTCCCGATCCTCCTCCCTCCCACAAACCCACGCCCGGCAACCGCCACGCTTTGACACACACACCTGCACACCAACCCCACCGCAAAATCCTTCCACGCCACCACCAACTAATTTCCTCCGCATCACCAACTTGTCCCTCCAACAGCACTTTTTTTTTTCTTTCCACTCCTCAGCACATTAAGCCTCGCGGGATATCCAAAAACCCCGTTTCTTTCACATGCAAAGACAGCGCGCCCTTCCTCGATACTATATATCCATTTCTCAGTCTCACAAAACTATTCCTTCTGCGTCAGCTACATAGCTACTGCGTGGTTTTCCCTTCTTGAAAATTTAAAATAGAAATTACACATCTATGTACATCTCCCCAACCATGGAAAATTGGGTAAGATTTTTCTTTGCGAGGATGGATTGACATGGGGTTTTTTGGGGGGGGGGATAGGTGGTTTTGGGGGTGGGGGGTGCTGGGGGGCTGGGGTTGTTTTAGGTTAGGGTGATTTTGGGGTTTGGTGCGTGGGTGTGGTTGGTGTGGGTTGTTGGTGTTGGTGTTGGTCTTTGTGGGTGGTGGGGGTTGGGGGGTTCTGATGGTGGCTTGGTTGTGCTTTTGCTTTTACAGTAGTGATTAAATGGGTCCTGGTTTGAGCGCTGTTGAGATTGTCATTTGCAAGGTACCCGGATCCGTGGGTTCTATGACGATGCGGGTTGAGCTTTCTGAATGCCCACCACATGTTGTACATGCATTGATGTATAGCTTTAGGGACGATTGTAGTGGAGGTGACAGTACAGGAGAAAGGAGAAAATACTCCGTACAGCAACCGTCCATAGACCCATACAACAAGCCTACTCCTCCCCCTTCCGAACCAACACCAGAGAATCCCCCGCCTTGACAACATCCCCCGGCCTCACCAACAACTTTTCCACCTTTCCTCCATCTAACCCATCATCTGCCCTAACCGAAATCTCCAATTTCATCGCTTCGAGGATTGCGACCACGCCGTTTGCTTCGACCGTTTCGCCTTCTTGGGCGACGACTTTCCAGACGTTGGCGTTTAGGGGGCTGGAAATTTTGGAGATTGTGGGGTCTAGATAAGTGGGAAGGGGGGTTAGTTGTGTGGGGATGGAAACGGGGTGGAGAGGGGTGTAAGAGGGTAGGGGAGGGTAGGGGAGGGGACAGTACCGTTAAGTAAGGCTTCGACTTTGTCCATTGGAATTTTGCCGGCCGCTTTTTCTTCGGTCCATTTTTCCATAAGGTCTTTCTCGAGTTGGCCCATTTCTTCTTGAGCTTTCCGCTGCTTCTTGCGTATATCCTCCACTTCCCCCTTCGTCGCTTTCAAAAATTCATTATGCTCCGCCATGTCAAAGATGCAGTCCTCGACCTCGTACTCATATCTTCCACTGTGGAACAGCGCTAGTTGCCGCTCATACTCCTCTTCGCTAACTTCGTGGAAAGTCAATTGGTCAAAGTCTTCGAAAAGCCAGGGGCGCTGGAGGGAATAGCCTTTCTTTGACCCAAGGATGTCGACGCCGGGAATGGTCAAGCCGGTCATCTGGTAGCCGCCGGGAGATTCGACGTTGTAGAGAGCCATGCAGGAGCCGCCCCAGGAGACTTGGCCTTCGGGGGTGAAGACGCGTGAGGGGTTCATTTTCGGACAGTTCAGTCTCTGGCGTGGATCGACCGGGAGGCATAAAGGCAATGCGGCGAAAAATCCAACAGAAACGGCCATTAGCTTTGCAGTCGTCAGAATTTTCTCAAGATCTCTGCGCTCGAGACCGTTATTTTTAGCGACGAATTCCATGTTGTCGGGGAGGTAAGAGGCATAGGGGCGCTGGGTCTCCATGTAGCGTTGCAGGGCGGCTGTTTGGCGAGGGCTATCGAAGATGATGGGGAGCTTAAAGATGCGGCTGGGGACCTTGGCGCGGCTGAGGTCGCCGAGCTGGGCTTCTAGGTTGACGAGGTGGGAGACTAATTTTTGCTGGGGAACTCGAAATCCGTTGTAGTAGATTAAAAGGGCTAGGTAAGGGAAGTATTAGCTGTAGTCTGATGCGGTTGGGAGAAAGGCTTACATGTACAACATCCTACGGTATTGATGATACCCTTTGAAAAGTTGATGTCGCTTTCAGGATCCCTAAGTGCCTTTATTAAGGCGGTGACTCTGCATCGATGATTGAGGTCGAACGTTCCGTCGCCATATTCAACCAGAAGATAATCGTCAGCACCTTGTCGATAGTAAGTCAAAGGTTGGTTGCCTTTAGCGTCAATTTGGTGGACAATGGCCTTTCCATGGTCCCCCGAAGAGGCAGAGGGAACCAATTCTGAGTAATTAAGAGGCACAATCTGGTCAAATGAACCGCTACCAGAGCACACCCCAGCAATCTGTTCGATGAAGTCATTCACCCGCTTCCGCATTGACAAGGCGTCTGCCAGCGAAACCCTCTTGTACTGCATAGTGTCTCCTGCCTTCATCTGCCCTAGTCTCCAGAAATCGGCTTTGATAATGGTTGTGCTTGAGACAAATCCACCGAAATCCGGACAGTCGACAGGAAAGATACATGGATCATCACCAGTCCAATTTAGGGCACCTACTGGATAGCCATATTCCACAACATTGGAAGGGTGCGCACCTCCCTCACCACCGTCAGCCCGGGCCCATCTGGGTTTCGGTCCAATAAGACGGATACCACCTCTGGCAGCGTTATGGGAGATCTGCCATTTGGTGTCGTAAATCATCTTGATATCTTCATCGAGAAGATACCCAACATCATAGGGTCCCACCATCGCTAGTATGTCCCAGTGGCTGATATACTGAGGGATGAGTCTGTCAGGTATACTGAGTGGCTTGGAAAGGTGTCCGGGAAAATCTTTCGCAATCGCTAGAAGATCGCTTGCAGCAAGCTGTCTACCCTGATAGCCACCTACGGCCACGCCAGGCGAAGTGGCCTTTGAACCAAACCACTCGGCAACGCTTGGGAATCCACCATAGACGACAAGATAAGATCTGCAGCCGCCGCCTGTAGTCTTACCAATGATCAATCTCTGTCCAGCATTGATTTGGAGCCTCGACCACATCGGTACGGGGTTTCCATCCAGCTTGACGTCCATCGGTGCGCCACATACTGCGACGACCGCGGCGCCCAGAAAATGAAGGGTTGGCCCATCGAGGGTAATTTCGAGCCCTTCCTTACCCAACTCGTTACCAACCAGCGCGTTCGCGATTTGGAATGCCAGCGGATCCATTGGCCCAGCATGGGGAAATCCCCTGCCCATGGTTGGTCTACCAGGGTAGTCTTGAACCTGGGTGTACGCGCCAGCAGCAATCACATCAATGGCGGCAGGAGAGTATTTGAAGTTGGTGAGAAATTTAGTCATAGTTGTTCCGGCAATGAATTGAGTGTCTTCCAAAATGGCCGTGAGGAAGTCAAGATTTGTTGGGGGACCACAGATCCGGGAACGAGACAATATTTCGATCATGCCTTCAATCGTGGTCTCTCGCATTGGGCTATGGAACATCACTTTGGCAAGCAGAGGATCGTAATGTGATGAGACAATGGTCCCAGTTCGAACCCAGGTATCGATCCTGGAGCCAGACTTTGCTTTCCAGTCTACAATCTGAAGAGTTCCCGGAGATGGAGCATAATCTCTAGCAGGGTTCTCGGCGTACACACGAGCTTCTATAGCTGCACCTTTGGGTCCTGCGGGTTGAAATGATTTAAGTTCCTCAGTATCAAGACCGCCTTTACCCGCTAGCTCGGCGTCTGCCTGTCTAAGCATCAATTGAACCAAGTCGACATCGTAACAAAGTTCTGTGATGCCGTGCTCAACCTGTAGCCGCGTGTTCATCTCGAGAAAGAAGAAGTCCGCAGTCTTGTCATCCACCAAGTATTCAATTGTTCCTGCCGAACCATATTTAATTGACTCTGCCAAGCGCACAGCTGCTGAACACAATTTTCCTCTAATATCTGAATATGGTCAATCATGTTCTTGCACTTTGCGTTGAGATGACTCACCGGCGTGTCCAGTGACGAAAGGACTGGGGCATTCTTCGATGACTTTTTGATGTCTTCGTTGAATCGAACATTCTCTCTCACCAAAGTGGATAGCACTCCCTTTACCATTGCCGAATACTTGCACTTCGATGTGATGGCTGTCAGGATAAAAGCGCTCTATAAAAACACCAGCGTTCTTGAAGAGGTTTTCCCCACGAGACTTAACCGTGGCAAAAGACTCCTTGACTTCAGCCACATCCTTGCAAGTTGAAAGTCCCATGCCACCGCCACCAGCTGTTGCTTTGAGCATAACCGGAAATCCTAGCCGCTCACTTTCCGTTACGGCTTCATCTTCACTATCAACAAGTCCTTTAGTGCCTGGTACCACTGGCACTCCTGCCCTTGTTGCTAAATCTCTCGCCGTATGTTTTATCCCAAAAGACTCAATACTTTCAGGGCTTGGTCCCACCCAGGCCATACCAGCAGCCGCAACAGACCTTGCAAAGTCTGCATTTTCAGACAGAAAGCCATAGCCTGGTATAATAGCGTCTGCCCCTTCATGCTTGGCTATCTTTATGATTCCGTCTCTAAACCATGTTCGGTATGATTAGACTGAATTATCTAGAAGTGATTTCAACAGTAGCACAATATCACATATAATCTAGCGGCAAAAAACAAGCCAGTAGGATTTCAGGATACAAGATTGATGATTTGGTTTGTCGAATACCCTTATAATGTAGAAAATTTCACGGTCCAACCTCAACAATGCGAGAAAACTCGCAAACATGAAGCACTGGGATAAGACGAAATTGCCTTACCCATCCAGATATCCTTTGGCGTCATCGCCAGGGAGCAGAACTGCCTTATCAGCGTCAACCACATGAGAAGATGCTGCATCCGCTTCGGTATATATAGCGATTGTACGTATCCCAAGTTTTCTTTAATTCTCAAAGTCAAAGATCAAGAAAGTAAAGGCGGGGTCACGTGCTGCTCACTTAGCGGTCTTTGTTATCCTTGTCGCAATCTCAGCCCTATTTGCAACCAGCAAGGTCTTCAATTTCTCCATACTTGCAAATAATATTGGAAGAAGAGAATAGTCGGCAGAGGGTCCAAATAATCCATTGATGATTCTGGGAGAGGGCGACCTCTATATTAGAAGCCAAGAAGCAATAAGATAGCCCGCTTTTCCAGGGTAACTTCTGGATGCGGGGGTGGGGATGATAAGGGCTAGAAAGAGAACTACGTACAGGACTGATGGAGATGCACATAGTACGTAGGTGGGGTTCTAGGTTCACAAGGTTTAAACTCTCGCCTTCCGGCCAGCCATCTTTGGAGCCAAGTTAGACTTCTGTTCCGCAGGTTGAGTCGACTCCCATTACTGCTAAAGCAGACAAGGGCTCAGCAAAGAGTGAAGCAGACAGCATGGGTCCCATCAAACACAAGGCTCTCATCAATGTTGATCTTGGCGAAGGCTATGGGAACTTGAAATGTGTCGGTATTTCTCCTCTTCACAGTCGTTGAACATTGCTCACGATCGTTCCGCTGTCTAGGGGCCTGACGAGGAGCTCATCCCCTTCATCTCCCATGCCAACGTAGCATGTGGCTTTCACTCAGGCGACCCACTTATCATGATGGACACAGTCCGGCTCTGTAAATCCCACGGTGTTCAGGTCGGCGCTCATCCGGGACTTCCAGATCTGCAGGGCTTTGGCCGCCGCGAAATGAAGCTACAACCTGAAGAACTTACCGCCATCACTGTTTACCAAGTAGGCGCACTGAAAGGCTTTCTCGACCGCGAAATGGTCCCACTAAGCCATGTGAAGCCCCATGGTGTGCTATATGGCATGATGTGTCGAGACTACGAAGTGGCGGAAGCAGTATGGCGGGGAATACCGAAACGAGTACCAGTGTTTGGTCTTGCAGGAACAAACATGGAGAAGGCTGCTAATAATCTGGGGATCGAGTTCTGGGCCGAGATGTATGCGGACGTTAAATACAATGCTGATGGAATGTTGGTAATCGACAGAATTAAAAAGTTTGTCTTCAAACCCAAAGACGTGCTTGGAAACTGATCACAATATAGACCATGGAAATTAGAGGATATTGAACAGCGCGTGACTCAACAGGTCACGACCGAGACTGTCACAGCTGTAGACGGAAGTAAAGTCCATCTTCCTGTTAAGGACTATCCAATCTCGATCTGTTGCCATTCCGATTCTCCAGGTTGTCTAGAAATCGTCAAGACCACGAAAGCTGTAGCCGATAAGTTCAATAAGGAGCACGGCTGGCTATGATTCTTTCCCACAATTCATTCTCGGCCCCAAGATATAAATCGACAGCTGTGTTTTCTTTTCAGCGCTTACAGTACGAACCAAGTTTCGTTTTATGGTCACCAATGTACGACCGCTTGATCTTCTTGACATTAAGTCTTCTCAACGACTTGTCTGATCTATACGGTTTCCGACCGAGTACTCATAGGCTCGATAGCAAAAACATCGTGCTCTAGTTTCCGCCTTCTTCATGATATGCGAAAAGCGGCAATCGAGTTAGTGGTCACGAAGATCCAACTATTCAGAATTACCTTCAGCACATTCATCCCATGGTCGCCCGTATCGCAGGCTGTTTTCGGCTACACGGCAAACTGTTTAAGGAGAAAGTAAAAAAAGTTTGTCATACAGTACCTACGTCTATTCTAAAAAATTTTTCGAAATTGCCAGATCCTAATAGCGTCAATGGCCCGAGCACCTTCATGCCAGGAGGCCAGGGGGTCTATGCTTGATCACGGCCGTTTGATACTCTGATAGTCATGGAGACATGTTGTCTCGACATCCCGATCGTTTAGTCTGCCTCATCTAAGAAATATGTTATGTCCCAAACCGCTCATACCAGTCCCAGCCATTGAACAGTCGAGTCTTTTTCTCTATAGCCTGTTTCACTTCGTATCTAGAACAAGACGGTACGCTTGATGGACGTAATGGCATGGCCGCCTGATCGCAGCCTCTGATTTCCCACAATTTAAATACACTTACAAAAAGCTTGCGCCTTGGTCCGGTGTCAAAATCATGACTGCAGCCTCCAATCCGCGTAGCATTGCTAGGATATCTTCAATGTACAAAGAATAACAGCTGTTACCATACAATGTCCAGCCCAGGTGTTCGTACGACGCAGCACATGATGTTGCTCTTCTGTAACTCAGAACAATATCCGCTTGTGTTAGGATCGCCACTACGAAACAAAGCTTTTCGGCATTCATTTTGTCTATATTACTCGCGTAACTGAAATAGACAGCATCACAAACCATCATTTACAAACGGAATCCTCAATTTTCAGTTTTACGGAGAGACATTTCAAACATTCGTATGTAAGCCATGTCTTTAGAGGGCGGTCCTTTACGGTTGCAATCAAGACCAGAGCATGACAGTTTCTTAGCTTATATCCCTAGGGTCTTGGTCAAGAGGCTCGAAGTGGCGTACCCTCTGGCTAAGATATGGATGGCAGAGACCAACGAGATAGTTCATCTTTGGCAAGAAGAAAATCGAACAAGGAGGCTAATAAACGATCGCTCAAAAGGTCGAGAAACTCTTAGAGATGTTAAAGTCTTGGACACCATTATGCTTCAGCATGTTGACAGAAGATCAAGATTTTTACTTGTGAATTCCGAGACCGGTGAACTGGTTGGCAATCTAACTCGGAATTTCTCGAGAGATCTTGATGCACTCAACTGGTTGGACGACCGCGTAAAGTTCAATATCAGACACCAACGAGGAGCCAGCCTGAACTCGAAGACTTGGGAGCTTAATCTCACATAAGCCAAGCGTAACGATCCTGGGAACCCAGCGCTGATTGGCTATACTAGAGGGGCACGAGACAAAAGAGACTTTGCTTGGGCTAGGAGCCATCGCAGTTCATCACACGATGTGCCAATCCATTCCATTGAACAGGACTCATCTGCCTCCGCATACACATGGAACCTCGCTCTACGCCGCCTACCGCAAGTAACCATCGACGACTCTCCTTAGCCAATGTGTGAAAATGGGCTTCCTCGGATGGACCATAATCGAGCAGCCACCCTCTTCACGAAATGTACACCATCAGGAGAGGTGGCACGTACTCTAAAGTTGTTGGACGTTTCGGTCCTCCATCGGGAGTTGTTGGTGAGAATTATGCAAAATCCTCGCACCATGAATATGATGCTCACCAATGGGCTTACCAACTTACTATGCATCGTTCCGTGCCATCAACCGCAGCAAAGGGCGGGCATTTTTTTAATTGCTGAATACGGTGTTGGCGTGTGCTGACGTGGAAAGGCATGCCGAGATTCACGAGTGCTGACCTCTTGGTACCTATCTAATAGAGATATCTACCAATCGCCTCCGACGGATATATTGAAGAAGTTTTGACTCTGCATGAAAGTCATGAAGCAAATTTGTTAGTCTTTCAGCTCCTCTAATTCACATATCCTAATACTGCGTTCATGCGTTCCTTATGGGAACACAGAATGAATCAGCTATCACTCATTCCATCTTAGCTGTTGGTGTTCATCCTGGAGTATATAATCGGCTGCTTCCACATCACTCCCTCTTACTCACAACATTTTCTACTTCCATTACTTAGAACAACAACCTTTGTTTTTGTTTTTGCTTTGATGGTTCATATCTATACATGTAATACATCGGGAACATGTTCCTGCGCACCACAATATTTGCTGACTTCTCTCCCTGGGCATCGATGATATAATAAGAGCACCTCGGGGCAGCGTACCATGCAACCTCGACTCTATATACTTTACATACTCGGTACCGGGAAGAAAGATACATCCCTTCTACACCCGCGGTATCTTCATGGACACTACCGTCCCAACGCCATCGTCCTCTTCCTCTATAAACGCCTTCATAATCAGGGAAGGTCCGCCAGCTGCATTGCTTGAGCGTCAGATGAAGAAGTCACTCGAACGCTAGAGTGGCTAAAAGCCATTCAAGGGAAGCGCGGCTTGATTGGATATACTGTGGGAGCGCGAAACACAGATTTTGTTTTAACTTCAACTCTCCCTTGCGCTCTCATGTTTCGATCTTGGTTCCCCGCCCACGTACCTAGCTAACATCTAGCCTCTCTACAAAATCGCTCATTTGAGTTGCAGCTATTTCTACAGAAAGATGGCTCAAAACACAAGCATCACCGCTCACATTCTCGCAGCAGACCAAATATTTTACTACTCAATAGCGATTTCTTAGACATACTGCAAGATCAATATGACCGCTCTGCTATAGAGCTGCGAAGAAGTGAGTAGGTTTGTACGATTCATAGAGGTGGAAAACCTAAAGCGGACAGTTACTATACGAAACCATCAGCTTTCTTTCATCATCGATATAAAGCTCATACTGAAAAAGATCTGCTCCTTGGGAGCTCGAGCTTCTAGAGGAGAAACGTGCTAGTTCGGCACTGAAGATGGACAAGCGCCTATTCGAAGCGATCAAACCAGATGGTGCACAGTCACCGCCCTCCGGAGTTTCATTTTTAGCAGTCTCAGCCACATCAATCTAATTAAGGGGGGGAAACAGCTAACATTTGACACGCTCCGCTATCTTCGGTTTTATGCATTTAGTGGATTTGCGTGCACAATTGCTTTCAGACAACAAAGGCTTCTGTCAAATCTCCGTTGGGTCCTATACAACCAGCTGAAACCTCGATGCTGTGAGCACATTTATTGCATACCATCATCAGACCATCATCTCGCTGAACCTATCTTCAGCCGGGCATCAGCCGTGTTTGTTCCAGCTCCTGCATTAAGTCTGCATCAACTCCACCGTTTTATTTGTCATCTGCGCTTAAATCGGTCTCTTCGGTACCCATCGAAACCTCGAGCAAGAGCACTGAGCCATAGCATTAAAAAAATTGTGGTCTTATAATTACCCAGTAAATTGCTACCCACTCTTCAGCTCCTCTACGAGGCGTGAATTGAACAGCAGGAAAGACTTTCTAGCCGAGCTACCCAACGAGTCGCATCACCACATGATTACCTTTTCATGGAGGCAGCTGATTCAAGGACAGGGACGTCCAAGTTAAAGCCTCTATGGTCTTTGGCTATTCACGTCTACTGGGGCATCCGGGTTTGCCAAGCCTTTCGAAGCATTCTTTTGAATCTGCTTCATTGTCACGTCAATACCTGTTTGAAGCTCATGACACCGCTGACTACCTTGACATCCTTGAGAAGCAAATCTCGATGACAGAGGAGTCGTCAATCTACGTAATGAACTGTTAAACCCTTGGATAACTTGGATTTCCGGTCCGAAAGAATTCAAGGCGACCAACTCGGAGCTTTCCGATTTCGAAAACTGTAGCCCTCAATCCGCATCTAAGAAGTAATGCCGTCTGGAAGATCACAAAACCTTCGAACGCTCTCAAAATTAGGTATACTCGTGCAGTACCACACCAAGATTAGTCGAAACAAGTCAACGGAACAATCACAAACTATCATGCCAAGAGAATTAGACTCATGTAGGAATAGAACAAAATAAAGTCATTGCGTTGCACGGACTCTCTGTCTCCCAGTCAGAAACCTGCCAACTTTGCACTTTGGCTCGTTTCTCGTCTCTGATCGTATCAAGCCGTTCTGTTACCAATATTCAACTACTTTCTTCTGGGTACTGCTTTCAAAGAGTATACTATACCTCTTCTTAACTACAGCTTTTAGAGAGACTACCTCCTTTGCGTTACATTTGTACCTTCCTTTCCTCAGCCATGCATATCGAAGCCGGTCTACCCACTACGGGAGTTAACATCCTCCCAGCGTAGAGAACTAAACTAATTAATACTATGTTGGCGACAATTGCAAGTTCATACAAGCATTCCTTGTACGATATCTGGCAAACACTACGTCTGCCAAGACTAGGTTAGGAGTTGGGCTATCGAGACCGAAAAAAATACACGTGGTTCATGACCGTGTTGATAGCCACCGCTCCCAAAGTCCGAACTATGATAGAGAACTAAGAGAATAATGAGTCAGATAGAGTCTTGTTTTTCAATGACCCTTTCACTATCAGATCCTGCTTATGGCATAGCAACACCCTCACACTTCCCAACGTCACCCTCGCTAAAGATTTAATTTGACGTTGAAGGCCTTTTCACAACCATGAGGTCTTTGGAATTCGATTTCCTCTGAGGCGGGTCAATCACGTCCAATAAGATCATCTTCGTTCACACCAGTCAACCCTCAAGGGTCCCCTAGATTCCGGCCGACCACGCCAAACACAATATACGCTATATCTCGTATTTCGTATTTTATTTGTCCTGTACTCTTTGCCCAAGATTACGACATGCTCAAGGAAGAAACCTCAAAACGGCCAAGGAGTTGGGTTCATTAGTCGATCAAGGACGGGAATAGTTAGGCGGCTAGAGTCTCTGCACCGTCCGATTTTGATAAGTGCGGACACACGAAATTTCTTCTACTATCGATCTATGAGATCCTTGAAGGACCAAACGTAAACGTTCAACATCTTCAATGGATTGGATGATGCTTTCTAGTGGACGCTACCTTGAGGATCAGGCAAACTTCGAACACATGGATCCGGGCTCGACCGTTCTCCAAGAACGCATCAGACGAACATGACTTGCTGACCGTGATATTAGCACTTAAACAACCTTTGAAGTTCAAACATTGTTTGAAACTGAGCTTCCTTGGAAATTTAAAGTTAATGTGAAGCCAAAAAAACACAACGTCAAGAGAGGAAAAGGTGGAAGTGAAGTTTCTTGCCTCACCAAAGGGCAAAGGCAGGGAACGTAAAGGACGAACCAAGAATGACAAGATCACAGATAACGAGCCTAATGTCGAGGTCTTAGTCTGACTTCTGCGCTACACCACGGCGAATCGACAGGGGCTAATCAAGAGAGGGCAGCTTACTTCAAGTTCAGCGGACAAACGACAGCTTACACCTATCTTATTCAATATTGCGAATGACTCGGAAATCCAGAAACTCGGGGCAACAAAGTGAACCAGAACAACACAGAGAGCCTTTTCTTAAGGATTTTGCCAGTCAGAAAGTATGCCCCAGATAGACGCCTAGAAACCAAGCTCGAACATGAGCTTAGAAGTGGAATAAAGCGACGGAACAGTTCCGAAGAACGGGCCCGGTCCAAACAACGAGAATGACTCCAGGCGCGCATTACTAGTCAACATCTAGTTGTACTGCTTTCTTTGAGGCCCTTTTGCCACTCCCTCAGCAAGCGTGGCAGATGCAATATCAAGTTTAGAACAGGTCTTTTCGTTGTTCCGAAGGCCTGTGGCAATCTACTGCGATCGAGGCCAGCACTTTGACAATTCAAAGATGCGTTCGTTCCTAAAAGATCTAGGAATATCCATCACTTACAGTCCTTCTGGTGCTTCGAAAAGTACGGGCATGATAGAGATCTCAAACAGATTGCTAGAAGACGTGCTTAGAAAGCAGAATCAGAATTGGGATGAGGTTCTAAGCAAATCCTCATACGCAGTAAATACTCGACCTATAGAATATCTTGATATGTCTTCTAATGATATCATCTTCGAGCTCTCTCGAAAGATAATTCTTACTACGACTACACTACTAAGTCTATCTGAACGAAACATACGAAGCTGAGTGACGAACCTGACTGATTCTCTGACACACGCAAGAAAAGTACAAAAGTACCTTCAAGTAATCAAGTTCAGATTAGAAGAAGATCTCAAGATGAATACTGATAGCAAAGTCAGATCTATCATCAAAGCTCTATCTATCAATTCTATCAGATTTACAAATTCTATCAGATCTATCAATCTCATCGAATCTACTAGATCTATCAAATTCATCAATTCTATCAAATTCATCACGTCTATCAAACTTTCAGTATCTAAAAGGGGAAAAGAAGTTAAGAGAACGTTGAACGATGAGGGGGAAGACTCGCAAGCTACAGTAAAGAATGAGTCAGAATAGGACCCGCTTCGGAAGAAGCGTAGAGTCGTTCTTCCGTCGACCACGGATCATAACCTGTATTTGGTCCCTAGCGAGTCCGAAGAAGATGAGACTTTGAAGCATCTAGAGCTATTAAAAGATTTCCTAGTTCATGCGAAGGCGTACAGAACAGCCACGACCCAAACTCTTACGCAACTGAGGCCTTTACTAAGGACTAATCCAGTCCTACAACCGCTTCGATGTCGCGATACGAAACCATTTCTAATGCAATCTGTACCCTGCTGCAGTGAGCTTGTCAGTCGACATAGCCTACTATTCACCAGATCAGAAAGAAGACTTGAAAGATTTAGACCGTTTCAGAGATTGGTTATTGAATACCAAAACACAATCAAGTCGAATCATTCCTCGCTGCCGTCAATCCTGTCGTGGGTTGCGAGTCCACTAAGTGGAACCTTTTTACCTTCCTAACATTGCAGGTACGGCTTTGTCTGAGCCAATCATTGATACTTTGAACAATATGATCAAGAAATCGAAGACATTGAATCAAAAAATTATGGATATCATGAATCAGATTTTACGAGATGAAATCAAGAATATTGAATCTGTCATTCATCTATTCAAGAAAAAGATGATTCAATTGCAGTAAGTCAAAGTTTAAAGAAATCAATTATTATATATCATTATACAAAGCATACAATGATAAAGGTGGCACTGACTCGGTGCATTTCGGCAAAACCGGAATGGGATGGTCATCATACATGACGGAGTCAGTAACAGTCAGTAGGAAAATACAAATGCAATGTCTGCCAGAGTTCATTCGCTTTCTAACCGCCAGAACACCCGGTTTTGGGCATCTAAGCAGACCAAGGTAGCCCGGAATATTGTTAGTATTCCAAACATATATAACACTGGGCACAGAATGCTCAATGGGCAATGCGGCTCCACAATCGATAACGACATTTTTTAGCAAGAGGAAGCCATGTACAAATTACAGAGGGTTGGCGCAAAGGTGTGTAGCTTGACGTTGTCAAGAGATCCCTAAATGCTATTATCAAAACATGTAAGCACAAGTCGTCGGCCTTTACTGCGGTACCAGAATTTTGAGCCCACAACTACTGTAAGCTCGATGTCCCTTGTGCACTAACGCTGAAGCGCGTCATGTTGCAAAGCTCACTTTAAAAGTTGAGCTTCCCCATTTCTTGTACCATTCACATCTACGTGCCTTCTCTCAACACCAATTTTTCGAGACATATCATAAACCATGCCAGCCAGACCCGGTAACTCTGGATACAATTATGCCCAAGAACTACACCCAAGAAACCGTAAAGGCAAGCCTTGGAACAAGCAAGACGGTGTTCGAAAGCCTCAGAGAAGAAGCGCGCATAGGTCTGCAAACCACCGGCGTCCTCAACAATGCTTTGCAGCTAGGGAAAGTCGGCGCCAAGAAGCCAGCCAGCGCCGGCAAGCTCATTACCCAGCATTCCGATGGATTCGGGTGTATTCCAGAGCTTTACGTTAAAGATTACATTGCACCTGATATTATGCAATCATACAATAATGATCAAGATGAGATTGACTCGGCTTCTTGAAATGCTTGGCGATGATGGTGTATCTACTATAGATGCATCTGGTACAGATGCACGCAATACAGATGCACATGCTACAGACAAAGAAAGGGGTTAGATTAAGTATTCTCCATCTGAAAACGATACACGGATGCGAGAGCTCACCCATATTTTACGAAAGAAGGCCATGCCTTTCTGAGAAGGCACATATTGAAAGTCGGCACGAAAAGAGCCACAAAAACAATCGAAGGATACGAGTTCTCGAAGCAGCCAATAGGTCGCCACAAGTAGCAACTCGCGAGTCTCACCGACATTGGCGCCGTCACTATATGGTAGCAACATACAATAAGAGCCTCTGATAAGCTCGAGCCACATACATTGGAAGTCATCCTTGCAATGAAATTGTTATACGCACTACATATCAGCTGTGACCAGATCGTCGGAAGCGTTGAGCATCGTTCCATATGGGTTCTGCGTTGTGACGTCTAATTAGGGCCTTACGAGCACCGAAGTCAACACGGTAATCAGGAGGTGTAACAGAGTGAGGATTTTCAGCAAGATGCAGAAAGATTTTTTGAATCTAGAAAAAAGCAATTTAGAGAATTTGAACACATCTGTGTATTCTCGTCTCTAAATTATGCAAACCTTACATTTGCCGATACGTTCTGTATACGAGGTAACGTATTGCTATAATAATCATTGTTGAAGTGAAATTTCGAATACATGGTTCTTTGGGATGAACGAAGGGAGGATGCAGGTCGCAGCTAAGAGCCACGCTAACGCCCGAGCTTAATACATAGATTTCATGGTCGGCTGAACCTTTACACCTACAACTACTCCATCATCAATACACAGTCAATCTTCTAAGCCTAATCATTCACATATATGCCTTCCATTAAGGATTTAGAGTGTTACAAGATATACCAGACAATGACGACAAGGCCCGAATGACACCCAGCTTGGAATAAGAATCAGGTGAGTAAAACTCTCACTTGTGAGAAAGATTAATCTGGACTGTCATTGTATTTCCGGATGAATTAATGGGAGGAAAAGTCGATTGATCATTCACCGATATTTTATTGATCATCGATTAATTCAATCTTTGATAAGAGAGTTGGCAAAAAGCAAAAGAGATTAACTGATGATTGATGAAATACTATTTGCTGATTGATACCGGATTAATAGGATGGAAAGATCGTTACAATGCTCGGGGAAATCTTCTGTCGGTATGAGGGTGAAGAAGGGAACATGTGTGGTTACAACAGATCATATCAATATCTGATTAATATTTGATTAATCATAGCTAAATTGAATTTCAGATATCCAAGAAGATTAAGAAATTTCTGTTTATCGATTGAACAAATCATTTAGTCGTTTACGAAAGGTCCAGCGTCGTTGAAAATAAGCGATGACATAACTCTTACACAGATCAGACACAATTCTGGGATCCAATACTTCGAACTTAACAATGCTCAATTCTGTGTATGTCATTGCACAGCAGTGAGCAGCTCTCTTTCCTCCAAGGCATAACAGAAGACATGGCCACCCTGGGGATGATTGCCTTAATTTAACCACTAGAAGAGGCAAGGAAAAGAGAGAGTGTGCCCAGGTTCGACAACGGAAAATTCGTTCTACTCTCAGCAGACATCCTTGCATCACCACCATATGCATGGAAACTCGAAGCACTTCATAGTCGCTTTTGTCGAGGAAGTACTCTCTGCACTATGTCCAGGGCGAAAATCACGTGGTCGCTGTTTTCCGACAACAGAGCCAACGCGGCTCAAAGGGAGTGCGTTCAAGATGTATACGTTTCTGATATGATAGGTGAAAGTTAGAGGGAAATCCAAGCATATCAGAATTGTTGGCCCTAGCTACAACAAGCTAGAGCAATAGGACATCACAAAAGAGAAGTACTGAACGAAGAACCATCCAGGGTAGGAGCACAAATTGACTCCAGCCACCAGCACCTCGACCAGAGGGGTCCCCCAAGATTCGCTCGAGGACTACAGTGGACCAAGAGAACATTCTCTTCCATTCAACAAGCAGACACTTCAAATGCTTGAAGGCTTCCCGGGAATGCTGTTAGCCAAAAGCACGAACGTTGGACGCAGGAGCCTCGCTCAGCTGAATGACGAGAATTTGATCTTTTAGAGTGAAAACGATCAACCAGACAACTAAAACAAACAAGGTTTTGTTGACTTAATTCAGTTATCTTGAACATGATGAGAGAACTATCAAATGATATTGAAGTTAGACAGCCTCTTGAGCCATGCCGAAAAAAAATCGGTGGATGAAAAGTTATTGCCGTCGTTGGTTTCAGTGTGCGTTAAATCAAACCTTGATATTCAACCAACACATCTTGAGTAAAACATTTATGCAAATAAATATTCTATCGACCCGGTGGGTAAAAAATATTAGGCCCAAAAAGCGAGAGAACAGATGACGATGAAGAAACTGCCGTCGACGTTGTACATTCAGCTAAAGTACTCAGTATTCACTTCAAGCAGGGGCATTCACCCGTTCGTTTTAATTCAATGCTAGCAGCTTCGAGCGTTGCATCGTCGACTTGAGTAACGTGTCTCGCGATCACTGCGATTCCGAGGATGATATGCGAATCTTGTTATAGATAGAGTAAGGTAATCGAGAGACAGTATTGTCTAAAACAACCGTCAAGAACGTACTGAAGAACGTTGCGTCTTCTGTGCGATAGTAGAAACACCAGAGCCGACGCCGCCAACTGTGCAGATATAAAAAGAATTCTACTTCGCCGACGAACATATAGTGATCTCTGACGACTCAAGTCTCTCGATATCCTACCAGCTACCGGGGACTCAGCGTGAATCCCCGCATGCTCGCCCTGATTCTGCCAAGTTGCAAACGCTGGGAAGAGATGTCTCTCGTTCTCGCCGTCCAAACCATGTCCTGCGCTTGGGAAGGGGCGTCCTATACACACCGAGCTCGCTATTGCATTTTCAACGATTCTGTTCAAGGCGTCCACAAGAAGCTGGGCGAAGATGGATGGACCGCAACCTATCACATGTTGCGTACCTCTCCAAACGATTTTGCTCCCCGGATATGCGTATGTCACAAAGGAGATCCTTGGGTTTTTTGTCGACTCGAAGCGAAGTAGATAGGGAAATACCTATAACACCGATTAGGGTGGATACGGTCAACCACAAACGCTGATGGCGGTGTGCCAAAGTCAAGAACAAGTGCATCTACACAGGTGTATACAGCCTTATGTCGGTGGCGATAGGCTGAATCTTAAATCCCCATCACCTCATTCCCGAGCTCAACCAAGCCTTTGACTTGGTCGAGGCTACAGGAGTCGACCCCGATGATGAGGGCGTGGACCAAGTGCTTGCCGGTCATATGAGAGTACCAGATAAGAAGTTGACCGCATATCTCGTAATGGGGCCCGTCATGGCCTGGTTCATAAACCGACCCAGGCCGAGGCAAAGATATTCGGTCACATCGGGGTAATACCCATTGATGCTTGGAGTTAGAATCAGAACTCAAAATAAATTTCGATCTTGTGTGTTGGTGTATTCAGCTGCATCCACTTGATTTAGCGTGCTTTCGGATTGAAAATATTGCCGTGATTGTACGTTCTTTTACCCATAGAGCCAGCAAAGTAATCATTCCTCCGAAACCCAACGCCATATCATGCAACAAACCCTTGCCTCCCAACATCCCCCCCGCAGTAAAACCCCCTACATCCCCACTACCCTCAGCTCGCATGCCCCTTCTATACCCCCATTAGCACACACCTCCCGCAGAAACCCCCCCACCCAAAAAAAAAAGGCACTCACCCCACCCCTCTCATCATTCATCCCAATCACCGGCCCCGGCGCCTCCGGATGATCCTTCTTTGCCTTCTCATTCTGACTCCCCTGATCCTTCTCCGTCGCCGCGCTCGAATCTCTCCCGTCGCCTGCGGCGCGCTGCCGCCCGCCCGATTTTGACGCCGAGGAGTGGACGTCGAGTTCGTGGTCTTGGTTCGTGACGTGCTCGTCGGGTTGGCGGCCGGACCAGGTGCCGTTGTTGCGGGGGTGGGGGATGGGGACACGGGGGAGGAGGGCGGGGAGGGCGCGGCGGAGGGTTGGGGGGGGCATTTTTGGGGGGTGGTTGGGTGGGAGGGAGGGTTTGATGGGGTTTTAAGGGGGTGGTTGGTTATGGAGGTTTGCAGGAGCTGGTGCAGAGATTAAGGTAAAGGTATGGGAGTAGACTGAGGTGGTGGATTGAAATGGTCATTACATCATTTGGGCTAGGTAGTCGATCCCGGCAATTTCAGCGGAGATATCATCGGGGTTTAGGGCAACGCTAGTAATGATATGAAAAGTATCGTGGCATCGACATATCGTTAGATGTGGAAGAATCAGGTCCACCAGCAATTGGTATTCATAAAGTCTCTCCTCCACCTATTGGAAGGTTGAGACGTTACTCGTTCAAGATAACTTGTATACCGAATCCTCCATTCTCCTCAAACTAGCAAACGCCAGTGCAAGAATAGTCAACCTCGCGGAAAAGTGTAATCTTGCCCTCACTATAAAGAACGTCCCCCGTGGCCACAGCTTCGCAAGATTGTCTCCAATACATTCCGCAAACCTTCGAAGATTGCTCATTTGGCAACCACATCCGTGTAGAGATTGGTCCAGCAGGTGGCAGGCTTTCCATAAAATCTTAGGGAAGATGTCAACAAGGTCGACGTCTTCGCCGTGTATATCCGGTTGTTGTTGGTATATTGTCGATTATGTTGACAAGGCTTTAAGTTCTTGACGAAAGTTAGGTATTACGAGTTCTAATAGCAGATTGCGGACATATTGAAGGAAGGCGGATTGTAGATGAGAGCACTTGACTATAGTGAGCTTAGGTGTTTTATTATCGATCCTTGAGTTTCAATCTTCGAGTTTCATCACCAACACACCACTGTTTGGAGAGCTACAATGTTGTGCAGGAGAGTCCAGGAAGTCTTTGAATGTAGAATGAAGAGTGCTTAGAAAACGACGAGCGTCCCTTCGTTGAAGAAGGTCGAGTGTCGCCATAGCGCCATTGATAGCTAATAGTAACAATAGCAGATACACTTCAATAAGAGCCGCAGTTCTCCATAGGCACCATTCAGAAACGGTTGTGAATGCGTAGTCCCAAGCGAGCAAGTGCAGGCTACCAAAGACAATGGTGGATGCCGCCATGACTGCCATGAGAGGCTGGATGAGCGGTGGAAGAATAGTTTTACTTCCGTTTGGTATATGATCTGTAGCAATGGAGTCTGTTCCATGAGGCGGGAATAACAGTTCCAGAAGGCTATCGGAGCGTAGTTGCTATAGCTTCGCTATCTGGAAATTGTCGAAAGATGCAGTAAGTAGCATAGGGGTCTCTATTACTTGAGGTCTCTTCCACAAAAAACCATAGGTCGCGCGACTGTACAAGCGATAGACCCTATAAGTTATTATCTTCATCTGAGATACGCTAAGACCTAGGACTGCTCCTGCAACAAGTGAGATTACTAATCTAAAGATTAGTATCACGGCTATAGCCTTCGCTCGTTTTGCTTTTGTCTTTAATGTCATCCTCAGTCGGTAAAGGCAAGGCCGTAATGAACCCCTTAGATCGTTCATGTGCAAGTCGTATAGCATCCAACGGATGGCCTACGTCTTTTCCTCCCGTCATGTTTCTCGCCCGCACAACGTGGACTCCTTCAGATGTGTTCGGCTCTGCCGCAATGAGCAATCGAAAGCGTCCCACGTTCGCATAATAAGCATGAACTGGGGTAAAGTCGGTTTTCGATTTCGTACGAGTTTGATGAGCAGGTTCCGTATTTCGTTCAACCTTCGGGTTCGTAGTGTTGCCAGCGATCTCCCCATCCTATTGCATAGGCTTGGTCAATGTCGTCTTCGCTTTAGAAACCACTCTTTGTGAACCACACATATAACTGGTACATTCTCAACGGCGACCATGCTCTGCTTCGCCGTACGTAGCTCGGCAACGGCTTCTACAAGTATAATCTCGAGGAAAATCGTAGCTAAAGCAAACCATCTTGTCTTGCGCAGGCACTTTGTCCAAACTCCATCTTCTCGACCAGGTCAATTAAGGCATAGATCCCTCTTGTGGTAGTATCTCGGGAGCATGTGATCTCATAGCATCTCCAAGTAGTAGGTCTAGAGCTATAATCAAGCAACTAGATTGAAATATTGGGTTCCTTAACAATGCAAGTCCAATGGCCAGCGCAATACAGTATTACAAGGCCGAAGAAACAGAGCATTTTTTATCTGAGGTCCCCATGGAGCTAGCCTCGTGAGCCGCTTCATGTTCCACAAGACAATCAACTTCAGGCCACCAGTTGCGGATAGCTAGGTATCGCCAGGCAGGCTCCATCACAAACTTCTAGCTGCGATCGAAGATACGCTTGACATGCTTGCATCACCAATGGACAGGACGCTTCATCACTATCGTCAAGTGTAGGACATTTATTGGTCAGAGATGATGAAGGTTCCAATCCGCGGCAATCTTGGCTGCTGGAATCCAGCCCAATCAACTTGAGTAGCAACAAATCAGCTATCAAGAGTCCATTCGGATATGCAGAATTTGGAGTCCCATCGGGACGTAGTACCGTGCACCAACACCTCATAGCAATTATGACTATTACATGGTTCAGTGCAAAAAGCGCAAGTTGTTTTTGACCCAACATTCGCAAGCGACAAGCATCAACTTTTGAATGATACAGTCTCCCCTTCTCAATTCTTCGATCTTTTCCTTTCTTATCGTAGCATCTTTCATGACACCTGCGATATCCTGCTAAGGATTAAATATAATTCACACTTACTTTCCTTCGGCGCTCATCAGTACACAACGCCACCATCATATGTGCAGCCAGCTTCGGTGTCTTTTATCCATGCTTCAAAGCTGATAGCACGTTCTGTATTCTTAGCTCAAGCCCCCTGAGTTAATACGCATAGACCGCTCGCGGTACTCAGATACATGGCCATAGAGCCGGAATGCACGTAACAGCCGTGGACGTCCTTTCCTTCTGGGTTCCATTTGAAGATCTTGGTGAAATCTAATTGAAGTGGCCTTGGATGTCGCGTAAGCAGCGCTGACAGGATGGTCCAGACATCCTGAGGCGCTTCTGATCAATCTGGGGACACCGGTTCTTAACAGCAATCATCGGAGGCAGGACCTCATGAATGAGGGAAGTCGGTCCACAAATGTTACTTTCAACGACATGTCGCTAACCGTCAGGTTTCTCTGCTTCTAGAGTACCGAATAATGTTACTCCCGTAATGTCAGTGAGAACGTCGACAGTTCCAAGCCTCGACCCGAGTCGTCGGGCAACTTGTATTAGGCTTGCTAGATTTGTGACATCTGCCACCACAGGTATGAGTTCTTTCTTACGCATGTGCTCATATCCCACACCGTAAATTCATATCATCGGTACGGGCGCGCTATACAGACAACGCTTGCTCTAGCTGCAGCGAAAGTTAGAACGGAAGCACGACAGATACCTCAAGTGGCACCTATGATGAGAATAATTTTGCCGTTAACGGCGGCCATAATCGAAAAGGCGAGATAAAAAATTGTAGCCATCTTACGCGTAGTGATGGTAGACCTTGCCGAGAATGGGAGAGTCATTGGTTGCCTTACGTCCGAATAGGACGGTGCAAGCTCTGAACGATTCCCTCCAACAGCCTTCTCACAAACAGAACGGACCTCTGCATACATACTCGAGAAGGCTATCCTAAACTCGTCTACCATAATACCTGGCATTGCTTTGCAATCAAGAGTTCAATGAAATTCCGAGTGACCACGATCTAGGGAACGACATGCCCCATTTGCCCATCAGCTTTCTCACGTCAAGCTCACTTCCAGGTAAAATGTTAACAAACAAAGACTCGATCGCCGGAGATAGGCAGTTCAGAATGCATAGCACCATTCTCGTCTCCAACCCTAAAGAAAGAGCACTGTCCCAACCCCGGTTGAACTACCTTATAGTTTGCCAACTTTTTTACCAGGCGCTTGCGCACCACTTCCTGCATACCTGCACACCCCAAACATCTCACTGCTCTACATCGATGATTTGCCATTATCATCTTCCCCATCGAGTGTCTAGCCTTCTTCTGCACAGCTCGCGCCTTTTTCCCTTCTGTTAAGAACAGTGTTCCTGGGTCCACAAGAGTAATTGCTAGCTTCCAGTACACCTCACACTCATGTTCACGATTAAAGAATCTTCTATCAGTGTGCCAGCGTGAAAGGTCAAAATCGTGTGTTGGCCGCGATGCACGTATGGTGAGCCAGTAGTGTTCCACTTACGCTTTTGCAAGGAAGATGTGCACGAAAGACGAAAAGGGAATGAATCCATGGGTAAGATCGCCGTTTATTGTCGCATCTGCCCATTTATAGTAGCATGGCGGGAGGGAGGTAAGATTAAGCAAGGGCCCCAATGCATGCAGCTCAAATCGTTCTTTAGAGGTATGTGCTGCCCGTGCAGTGAATGAGAAGAAGGGCTGTAGAGCTCGTCAGACTGAAAGATATAGGTGGAGAGTTCGAGATTCAGTGGAAGGAACTCCCAGGATGTTCTCCAGCGACGGAGCCATTCCGCCTGGGGTAGGAGATCATTAGGGAGTGTCTATGACTCTGACATCATATTGCCAATGATGTGATTTGGATTTCTCAAAAGCTCCAATAGCGCAAGCAGAAATCGCAGCGCAAAACGTATTGTAGATCTTCAATCATGGTGACAAATATCAGGGAAGAAAACTTAGGCACTTCCAAACGTACAGTACGAGTAGATGCTAGTTGCCTCTAACGGGGTTAGTGTGACACCCGACGTCTGAGAACCTGAGGCAAGATGCTAGGGCCAAAGCAGGATCGCTTACTAAGAGGGATTTGACGAATTGCCGTCTTTTGTTTGAGCGTGATCCCACAATCCGAACACGATGCGTCGAGAAAGTATGCCTGTTGGGAATCTTTCCGCATGGGCAAAGCTGAACGGCGTTGGCTTCAATAGAGTTGAAGTAGCTCCTTCGCCCAGTAGCAGAGGCGCAGGCCTAGTGTTGACCGCTCAGAGGAACGATAAGGATTCCATTCTTGTGACGGTGCCGAAAGATCTGGTCCTATCTCTCGAGAATGTGTGGATATTTGCCAAGTCTGATAAGCACCTCAAGGATGTCCTTGAAGCTGTCGGCGAGTATGCAAGGGTACTTGATCCCGTTTCGCCATCCAAGACCATAGCATATTGAAGACTTTACTGATACATGCCAGACAGCTCGGGGAGCAATCCTCATATTTCTACTAGTCCAAATCACGAACAGTGCTACAAATGGTATAGTCGGGGTTTACAATCCACTGACTGAATATGTGAAGCTGCTGCCTGCGCACATCCCGTTACCAACGTTTTGGGACGATGAAGAGCGCACTTTTTTGGTGGGGACCTCAATCGAGGCAGCGTTGGAAGCGAAGCTGAAGAGCTTAGACCGCGAGTTCACTCTTCTTCGGGACTCAACTTTACCAATCAATTGGTGTCGGCAATTCTGGTGGGACGCGGAAACAGGAGCCCTGACCTTTGACGACTGGAAACAGGTTGATGCAATGTATAGATCACGGGCCTTGGATCTACCCGGTACAGGCCATGTAATGGTTCCTTATATTGATATGGCGAATCATGCATCGGGCGGGGACACTGTAGCCTTGTACGAAACCGATGATAACGGTAATGCAGTCCTACTTCTTCAACATGGTAAACACACCGTTTTAGGGGAGGAGATTACTATCACATATGGGGACGAAAAAGGTGCCTGCGAAATGCTGTTCTCCTATGGCTTTATTGACGACACTATGAAAAGCGCCCAGGAGCTGTTTCTCGATCTTGAGATCCCAGGCGACGATCCGTTGAAGATTGCAAAGAAGGCTGTTAACAATTCAGCACCTGGCTTCCGACTGTTTCTGCAGGACGATACAATACAGTGGGAAGGCGCTTTCGTTTGGCTACTTTGTGTGAATGAAGAGGACGGGCTTGGGTTTTCCGTTCTGCAAACGAACGATGGTGAGAGGGAACTGAGTGTCAATTGGAAAGACAGTGAGATTACAGATATCTCGGAGCTTGACAAACTTCTTAAAGCGGAGCTTCTGTGGGATGTGTTTGAGTTACGGGCAGTTGCGACATTGCAAACTCGGCTGGAAAGCCAACTCCGCGCACTTGACAGCAGCGAGGATCGCACTCAAGGAATATTATCTACAGACGAAGCCATTTATCCCCGGCTTTTCAACGCCTTGAGGCTGCGCGAACTCGAACGAACATTGATGCTGCTAGCTTATGAAACTCTTGAAAACAGGGTATGTTTTCGTTCGCAATTTCTCCTCGAGTAGCAACTAGCAAACCTGCTGATTATGATTTATGAATTGTAGAAATCCACACTCCTTGAATCGAAAACCGTCCAGGACTATCTAGCGTCTGGAGCGGACCAAAGCCAGGCAACGCTTGAGGATGACTTTTCCTGAAGGGGAATAAAAGCTGGCAGCTACTGTTATGTTGAACTGCGGAAATAGCCGAGCTTTGCGGAGAAGGTCCGTGCATGATGGATGGCATCATCTCTGTTGAGCTCCAAATCTATGAACATGGAACTTACAAGTCGCGAAACACTTGCTCGACGACAATCCACTCGAAAGGAAGTCACCGTACAGCATGACCCGTTACGATGTCGCTGGACTTGTCCATCTATCCAAACAAACGCCGGGGGAAGATGTTCCATAACATGGGTTTCCGGCCAAATCGGCTTGGGTTCGAACCGAGTCTCGGCACCATAGAGTATAGCACCTAAACTACATCCATCAAGGGCACAACTTCAATTTCGGGATGCGGAGAAGGGGATATGCCAAGAAAGGTACTTAACCTTGGCGTGTGGTTAAGTACCCAACTTGGCGCATTAAGCGCGGCGATGATTTGAAGCTACAGTACCTCTCAGTGCGCTACCTAGGTAGGTACCCCAAGAGCTTGCTCGTCATCGGGCAGTTTCTGTCCAACGTTGAAATGCCTGGTTCTACGACCTCAGCCCCCACGGCAGAGGTGAAATTTGATGGATGATTTAGGCAGTTGAGATATTGAAGGGTCTCCCCTGACTGCGCTGTGACCGTTCAGGCACATTCAATTGGCTGCAGGGACCCGTTGTCCCACGACAAGGAAGAAATATGCCTCGAAATATGCCCGGCCTACATAAAGTAAGGTAGGCTATCTACGAACTGTGCATGATCAGATGTGCATAATCGCAAGCAGGGCGATATATTAGATAGCAACACCAACCAATTACCTCATAGGAGTAACAACTGAAGGAATCAGGAATTGGCCGAGTAGACGTCAAGCTGTACTACCTCACAGTAATTGGAGTAGAGAACGGCGATCGACAAGGCCCCATTGTTGGGGAATAAGGATAATCGGTGAAGAAGGCAGAGTCTAGATATTTCCCGTTGGCCTTATACTGATGCTGACATGTCATCATTCATGATGGGCGTGGTCGCGGTTAGGCCTCCGGTAATTGTTAGGGCTCTGGCAATCCCCGCATTTTGGGCCGATCGAGATGTCGGTGCTAAAAAGTGCTAAAGATGCCACAACACAGTTCGGTAGCGTGACTAGGCTCGTTCTGGATGAGCACCAGAACACGCACATGTCTTTGGCCGACTATCAGCCAATCGAAGCGATTCCAAGACAACCACACAACCACTACACACCGTAGATGAAGCCCCCCATGAATTGCCTGCCACAATGGCACTAACACCCTCAAGGCTCCGGCTTCTTCCTCCCCCATGCTGGAAACCAAAGCAAATGGCCCGCAGTATCTAAATGATGCATAAGTAAGGTAAATGCCGTACCCCCACAGCCAAAATAGCTTTATCCTTATTCCCCCGAGCCATCTCAACGACTGCCTACAACGTCTTGTGTAACTTGACCTAACAATTGTATTTCACCTTTGTGTAAGCAAGCTTCAATGCTATCATAGTATAGTCCTCGCAGATACGCCCTCGGCTTTAGCTCGTCGTTGTCCCCAGAGAAAGCAACCATGCCTGGAATTCTTCCTATGAAAGTCATAAAAGTTGGGACGAGTGCACAAAGTAGGATCGCGCAAGCCTGTGACAGATGTCGAAGCAAGAAAATACGATGTGACGGCATTACCCCCTGCTGTTCTCAGTGTGCGAATGTGGGCTTCGAGTGCAAAACAAGCGACAAGCTTAGCCGAAGGGCTTTCCCGAGAGGATATACGGAGTCTCTGGAAGAACGGGTGAGGGCGCTGGAAACGGAAGTGAAGGAGCTGAAGGACTTGTTGGACGAGAAGGATGAGAAAATCGACATTCTTTCGAGGATTCACTCAAGTTTTCCCTCCTCACGACGACCATCAGCCACCGCTTCACCCACGACGGCTGCGGAGCAGGTTCCGGTAGTGGAAGGACAGGAACCTAAAGATGATGTGTTCAGGGTGCAGCAATCGCCGTGTCTGCTTGATGGGGATAATACAGATTCGTTCTTCATGGGCGCATCAAGTGGAAGAGCCTTCATAGGTGAATAGTGCAGCCGTGGGCGAGCCACAGTTTTCGCTGACGGCTTTAGATACGTTCAAGGCGAAGGTTCAAGAAAGTGGTAAACAATGTAGTGATTTCAAGACCGAGTCCTTCTTCGCCCCGAGTACTAAACCGTCTTTACCCAGAGGTACTTCAGCTACAAGTACCACGTCAAAGGCGCCTCCACGCCTCGTTTCTGATCAGATGATCAACATCTTTTTCCAAGAATGGGCCCCTTTGTTTCCGGTACTGCATAGGCCTACCTTTTTGAAAATATACACCGATTTTGTAACCCACCCTGGAGACCTTCACGATCAGCAATCAATTGCGCAGCTCAATCTGGTGTTTGGCATTGCGGCGTTATCAGCTGAGGTATGTGTCTGGCGCTCAGAAGAATGGAGAGGCTGCTAATCTTCGGTCGTTAGTGGAACAAGCAGAATGCGGCGGATTTCGAGAATCAATGGCAGACTGCAATCGACTCGGTGTCTTCCGAAAACACACTAGCAACTTTACAATGTTTTGTGCTTGCACAGATCTATTGCATTGCAAAGGCAGATTATAACAAGCTACTACACTATAAGGGAATGGCGGTCAGCCTATCGCATCGCCTTGGACTTCATCAGAGCCAGAAACGCTTTTCTCTAGGAGCGTTGACAAGCGAGACGAGGAAGAAGGTGTTCTGGACGCTATATACTCTAGACTGGTGGGTTTTCTCTCTCCTCTGGAATCTGCTCACGCTGACCCCTGACAGCTTTTCAGCTGCTCTACTCGGCTTGCCAAGGCTATTGAATGAGGACGATATTTATGCTGAGTATCCCTCTGACATTGACGACGAGAACGTTTCGGAGCGAGGGTTTCAGTCAACATTACCTGGAGAACCTACCAGGCTGTCGAGCGCGTTGGCCCTCTTCCGTGTATCGCGCATCATGTCAAAAGTTCTCGACCAGAATTACCCCGCAGCTTCGACCCACGACTTGTCTCTCCAGAGCATTAGTGCATTGAACGATGAGCTTGATGCCTGGCTCAACAGTCTTGCGCCTCACTTGAGATTACACTTTGTCCAAGACAAGCCTAGCACTCATGTAGTCGGCAGCCGATCACCGCTACTGGTACTTTATACACTTCCCTTCAAACGGTCCAAAGCTAACATCACCATAAGTCACTCGCGTATCATTACATTCGGACCTTGATTCACCGCCCTGCTGTCGGTTCCACCCTTGGGCCCAAAGCTTCCTCATCAGTTATGGCGCTCGCAGGCTCAAGCAAGCACATCGTTCAAATCGTGCGACTACTCGAAGAACGCAGGATGAGCTTCTCTTTTTGTCTGAACAAGAACGAACTTTTGCTCCTCTCCGGCTTCGGCCTCCTCTTCCAAGGACTTGACCTCGACCGTAACGGCAAGCTTATTCAAGATAGTCAACGGCTCATGTGCTCGGTCGTTGAGATACTTGAGCGTAACAAAGCAGCTGGAGCTGCAGGATTCAAGAAGGTAGCTTGTGCAATGATTAGTGTCGAACGAGGTCCGAAAGGTAATCAAGGATCCGGGGATACTACGCCGAGGCGGAAATCTAATAGCGTCATGCCTGCACCGAAGGTCATTTTGAAGGGAGCTAGGAAACAAATCCAAGCAGTGGCTTCGCGCATTGCTGGTGGCTATCCTCGTCAAATGAAGCAGGAGGACCCTCACGGTCGTCGAGCGACCGCCCCTAGCCTTTCTACAAACAGTCTCGGAATCTACTCTCGAAGCGACAGCCAGAATAGCATATCATCAGCCATTTCTGAGCCATCACCTCAGTATAATCACGCGAGCTCTTCGAGCATCCAGAGGTCTCCACGCCAAGCCGCCCCTTGTCAAACACCAAATCTTGACTATTTATCCTTCAACAACGAACAGACTCCCAGACCCAACTCTCAGTCCACTATGTGCGGAACCCCGTTTAAAGACATAGATACGGCCTATGGTCTTACGCAGCAAACGCACACTCCGTACGATGGCCTATTTTCATCACCCAACCTGCTTTCAGCTTACATATCTCCGTCCCCATCGTCTGCAACTTACGACTGGGCCTCGGAAATATGGGCCATGCCACCAGATCTAGGCACTAATCCAGCTTCAGCGCGAAGTGTGCTGAGTTTCTCGGAAGAAGAGCTGACAAGCGGGGAGGAGCTGAGTAGTTGCGACATGGGGGGCGAATATCGAGGGATCGTAATACCGAATGTGGACGAATTTGGCGTGCTCGAAGGTTTGGAAGGGAGTTTTGGCCTTTGATTTAAGACTAACGATGAAGAAAAGGTGCTTACTGGTTGTTTGCTATTCGTTATGCTTGTCTGGATGGTGTAAATTATATGTCTTTTAGAGCTCCGGAGAGTTTTCTATGTGATGAATGGATCCTTGCGCTGGAAGTTGGAGCAAGGAGAGCGACTTTTCTGTAACAAAACGACTCGGAGAGTTTGTACGGTACGGTCGGAGGAATGGTTGCTTTGAAGCCTTGTACAGGCGATATGGTGGTTGCTCAATTGAAATTGTTTAATGTCATTCGGCATGGACCCGTTGCAGGACTTTTCTGGTGATCTCGAACACCTACAGATGCGAATATTCTAACTCATTTATTTGGACGTTACTCCGGATATTAGGAAAGTCTCACCCCCAGAAGGGAAATTCCATGAGGAAGGAGCAGTGACTGCCGTGCATTCCAATTCCAATCAAGCCTTTGCAGACATGGGTTCCTCTTGTAACAGAAGATCCTTTTACTCCAAACAATATAGCACTTGACGCGCTGAGCCAACTACGATATATAAGACTACTATATTTACTGTTCCACTCGCTTTCACGCGTAGGGCAGCGCTTAGAGCTGCATCCTCCCGCCGCAGCCCAAAATGGATCCCCTCGATCCGAACAGATCCTTCTTGAAACAACTTACCGAGCCTGATCCTTTATATACCGCGCCCTTTCCCTACACTCAACCCCAATTGTTTGCTTCTCAACAAAGTAACAAGGTTGCCAACCAGCTTGTCGCTCCCTGCGATTATCTTCAGGTCCAAAGAGAGACACTAGCACAGCGGATCAATTCCGTCAGACTTGAGAATACCTTTGCCCCTCCAAGCGCCCAGACGTTCTCATATACCATACCGATTGTTCCAAGCAGCACTTGTACACCTCCATTGAATCCGCAGAGATATTCTTACGAGTTCGTCATGGATAAGAGACACCCCAGCTCGTTCCAGCAGCTGGAAAAGGTATGTTATCCTTCCAATCGCCAGTGACTGCATGCTAATTATTCCACAGCTGGGTGAGGGTACTTATGCCACTGTATACTCCACCCGATGACTCTCCCTCGCGCTCCCGCTGACTCCATGGCCCCAGGTCTTTAAAGGTCGCAACCGCCAAACCGGCGAACTGGTCGCCCTAAAAGAAATCCACCTCGACTCCGAAGAGGGCACCCCTTCCACCGCTATCCGCGAAATCTCCCTTATGAAAGAGCTCAAACATGAAAATATCGTCTCGCTCCACGACGTTATTCACACAGAGAATAAGTTAATGCTCGTCTTCGAATACATGGACAAAGATCTCAAAAAATACATGGACTCTCGCGGCGGCGGCGGCCAGTTGGACTATATCACTATTAAATCTTTTATGCACCAACTCCTGCAGGGTATCGCGTTCTGCCACGAAAATCGCGTCTTACACCGAGACCTAAAGCCTCAGAACCTACTTATAAACAACAAGGGCCAGCTCAAACTCGCAGACTTTGGTCTCGCGAGAGCCTTTGGGATCCCCGTGAATACATTCTCCAACGAAGTCGTCACTCTCTGGTATCGCGCTCCCGACGTCCTCCTCGGCTCCCGCACCTACAACACCTCGATCGATATATGGTCTGCCGGCTGCATCATGGCCGAAATGTACACTGGCCGACCCCTATTCCCAGGAACCACTAATGAAGATCAACTACAGAAGATCTTCCGGCTCATGGGAACGCCCTCTGAACGTTCTTGGCCGGGCATCAGTCAGTTCCCAGAATACAAGCCTAATTTCCACATCTACGCCACCCAGGACTTGCGAATGATTTTACCCCAGGTTGACCAGGTGGGCCTGGATCTGCTATCCAGAATGTTACAACTGCGGCCGGAGATGAGGATCAGTGCGGTGGACGCGTTGAGCCATTTATGGTTCAGGGATCTGGGACAGTTGAGAAGCCAGCAGCAGGGGGCTATGCAAGCACAACAGCAAGCGGTGCAGCAGCAAGGGATGGTGGGGGGTGGGGGATATGGTGTGCCGTATCAATAATCTAGCAGGCGGGAGAACTGTACAGACCTGGTGTGGAGGGTGTTTCTGGGAGAGGAGGGATGATGTGATGATACCCATGGGTTTTTGGGGGGGGGGGCCGCGAGTGGAGTTTGTGGTCCAGAGTCCAAAGAGGGGAAGGGCGTGATGGTTAGTGTATCGAGGGTGGCATCAGGCGGGTGCGCAAACAGTATCTTCAATCGGGGGGTGAAAAATCAAGACGCAAGTTCTTTTTGGCCTGTCCTCCATCTTCGTCCTCTCGTCCTTGACGCCCCCTTCCCATTTCGTATCGCCAACCTTCCGCACTGAAAACCTTCTTGGGTTTCGCATGAATACGTCGCCGTCACGTCCGTTGGGCCTTTTTCTTGGGTTAACAAGGTATAGTCTCATGCGTATAGCGGAAAAGGGACTTGGGGATTGGGGGGAAAAAAGGGGGGGAAAAAGGGGGGGGGGGAAAGGGGGGTAAGGTACGTGGATGTGGGAGACTTGCACAAGATGCGAAAGTTGATGTAATGCTATCTATCATATTCGATGGAAAGTTGTAGTAAGTAAAGTAGCTATAGTGTTACAGTACGGAATACACGATGCGCGAATTCGCAATGGGTGTGTGTGTGTGTGTTCGAATCCAAAACCCCGTCTTGCATCTCGTTGGTGTGGTGTAGGGTGTCAGATTCCTTGTTTTTTTCCTTCCCCTTCTTTCTCGCAAAGTTCCCGCCAATGGACTTGCGCAGCCAATAATGCCTTTTGTTTTTCTTTTTTTTGGTGCAAGTCAGACACTCCTTCCAAAGACCACATAGTAAGTAACCCTCCCCTCGCAATGCTACACCAAACACCTTCTTCCCGCTCACACCCCTCACGCCGCAGCAGCAAACCGACTCTTCCTTGCCTCTGCCTTTACGCGATCCTTCTCGCTCAGCCCATTCGCCTTCCCTGGCGCCGGACTCCCAGACTTGCCATCTCGCTTCCTCCCGCCCGCGCCTCTCCTCCCGCCATTCCTACCCCCCTGATCTCTTCTCCCCCCACCACCCTGCCGCCGCGGCTTACTCCCTGCCCTCGCATTCTCACCCTCATCTTTATCGCCGCGCCCGCGCTTCGTGCCCTTTGTGCGCTCGGGCAGCGGCTCGTCCAGGCCCTTGACGAGGGCGGCGCTGGAGTCGGAGGCGGTGGTGCCGAATTTCTTGGCGCGCTCGAGGGCTTTGAGGGCTTCGGAGGAGGCGGGGTCGGTGGTGCCGAAGCGTTGGGCGCGTTTTTGGCGCTTGAGGAGTTCGTCGTCGAGGGTTGTGGTCGGGACGCCGGAGGTGAAGTTGGCGGGTGGGGGTTTGGACTCTGCGGGTTTTTCTTCGATGAGGTTCTCGTTGGAGGGTTTGGAGACTTCAGTAGCGGTTTTGGTGGCGGTTTTGGTGGTAGTAGGGGCAGCTTCAGCGGTCGATTCAGAGGCCTTGGAGGGGTCGATGGCGGGAATTTGGTTGGGGACAGCGGTAGGATTGGCGACGCGCCCGAGGCCGCCTGCGGCTAGGGCTGCGGCAGCAGGTTCGGAGGTAGCAGGAGGGTCAGTGGTGATGGGAGTATCATCGTCCCAGTCGATTTCGTCTTCAACAGGGGTGGTGGTAGGTTTTGCGGCTTCTTTAGTGGCGGTGGAAGCGGCTTTGGCGTCGGATTCTTGGATGCGGGCAATGAGCTCGTCCTTTTTGCCAGTGTGGGGGAGGGCGCGCGACTTGAGGATTTCAGCGAGCTCGGCGTTTTTCTTCTTGGAGTAGTCGGTCGACATGGTTAATGGTGGTAACGGAGGAGCTCGGGGTGAAGGTTTGGGAGTGGTCGAGGAGGTGGTGAGAGTCAATTGATATGGGTAATTGTTGTAGTTGCAGTCGCTACACGTTAAAGGTAGATGTTGCAGTCAAAGTACGAGATCATGCAAGTTGTATGTGGATTGAGGTGTTGGTGGATGAGAGTGTACGGAATAGAAGGCAGGCAGACAAAAGAACGGATGCGGATGCGACCTCTGGCATGTGGCTGAGAATGTGTTGCGCCACTATTGGCGAGTTTTGCTTTGGCTCTTGCTATCATTGTCACCAATCCGTACCTATTGTGGCATGATGGCCTACCGTATCTCCATTGTTCACTTCACTTCTAGCTAGTAAGGCGTTGAGACTTGAGAGGATACCTTAGTCATCGTGTCTATTCACTGATTACGGTAATTGAAATTCCGATTCTTTGCACACATTCACTGTTCAAACCAGGCTTATTCTGGCCATAGCTCTGATATACATCAGACGATGGCGAGAGCGCACAACATCTACTCGGTTTCGCCATCGCAGGCAAACCACGAGACGGCAACCCGCAGAATGTGGAGAAGATCATTGCTCCGTGGTCGTTGATTTGAATTCCAGATGCGGCGAACAGTCAATGGCAAGGTCCGAGGGTGCGAGGGTCGGTTCGCAGGGACTGGGAGGAAAAAGCAAGGGTGACTAAGCACACATATCACAAATAAAATGGACACCAGAAATTACCAAAGTGAGATCTCATCTCGCAAGCTCATGATGAGAGTGATATTATGCAGAGCATGGGATCCAAAGCGCGTCATTTCTCATCACTTCAGATCACTGTTTCACCACCTGGTAAGGGTAACCCCCCACGAATCGTGGCACACCCTTCCACGGTCACATGACTGAAATCGACCCAAAGCCACCAAATCCACAGGGCGAATGAGATCCACAAGCAGCCTTCCGCCCCTTCTGCTGGGCTATATCATCTAATGCAAGGCCCAAAGCCGCGTGGCACACGACCAGAGATCCGGCACCATCCATCTACAAATGCCAACGACTCGTACAAAGTCGGCCGCTACTGCCTTTTCCCAAGTACATGTTGCACTGAAGGCTCCTGTTCTGCCGCCATTGGAATAACGTGGGACGGAATGCATGAACCTCCAAGTCTGTACTCGGTCGTCGTGGTCAGCTGCTTCAGAGATACTACTCTCTAAGTCGGTATCACACCATGAGCGGCAAGCGACTGCTGCGTGGGAGGTTACTGTGCGGTACGGGACTTGGCTCCTGATTGATTCTCCCCAGCTCGCCGTAAGAGGCGCACAAGATCAGGTGATGCTCTACCTACTTGGTTGTTTCTTGGTCTCACTGTCCCACTCTCTCACAGCATTGCGAGGGCTCTTTTGGTTGGTTTTCATACCTGATTGGGTATTCTCATTCAACCGGACCGAGGCGCTGAGATACTTAACGTGGTTGAATTTCGGGAGTAGCCTCAGGGTTGAGCAATCGATAACGAATCAGAGCAACAAGGCTCGCTTCCTCTGGCCTGTCCCGTCGGTCCGTCAAGGCATCCACATGAACCCATCGAGTACCGAAAGCAAGGTCGTTGGTATCTTGGCTATGTACTGCCGTGACTGACTATGATTGTTGTAAGTACTTTGAAAATCCATATGCACCAAAACACCGGCCTGGTGGGCCGAGGCGTCTTTCCTGGTCGCTGTTCCCCTTAGTGGAACACCTGCATGCACCATCGCCGTTGAAGGCGACCCTGTAGCCCTGAAAGATGCATCGGAACGGGGAATAATCCAACACCAGCGGCGAAGTGCAGGAAGGCAAGCGCTCTCATTCATCACAGCATTACCACCTTATGCAAGTGTCATGCGCATCGCAAGACGAATGACAGCTAGGCGTCTAATCCTCGGCGTCTTCGACCGCTGAGAAAATTGCTATCAGGGAGTTATTCTCCAGCTTACGGGACAGCCTGACGAATAACCTTGCCTGCATATAAGCCCGTCACGTTACTGGACAGTCACGGTTCATCACGCGGAGACGGTTCTTCCCTTTCCCTCCAGCTCTGTGCCAGTCTCATGCTTAGGTCTTTAACGATGGCTATCTTACCCGTCCACAGTCTGAGATCTGACCACTACGGAGTGTTGAGAGCTGAGACGATCAAAGTCAACCACGGCCCTTTAGACCCTGATCGACTTAGCTCTCCGCAGAATTTGCAGTCTTTGACAGGCTATGTACCATGTACCTCCGTACCCGGAGGCAAACCAACATGCCACTACTGGTGGCGGCCAAAGCTGAGATTTGGTGACAGCCAATCGCGACCCTGGTCAAAGCATTTGCCTTTGGCTCGATAAACCCGAGAGACTTTTATCGCGCAGCTCCCCACTCCCCACTCCCCAACACAAAATATTCGTTGCCATTTCTTTATGTTCCTAGCAGAGTTACGATCATTGCTTATTTGCGTTATTCTCTTTGAATAGCTGCATTACTGTGTATTGTCCGTTAACGAAAAGTGACAACTCATGAACTCTCCTCACCGCAACTTGCTAAGAATATTTCGGAATCTCCGACAAGTGTGTGGCTGTGCTGCTTTAGCAAAACATTCGCTGGCACTCCGAGCTCTGTGGCGCTTTCCGTACTGTGTACATAACAAAGCCCGTGACGCAGAATCACCTGCTTAACCCAAGGGTATGGTCTATTCATCTGAAATCTCAGAAAGTGTGTCGGCACTGAATCGACTATTTACCGACTCCCAAGGTAAATTAAACCATCTGCTTCAGTTTTGGCTTAGTGCATCATCAGGAGTGTGATATTGAACCAAAAACTAATTCTTTTTCGCAGTTGCATATTCCATCACCCATTTATAATTGATATATTTACGTGCCATTCACCGTACACATTGCTCATGTTGTCCATAATCACAACGTCTATCTCAGCGTCGCAAGCCCGGCAAGAAAAATGGCTTCATATGGAACCTACGGGTCACGAGCGGCGAGGAAGCCGGCAGAAGAAGCTGAGAGGGAGGGGGCAACGTCGTCGGGGTTATCACGAAGAACGTCCATCACTTCTACCTCAGCCAGTATCTCTAGAATACCCGCATCCTCTTGGTTTTCGCGTGGCAAGCAAAGCCGCGTGCCGGCAGCGCCCTCGAGTAATAATTCCGACATTTCCTCGAACAATAAGAGTGGCACAACGCAAAGAGCTACAGGAAACATGTCTACGAGAAGTGAGCCTGCGGCAAGGGCCATACCGCAACGGTCTCGTACTCTTGGCTTAGGTATTTCGGCGGCGAAGCCTATCACTCCTGGCCCCACCATACACCAAGAAAAGCGCCAACCCAGGGTTCTCAGACGAAAAGCGTCCTCGATCGACCAGCATAGCCGTTATGCTCATACTACGCCCTCCATCTCGTCCGAACCAGTGCCCGCAAGACCGCAGAGAGAGACCGCTAGTACACCTGATAGGTACGGAGGTGCGTCTTCTGGATCGGTTCTCGGCATTGCTATACCTTCTGTTTCGTCACCGATATCATATCTGCCAGGTCCGAGGACAATGAACTATACCCAAGCCACTTCTAGCTCCATCATGGCCAACTACAGCAGGCGGCAGCAATCTGGAACGGCTTCAACGCAAAATTTATCGCAACCTACACCTAGCTTTGCGCATAGTAGTGGTTCGTCGACTCGCCGATCCGAATCTCCTGGCTCTTTCAGTCGGACATCTACGCCTACGTCAATGTCATCTTACTCACCGGGAATCCCTGTGTCTGCGAAATCCCCCTTGTACACGAGGCAACTGAGTCCGACTCGCAGCCGTCCGCCCGTCACTAGAAGGTATGGTGTTACGCCACATAGACAAGATCTGAACGTCCCGGAGACTCGAGGGCTCCCTGCGCTTCGGGAATCTGCCACGTCTTCTTCGTCTTCGTCTACCGTCAAGGGTGCAGAGAGAACAGAAGGTACCAAATCAAGCAATCCTGGAAACAGACTCATGTCGCCTCCACCTGGTGTACCAACCCGTGCGTCTTCGAAGAACTTGATTCAACCACGGAATGAAAAGCAGAATACGGGAACGCACGGCTACCCAAGTGAAATGTCGACTCATAGACTGGTAGAAGCAATGCCTGAAGTAGAACCGTGGGACGTACCGCGCCCGCAGAAGAGCTCTGCATCACCAATCCTTCGAATGGGACCGCCTCTGACAAGAACTGTTCCGACCAGACCAAGCAGAGAAAACACACCTAAGCTTGAAGATCTCTCTGAACCTCCTCAAGTTATCCAAAGTAACATAAACCGTCTAATGACCACCGGCCATAAACGGAGAGATTCCTCAGATAGACCATTCCAGCTTGATGTTAATGCAGAGGCGCCATACGCTGCTCGACCAACTTTGGGACGCTCTCCGTCCAATTCCTCGTCAGTGAAAGCGAGGCCTCCTAGACTACCATCGCCAGGTCCGGTTGCAGTTAGTCCATCACGGCTACGTAAAATTGAAGCTTCTCAATCGAAGGAGATACTACCTGTGGATGTGGGTGTCAAGACTGGCTACTTGATCAATGAACCCAGCCCATTGAACGCTGACTCAAGCAAGTCGACTAATAGATTTGGTCTCTTTGCTAAGCGGACCAAATCTCCACTTGAGATTACTCCTGCTGAAAGTGCAGAGCGCGCCGCTAAAAAGGGCCCAGTAGCCGGAACTGGACATGAAGGGTATGGGAAGTATGCTAGACGAGGACGAAGTGGCAGTACCAGCACGAGCGCCAGCAGAGGTCGATCAACGAGCACGGGCTTTTCAGGCAGTGCCGTGCGGACTTCCACTAGCCGCAAGAGCAGTTTCACAAGCCGGGATGAGCCTGTGATGGACGACTTCCTGCGGGAAAGACTGGCACCCGTCGTGATCAGTGGCGGTGGCCTAAAATCCGGTGACCGCAACAGCGGCGCGGGTCTTTATAGGACCAGTAGTGGAGAAAGCTCCATGGGGATGAGGTTGACTCGCAACCCAGTGCGTGAGGCAACATTCGCTGCAGAGCCCTATGATTTCGGATTTTTGAGAAGAGATGAAAATTTGCCTGAGACGCCAAACTTCTTCGCTTATACTAACAATCAGGATGCGGATGAGGTCGATTTCTCTCGAGGAGCACCCACGTTGGCTGCTCGACGTTCCCTGCATCGTTCACACTTGTTCAACGAGGCCGAGCCTCTGAAAATCCCCACTCCAATCAATACTCGGGTTCTTGCGCCAGCTCCCATGATCAATAGCCGGGATACAAACCAGTCATCTGTCCTTCATACCGATGACAGTTCTATACTGTTAGCAGAGAGTATCTCCGAGGGCCGTGAAGGGAATTGGCTGAAATCTCGGATGTCGGAAAAGCACGCCAAGTCACCAAGAAAGTGGAATTTCTTCCAACGAGCACATGCCACTCCAAAGACACCTGCGGTTGTCAGCTCCTACGACGACGACGAAGAAGGTATCAAAGAACTCCCAGTTACCATCTCAAGGCTTCCCGAACTTCGTTCAGTTGCACATTATGCAATGCTTGATGGCAATGATTCAGCGGGACTTGATGACATCGAAAGTCAACCACAAAGAAGCGAAAATGCACAGCAGGACTCCAATCTTGGTTCAGTGCTAACAAGGGCCGATGATGAGTCTGTTCTTCGCAAGCAAGACCATAAAATTTCTATGCTACTTCCTTCTCCGCCTAATTTTCCAGCTGAGTTTGCTCATTTTCAGAGGGAGCCTTCCCCAAGTGTATATTCACGCCAGCCAGAGGCTCAAGCCGTCACTTCAATAGTACCTCCCATGCTACCAAAACCGAGAGAGCCCAGGCTGCAGCAAGTCGGTCGCATTCCAAGGGTCATCTCGAAACGTGATAGACTACATAGGCCTCCACCACAGTCTTTTTCACGACCTTTCATGAGGACTCCCGTAACCGACAACGAGCTTTCTAACTTGGAGAACCAAAGAGATGATCTGAAGAATGCGGAGCGACCATCCCTTGGCGTACAAACTGAGATGCTCCCACCGCACGCATGGGGCGAACCTGACTCCCCCAAGCCTGCAAGTGCTCCTGTCGTATCCCATAATACACGAAGTCCGCCTGGCAGAGCTGAGTTCTTAGGTTTCTTGCCAAGGATTGACTCCGAGGTATCAGGATCAAGTAGTTCGGGCATATTGAGCTTAGCGACAACAGCCGTTGTGCCCCCTCCTGGTACTGCTCTGAGTGAGGATGAGGTTTGGAATGAATTTGATGATTTTCTGGACAACGTGGATCCACGGGCTTCTCAAGCGAAATACCATATTGATCAACAGCTTACACCAAGGAAAACTCAATGGACGCCTGAGCCTCTTCATATCAGGAAGGCATCGCTTGTAACTGGATCTACGAATAGTCCTCCGAAAGTCGACTTGCCAATGTCTTCTGGTGATCCACCCAGCCATGGCCTTCCTAATCCCCCAGGAAAGCCAGCCTTTCTGTCTTCTTTCCCATCTGCAGATGCTGCCTCGACACCTGTGTCGTTCTCGGATTTTTTTGCAGGCTATGGTGACCGAAATCGCAGCAGTGCAGTCACTAGGCGTCAAAGTGAATCATCAGGAAGTCGCTATAGCTCAGATTCTCTTCAATCAAGACATGATAAAACCAGTGGAAGAAGAAATCCAGACGTCATCGCGGAGACAACCGACACAGGCCCTGGTCCGCAGAGCAACTTGCGTTTCAGCGCTTTGATGACCAGTCGCTGGCTATCCTTTGGCAGGGTCCTTTTCAGTCCTGCTCACATGGAGATTCACAGCAATCGGCAGGATCGAGTGCTTGTGCTAGATGGACTTGGTAACGATGACTGGTCGTTCTACTGTGCGCTAACCTACCCTAATGCCACAGTCTACAATCTGAGTTCTTTCCGACGTACAAGCGCGAGCTCCGACAGGAAACGGGAGGTTGGTGGTTATAGCTCTCCTTCCAATCACCGACAGATTTACCACAATAGCATGAAACACCCGTTTCCCTTCCCAAAGGGATTCTTTACCGCAGCTGTTTTTCGTTTCCCAGTAGCAAGTTCCGAGGATGCCTACTTTAACGCCATTTCGGAGTGCAAGCGCGTCCTTCGTCCTGGTGGCTTCCTAGAGATGAGCATTCTTGATCATGATATGATGAACATGGGCAACAGAGCAAGACGCGCGGTCCGCATGTTAAAAGTCAAAATGCAAACAGCTGACCCCGAAGTTTCGCTGAAACCGGTCTCGGACAATATTCAGAAGATGCTGGGGCGAAGAGGATTCGAGAACCTTAGCCGCTGTACTGTGAGCGTTCCGGTTTCTGGTAGCGTATCTGGTTCCAGGGCTGGTTCTTTCGACGAAAAAGACATGTCTCTGGGGGACATGTTGAAGGATCCGTCGCAGCAAGGCGATGAGAGCATCACGAAGATGGTGTCAAAGGTGGGGAGATGGTGGTATACGAGGTGCTATGAAATGAGTGTGTTACCTGATGACGGCGTCGAGAGCAGCATCTGGACGGACCAGGTTTTATTGAGAGAGTGTGAGAAGAGGGAGACAGGATTCAAACTCTTGATCTGCTACGCCCAAAAACCATTGGCGCCCAGGAGGAGGACTGTATCTATGTGAGGCGACGGGAAATACACATTGGCAAAGACTGGTGACGATTATGACGACGATTTTGAATGATTCTCGATATCCAACGAACAGCGATGATATTTAATTTGGGCGGCTTGTCTCGTCAGCGTTTAAGCGAAGCATTTCCTTGCCAGCATTTACGAAGAACGACTGGCGCGAGCCATATATGATTATTAAAACGACGTCAAGGCACATCAGGTAATGGGCTTAGTTCGATTCTACGCAGATGCCAGGGGCATGATGTTGTAACATAAGGAGGTAGGCTGGTATCTACTGCATAGTATAATTAGAACAGTATTTAAGAGGGTAATTAGAGTTAGTGTTCGAACATATAATGAATACATTACCAAAACTTGCAAACCACTCAAGGCTGTCATATCTGAAATGCTATTGTACCCTAAAGATATGAAGACTTCGAGTATACACCCCCTCAAGCGCAGAAAAAGCCTATAAAAATCACGTGCTTACGTGGGGCCGATAGTATGTCAGCCCAACGAATCCCATGCTCTCATTGTTGCTCACTGCAACTTGCTTGAGGAATGACAAGATTGATCGCCAGATCAAATCCGAGACCTCGTGGATAGGGTGGATGTGGTATGAGGTCCAGAACCGGATGGTAAGTGGAACCTTTCTTGTTCCAATGCTTTTGCAGGTTTGTTCAATGATGAACCAGCTTGACGTGCCGCCGACGCAAGCTCAAATGCGACGAGCGCAAACCAGTATGTGGGCAATGTCAAAAAGCCCACCGGGAATGCCAAGCCAGCTCTGGTATTGTGTTTCGCCACCAGCAGAATGCTTCTATGAACGCCAACGAAGACGGATCTGCGGCGGACCAGAATCTGGGGAGCTTTTATGCTTACAGGAATACTTTTGACGAGGATAGTGTATGGCTAGATATTCCACGGCAGAGTCGGTTTATCCTGATATTCCTTAGAGTGTCTCTGGCTAAACCGTTCAGTCACCTTCATCAATATTTTAGATCCCTACGCCGAGACGCCATCGCCCGATGTTGAAGAAAGGCCTTCTACACCTAAAGCCTCATCGGATGTGCAGCAGTATTATGGCTGGGAAGTTGAACGTCGACTAGAGACCCCCTCGATGAACTGTTATAGGCTTGAGGCTCTATCTGCCGCTGCGCTCTACGGCACCCCCGAAGCCAATGGCGGCCCTCAACCCGTATTAATGAGCAAATTTGACTTCCAAAGTCCGATGCAGCCACGAAGTCCCATTAGAGATACCTCGGGTCCATCCATGTCTTCAGCATCATCTACGACGTCTTCGCACAACAACCTGAACTTCCTCTTGAATCCCAATTCTCATGCGAGCCCGACAATAGATCCGAGCTTACAGGGGCCTTATCCGAAAGGAGGGCCACCTCTCTCAATTGGTTCAGCCAGCTCGCCCAGCGTTTTGCAAGACCGGTGGCCGGAACTTGCTGTTGAGACAAAGCGTGAGGTTGCTTTTTTATTACGGTATTTCTCTGAGACACCCGGTCACTGGTGTGTATCTTGGTAAACCTAAGACTTAGCGAAAAGCTGAAGTACATAGGATGGATCTCTTCGACTTCGGCATGTACTTTGGATCCTACGTACCCGTGAGAGCGCTTTCGAATCCCCTGTTGAAGTATGCAGCTTGTGCATTTGCAGCAAAGCAGCTTGGCAGGGTCAATAGTGCGAAGGCCGCTATTGGCGGTTTATGCTCCACACAAGCAAGTATGGAGGTTTGGCCTGATGCTGACAAAACGGACTGGGCATGGTGTGGAGCGAAATATTACGTGTGTACTACCATATAAGTCAGACTCCAACAGCAATTCTAACGGAACCAGGACATGGCAATCTCTCTACTAATGGAAGCCCTTCAACAGAACCAACATTCTACCCCTACCAGTACTCCTAGAAATGGCTCGTGGGCACAACCAGGATCTACTCTCACTGTCGGCAACGAGCTACGAGAGCGTCAGCATCTCCAAGAAAGCAATTCCGATGATGTCCTCGCCGCTACAGCAATACTTTCTGTATACGAGTTTCTTGACGCCTCGGGTACTGCCTGGGCTGGCCATCTCAACGGCACAAAGTCGCTACTGGATATTGCACAGACGAAAGTGGTGTCGATAGAGCTACCAGCTGCGCCCGGATGCTTCCAGTCATTACATGAACTCAAAAAACCCTCCAAAGCCAGGAAAGCCATATTCTGGAATTTCGCGCGGCAAGACTGTCTCGCAGCATGTAGGAGCCACCTTCCTCCTTAAGGCCACTTGGAAACTGAACGTAGCAGTGATCAATGAATGCCAGACCCGACTTGACACAGAAGATCTGGAACTCTGGAGAGAGGCTGGCCTATCAATAGACAGCAAAGGTTTTGTTGTACCAAGCAACAGCGACAGCGATCCGTCTGAAAAAATTGCTCTCATGAGAGAAGACATGATATGTAACGCCCTGGTTTGGCTCATTTCCAGGCTTAGTAACTACATAGCGGCCGGCGAGACGTTCAACCCGATCCCGGCAGGCCATCGAATGGATGATAATCAGGCAGATGAACCTCTAACAATTGGCATTTCCCAGCAAACGCTGCTCGCGAGGTGGGATAAACTTGACAGGGAACTTACTGTATGGCACAGCGGCCTGCCAGAAACATTCAACCCCTGCGCCAGGATACCGTACCAGGCCTCTGTCCAGTCTAATGAGCTTGGTGCATCCGTATTCCCCGAGATATGGTACAGTATCCCTATGTGTGGCACGACGATCCAAAATTACCAAATGGCTCGAATCCTCCTACTCATCAACAAACCTCACGAAACTACTGCTCGCCGGAGTACTATTGCCCAGCGTCTAAAATCTTATCGGGTCATTCAGGCAGAGATCATGCGTCATTGTCACGAAATAGTGTACGTATTGGGCTTTCTATTTCGGTTTGCGTTTCGCCATGGTCCCTTCAACTTTAAACTATTATGTCATGCAGTTCGCATACTGGGACATGCCACTAATTCTTACCAGTGGTTTTGCCTTATCTCGTCCAGAATCTTCAGTTCGCATCCACATGGTAAGAACTTTGTAAGCAGAAGCCCCCCAGACAGGACCGACTTTAAGGTTTTCTAGATTCAACCTTTGTATGTTGCCGGACAATGCCTTACAGACTCTTGTGAAAAAAGAGTAGTCTTAGACCTTCTAAGAGGTATAGAAGCAGATACTGGCTGGGCGGCAGATTTTCGCATCCAGCATCTTTTGAAAGAGTGGGGCTGGCAAAGCACTGAGGGCCTCGAAAATGTATGATATGGTGGTCTATTCAGGCCTTTCCACAACACCTGTCGCCTTCAGGTCCTTTGTCCACAGGAGCAAGTCGACGAAATTCCTTAAATCTCTAGAAGCTTTCAAGGTATGCCTCATAATACTACTTCATGATTCTTCTAGAAGGCCTGTCAGAACTTTCAGAAGCTATGTCAGCGACTCTTTGACTTTCGCTGTAAGTAAGATCCATACTACTTGTTGTACGATATGCCAAGATACAGGAGGTCTAGATACAACAACCCTAATGGAGGCAGAGATAACAACCATCCGTACGCTGAAGATGACGAATTTGATCACCCAAACAACACTCTGGAGAGTTCTTCCGTAGCCATCGCTGGATCCCAATGTGGAGTTTTCCAAACTCCCCACCATCAGTTCTGTCGCTCAAGATAGCATCATCAATCGCGCCATCCGCCAAGGACTATAGAAAACCAGAGCACCGACCCGTAAGCCTCGAACCCTCCCTATCGCGGCGTCCGTGACTCCAAATACAACGATACTATTCGTGACATTTTGATTCATGCTACTGTTTTGAAAAAGAATGTCGGAAACCTACTTGAGCGCCTTAAGTGGCTGAGACCAGATCCGGACGAAGTGAGCTGGGAGCCGTCGAACGTAGTATATATGCTAAATAGGACGCCCACGCCAGGAAGACTTAGATCGGATGGTTGAGGCGAAGTTTTTGCTGGTGCAAGGCTCGAAGCCAGCTGGGGTGCCTATGCCTACCGCAGGCAGGATTGATGAGTCGTGTAACAACGGTTCCATTTTTGATGCTGCTGAAGATGAGAGGAAGGCAAAGGAGATGGGGGGAACTCCTGCATTCGGTTGTGGTGCTGGTCATAGCTCTTGATTGATTTTTTTGATTCTGAGACTGCAAGACATATTCTAGCACAATGATTATGATACTCAGCCATACATCCTTCCAGACCTCTCGCGTTACATGCGCCTTCAAGAAGAAGAGCAGCACCAAACCTTTCACTCTGCCTAGGGAATCATTGGATCATATCCTCATCAGTGACGTATTCCAGGATATCTACGTCGTTGGTGCCATCCCCTTGCAATCTTGTATGAAGTACGCCTTGTAGCTTGTTTAGACGTTGCTTGGTAGTTCCACGGTCCTCGTTTAATATATATAGTCCTATCCGTATCTTCTAGCTGCAACCCCCAAAATTTCGCCTAAGCGAAGTCGACAAGCTCTACAAGCACCACGAACCATCAAGATTATCCCTCCTATTCTGCGTCCCAAAAAGCCATTGACCGCCATGGCTAAAGAAAAGCCCACGGACAAGGATGATCGAAAACGGGAAAAGAAGGAAAAGAAAGAAAGACGCTCCGAAAAAGAAGGCGTTCACAAATCCAAATCAGACAAGAAGGAAAAGAAGCTCAAAACCGCCGAAGCAGAAGACACCGACCTCACAACCAAACTCCTAAACACTCTCGAAGACACAAAACCAGGCAGCGTCGCAACCAAGCAGGACGACACCATCGAAGTAAAAATAAAAACCGCACCACCCCTCCTCGGCGCGCTGGTCCCATTCGCGAACCCATTGGCGGACGAGAAAATCGGAAAGAAAGTTCTCAAAAGCGTCAAAAAAGGTATTCTCCCCCCCCAAACCCCCCCACCCAACCCTTAAGATTCTTACCCCCCCCTTTTTTTCTCCCCAGCCGCCAAAAACAAATCCCTCAAACGCGGCGTAAAAGAAGTCGTCAAATCCCTCCGGAAATCCCCCCCCTCCACCTCCACCTCCACCACCGCCACCCCACAACAACAACAACAACAACAACCCCCCGGCATCGTCATCCTCGCCGCCGACATCTCCCCCATGGACGTCATATCGCACATCCCCGTGCTCTGCGAGGACCACGGCATCCCCTACATCTTCGTGCCGAGCCGCGCGGAGCTGGGCGCGGCTGGCAGCACCAAGAGGCCTACGAGCGTGGTTATGGTTGGGAGGGAGAGGGTTGCGAAGGCGGGGGAGGAGGAGGAGGGGTGGGGGGAGGTGTTTGGGGAGTTGGTGAAGGTTGTGGAGAAGGCGGGGAGGGGGGTTAGGGTGTAGATATTGAGGGGGCCCGGGGGTGAGGGTGGGGGTGGGGGGTTCAAACGGCGTTTTATGGGTTGGGAAAAGGGCGGCATTCTCGCCATGGTTCCTAGGGTTGAAGGTCTTGCGCCTGTGCGAGATCCCCTTTAGTAAAGAGCGAGGCTATTAGCATCTGGCGCCGAAGGCTTTCTAACATACGGCTCAAAATACGAAAGAAAAAAAAAACCAAGCTATGCGCACTGCTAGCCTCACCCCAAAAAAAAACCCCGTGCGTCCACTCTTTCTGCCTTGATTATTGCCATTCCCTTTCCATCTACTGTCCTCCTCTCGCTTCCTGTCTCCGATTGCCCAGCATCGGAAGTCAAGAAACCAAAAAGAACAGGAGTCCCCCGGACTGCGCCCATCACGGCTCCCCCCATGGCGATATTGGACTGGAAAAGGACTTCCAAAAAAAAGCAAAGTGCGGTGGAGCTTCGTGCACGCGTTTGCTGTCTCCGGGGGTTTTTTTTTGTCAATGCGGAGGGGGCTTACAGTGGAAAAGCAAAGCAGGCGGTCCGCTGGGTGCGGGACCCCAACTCCAAAGAGAGATGGATGGTCAGATGTATATATATTCTTACTATCTACAAAGACCGTCACGTCGTTACTATTTACAAAAAGATGTGAGTTGGGTATCTGCGCAACCAAAGTTTACCTCCCCCCCCTACCCAGTCGGCGTAACCCCTTCATGATACGGCACCCTCACCCTCCTCGCCTTGCCCTCATCAAACCTCCACACTCCCCCCGTCATATCAGCACTCAGCTGCTCCTTAGCATGGCCCGCCAGCCTTTCAAACAACGGATCGTCTTCTGCCCGACTGAAGAACAATTGCTTCCATTTTTTCCCTTGGGCCTTTTCTTTCCTCCTCATCTCCCGCTGTGCCTGTTCCAGTTTCGATTTCTCGCGTACGGTCGTAAGCATATTGCCTGCTCTAATGGCTTTTGTGACTTTAGCCCACGCTCTGCGGGATTCCCATGGGTCTTGGCGGTCGATATCCGCGACAATGAGGGGATTGGTTTCGTGAGTATGGGTGTGGCAGATTTCGACTTCTTGTGTGGTTTCGTTTTTAATGGTGAAGGTGTCTGTCCACTGTCCGATGACGGAATAGAGGGGTTCGTCGACTTGGTTGGTGCGACGGAGTGTGGCAAGGAAGCTGCTTCTCTTGCCGGAGAAGAGGCCTATTCCGGAGTACTCGACTCGAGAGGTGAGGCCGGTGGAGGAGTAGATGTGAGTCGCCCCTTCTAACTCAAGATAAGGGTTGCCGGTGAGAAGACCTTTGATGTGAAAGGAAGGAAGAGTTATGAGGTAGTCTTCGTCGTATTTGTCAAGATGGAGGGTGGCGTGCCCTATTTGCTTGATCCGAAAGGTTCCGGAGAATGAGGTTTTTGGAGCATGGTAGCCTTGAAGCTGATAGCAAAATTAATCTCTATTCCCTAGGTCTTCGAAGACTGAGTCTTACCCGAATTCCGTGGTTTTCATTCCTGATGCAGTATGCTGTAACCGGTGGATGATGGCTGATGCCGAAGATGAGTTGCTACTCTTGCCAAGACCACGATTGGATCCCGCTCAGACATACCAGACTTGCTCGGAAATAAGCTGCGTCGTACCCATAGCATTGCTCTCCCATTCCCCAAGAAACAGCTCTCCCAAAAACGGATTCAGCGGACTTTTGTAACCCAGTTTCTCGCCCCTTGTTCCGAACTGCGCATTTAGAGATCCTAGGTACCACTTTAAGACGAGGACGGCTCGTTTCTCTGGATCTGAGTCAAATGTAGGTGCGATAAGATCACGAAGATGCTCAGTCCACCAAGAAGGGAATTCGACTTGGGAGAGAGTTGAAAGAAAGTTTGGCGGAGTAGTCAGGACTGAGAGATCACCCTTGAAAGAGGCGAGTGACTGAATGAGTTCTAGCATGCTTTCCTTGGACTTGAGATGAAAAATTCGAGATAAATGCGACAAGAAGAAATATATGAGTCCATTAGAAGCTGAAGGAGTAACATGACCTCAGAGTTCGTCCTGTCAGCATTGCAGTTACGGGATAAAATGTTATCCGAAGCCCCGCTGACCTTCGGAGGATGGAAATCGGGCGCCCGAGGCAGCAAAATGTAAAATACCATTCTTTTCCATGGCAATCACCATGCGTCCTTTTCCGAATCAAGTCTCTCGTCTGTTTCCTGCCTCCTTCCAAATCAACCCGTTTGCATCGTGATCTGCTGCGCTTTCGCCTGCCTGGTCCTTAAGCTACCGCATCGGTTGCTTTGGTTAGTTAGTGTCACTGACTGATCATAGCGCTCAATGGAGGACCTTGTAGAGGCTGATATGTACAATATATTCATGTGCTTTCGAATTCCACTTCACGGTTCACAATACAAAAGTTGGAATACTGCAACTCTTCAACCGCGGACCGAGCCTCCTTGGGTAGCTGCCTCAGCTGCTTCGGTGTCATGCATTCTTCCATCTTTCGAATTGTAGTACTCGTTCCTAGAAAGCTCGTTAGTACATGTGTACGCGAACTCCAGGTTATTCAGCTGGTCGGCGGAAAACTCGACCCTCAAGACGTACTTCTCAATAGCCCAGTTCATAGTCATGTATGCAACCACAAAGGGAGGAATAACGTAAAGGGCCTGTGCTCGGAATCTCCGCCATGAGTTGAACACGGCTGCGTTGGCGGTACCAGCGAGCGGTCGTTGTCGGTTTGCAGAAAGGGCGTAGGTGATTATGCCTTTTTGTGTTTGGGAACCTGCGTGTTGAGCCCATCAGTATCTTTCATAGAGCCATATTGCCCATTGTCTTTGTATGTTTGAAGTGTGGCTCATGATAGCATTGCTGCTGCTGCGCTACAAATGCGGGCAGTGAGAAGCGCAAGGGTGTCCGTGATAGCGTACCTAGATTACCCCAGCCACCGATGTATCTGCAAGAATGGAGTCAGTAGTGTACACTTATACATGCCGAATATAAGGTGGGATAACATGAGGATTTGCGAACAGGAGTCGCTGGTGTCTCCCGGCTGGCTGGATAGACTTACTGGCCATGCTTGGTATCCAAAGGTTCACTTCCGCCTGTCATGATGCCGGTTCAATGGTATGCGAATGACAAAAGCGATGTAGGCGTTTGCAATCGTGGTATGATGGGGAGATGATGTGGAGGTTCGAATTCATAGCTCGATGCCAAGCCTTGCCGTGAAGTTGACGCTAGTCCACATTCGAGCTCGACTTTGGAAAATGGAGAACCTCCACTCCCTTCTTCACTGTCGTCTACCACCATATTTCTCCCTCGCTTCCCCCTCAAAATACCCCTATTGACTCCTTCTAAGTCGCCCGCCACTCACTACCATGGCTAATACCCTCGGCGCCGTCTACCGCTACGCCGTCCCCGTCGCCATCGGCCTCTCCTTCGCCCAAGCCTCCATCTACGATGTCAAGGGCGGCACCCGCGCCGTAATCTTTGACCGTCTCTCCGGAGTAAAAGAGACCGTCGTCAATGAAGGAACGCATTTTCTGATTCCCTGGCTACAAAAGTCAATCATCTACGATGTCAGGACCAAACCCCGGAATATCAGCACCACAACGGGGAGTAAGGATTTGCAAATGGTTAGCTTGACGTTGAGGGTCCTGCACAGACCGGAGGTCAAGATGCTACCGAAGATCTATCAGGTATGTGAAGATGCGTTGAATTTCAACCCCATATGTATTTTCCGTACCTAAATTATTCCCTTTCCTCATCTTCCCCCTCCCTCCTAAACCCCATACTAAGCCTCCCGCTTCAGTCCCTCGGCCTTGACTACGACGAGCGTGTCCTCCCCTCCATCGGCAATGAAGTCCTCAAAGCCATCGTCGCCCAATTCGACGCCGCCGAACTAATCACGCAGCGTGAATCCGTCTCCGCCCGCATCCGCACCGACCTCCTCAAACGCGCATCCGAGTTCAACATCGCCCTCGAGGACGTCTCCATTACGCACATGACCTTTGGCAAAGAATTCACCCGCGCCGTCGAGCAGAAGCAGATCGCCCAGCAGGACGCCGAGCGGTCGCGGTTTATCGTCGAGAAGGCTGAGCAGGAGAGGCAGGCGAATGTTATCAGGGCGGAGGGGGAAGCTGAGAGCGCGGATATTATCTCGAAGGCGGTGGCCAAGGCTGGGGATGGGTTGATAATGATTCGGCGGATTGAGGCGAGTAGGGAGATTGCGCAGACGTTGGCTGGGAATCCGAATGTGACGTATTTGCCTGGGGGCGGGGATGGGGACAAGGGCGGCAAGGGAGCGGGGTTGTTGTTGGGGTTGAGGTCCTAGGGGGGCTGAGGTTAAGAGTTGGAGGGAGGGGAAAGGTGTCGAGGTAGAGTGGAATTAGCCGTCCCAGCGCGAAAAATGTAGCATAGCATAGGAATCATAAACTCCACGTTTCGTTACTTTGGCACAACAATGTATGTTCTGACGGGACCGATGCCGGCTTTGCTATTCTCGCTATCCCCGCATCACCAAAAGCAACAGCACGTAGCTCTCTGGCCAACCCAGCTTCATAATCTCATCTGCATGCATGCCCAAGCCACCCGTACAAGACCGAGCTCAGCTCCGCCACACAAACCTCCTACCAAGGGTATCGTCGCGAAAGAAGCACAATTCCACTCTGAGAGAAGGACAAGAAGCGAACGCCAGAAGAAACGCCAAAATGATATGGTGGCCTCGGTGAAGGAGGTAGACCAAATAAAAGCGTCATGCCCAAGCGGCTGTTTGCGCGCAGGAGTCGTCAATGGTCGTGGTAGCGAATGTCGGTTGTGGTATAAGGCTTTTAGTGAAGGTCGGATGTCCGCCCAAAATAAACCCTCCGTATGCTTGAGTCTAAATGATGTTCGTGTAGTATGCCTCCTCGCTATTTTACACTCAGGACGCCGGACAAGGCGTAGTTTCAATGGCCATTTCATGACGTGTGCTGGCTTCGCGGATCTTGAAAGGCGCACGTCCTGACACAAACCCAACTACTGCTCCGATCAATCCTCCCAAATAGTTTCCAGGTCCAGATCCCCTCTCCTCTCAGCCCCACAAACACTCCATCTCTTTCTCTTGTCCCGTGTCGCCCCTCCCTTTCCCAAAACGTCCGAACTGGCTCTTCTCCGTACCCCATCTTCGCCTTCACAATTGCTTTCTCTGTCAGCGGCTGCTTTAAGACGTGCGATATTCTCCGCTTCGAGCTCGGCATCTGGAGAGTCAGGGATAGTTTCAAGAGAGGAGATGCTGGGTGAACGGGACCGGAAGGATGTAGGCGTTGATGGTATAGAAGAGGACGAGAATGAAGAGTTGGAGGGATAAGATTCGTTGTATCTCGCAGCAGCCAGAGATGGAGAAGAGATGCTCGTCCGAAGGATAGAAGTGGGTGTGTTGTTGAGAAAAGGAGAGGGCGTGACTTGGTGGAGGGGCGATGATGGACGCCGACGGCTTCGCGGGAAGGTGTTCTGTAAGTATGGTAATGGTGAGGTTGGTACGGCGTCTACATCCGACGTTCCTCTTGGTGTTAGATCCAGCTCTGAATTTTCAGAGATGGTCTCGCCAATGTCGATTTGCCCACCGTAGCTGGAATATGGCTCATCCGAAACCCTTCGTAGAGGACTACGATGTCGACCTGGAGGGCCGAGGGGACTAGAGGGTCTGGCGATCGTTGACATGAGTAGCCGTCCCGCGCTATCTGGCACAGGTGAGGAATGTGCTCGACTCATTGGCGGAGCTGATAGGGAACTGGCCGAAGACCTGGATCTCACATGCCCCGAAAAGGGCGAACGGTTGCGTGGGCGCATTGGGTAGGTGATTGTAGACGGCTTGGAGAAAGGTGATGTCGCGTTCAAACTTTCTGGAGCAGTGGCACGTCGTGGCGTTTCTGGTCGTAGGGTTGTGTTGTTGTCCATCATCCCAGCCGGCTTTATGGGGGTCTTCACGACTTCCAGAGTCGGTGGAGCCGGTGTTGAAGGTGGTTCTGAGACAAGTGGTACCATGTTGCGAACTAGATGTGGCAACGTCAACACGAGGCCCGGACTGAACGAGAGGCTTCAAGCCAGTATCATGGTTGGTCTATTGGTTGCGGTTGGGAGCCGACTGTGAAAGCTTGTAGGATAGTGAAGCCAACCGGCAACTTGTGGGTGAATGAACTATGAAGTGTATTGTTATTGTTGACTCGCCAGAGGTGAAGGAAGAGCGAGGTAAGGTGTCCGACACCGAAAGGGCCGTGAGCCGCTCAATCACATGAAATTGATTTCTCAAGGTCACACATGGTACGAGTACAACCTACAAGGCCGTCCTTATGTATTAAAGGACGGGGGGTCACAAGACGGCTTCAGGCACTTGTTCAATGTTTAACGTGTCTGAGGTCTCGCATCAGGTGGACGATGCGACTTGTAGGTACCTCGACATGTTTTGTGGTGGGGTACTGTAGCTAAATGACTAAGGTACGAGTACCTTAACTAAAGAACCCCCCCAGGCGCCTCCCCGAGCCGCCCTGGTGCAGCCTCAATCGATAAACTGCACTCGGCTTACTGTGGTAGTTGCGGATATAAGAATGGCTTGCAGTAAGGTACCTTCGGCTCGTTCGGCTCATACCATCTGCACTACATACTCAAACATCTCGACAGTAAGAAGGTAGGTAGTGCCTAGACCCATTGCCGCTGTTGTGCGTAGGCTGTACACCAAACAACTCGAGGGGCGTGGCAAGCCCAGATTGCAACAATGCCACCGTGCGTGCATCGCTTTAAGTGGGCTCACTGGTGGAAATAAAGGAGGGCCTCGAGCCTCGCTAATCAATTCACAATTCCCTTTACACCCTTGTCAAACCCAAGCTTTGAAAGCACAGGACTCAACATGTTAAATTGCCTGTCTAAAGGCCCAATGCGGACGGATCCTCGAGTACCGAAGCCTGGTTACCAAACGATCTGTGGAGCACTTCCGTAGTGGAGACCGAAGTCGTATACAAACAAAGGAGCTTCGTTGCATGGTATCAATGTGTTTTTGCGAAGAAAAGTCGCGGCATTTAATGTGCACTCTAAGAACGCTGCGCAAGCTGACGTTTTAGGTTTTCGATGAGGTCGTCCTGGAATTTGATTTGGGCTCGAAGTAATTGCTTCTCTTCGTCTTCGTCCACGACAGCGCTCTCGCCACCATTGAACGTGGGCTCTAAGGCCTTGCGCATCAACGACTTCTTCATTTCTCGCTCGATACCGTGGTTTACGGCCCCAAGAACGTTCTCGACGGTGGCCTTGGGCTCAAAACTTGGCTTCGTCCCCTTTCGGTATACACCGGTGCAGACGAGTATGGAGTACCAGGAGTTGTGGCAGAGTGGAGACTCGTTGTATTCATTTGTCCCGCGAATGTCGGATTCGGGCGTGTCGCCAACAAAATAGACCGTCTCCGGTGGGGAGTTGATGCCATGAGTGTCTTTCCGCCATTGTTGCAGCAAGCGGGTAGCGAACTGAAAGGTGCCAATTTGTGGCTTGCCAAATGCGGTTGACTTCAAATCCTTTCTAGTAACGGCTTTGTACATGGCTTCTAAGGATACCCGAAGAGCACCCATACCCAAACGTGTTGACTCATGTGAGGTCGCCCAGACCATGTCGTTATGAGAAAAGAAGATTGGGGGGCCTTCGTCGTAATTCTCGGATCTTGTCCCCAGTCTTCCATTCTTCGAAGTGAGAAGATCAAGAAGTATTTGCTGGTCACCAGCCCAGTCGCGGCTGTCCGCAAATACGAAAATAGCTTCGATGTCGACCTCGCCGAAATTGCGGATTCTGGAGTGCTTTTCCTCCTCCTCTGTAAGCTTACGGAATGGTGTAGTATGTCGGTTGTCCTTTATGATATCTCCAGGAGTGACGACATCCTTGAAGCCATAGCCTTCGGCAACCAAGCGACATTTCTCCCCTTCTCCACCCATAACAAGCACAGTATGATATTTCTCGGCCATCTCACGCATAGGCGTGTGCTATATAGCGTGAGTCAGCAGTGCAAAGACCAGAATAAGCGAGTTTGACCTACACCGCAAATGAATTGACCTGGAGAGACCGCTATTTCGAGCTGTCTGCTCAGGTCTAGACACCTTTCTTGCTCAGTCTTACCGCCGCCATTCGTGACGAAAATGTACGGCCTAAGTGTGTGAGTTGCTAAGTATGACCGACGTGGTGTTGGAAAACTTACACCTTAATGCCGTACTTATTCTGCCCGTTGAGCACCTTGATAGCCTCGATCGCCTCTGGTATTGGCTTACCTCCACGGATAAGAACGCCATCGATATCAAACGCAAATGCAAAGGCATCTGTGGCGAACGATTCAGGTGGTGTACTAGGCGCAGTTGATACGCCCTCGCTAACCTCTCCAGAGCTGGCTTGACTTAAACGATGCTTGGCTAACTCAAGGGCAGCAGCTGTCTCATGCTCATGCTCTTGGTCCTCCACACTTTTCGGCGGCATGACAATCGAAGGTCCTATAGCCAGATCTGCAAAAGTAGCATCTACAGTAGAATGGCGGCGTACTCCGGGGCGCAGCCCCGGTGAGAGCAACTGGACCTTCTTGGACATATTGGTCTGAATATAGCTGGCAACGTCGGAGGCTTATATCAGTCAATTAAGGACGTCTATCTTTGAGTTTTAATACGAGGGAGGAGGAAGCCTGTCGGTGGATGAAAAAGATGAACAATGTTCTGACACTAAGTGATGGAAAATGATATGTAGCAAATTATCATCACAGGGGGAGTCGGACCGATGGCGCAGGGACTTTCGATCTGGAATGGTCAGTCGGTCCGAAGTAGGGTCCAGTCATTCAGGAGACACGGGTATCATCCCGTTGTGTAGTGTGATGGCCCTTATGCAACGCCTTCGATCGAGTGGCCAAATAATAAGCAATCGGAGACCTGTTCTGAAAAAAAGGCGGGGATCTGAAATGTTGGATGGGTGGAGGAAAACCCTTTGCACCGAGCGATGCTCCCCGTCAATTGGCCAACTCCATCCCGGTAGCGTTCCACTCGTGCGAAGCTCGATACCGTGGTCGAGCTTGTTCTGCGGCATGACGACGGATACCCGGTTCCTTTGGTTCACCTGGAGGCCAAAGCGAAGGATTTTACGCAGCTAAACAATCAGAGTGAAAGAGAAGACCTGGGGGTTCTAAGGCCAAGATCCGCGGGGAGCCCTGGCTGATTCGCTTTTCGCCCTTTGCCACCGGAAAATTGACGGTTAGAAGATATGCGGAAGACATGTTGTTGTTGGATGAGGAAAAACGAAAACCCTGTCGAGTGGCTGGCAAGGCTGACTTTTCTCTCCGCAAGAAGCACGCTAACGGGTTCAAGGTTGGTGCATCAGTGCGATTGCATGTGATTGTAAGTGTGGTTCTAGGATCTCTAGGATCTCAAGGCACATACAGAGTAGATCTAGCTTTTCTTTGGCAAACTCCTCAGCGTAAAAAATGATGCAGGATTGCGGGATACAAGATAGAGAAAAAAGACTGTGGCGAGGCACAAGAAAAACACTCGAATTGGATGTGGTTCGAACTAAGGAATGGTCCAGTCTGAAACATAGTGGCCGAGTGATTTTTCGTCTTGTGCTATCAATGTTTTGTTAATTAACATAAAACACATGTTGTTTCGAGTTAATCAAGGGGCTGCCCATTGACCATGACTGTTCTTTCTGGAGTATTGTAGAGATGTGGACCTTTCACACGAATCCTAGCAGCGGTATGATTTCTTTTCCCCGAACTTGCACTTAGAATATACCTCCAGTCCGATAGTTCGCAACACGTATATATGATTGTTTGGAAAACCTCTCCGCAAGACTAGAAGTAAATTAAAGTAACCTATTTACAATACCCCAAGTATCGCAGGTTTGTTCAAGAGGGGAACATCGGGAAAAAAAAGAACCAAGTACCTCTGAACATTCTCTCCAATCATGTTCATTGTTGTACACGTTTTTCGCGTGCTCCCCTTTTACATTATTATTGATGCATCTCAGTATTGTTCCTTAATCTTATCTAGAGTTACTCGTAGGGTCTACGGAATAGCGGATCCGCCTTCGAAACATGCGGCTTTTTCGAAACCCCATGTTGACGTCATTGGCGATATTTGCGTCATTTACTTTCTATCATGCAAGACATCCAAATCACCTTCAAGCAGCTCCCCAAATCTCTTGTGGACACACCTCTTAAATCACAATCACTTTCACATACGAACCCCCACAGATATTTACACGACCCTTATCATCGACTGCCAGAATGACTGATCAAACCTTCCACAACACCGTCTCCAAATCCAACGATGGCAATGTTCCCGCCGACTCAGAGCCTTCTCTCACGAAAGTATGCGTGCCGTCATTCCCAACTCCTCGACTCCATCCGAACTCTTTTTCATCCCTAACCAACAGTCCGTGATTGACTCCAACACTCAACCTCGCTCGGAGGTCATCGCTGAACGTCAAGCGAATCTTCCACTCCCTGAGCAACCGCCTGTAGCTTCAGACTGGAACTCGGCCGATGGCAGCAAAGTCAATGTAGGGTCTGGGGGTGTGCAGAGTGATGTCTCATATGAAAATGGAAGCGAGAGTGGACTGAGGGGACCGGCGACAGGCGACAGTAACGTGCGGACGGATGGGAGCCAAGCTGGGGTAAACACAGCGCATAGTGGAGGGGTTGGGAGGCAAGGTCATGATGGCTTGGATGGACTGCCCAAGGATGCTACAAAGTCCTGAGTATTTCGAATGAGGCAAGTTGGCAATGATAAAATCCAGAGTTTTATAGGGCTTTTTGCAGAATGGGTAGGTACGGATGGAGGCATTAAGATAGGTTGGTTGAATGCGAAGGTGGTCTTGGTTTCATGGGCGTAGCAAGCCAGTGAGCTTTGGGTTTAGTGGTGCAGCTGGAATGTAGACATCGTTCTATAACTTTCTTTATTCCATATGTTCATTCTGAATGGTTTCTGGTCGAACAATCTACTATTCTTTCTTTCAGTCTTACAGCATACCGTATGGAGGGGTAAATTCATATGCTTCGGCGGGAGTGGGGCGTTACATCACGCCCTTCTCAGATGATGTAGCCTTGCAGCAAAGCTTAGGTAGAGAATAGTCGCTCGAACATTTCCATTGCTCCAAAACTTACTCCTTCTTGCAAACACTCATAATCTACATCTACAATCCGTAGCCAGAAATATAATCCACTATTCAACTTCTATCATGGACATGCAAGGGACTCCCATTGGCTCCACCAAGCAAGGAATGAAGGTACTCAACCCTACAGTCGGCTTGTGTTTGTCGCTAACTCCTTGATCAGAATACCTCTGACCCAGAGGGACATCAAAACCCTACCCAAGAAAGTGCCGGCGCAATAGCATCCGATTCTTTAGCAGCAGAATCAGCTCGCTCAGGCGGTGCTTTCTCCTTGAACCGCAATTCGGAACCAGTAAGTATATCAATCTCTATGCACCAGACAGAAAACCCACTTCTCTTTCTTTCGGGGCTTTTCCCAAGTTGAAGAATGCGCATCCCTATCATACGAATCAAGGCCCAGTCTCGAAAGGAGGGTACTAACACCCCAAAACCCCCAGCAATCCGTCTCCGGCTCCAATTCCACCTTTGCCAACACCGACACCTCTGGCGCCACTACACTAGCCCCAGCCCGAGACGCCGCAGAGCGTGAAGAGGCTGCTAACCAGGCAAACGGGCCCGGAGGACAAAAGTATCCCGAAGCGGCTGGAAAAGCGGAATTTCCGGGAGCTCACAGTGCGGGAGGCTACGCAGGGGGGCCCACGAGCGCGAAACAGGAGACATCTTCGGGTGATTCGATCTACCAAACATCTGGCAGCGGCTCAACTGGTGGCAGTGATTCAACGGGTGGCAATGCTTCAACTGGCGGCAGCGGCTCAGCCACTGATACCGGTTCGACTGGCGGTAATTCCGACTCATCCAACCAAAAACCCAGCACCTCCACCACCAGCGGAACCTCCTCCACCGCCTCCACCGCCCCCGGCTACATCGCCTCCGTCGTGTCCAACCCCGGCAAATCCGGCAAGCCCCACGGCAAAAACATCGCCGAAGGCGGCTTCGACGTCGACGACAGCAACAACGCGAGCTTCAACTCGGAGATTGGGAGCGAGAATGATCCGGGGAGGAAAGCGGAGCATGATTTCCAGACGCAGGCGCAGAGTGCGAGTGGGGGGACGGGACCGAGGCAGTATGGTAAGGAGGGGAATGCTGGGGAGGGAGGCTATGGGGTGCTTGATTCGGATCAGAGTTTGTGAAAGAGGGGGTTTTGGGTGCTAGTGAAGAATGACAGGAAGTGGATTAGGCTTTGAAAAATTCAGTACGCACTGTGAGAAAAGCTGAGGCGGGAGTTGAACGAAAGATAGACGATATTGCATTTCGCCCTACAAAATTCCATGCTGAAGCCTGAAGCTCAACCAAACTGCACCAAGGTACCCAAAAACCAAAATTCATTAACCAGTTCTGCTAGAAAATGGAATGCTATATTCGTGACACAAAGAAGAGGTCTAAACACCCCCGATCTAATCTTCGTGTATACACGCCGTCGTCCACTCCAAAACACACCCATGAGCAGACCGGAGCAGCCCGACCTCCATGCAAAAGAAACCTGGTCATGACAAAAACGAAACACGAACGACCTACTCCTCACCCCCCGCATAAGCCCCAACAAGCCTCCTCCCCACCCCCTCCCCACTCCACCACGCCCCCGTCACCGTCCCCAACGCCACAAACGGCCCCGTATGCTCCCCCGCAAACCACACCCCCCCTTCCGGCCACCCCTCCCTCAAACTTTCAATATCCCGATCCAACTGTACCCCCTCCCGCTCGTCACAGACCTGGAAATTCGTATAGCTGCCATAGCCCGCGAACTCGTCGTGCGTCCAGTTGGTGGCGAGGATGGCGGTGGGGGTGCAGGATGGGGTGTAGGAGGGGAGCAGGGAGTAATAGGGGCGGAAGCAGGCGGTGAGGGCGGAGAGGTAGGTTGGGGAGGTGGGGGGGAGGGCGTGTGTGAGGGTAGTGATGTGGGCGGCGCAGGGGCCGTGGAGATAGAAGAGGAGGGTTGGGTGGGCGGAGGCGGGGGGAAGGGAGGCGAGGGAAACGCATTCGAGGGGCCAGGAATGGGGGTTTTGGGCGGGGGCGTATTTGGGGGCGAGGAATTGAGTGAAGAAGGAGGGGGTTGCGGGGGTGGTTGCGGAGAGCCAGAAGGCGGTGGGGAAGGTGATGTAGACTTTTTCGAGGCGGCCGTAGGAGATGTGGTTGATGGCGTTTGTGATCTTGAGGGGGAGGGGAGGGGTGAAGGCTTCTTGGTGAAGTTTTAGCCAGCCGAGGGGGGCGGTCATGATGACTTCGTCGAAAACCATGGGGGTGGTGGAGATAGCGGTGGTGATGGTGACGGACGGGTTGCCGTTGGGGAGGGTGGTGGAGGTGATCGAGGTTACAGGGGTGGAGAGGTGGAGGGTTGCTTTGTCTAGGGCGGGTTTGGCGACGCGGGCGAGGATGGAGGCGTAGGTAGAGGCGACGAAGAGGTTGTCTGAAAATGGTTAAATTTTGCTCGATTATGAGGAATCAAGGGAGAAAGCGGAGGAGACGGTTACCTCCTTCAATGCATTCTTCTAGCCAGAAGTATTTCAGGCTTTGCTTTTCTATCACATCTCCTACGAAATCTCCCCAAATCCGACACATCTGAAGGACCAGTTTCTTAGATTCGTCTTCTATGTCCTTTTCTTTCAATTTCTCGTTGAAGAAGTCTAGTAAAGATTTGCTTGACGGTATTGACGCTGAGTCTGCATTGCTGTGTTTGAATGCATCGGCAATGATGCCCCATACGAGCTCGGAATGTTCTTTTGCTTTATCTTGGCTCATAAGATGGCCGAGCTCATCGTAGACAGATCCGCCTTCTCCAGGTGGGAAGGTTATGGTTTTGGTTTCTTTGGCTAGATCTAGTATTGGATTGTGATCTGTGCCGTGTATCCAATTTGGGCCTCTATAGAAACCAGGTCATTCGGGGCTACAAGCTGACGCAAAGATAGAGGAAGTAGCCAATGATTGAAGACATGGAAGTAGAAATACTTGGATGGAACAAAAATGGTGCTCTTCCAAGCCAACTTACAGATCCACAGAATGACCCAAATGAGCACTTTGATGAACCTTCTCAGCGTCAGCCCCCTTCTATCTCCTCAACGACCACGTACTCGCCCACCGATTCGATCTCGCGCCTCGAGTATCGTCACTTTCATACCGCTCTCAGTGAGCACCTCAGCGCATCTAAGGCCTGACATGCCTGCGCCAACAACGCAGATGTGGGGGACTCTCCCCTTCGGGAGGATCCGTCGGATCATCTCGCCACTATGTCCGTTGACGGATGAATTATGAGGGCTTGTTGAGAGATCCTTCTCCATGCGGGACATCTGTTCCGGATGACTGTGATGAGAAGAATAAGTTTTGCGGCCCATGATCAAGGACATGTTTTATTTAATTGAATGTTATGGAAAGCACACAACGGACAGCAGATCCGAAAAGAACAGAAGAAACTCGAGCCGATAACCCATCAAGAAAAAATGAAATGCAGCCACTTCTATCTATGTTAAATCTTATACGATTGAAAGTGACAGGTGTCTTGAAAGGTCCGAAGACCAACAACATTGGAGGAAATGCATACACGCATTCCAGCTAGAAATCAGGCAGCGCAGAGGCTGTCCACACAATTGAAGCCAGAAACACAGCATGTTCGCTACTCGATAGAGTATATGATAATATTGCATACATCTACAAACACTTCACGTTTGCGGATGTAAAGGCATCAAATTGATGGGCTGCTGAACACGAATCTCACTTACCAAACAATTATCAATGACGTCTAGTATTCTTGGGAGTGAACTTTCTCGTTTCCCCGTGGGTTTTCAGGGACCGTTATGCATAGGTGTAGAAAATGGAATGTATCTATAGGTAAGCTTTCAGTAGAGATAGCCTTGTGATCGGGCAGCAATGCTGCATGGCAAATCGATCAAACATATTTCGGGCGTCACTTCGGGTTGTACTAGTCCTTTGGTGGCTCTGTCAAAACACAATTCGGGCGGTAACTTGGATCTTGCTATTCAAACGCCCAAATCTGTAATGTGCTATGGCGATGATTCTGCGAGTTCAAGACTACTGCACGTCATGTATTCAACTACAGAATCGAGAAACTGAGAGACATCTACTACTACGCAAGCGGGCCCGTAACTCCAATCTGGATTTCACAGTTGCCGATATTTTAATGCTCCCAATAATATAATCTTATTACTGTCCTAGAAGAAAGCTATGCCCAGGCCAGAGTCATCATATTTGCTACATACGCCAGTCCTAACGACTAGTACTGCGCGAGCCAGGAACGATTTAGAAGCTCAGGCACCGTCGGGCTTTCGTTCGGATCCGGCTTCAAGATATCCTCTGCAAATGTCCAATCATCGCCGGCAACCGTACATCTTTGCTTAACATAAGAAAGTGTTACTGGAAGTTCACTATACCCTAAATTCCGTAGAATAGTTAACAACGTGGTCTGCCACTTTTCTGAAGCGCGTTGAACGAAACTCCCAGGAAGTTCCACCCTTGTGGTAAGTGCACCCATCCACGGTAATGGGTCAACCGGGTAATCTGACCTTCCATCTTTTTACGCAACCATAAGAACCAAAAAATCGAGTTCCAAGCGCCATGAGCGACTCGGCAACTCAAGCGACGGGCAAGAGGTTAGCTAGTAATCCGAAAGTGCATTTGATCTAGAGCATCTGACTATGACACCGAAAGCCCAGATATCCGCTGGTAGACCGAAAGGCATTTCGAGCCGCACTTCAGAGCTTCGATAGGATTCGGATGCTTGGGTGGGTGCTGATCTTCCTCACATGCGGAAGCTGTAAGAACGAAGTCTTCGCCGATGTATCGCCACCTTTATGAGCACAGATATGAAGATACCAAAACCCAAATCAATTAATGTAATACTTCGTTTGTCGCCGACGCCAAAACCTGATATAACTACATTTTCGGGCTTTATGTCTGCATGAAATATCTCAGCTCTGAATATTGTATAGTGGGGAAATCCATTCCCTTGAACAATACCGTGCTTATGCACAACTGTGAGAATCTTTAGGGGCTTTCGGGCAAAGGTTCTTAGATGCGCGTGTAGCATTCGAAACACACCCTCTGACCGTATGTGAAATTAGAATAGGTCGTCCGGCATGCGCTCATAGATGAGTCCCTAATAATTCCTCGTCCTGGTAACGGGTACGAAATACAGTCAATCAGCTTTACAATTCCTTCCTGGTTCTTGAGCGGTCCCCAGAAAAGTCTGGTCTCCTTGTCAAGTTGCCTTTGGGCGTACGCGGACTCTTCTGCTCGACTCCTTGTGGAGGTTTTGAATGTCACATGGCGTTCAGTTCTGCGGTACTCATCAATCAGATGCGGCTACCCATAGAATTGAGGCATATTCTACTGAAAGCAATACGCGAGCCAAACATGATTCTTGAACAGAAGACTCGTTTAAACAAGAATATTTGACAACCCGAAAGCCCAACCAGGAGGTCCCCAGATTTACATGAAGTAGTGCTTGCCATGGCACCACAGAACGTTAGATGTGGATATATAGATACTTGGGTAAGAATGTGTATAATGGAGTCAATGAAGTAGAGTTCCATCTTCGGGATAACGACTCCCTCGATTGGACAGTCGTTTCAGTGATTCGCCATTGCTTGCGTATTTCCTGTGTTTCTCTTCCCCTCTAGATATCCATAGTAGCAATTTCCAGATTGAATATCGTCCAACATTGGTTGTAGTGATGATCCGGCGATTAGCACATTGCCACCTTGCCGCCTTGCAGATCTCCGTCTAATAAGGTGTTCCGGGGCGCTTTCGAGCCCTCATATCACACACCTGGACTACATGCAGGAGTATCTTGCAGCGATGTAGCCAAAGCGGAATGCGTTCAAAGGAAACCGCTGAATCGGAAGATGGACGTATCGTACATCTTCGGGAACCGATAAAACATCCATGGTGGACACTAGTCCTTCAGTTCTACGTACTCATTGGATGACCGTAATAAAGCCTCTACCAGTTTGTTATGGCTTCCCATGCAATACAAGTTGATTGAATCGTTCATATGCCGATCTCTCATTTTGGTGTTCGAAAAATTGCACCTCAAGATCGTCAAGACAGAATTCCCAATCCAAGGAATCCTCGCCGTAATCGGCCATAATTTCAACCCGATAAACTTGATTCCATTCTTCACCACTATATTCTCGCATCTTGACCAGGAAGGGTTCATGAAAGCCGATCGGAAAGTCGACGCTCCAATTAAAAGGCTTCTCTTGAGTATGGCTATATCCTTTAATGATCACCGAGATAATTGCTTCTGGTGCATCCATTGGCTTAATGTTGAACGTCTCAAGGGTGAAGTACGGGTACAGGCCATCTTTTATCATAGAAGATGCATTGAAGATCTCGAAATAAGCTCCCTTGGTGCTTTTACTAAAGTCTGAAGTGTAACGAGAGCCGATCAAAGCATTTGGAGGTGAAATAGCGCAGTTAAGGTCGCGCTCAGTGATCTTGCCATCTAATGAGGGGTCTCGAGGTTTGAGAACGTTATAAGAGGAAAATAATAGGTGGTAGTAGGGTGACGGTACACTTGCTATACCGGTTACAGTATGGATATCGTCGAACTGATAGGAGAGTCAGTAACTGGAAGGACGTTCAAGTGAGACAGCATACGTTCATGACAGTTGTGTTGCGTGATATCAGACCAGTTGACTCTGATAATGATATCAGAACTCTAAAAGCCGTGAACAACAAAGGGAAAAGCTTCATGCTTGCGGATCGGTGACCAGCTAAACCACGTACGGTAGGTTTAGAAAGGTTGATATAGGTGATCTAGTCCGTTTGCTGTGCAGAATGGTTTTGTAAGCTACGTTTCGCTCGTCCGAGTGGGACTTCAGATTGCTTATGTATCACCAACAGTAGGATAAAGTGATGTACCCGCGAATGAAAGGTAAAATACCTGAGCTGTAGACTTGAGCAGAACTCGACCGCCGCGCTTAAGTGCGGAAACTCAGCGTCATTATTCTAGCCGCCGTCGGTGTAGATCTTTTATGCACGTCATACTTCCTGTCTTGTTACAACATGAAATCCTAGCCCAATCACCATGCCGCGAGATCCTCTTATAGGATTGGTTGGGAAGCCATCATCGGGCAAGTCAACAACGCTGAATAGGTATACCAGACACGAATCACCTTTTGGAGCTAGATCTGACTGCTCTGCAATATTGGTAGCTTGACAGACGCCAGCTCAAAAGTCGGCAAGTCCATATGAGAGGGAAGAGAAAACCGGACTTTGGCTGACTATATGGCCCAGGCAACTTTCCGTAAGCTACAGTCCAAGATACCCCCAACGATGAGTACTGATATCTACAGTTTCACAACCATTGATCCCCAAAGAGCAATAGGGTATCTCCAGATATCATGCGCTTGCACCCGATATGACCTCTCCGATCGTTGTAAGCCCAATTACGGAGCATGCGTACAGGGGAAACGATCCGTACCCATCGAGCTGCTCGATGTTGCAGGGCTGGTACCAGGCGCTCATGAAGGCAAAGGACTGGGGAACAAATTTCTGGATGATTTAAGGCACGCGGATGCCCTGATACATGTGGTGGACGTCAGTGGGACTACGGATGCGGAAGGTTAGATGAGCCTACGGGGCCAAAGTTTCTTTGTGAAACGACTGTGAGCGTAGGCTGATGGATATACGGCTTAGGAAAGGCTACGAGAGGATATGACCCATCACAAGATATAATTTGGTTAAGGTCGGAAATAGTAAGATGGATAGAGGGAAACTTGATGGAGAAATGGTGTGTTCCGACCCTTTTTCAGCCCCTCCAAATATTAATGTTGCCAAAGGGGCTCTATAAAGCGCCGCCACGTTGCCATTAGTATGTAGGAATATCTACGACCATTGAACCGATGTTTGACACAGACTTCGCAGAAGCCAGCCCCGTAGAAACTCTACAAAACCAATTTTCCGGCTACGGCAGCACTCCGCAAATTGTTGCCCGTACACTTTCACATCTCAACCTCAAGGAACCGCTGGAACATTGGTCGAATGAAACGATCAGCGCCGTCGTCAACGCATTCACTGATGAGAAGTTCCCTACAGTATTCGCTCTCAACAAAATTGACCATCCAGATGCAGACAAGAACATCGCCAAGATTGCAAAGATGCAAGACCCGCAATCGATAGTGCTCTGCTCTGCCATCTCTGAGGTATTTCTGCGAAAGCTGGCAAAGCAGGGCTTTGCGCGATACGTAGAAGGGAGCGAGTTTGTAGATACAAGAGATGACTTGATAGAAGCCGGCGAACCCAACGGAGGCGGCCTGAAAGAAATGGACGAAAAGCTCAAAACCCGAATCGAGAACCTGAAAGACATGGTTCTCTACCGCTTTGGCTCCACAGGCGTCGTACAGGTACTTTCTCGCGCCGCCCGGCTGCTAGGTCTCGTCCCCGTTTTCCCCATCAGAAACGTGAATAGTCTTGGGTCTGGGGCCGCTGGCTCGAATGCAGTGTTCAGGGACTGCGTTTTGGTGAAGAAGGGCTCGACGGTCAGAGATTGCGCGAGGAAGATTATGGGGGATGCGCCACTGGCTTATGTGGAAGGAGCTGGCGGAGTAAGGGTGAGTGAGGATGAAGTTGTGGAGGTGGGGAAGAATGATGTGAGTGGATTTGCATTCAAGGGGGTGGGAGTGATGCTGATGGTGTGGGCAGGTTTTGTCTTTCAAGGTTGGCCGATAGGTATTGGCTGCATCATTGATGATAGTAAACCTCTCCATAGCTTACAGTCTCAACCTGCAAAAAGCCCACGCGCGCTCCTTCTTCCCAATGGCGTTCAATTGATTCTTGACATTTTTTCGTTGATCATTATCAATACCCTTTCCTGCTACCAAAAACCATGTCCAAAAACCCCTGCCGGAATAACACCATTTCGTTCCTTTCCCTTACCAGTCGGGGTGCTTAAGCTTTGCCTTTTTATCTGCGGAAAACCGGAAACGAAGGAAAGAAACAAGAAAAAGCCAACAACAACCTGGTCTTGTATTGAGCTTACGCAGTGATTGAAAACAAGCACGGTCTTCCCAATCCATCCGGTTGCAGCTAGCTGGCTCTGCGCAAGACAACTTATCATACAAAGTAATTTTTATACGTCGAGATTGCGTACTAAACTTTCACTCTCCTCGTACACTTCTGTCTGTGTCCAGTATGATAAGCTTAGGCGAAGAACTTAAGTAATCAAGGCCCTAAATAAGCTTGCTTTCGTCTATCTGGGGGAGATTGAATGCAGGTCCATGAAGCAGATACGAAATGGTGAGAAAGGAATCTCTCTCTGTGTAAGCCAAAGTGTGAGAGAAGGAAAGTATGATTCCTATGTCAGTACTATTTTCTAATGCTTTTATTACATGTTTCTGAAGGGCACTGTGTTAAGGCAGTGAGAAGGAAGATGATGGCCGCGATAAAACCTGTATACTTGCTTCATACTTGTGCATTTGTCAGAGCATCCACGGAAAGGAGCGATGTTTCTCTCTTCATGAGGGGATCAACGTCGCCAAGCCACCGCTTGGGGATAGATTCGAGAGGTCCCGGATAATTTTGTTGTACAAGAATGACACTGCTATCTCCTCGAAAGTTGGTTCTAAACTACGACTACACTGTTTATTGTAACAGCAAATCGAAACCTACATATCGAAAACGAGAAAAGCCGAAACTCCTGGAGCTAGTATTGGCCGGAGAACAGAAGTCGTACCATATTTTCGTACACGCTGGAAGAATAGTTGCAACCTTCAACGCCGGTCCACTGGAAAGCTGCCACCCCGAAAGATCCACAAAGACCAAGCGCCTCCTTCCCTGTCCTGCCATTAATAGTGGGTGTTGAACGAATTAGACCTCCATAGAATCGGCGATATCCTCACTAATGCCGCGAACCGTGCTCTTGCTGCGACCTCGACCACTCTTCGGACTTGAAGCCATGGTAGAGTGCGGGCTCTCCACTTCTTCAGCAACCTCATCCTTCTCTTCCTCCAACACCTCATTGTCCAGCACCACAGGCCCATCATCCCCCCAAGCCTCCACCAGCTCCTCATCCTCATCAGACTGATCACTAACTTCCACAGCCCGATCACCCAACCAATATCTTGCTCTTTTAGAGCTCGAAGGCTCGTCTAAACTCCACTCGCCATCAGCGCTTCGTTTTGTTTTGATTGGAGTTTTCTGAGCGGGACTGTGGCTGATAATGCTCAGGCCGCGGAGATAGATGTAGCAGACCCTTTTGCGCGCTTTGTTGAAGAGAAAGTAGTTGAAGCTCCAGATGGCGCCTTCCTCGCCGTCATAGGGGTCTTCTTCTGGTGCGTAGCAGTATATGGAGCAATCTTTGAGGGTCATTTGGTTGTCGATCAACCTCCACATACGAGGACTCCACACCTCATTTCCACTTAGCACCGGTGGCCCGGTCGAGGTGACGCTTGATGACCAGTGGGGTGGGCCGTCAGGTAACGAGCTGGTAGGTCTTGGACGTAGGTTATAGAGTGTTGTGTCCAGCGTATTCATCACATGTTTTAAACTCTTCTCTCGACGGAAATCCGATGGTCGGAGAATATGGGAGAAATCATAATCAGGGTGGCTGGCGTTCAGAGTTGCGATCAAGTATGCGAACGTTCGGCGGCTGGAGGTTTGACTGAGCGGACCGAACGGACTTGATCTGGAAAGATTCAAAGCCGAAGCGGCCGCGCTTGCTTGTGGTGGTGAAAGACTAGCCGAGAAGCTCAGAAGGGAGGCATATTGTGACTCTAGTGATTTATCAATGTTCTTGTATAGCTTCTTGTCGGCGCTCGCAGCTTTGGTGATGTAGAGATCACATCCACCGATAACGTGGCAGTCGGCGGTATCAAAGTTGAGGGCGTTCGTGACATCTTCAAAGTCACGGAGTGGAAGGTACTGTAGGCAGGTAGTGTTAGCATATCTGTGGCGACTGGAAACAGGTTCTTCTGCGCATTTGAAGACTAGGCGCGTAGAGTCACGACCTGCTATGGATAACTCACCTTCATGATGCACTATCGTGAGGGGCACTGGGAAGTAATTAATAAAAAGCTCATAGAAGTGGTGTCGAACAAAAGACAGAGCTGTTCTATCTTGCGTGTCCGGAATTAACCTCAAAGCTCCAGGGTGTGGAGTTCTGGGGTCCAGAGCACTAGTCAGGTGAGACTGTGTTGTGATGGTAGGAAGTGAGGATGTCTGCAATGAGCACAGAGCTCAGATCAGCGCTGTTGACGGCGTTCGGATTCTAACGATGATGTCGCGACAACAAAGCCCGGGCAGAACGTTGGATGCTCTACGTGTGCTAGCCAGACGCGAAGCGTCTAGCAGGCAAACAAAGGATCGCAATGATGCGACATAGTATACTGTGATGATGAATACTGTGGACATGAAAATGAAGGAGAAGATCAGGCCTTGATGATGTTGCGACCGACGCGGGGAGGCTGACAGCGACGGTTGCTTCCTTAGTCAGCAGCCTTGGCAAATGACTTGCTGCAAACAAACGGCCTGAGATCGATAACCCTCTAGATTCAGTATTCTTTTCTCGTAAGATTGAAGGATCTCGACACGGCACTAAAGCTGTTGTTCGAGTAAAGAGGGAGGTTCTGCCACATTGTCAACGTCCTGCATATAGACCCGTCAGTACCCTTGATCCATCATCTCAAATGCGCACAGAAGGACAGCTCTAGTACTAAAAAGCCAGTTGTTTGTGAGATAAGAGGATGCAAGTATTGCGAGGAAACTCTTTTCGATTATCATTCTCGGCCGTTTTCGGCCTATTGCGCAAGCACGAATGTCAATCGGCAAGGTGGGTATCTGCCTGCAACTCCGACGGCCTTTATGTTCCTCCAACAACGAAGCTGTTTTGACGCCATTGATAGATAGCATGCTTGAGTCAAAAAATCTTGATGACTCATGTAAGCCCAGCATCGCGGAGCCGATCAACGATCTCGCCTGTTGCCTGCTTCCAGTAAAGAAGAATGCGTTAGCTCTGGAACATCCTCTTCCCTGGTAGAACTCCGTCACTAAGAGCACCGGAAGAACGACGTATATATAATAACTGTGTCAGAGAGAACATCTATCACATGATCTTGGTGACGCCCTCATCGTCGACCTGATCCCGATAGAAACACGTCAGTCACTGAAAACAGAATGAGACATGGGCAAGGGGAAAGAAAGCTTAGAATAGATCATGCTCGTCAAGCTGAGAAGTAACGCTGATTGTTTCAGCCCAAAACCATCATCCAGGCTCAACTCATAACTCAGAAAGCGTCCATCGTCGAGCGAACCGCGGTAGAAAACTGTCCGGCACTAACCTCCATATCCTCCAGACTATCTTGTTGGCCGATGCATCTCAGCACATTCTTCTTGCTACTCTCTTGCATCTCCCCTGCCAGTAACAGCTCGTCAAGGATAAAGTATGCCTTTTGAAAATTGAAGATGATGTCTAGCTCGCAGACATTGCCATAGTACTTGTCCATTTGTTCGACGTAGCGATGGACTATCTCAAGGGTAATGAGCTCATTGTCTGTTGAGGAGCAACCGGCAATGAAGAAGAGGGAGGCATAGCGTCGGTAGACGACTTTGGTATCTAGGGGGCAAGCATCAGTAGGAACGAACATGTAATTTAGGAGCGTTCTATTCAACCCTTATATTCAAGGAAGTTGCACATTCGAGTCCTCCGTGATAGCACGAGTTGGGATACATCTTTGATAATTTTGGCTTTATCTTTAGGTGAAAGTGTGGTAAACCATTTTGCAAGGCGCTTTTTGACCCCATCTGATCAGCTTGGGGACGCCAAACGGGTGGGCGACGAGTTGTCTATACCACTTTACCCTGCCTTGACAGGAGGATCAGGTAGCTATGTGAGTATCAGTATATAGTGTACATCATGCATGACACCGAGACTTACTTGATAGCCATTCTAAATTGGTGTGCTCATGTAGGAGAAAATGTGAGTGGGCGGTCAGAGAGGCACGCGAGAAGCAGAACCCTGCAGGTGAAAAAAGGCCGCCCCTCCCCCGCCAACCTCAACGAGTCACTATTGATGTTATTATTCACGGATGTACACAACACCCTGTCTTATGATTGATAATCTTGATGTGTTCATATGAGTTACCTTGTATCAATATCTTGTACTAATCTCAAGCTCGAGAAAGCCGTTGCTTTCAAGGATAACAAGCACTGAAACAACCAAAGCCATATCAGGAAGCTTGAAGCTGATCATGAAGGATTATAATACAATCACGTCTTTTCTATACGCATATTAAGAGTAAGAGGGACCGGGTAGCAGTGCGTAAGCTTCGCGGTCGCAATTAGAACCTTCAAAGGTCTTAATATAGACTCCCGGAGCATAAGATGACGAAACTCATACTATCTACCTCGTAAGTCATGCGTTTGGTTGTAAGGGACATTTGTTGAGTAGTGTAGAAACATCATGAGTGGGGGCCCCTCAATCATACGGCGTCCTACATCAGAGAAATCCAACATCGAGCTCATTAACTCCCTGCGGTCAAACTTCGTTGCCTCGAAACAAGCATTCGCTCCGGTGACCAATGGAGTAGATCAATCTAACTCGGCTAGAGAACCACCGATAAAGGCTCATGACGTATCGTATACAACATGGACGTCTCGGAAGAATGGTTTGCTGTATATACCATCGATTGACTTCTCCCAGTCTGGACTCGCCGAGGAAAGATCGCAATATGATATAACGGTTAAACTCTTCTTCCTCCCCAATACCTCCGCAGAAAACAGACGCAAGCATGCAAATGAAGCTTTGGACCTAGTTTTACAGGAGTTACATGTCCCCTCAATTGATCTTCTGATCGTCTCTTTCCCAGGCGTGTCATTTGATGCTGATGACGAAGAAGAAGAGGAAGAGGAAGAGGAGGCATCAGAAGGAAGTCATAACAGCGAAGCTGAAGATTTGGACGCAATGACGGAGACTTGGCGCGCACTCGAAGGCCTTCATTCACAGAAAATAGCCTTGCAGATCGGGGTTGCCGAATTTGGAAGTGAGCGGCTGCAGAAATTCTTGCCAAGAACCAAAGTTCGGCCTTCTGTGGATCAGATAAATGTCAAAGACTGTTGCGTTGTACCGAAGTCTTTGATATTGTATGCCAAAAGCGAGAAGATCGAACTTCTTACCCACAATGATTGTACCAATATCCTCCCGAGGGGAATTGTAAGAGAGCTTCTGGGCACGGGCGAGAAAGGCGCTGGCGTACTGGTCGGACCAGAAGACGGTTCAAATGGCTTGAAAGGTGAGGTTGAACCGCAATGGGTCATTAAATATACTGCCGTTGTCCGGGATAGAGGTGTGATCGAGAACAAAGGGTATTTTGCGATGGCCGAGATTCGTAATTGAGTGTGCTGCCGTGGGCGTATTTGGGTGATATAGGAGAGGTCCCTGTCAAGCGTGGAGTTAGAGGTCTATAAAGAAGGTGTTGTAGCGTCGAGGTTGAGAAGCAATACCAACGTATCTCGTCAGTACAATGTTCGCGACTTAACGACCTCCAGCGTCTTCATCTGCACTAAACATCTTTCACCCAAGCATACTCCTCTTCCTACCTCTCATCCTCACCTCAATTAGCCTCTTCAGCACCACCTCCGCTCCCCTATAACTCTGCCCATACGCTCTCATAACCTCCTGAAACTCCCCCTCTATTTCCGGATGCGTACTGCCAAACGCCCTTTCCAGTACATACAAATCCACCGCTCTATCTTCATCCTGCACTGTTTGAGCCGAAAGCCCGAAATCAATCAGCACAATTTCCCCGATACGCAGCTCTTCTTCCTCGTCCTGGGAAGCGGCGCCACCTCCATTCGTCACAGTCTTGTGAAGCGGAGGACGCAACATCAAATTACTTGTAGTTAAATCCCCGTGCACTACTCCCACTCTATGCATCTCCCCCACCGCCTTCCCAATCTTCCCCATCAATCCTCTCACATCCTCCTCCCACTTGGCCTTCCCTGTCCCCTTTCCCTCTTTGACCCTCCTCGCCCCAGCAACCAAAACTTCCTTCGCCGTCCTCCCCTCCACCCACTCCATTAGCATCCACCCTCCCGCACTCTTCTCTTCCCTATCCGGCCCTTCAACTTCCACCCCCAATACTCCCGGAACCCCAACTCCCTCGCGCCGAAGTTTCACCAACGTGCGCGCTTCGCTGAGGATACGGTGGCGTGTCAGGCGCAAGTCGAGAACGGGGTGCCGGTAGGGTTTTGAGGGGCGATGTTTTAGCGCGCAGGGGATGGAAGGGGTGAGGAAGTGGGTGCGGTAGAGAAGGGCTTCGGCGCCCTGGGTAAGGAGGATTGGCCGTGGGTCGGAGGAATCGAAGGGTGGGGGGAGAGGTGGGGAGCTTGTTGTGGGGGAGTCCGAAGAAGGATAGCTTGAGGGAAGGGCGGTTGTAGGAACGGTGGAAGGGTTCGTAGGCATCGTGGAGGTTGGTTTGATGTTGGTGGAAATTGCACGGATTAAGTCTAGTCGAGGCGGGCGACTACCTTAGGCTTTCCACCCTTGAATTGGACTCGGCTAAACTCCACAGGGATGGGGGTGGAGAGAAACACACCTCAAACCACAGAGATAGCAACTCTGGAGCTTGAGTAATCAGAAGCGCATTTTGGCGTTATTTAAGAAGTTTGTACTCGTAAACCTGTGCTGAATACCTTACACAATGCAGAAACAAGAAGTGTACGTAGGCCACAAGCTCATTCTAAGAACTAAGGTAGCACAACGATCATACCACCAACGTTAGCAGCTAGTGGTCCATCATGTTGGAAATAGGGGAGATGCTCCGCCTTTATAGGGCTGGTAGGGCTGGGGCCCGCTAGTAGAGTTTTCACGTCAATATGCCCCCATATGACCTCGTGTTCCAACAGGTTATGAGAGCCCGGATTAGTGCAGATTGCCTGGGTTGTTGCTCCGTTTGTTGAGTACGTCAAGCTCACTGTCATCGTCGCCACTGCCAAAATGGCCTCCGAAGGTCCCTCGGGAATTTACAGAATATCCAAGCTAAAAGGAGCTGAAAATTATGATTCCTGGAAGGAAGAAATTCAGGGTATTCTTACACTGAACAAGCTATGGCTAGTAGTCATAGGCAAAGAGACTTCACCTACTGAACCGGAGTCAACGTCGACTGAGTCGTCGTCGTCAAAAGAGCAGGAAACGTACACGGAGAAGCTCTTAGCTTGGGAGGATAAAAATGCTCGTGCCGTGGCTATCATTCGGCTCAGCTGCGAATCTGGGCCCAGAGTTCACATCAAAGGCATGGAAGATGGAGTTGCGGTGTGGATCATGCTGAAGAAACAGTATGAAGTCAGCGACATGACCACGTTGGATCTGGCTATCCATTCAATTTGCCAGTCAGTGCAAAGCGACTTTAAAACTCTCGACGAGTACGGTCAGAACGTTAAAGAGAACGCGGCTAAGTGCTCGGCAATGGGTTATGACATACCGGATTGGCTGCTAAGCTCAATGTTTCGCATGGGACTGCATACCGAGCTGAAGCCATACATTTTTCATCTGGCTCAAGGAGCTCGCACGGCGAAGAAAACCCTCACTGTCGACGAAATGGTCACGACCGACTTTGCGGATCACGATAAACGTCATCAGCATAGAGAGGATAACGAGACGAAAACTCTCAGGGCACGTTCCTTCTACAAGAGCAAGAACTCTTGTACTCATTGTGACAGAACGAGTCACAACAAAGAAGAATGCTGAAAATTACATCCGGAACAGGCTTCGGATGAAACTCAGGTAAAGACTAGATGGTACGCTAACAGAGACAAAACCAGCGACGTCATAATAGTCAGATCGATTTAGCTGACGAGCTACTACGATGCAGACCGTGAATGGTCTCGGGCGGGGACAAACGGTATATAAAAGTATAGCCACCTGGAAACCGTGGAAAGGCCTCTGATGAGGGCAAACGGTATATAAAAGTTAACACACCTGTGGATAGGCCTCTGGATGAGGGCAAACGGGGCACCTTGGTAGGTGAATGGAGGAGCCTGATCTGCTCCATATGGTACTGCTCCGTGTAGGAGCCGGGGGAGCTTGGAAGCTTCAGAAAGGGGAGCTTGAAGGTCCGAATTTTGGTCCACGGAGGCTCTGATTCCCATGGGGGAGTGTTGGAAATAGGGGAGAGGGTAATCTCCGCCTTCATAGGGCTGGTAGGGCTGGGGCCCGCTAGTAGAGTTTTCACCTTCCACCTCCTAGATAGCCTCCTAACAGCAACAACCAATATATCAATATGCCCCCATATGACCTCGTGTTCCAACACATCAGCTCTTGGCGTCTCGATCATGTCAGCGTCTAGAGTGCCGTGGCATTTAGTCAGGGTGCTAAGGAATGTCAATCAGTTCAACGAGCTCCTCGAAGCACGAAATCTTGTATATTGATATGTATTGGTATGTATGCCTGGGCCAAACTCACGGTCTCACCAAGTGCAGTTGATTCCAGGCTACAACGAGCATTGACGAGTTCTGTGTTACATGAGACAAGAGGATGTGAGTTTATAGCATCTAGTTCGTGGCATTTAGTACTCACTGTAATGCTGCAAATGTTTGATGAGACTTCATTACTCGACCTACCCAAGATGAAGACTTTTGACTCTTTGCTATATGGTTTGGTCTATATGTTGTCATTTCATGAATACTATACGAATCTTTTTTGTGCTATTTATCAGCCATTGTGCCATATCAAAGGGTAGGTAAGACAAACCGAGTTTACCTTCCATGATACGACGATGAGCGTCTTGGCAAACTTTGATTCTGGAGGAACGCGTTGAGTAGGGAACCCAACAAGTAACGAAGAATGATATGTTTCGTGGCAAGCCTGCTATAGTTGAGTGTTCTTATCTATCACCAGCTCAAGCCCTTTCGCTATGATTTCAACCCTTCTGGAAATGGGCTGCCTGCAAGTCTTTGGCCATGAGTTCAAACCGTTTTACTGAACCCAGAAATAAACTAGTATATCTATCAACCGCTTCAGAACCCACGGTTTCTTATGCCTCCGCTAATCGATGCTCCAAAGAGACAACTGAGAGCTTGGTTGCATCCTATTGACCGACAGACCGCTGGAGAAACCAGCACGTATTCTTGAATTCGAGGTATAGGACATCTTCGAGCGGCAGTACAGCGACACAATGTTATGAAAAGTAGCTTCTTATAGATCCCATACTTGAAATGGAGGGGTTTTACGGATTCTATGCAACGTATGCTTAGTCTCTTGATATCTCCTGTGCTAGATTTAATGCGGATGCTCAAAGAATGGCACATCGACAAGAAAGATCAAAAATCATGAAACGAGAGCGATAATACTGAAAGGGTGTTTGAAACCTTTCTCTAGTGCACGCATGGGATTGTCGTAGTCAAGCCAAGGGCTTTGATTTTGCATAGAGTGCTAGACGTCAACCTTGCGACAAGAATACGTAAACAGACGCGATGAATGAAGTCTCTGGAACAGAACCACAGGTTTCCCCTTCTAAATTTTGATGGTCTCTACTCGAGCCGAATTCGAACTCCCCGCCATCGGGCTTTCGCTTAATGTATGCGCTGTGCAGGTATGTTTTCCTATGTGTTCATGCCTCCTTAACACCTCTAGGTAAACAGAAGCCTCAGAAGCCGCCAACAAGAACTGGCAGTCCAGGCGACAGAGATATTTAAGTAGGGGGGATGAGGTAAAGTAGGGGTTTTTGGGGGAAGATAATGGATGTTCGTGGATGTATAATGGATTGGTTTGATTGTGGATACTCTTTAGCAAAATAACAACTATTGGAAATCTATGGATATGACAAAACTTTTCCAGATAAAAATCTCCTCCAGCAAAGTAAGAATCTGACCATCTTGGTCATGGATTCACTGCAGCATGTCTTAGTAATCGCAAGCTCATCATAGTTTCGTGACCTGTTGTCCTGGAGGTCGGATAGGCTTTTTCCACAACTCCAACGACCGAAAGGCACCCCTTCCTGACTCCAATGGCATTTTAGGGGACCCGAAATCAGCCCTGCTCTCATCATTGTCTCCGATCGTCCAATCCTCCGAAGAGATCCTAGAAGCTAGCGCTGCTACCAGAGTTCCTACCATCCGAGGGCCAAACCCATACTTTGCGGGACAGGCGAACGGCGTAGTGTTAAATGGCATGAATGGGGGATGATCTTCTTTTCTTATTTTATTCCACCTTGATGGTTCGAAGAGCTTGCTGTCAGGGCCCCATTCCTCGCCCCGTTGACATTGCTCAATGTCTGCAGCAAAGGCTACCTGCCATCGGTTCAACTCGAATCTGCGGTAGACACGGCTTGTTGGCGGGTATAGTCGCAATGCTTCGTTTACAATATGTGACACTGAAACAGCATCTTGACTGGAGGCACTTTCTGTGAATTTTGAAGATGTGGGAGTTTCTAAATATGCTCGGAGAAGACCTCGCCATTCGGGAGCCGTGCTATTGTCGCGGAATGCAACCTCTAGGAAGCAATGGAGAACCACACGCCACATCGTCTCGTATGCGGGTAGGATGAGGTTCATCGGGGTCCGTTTGGCTGTGAAGGTAAAAGTCCGATCGATCTTCCCCAAAGCTTTTTGCAGCTTTTCTTTCTTCCTCGCCAGGAAAACTCTGAGATAGAATCCCTTTGATGCGATCCAGAGCTCATTGATGAGTTGAGCAATATCCACGACAGTCTTTTCCTTTAGGCTAAGCGGCTCTATTCTAAATAACACATACAAGGATATGCTCAAGGTCATTGATTGCACGAAAGGGACCAAAGGGATCGCTCCGTTGGTATGCTCAACTCTTTCGGTCTTGTTGCGTACGAGCTCAAGTGCCATATCAGCTATTCGTTTCCACTCTTCTTCCTTTATGCTTGATAACTTTGCTTCAGCAATAGCTCGGAATGCTTTACGGTAGGTTTCGTCGGTTGTGGTGAAGGCATTATCGATACCGAAAGCGTCGACAAGTCTTTGGTTTGGGATGGCTCTTGATTTCAGTGTGGTGAATAGATTCGGGGGTCCTTTTTCATCAGGAGATTTGCAGGCGAGAACATCTTTACAGGATTGTGGCTCTCCGGACCGACGTGCTCCATAAACGTTGCAAACTATTCGCTGCAACCATTTCGGCCTGTACCACCACAATGCACTCCCTACGAGGAATAGAACAACGACAATGATGGCGACAATGATGGCGAAAAGCATCTTGGATTTGGTTTTTTAGTTACTTAGGGGTATTTTACTACAGGATATTCAGCACAGTGGAATAAGAGTAGTCTTATACTTCCCAGCATGAAGCGCCTGCACCTCAAAAGCTCAAAAACTAGATCCTTCGTGTCACAAAGAGCGATGTCCATAAGCTTCCAGTAACTCTTGTTCAATGCCCAGATGAGACAAGACAAGGGATTCCAATCGAATACCGCAGAAGATAGGAGTCGCTTAGCGATCCATCACTTAGGAATCAGGCCAAATGCTACTTTTGCCTGTAAAGAAGGAAATGCGGGCTACCGAAATCAGGAACAACGAATTTGGTCGATACAAAGAAGCTGTTGAGAAGTGAAACAGTATCGAGACATTTTGTCTAGCTCATTCTATGGCCTTGGATTACAGCAAAGAAACAATCCTGACTGCCTTTTGCTTCGTGTGAAGGCTCGAAAAAGCTCGCCATTCCGCGGAAAATCTTTATCAGAGTATAGCTAGACCATCCTAGATGCTTCGTGCTCAATTGACTTCGCTGATATCTGGATGGAACGGTCCCCTTAGTATGCAGTACAAGCATAATAATATCGAGCGTCTGAAGTGGCCGCAACTCGACAACGCAACCTTCCGATTTCATACCATCCCCTTTTTCCCTAGAATGATAGCCTGAGAGAAATTATGAAGATATTGATTTTGGTACTATAAAGGTAAATCTGATGAATGTCGTACAAAGTCGGTTACCGATCGCTTAAACGGCGCGTGAGCGCCTATTCACGCACATGGCAAAGATCGGATTAAGGTACACTTAAAACTCCTTCAAATTCTACACCCGTCTACACCAACTTCTACCCAACAGCAACAGGTAAAATTTAGATCCATTGTAGGCAGTGGCCCAGCAGTGGACGTAATTTGGCCTATCGTTCCTTCCATGTTGATGAGAGTGGCGCCCAAGGAGAATAGAAATTTGATACCAGAAGAGCGACAGAAGCATCCGAGGGATCGGCACATAGATCTTGAGCCTTTTCACTAGAACGAATCAAATAAGCGACCTGCTTGTTACATGCATTCATCCAAGCGTAGATGCATGACTGGATTCCCATTATAAGACTTTCATTCTGAGTGTATTCTAATCTATCGAGCCTCTCTACGGCTAAGGAAAACTTCATGATCCATTATGAAATGTCGTTATGCGACTAAACATCTTTTTGCAAAGGGAATTTGCGGGTTTGCCCTGGCAGTGTATAGATTCTTCCATCTCCTTGTTGATCTAATGTTATACAGTATGTTTACCATAGCCGCTTTCAAATCTCTTATTGTCTTAATTGGCAATTGCCTATCAGGTATCCTACTACCTGGCCGTACATACCTCCACAAGCTGGGATACCCAGCAAGCACACCACGATTTGGGCTAGACTTTTACCACAGCTAATTAAAGGTTCCCTTCCTAAAAGAAGGACTACATTGCATTGCCACGCTAAGTTCCTAAGGACCTGCAGTAAGGATGACATCGCCACCGCAAGAAATTCCTGAATCAATTCAAGATTCGGAGTCAGAGTCTGAATTTCCCCGCCTCCAGGGAAGAAGGACTACAGACGTTGGGCCATACGGATGAGTGTTTCCCTGAGAAAGATTTGCAAAGAGCGTATTATCGACAGGTACGCTGGTATCTCCCCGTACGCACAATGTAGAGATTCCGCTGCCGAAGATTTCCTGAGGAGCGAATTAGGCGAAGCGGCTCTCGGCTGCATTCAAGGCGCAACAACATTGGAAGCAATGTGGAACAGATTAAGAGACCAATACCTTGAGCCGGGCTGGGTGGCAGAATCTTGTCTAGTCTCTGAACTAGTTGCTCTTCAATACACCAAATGCGACAGTATGAAGGACTACATCTCTCGCTTCCGGGATATCGTGGGAATGCTTGATTCCATCGGTCGAAAGATTGAGGATAGGATGCTCGTGTACTTGCTGCTTTCAGGGTTGGATGAGGAGCATGCGGACTGGCTCAGGAAAAGGTCAGAGCGTGCTGTCGAAGAGGTTGAGCCTCCGCGGTTTAATCATGTCACGGCGCAATTACTGGATAGAGAGGCGGATGAGGAGAGCCAGGAAGTTTCTCTGCTTCTTTGATACAAGGGGCGGGATGCGGGAATGGGCGAGGCAGTTCCGTTGTGCTGTTAGGTCCTGTGATAGAAAAGCAACCACCTTTATGTTGGGAGTATGTCTGTTGATGCTTCGAGAAAATGCGCCTGGCCTGGCCTGTGTCCTCCAAATTTTCACATTCAGTAATCTCTTGTAGGTGAATTAGCCTGCCTCCTAAAGGAGAATGGGTAATAGGTGCTTGTGAGGCGGGTGTCGCATGATTCAGGAATATCGGACGCCAAAACAACAGAAGCATAGGGTGCTTGAAGCAAAGGCGAATTCAGTCAAAGTCCCACCAGAGTTTCCGCAAGTGGAGTTGTATGAGTACGTTTGAGGAACGACGAACAAAGATTCTGCACCTCGTAATACGTTCACTACAACAGTAACGTTAAAACATATAACTTTCCTTTGCAGCTCTCAACCGCGCCAATATTCCAATCTCACACAAAACTCCAGACTGGCTAGACTATGCCTCTTACTTGATAAGAAAAAGCTTCTGCATCCTCATTTACACTCCTTCGCCACCTTCTCCAATTCCTTCACATACTCCTCCACCTCCCTGGCCCCTTCAATCGTGAAGTCCCTTCTCTTCCCCTCCAGTACCACATAGGGCACGCTATCGATTCCATTCCCCGCCTGCTCGCGAATCTGCATTTTCGTCTCCTGCAATGCTTCATACTCGTCTTCGATGAACGCTTTGGCTTCTTCTTCCGGGACGCCAGCGGCGAGGGCGGCCTTTACAAGGGTAGATGTCGAGGAGGGATGCGCGCGCTGGGTGAAGTATTGGGTGTAGAGTGCTAAGGGAGGTTTAGTTGGGATCAATGGCTAGGTAACGGGCAGAAGGGGAAGGCAAACAGTTTACAATCTTGTTGGCGGCTTCGGGGCCGAGGCTTTCTTGGTAGTGCTGAATCAGGCGGTGGGCGTCCATGGTGTTGGCTATGGTGCCGTGGAAGTCGAAATCAATGCCTGAGCCGACGCCGTAGGCTGTCATGAGAGTTGTATATTTTTGCATTTGTTCTTCAGAGTTGTTGTATTTCTCTTTCTTGTACCTGGGTTGACGAGTCAATGATAAATTAGAAGAGACGGTTGGGAATAAGAGCAGAAACAAGATGGGATGATCAATAAAAGAGTAAATAGGGAGATATAACCCATACCATTCGTACTTGTCCTCGCCTTCTTTACTGGCTTCAGGGTAGAGCTGGAATGGGAAATATTTGATTGTGAATTCTACATCTCTGGAAGCGGGAGAGGATCGAAATCGGCGGAGAGCTAGATCATAGGCTGCTTTAGAGATCTGTAAGAACGAAAAATGCAAGCACTGGCATTGGGGACATTTGGCTAACAGTGACATGCAACTGAGAAGTAAGAGATTTAACCCGGAAAGAGAGCTTTGCTAAAAATGAGCAGCTTCCACATACCTTCATCAAGTCTGACATGACATGGTCCGTTATCAGCTCAGCCAGATGCGAGAATACTTTTCACACCAAACCTTTTCTTAGCTAGATATGTCCTAGCGTTAGGGTTAGACAGGGCCGTGCACGTGATATATCCGACTTGTAAAAAACGTAGAGCAAGGAACGATATATGGAGGTTCAAAGGTACTAGAGAAAGCCAACGAAATATCCTATCAGCCAGTAGAGACAAAACATACCAAGGGCATATAGTATCGAGGGTAAATGAGATTTGAGACTCGTAAACCATGATGGCAAATTTGCTATTAATAATGACTTGACTCTGAACCTTTGGGAAATCTGGAATAGAACGCTGATAAGGGACCTCCTCAGAGCCACGTCGATGAATCCAGGGTTGGATGAAACAATGATGGGATGTTGAGACAGGAAAGGATACATTGAGACATCTAAAAGTCAAGTTTCCCCTCATCCGAAAGGTAGGGCTGATGGCGAAAATAGTCACGTGATTATATACCTACTTGAAAGCAGTAAACTGACAAAAGTACGGAATACTAACTGCGAAACTGGGCCATTGGATCTTTGTCAGGACGGTAAACAGAACGATGATGCGGTACAGAATTTACAAATATCTTACAAGTCAGGTTTCTGTTTGACTGGAAAACATCTCGTTTCATGCTTATTACTATAAGAAACCTTAAGCGACAATGTCTGATTGGGAAGTCGTCACCCAAAACAACATCGACTGTCAACATTCGCCTCTTTAAATATTTCCTTTGGAATCCTTACAACCTATAGAGTACTCTCACATTCGTTTACACGATATCACCTTCCTAGCATCCATCCAGTACTTGCTTTTTGGCACAATTATTTCACATCTTCAGCTCGCCCTAACATTATCAGGTCCGGATTGTTAAACGCTTTCAAGATGCAGCTCTTTGCTCTCATCACGTTCCTGTCGTTTACTGCAGCCCTGGCTGGCGCGCAGGTTACATTGTAAGCTTACCACATTTCCCTCTTCTAAACTTCACTTCCGTGGGAGACGACATTTCCATTAACGACGAACCCCGAATAGCAACCACACAACCAATTCCTTCACCTGCCCCTCCAACGGCGGCTCCTTCTGCGCTGGCGCCTCCCTCTCCACCACTATCATCATCCGCTGTACCGGTACCGTGGGCCATCCTGGGAACTGTGATGACAAGTGCAATTCCCAGCAACCATTCCGAAACCGCAACTAACACCACCGACAGTCTCGCGGGGATTCCACCGATGGGAGTGAAGGATTTCGCGCCGTGTGAGTTTCCCTTTCTATACTTTGCTCTTCTCCCTGGGCTAGTATTGGTTCAACAACAAGGATGCAAGAGCTAACGGATACACAAGGTTATGAGCCTAGCACGACCTCGGCCCACGCCGCCTGTTCCTACAACAACATCGCTTACCCCGACACTGGCTCCCCTTTCCCTATTTCGGGCAGCTCCAGCTCTTCCACGGTATCAGCGAGCGCAAAGACGTCGTTCGCCAACTCCAGCAGCACTTCCACGATTCCCACGCAAATAAGTGCTGGGATCATCCATATGCCCTACGCCTCTCCTTTCGCAAACCTGAGTATTTCGATTCCAGCAGGAGCGACTCCGTCCATTCCTGGTATGGCTGAGCAATATGCAACAAACCCGGGAGTTAGCGATAGCAGTCCGTCTGGGCCTAGTGTAATGTACACAAGTTTAGTAGGGACGTCGCTGGCGAGTGCACCGCAGGCGGTGTTTACCGGTGGGGTTGGGCAGGTGAGGACCGGAGCTGGGGCCATGGGGGTGGGTGTTTTTGTTGTGATGGCTGTTTTTGCTTGATGCGCTGTGATTGCGCACGCGCACAGCGGTATTCCCCGATTGGCGTTCAACCATAGGATGATAGGAGACAGTGAGGCGAGTGTTGGCTATCCAACACTTAGAACTTCGGTTCTGGCAAGGCAACAACGAACTTGATCAGTGCGGAGGTTACGCGATGCATAACATAGGGAGCTTTGTGACTTCCAAGCCTGTACAGTAACGCGTCAGCAGCGGTGCAAGCATTGAAAAGTCACTTGAAGACTAAGGGAACGCAACTGGAACTTGCCGTCTCTTTAAAATCTGGGTTTAGTTGCATGTGAGCTTGTCGAAGATTATGACATGTCGATAGCCGTAATAGTCAAGCTCAAAGCCGGAACCTTGTCGTGTCGAATTCGACACAAATGCTCTTGTCAACAACGAATTAATTCCCCAAAAGACGAAAATCTCGGTTGCAATATTACATTGGATTGAATACTCCTCCGAAACCAAGCTATCAAAGCTACCCACCTATCCTTGCACGAGCATCCTTATCATTCATACAGGAGCATGCTGCTAATTCCTGGCCTTCCGTGGGGTATATGAATAGAAGAGAAAGCGCCTAAACAATGCCACGTAACAATATAGAATGAACGACAGAAGGATGTAGCGAATAACGCTAATTATGTACAAATACTTGCCTTCCTTTAGTCAACGGGTCTAGGCGTAGGGTTATGAGCCATTACCGTGATTTCTGCTTTGGTTAGTCGGTAAGCTTTGCTCTTTGTCTCAACAGAGGTTTCCACTCACCAGAGCTGCCGCCGCCCCGGCCGCCGCCAAATCCACTTTTCCACTACCTACCCTTTGCGCCACTCTTGGCAAAGCAGATCCTGAGATCGCAGCACCATTGGCTGTTCTCTTAACGCCGGCACTACTTTGCATGCCATTAACAGTGGAGTGCCTCTTAGGTGCGGCCCCAGTGGACTTGATAGGAGAGTTGCTGGGTATATCCCGGTTCCAGACCGCGGTACCATTTTTGAAACTCGTTGCTGGGGGTTCTGGAAGGGGACGGATCCCGGCTGGTGTTGCCATGGAGTTGTAACGCTTGACAGGGGAACTATTTGCTGTTGTAAGGGGCGGGCGCGTGGTCATAGTGCGAGACGAAGAGGGTTTCTTGCCCGAGACGAACTCGTGATGAATAGCTTCATCGGGCTTGAGGCGGCGGTCAGGGTCCCAGCGGAGGCACATAGTGATGAAGTCAAGAAAGGATTCATCTTCGCATTTCAGAGCCTGCTGAAGAGATTTAGAGCTTGGACGGCGGCGTTTGCCTTTTGAGGAGACGGTGAGGCGGGGCTTGCCAAGGGAGTCGAAAAAGAGTTTTTTGCGGGTGGATTTCTCGATGAGGTGCTTTTCGGGAGGGCCAAATACTTCCATTATGCAAGCTAGCTGTTCTTGTTCATTTTCGCCTGGAAAGATAGGATAACCGGTTAGCAGTTCGGCGAGTATGCAGCCTAAGCTCCACATGTCGATTGGCATGCCATAGGTCATCCCGAGAATCACTTCTGGCGAGCGGTAGAAACGGGATTGGATATAAGTATAGACTTTCTCATGTTCTAAGCAACTGGATCCGAAGTCGATGACTTTAATTTCAGCACGAGCAGGGTGCGCGAGGAGTACGTTCTCGGGTTTCAAGTCGCAGTGAATGACTTTGTGCGCCTTTAGCAGGACAAGACTGCTGAGGAGCTGCTTAGTAAAGCGCCGGATCAGCTTGAGAGAGAATCCTCGGAAATCGTGACACTTGATGAACTCATAAAGGTTCATCCCTAGAAGTTCGGTAGAGATGCATAGATGACTTCTAAAATAAAAGCTTTGCGTGAAATTGACCATGCTATGCTTATTACAATGATCCTTGATACAAAGTCAGTTTTGTAGTAAAAATCTAGATGATTGAATTTAACTTACCCATTCTCTCAGCTTTTGCAGAATTTCAACTTCCACAAGCGCTTGCTGATGGAACCTCTTCTTGTTTCTGATTATCTTGATGGCTACGAGACCACCAGTTTTGTGATCCACGCACCGAGCTACTTGTCCAAAACTACCTTTCCCAAGAATGTCGACGATCTCGTAGCGATAAGCTAGATGGTCGCCACTGACAATACAATAATCTCCTCGCTCATCGTCATATCCGAAGTTCGTTGACTCCGCACTTAGATCACCAATGTGCTTTTTAGCATTTTGTGTGCCACAAAAGTATACATCCTTAAAGTCAACGATTTCCCCTCGCTCGAAGATGTTGAGATGTGCCATACGTAGTGCTTGCATGGGCCCCACTCTTTCTTTTGCAGTTGCCCTTCGACGGAGCGCATCCATCTCCTTTGCTGCAATTTCTGTCTCTTTGCGTTTGGAAGCCAGCCTCTTCATCTCGTCCTCAGCCGAGAGATCATCGCGATCGAATTGAGTCTCTAAAGTCTTAGCTTCCTGTAAGAAGTCTTTCAAACCCAGGCCATTTGCTCTTGAGCCGCCTTCCAGCGCAGATCTGAGGGTTCGCTTTGGTCCCAAGACCGCTGAATAGTCTGGAGGCATTGGATCCTTCTTAGGGCTAGATTCAGTGGTCCAAGTGCTGCTTCGGCTTCGGTCATGATGGATTGTGTTATTGGAGCCGGAAGGCTTCCTCCTCGACTGCAGGTGATTGGTATGTTGTGTGGGACTAGGGCTTGGTAAGAACGGGCCACTCCATGTAGCTGATGCAGGTAATCTAGGAGGGGGCATATGGTCATGTTTGGGAGGTTTTGGAGGGAGCTCTGCATCACTGTCCGCTGGAGTCTTGGATGAGCTTCGCTTGCGGGTCAGACTCAGTTTACGTCGCAAGTTGTTTCCAAACGATGGCGTCGTGGCCCCAGTGGGACTTGGAAGCTCCATGCTCGAAGCATGGTCTTGAATGGCCTTCGTTGACTTCTGAGACCGTGGGCCTGTCAAGCGACTTGACTTGACTTCGGGAGCGCCACCTACACCGTTAGGCTCTCCTCCTTTTGGTCTGAGGTAGTCGAAGTCGCCACTTGATTTAGGAAGGGACGAGGATATGAAGGGAGACCTGGTCATGCGGCTGGTGCGGTGCGTTTGAGGCTCGACTGGCGTTGAGATACTATTGCTCGAAATGCTAGGTTCATAGTACGAGGATGTCTCTGTTCTCATAGCATGATGCGAGCTGCTGCTTCGCATTTGTGCTTGCATGGGTACAGCATCCTCGTTATGACGACTCCTCGAGAAGAAGCTTGCCTTTGAAGCGGTCATTGGTGTGCTTGGAGTGGTTGCATGACCGAGTTTTGGAGGAGGTGTGGTAGTCCCTGGGTTCGACAATGCGGGCAGGTCATACAGTGCGTTAATCTTTTCGGTAGTCGGCGTACTTAGAGGGAGAAGGTTTAGAGGCGGTAGGCGTAGGGGCTGTAAAGTCCTTCTGTTATTATTCGTCCCGCTATTGGCTTTCTTTTCAGTTCCAGAACTAGCTTCGATGGTAGGGCCTCTTCGCTGCCATGTTTCACGGTCCACTTTCGGTAGTGCATTGTCGGCTGTATGGTACGATTCGCCGTCAGCTGTGGATGTGCTGGAGCTACTGGCGTTAGAAGGCAGACTTGACTTGCGGCCAACAAAGTAGGGCGCTTCAAATTCAGTTTTAGGTGATTCATAAGCTTTGGGTATTGCAGGGACCGGTGGCACTACTTCTTCTCCACCGGTAGCTTCACCCTCATTGCGGGCTTTCGGCGTTGGCAGCCTTGAACCAGACAAATTCTGGGATATTCGTAATGGGCCTGTAGAGTTCAAGAAGGAGTTGTAGCTAGTGCTGGATGAGTTGGAGATGCCTGAGCTATAGGATTTCCGATTTGGATCTGGCGTTGTCCGATTAGAAGATGGCGTCACGCTTTTCCGAGGGATCATGGAAGGAGATTGAGCAGCAGAACGTGTTCCAGTGTAGTATGGAGGGTCTGGCTGGGGAGTAGGTGGTGTATATGGCATTGGGGGTGGGTTCGGCATTATAGACAGTCGCTTCATCCTGCGGGCATCAGTAGGGCTAATTGTCCGTGCGCCAAGACCTGTGGCGTGAGTTGTATTGGGCATCATAGAGAGCCTTTTGCTGGAGGACGATGGAGTGTTAGTCCTCTGACCGGTCGATCTTGCTGGTGAGCGAGCTGTACTGATTGACGATGCCGTTGGAGGGGAATTTATCAATGTCAAGGATTGGTCCTGTGCCCACCTCGGCTTTGGTTGCATTGACTTGACCCTTGCGTCACGGCTCGTTGCTGGAGTCCTTAGTCCTTCGGTATGGCGGCTGTCCTGAGCTCTGGAAACCCCTTCGTTGCCGACTGGACCCAAGAGATCAGTTGGACCATTAACCACTACAGAACCCGTGTGCACTATTGTTTGCCTTCTCCTCGAGAATGATTGCCCCCCAAGGTCAGAAGGTAGTATACCAGGTCCAACAGACTTGCGTGCCGTTCGCGGTATAGGGACGTTCGCAGTAGGACCTGGGAATTGACTTTTACGGCGAGTCTTCGCCGCTGCTGAAGTTATCGGTGGCCCCATAGCGTCAGATTCTCCCAACGCGTGTGCCCCTGCCCGAGCGCTGCTGTTCTGCCGTCGCACGAAAGAGCTGCTGCGGCCAATGCGGGATCCGAAGTCTATCGGCTCTACCCTCCTTGGGTTTCCGCTGGTGACAGGGTGACAATTAATCGCGTTAGTGCCTTTTGCATTGCCCATTAGGGCAATTCCACCACCGCCAGGAGTGGGAAAAGAGTATATTCCAGGTTCTTCGGTTGCAAGGCTAGTCTGAAGATCGTCAAAGTTTACGGACGGCAAGAAATCAAATGTACTGGGGACGTTTGTTTCGTCGTGCTCAGCATTTGGAGCAACGGAGCTAAAGCTGAATCTGGACGTGCTGTTGATAGACGGTTGTTTTGTGTGGGTATCAGGCCGTGAGCTAGGCGCATTCGAGCGCTGGGAAGTATAAGGGTTGGAGTGGTTGTCGTAGGCAAATCTAGATGAGTCAGTAAACCACTGACAAACGAAATCTAGCGGAAAGTGACGGGTGCATTATAAATACCGTTTTGACGGAGAGGACTGAGGGCTGCCACCAGGCGTAGGCTTCTGATCCCTAATCGACGGCCTTCGTCGAGTGCTGGTGTTTGGCTGAGCATCTGTCGTGGATCTGACCGAGGTATTCGCAATAGGCCGATGTAAGGAGATGTTGCCATCCGATGTGCTTTTCTGAAACCTTTCTATTGCCCGTTGCTCCGCTGTAGTGCCAGTAAGCAAGCGGTTCTTCATTATTAAATGCAGGTACCCATTCGTGGGTATTGTGCATATTACTCTTAGTACGTACCTCCCACACCCATATCATCCATGCGAGGAGTACTCGAGGTCCTTGACTGCAGTAGGCGTTCATCCCCGCCAGCATCTGTGCCAAATCTGTTTGCCATATCCTCTCCGGTGGTCACCCTTGTCGGCATGGTAGTTGCCATTAGAAGTTCGCAATGAATGAAGATAATCTAGCTACCGGCCTGAACCCTGTTGAAAATCGTAGAGCCTTCCAGTACTAGTCAAACTGATGGGATGGTGAGAAACGGCGAATTACACCTCAATGACGAGGACGCGCCCCATGAGGACTGGCATCTCGACCAACTTCGGCAAGCACGTCCTCGGGCAATAACTAGGGATTATAAGTTCATTCGAATGTAGGCAAGGGCCCATTGTCAGGTACAGACTATCTTGAAGTACGCAGTCTGAGTGTGTTGCTGGGTGCTTTGTTCACAACTGTCGGTTGCCAAAGGGAGCTTTTCGGCATTCAATATTCGGGGATCCCATTAGCGGATGTCCCGACGATTACCGGCAGGGGTGGACATTCATTTACCTTTATTCCATCTTTACGCATTTCAACCCCTTCTCCAAATCAAGGCACCAGTCTAGACAGGATCTGGCTACGAGTGTTTAATCCTCAATTCCAAAATGGGTACCACGAACTCAGACTCAAGGATTGCAACTTCACAGCTTAAGAACAATACCTGTAGAATGTTTGCAATAGAACCTGAAAGTTCTTTCTCACCCTACTTTTCTCCACTCGGACGTGCATAACACTACTGACAAGATCTCATTCTATTACAAGCAAGATTACTAACTCTGCCTTTGCCAAAGCTGGTCTGCATACCCTTCGTTCGCACGACAAACATGCAACTGCAGTATCCATGGCGGTGATGCAGAGAATATTATCCCTGACAAAGTGGTCCTAAAATAAAACTCTCGAACATTCGATCAAGATTACTAGGGAAAAGATTGTTCAGGTCTTGTGTAAGGTTATCGAATCAGAATACGAATCTGCTGGGGCTCCGAAGCCTTCCTTCAAAACAAATAAGTGAGTCTCCCCTAACGGAGAATGGCCCTCTGGTTACCTCCCGCATCAGATAGACCTTTCAGGGCTTCTTTGGAGGTCACGCCACGGAGTTAGAAACGCTGACTGGTAGCGAGGATCTCTCAAACCTGGCAAGGGCAAAGAGTGTCCCATACGCATTTTGGATTTTGGGCGGCACGGACGCAGTGAAGTGGGATGACGCCGTCAAGAAGAAGAACCTATAATGCATTCCGAGAAACCACATGTCGAAATTTGCACCTGTTATCGAGCCCACTTTGAAGACGGGAGTTGAAGTCTTTTTCTCGGGCTGCATTGAGCTTCCTTATCTGATTCTATGTCTTTGTAGCACTTGCTGCTTATCTTAGATTTTATATTGTTTGGGGCAAATCGACACACTATTAAATGACCAAATTTAGACCTTGAATGATCTTAACATCATAAGATAGTAACTCCGTATGGTGGTAATTGGTAAAGCTGTCAAATAAATAGTATGCACTAGGAGTCGTAATGAAAGTTGGAGGGTTTCCCGCTTAAAATGTCTCACTTTTACTGACAGTTCTTCGGACTAACCGTACACCAGCCCCTTCGCTGTATTGGTATACGACGTCAATCTAAACAGGCCATTACTGCCAGGTGTTTATCTTCGATTCAGGACCAGCTCCGACAAGACTACGGCCAAGACTTATCAATTTACAACTGACAAGTGGTACAATTGTCAACTTCGCAGCTTCCAGCTCTAGCAGGAACAACATCTTTAAAAGTACACTCAACAGAGTCTGGGAGGTTTCTGTCTCCCACCTAATTATGGCCGACGCTGAGGAGAGAGAGAAGAAGGTTGCAGCGGCAAAAAAACGCGTACGTGGTCTCTCCCTTCTTCACAGTAAGACCGTCTCTGGGCTTTCAAAAAACAAAGCTAACCGTTCGCTTACCTAGTACGAGCAATTGAAAAAGCAGAAAGAGAAGGGCAAGAAATCTGGTAGTGGGGCGAAGAAGGGTGACCCCCAAGAGGCCAAAGAGGAGCCAGCTTCGACAATAGAGAATAACAAAGCACACGAGCAAGAGGCGAACATTGGGGAAGAGGAACAGACAATCTCTGCACTAGAAGAGACTCAGGCTCCAGCTACCACATTCCCCTCAGAAACAACAGAAAACATCTCGATGCCAGCTCATCATCGCCAACCTTCCTTGAGCCTGCAATCAAAGATGCGGTCATCATCTTTTCGCCGTACTTCCATATCGCAAAGCCCCCTATCTCCCTCGTTAATTGGTGCCAAATCACCAACACTTCCGGCGCTTAGCCCTGATGGGGATTCCGTGACTGAGATATACCGCAAGCAAGCTGCCCGCCTGGATGAGCTCGAAAGGGAAAATAAGCGACTTGCAAAAGAAGCACGTGAATCTGAAGGCAGATGGAAGAGAACCGAAGAAGAACTTGAGGAGCTACGGGAAGCTAGCGGTGAAGTTGCAGAGCTCAAGGCTCGAGCAGAAAAGGCCGATGCCAAGAGCGACGAAATTGAGAAGCTGGTATGCAGATAGAACCTTCCTTTGATCCTCATTTGATGCCCGTTGCTCATGGTCTTACTCGTCTAGATAAAGGAGAACACCTCTCTTCAACGCCAAAACTCCCAACTACAATACCACTCATCGAGAAGCCGGCATGTTCCTTCGCCGGGCCACGTTGACGTCTCCTCATCTGATCTCCAAACTCAGCTCGATTCCAAAAACTCGACTATTGAATCAATGGAGATGGAAATCTCCAACCTCCGTGCACAACTTGACAAATACACCTCTTCATCTACTTCCCAATCAGAGCAAGTCAACGCCCTAGAAGAAAAGCTCGACAGAGCAGAGCGTGCAGCCGGTGCCGCCCAGCGCGAACTTGGCGACGTGAAGAAAAGTCTAGATCGAGCGAGTGAAAAGGCAGTAAAAGAAGGAAGCCAACGTACATCCGCGGAAACGAAGATTAGAAGCTTGGAACGTGAAACCGAGGATTCGAAGAAAATTGCAGAAGAATCTTCGAAACGAGTAGAGACGCTAGAGAAAAAACTGGCCGCAATAACAACCCTGCACAAAGACTCTGACGGTCGCCGACAAGCAGGAGAACATGAACGAGACCGGTTAGAGAAGGACGCCACCGAGCTAAGGCGGAGATTAGCAAGTTTGGAAAACGAGAACCTGCGACTGAAGGAGGAAAAAGAGCGGTCGAGGAAGAAAGAGGCCAGTGGCATTGATGACGACGGCGTCGACGAGCTGGAAGATCAAGAGAGAATCAGGCTAGAGAACAAGGTCAGAGGACTAGAAAGCGAAGTCTACGACCTCAGGCAGGGCGTCTGGAAAGACCGAAGGCGCGAGCTCGCCGCCGACGCAGAATCCGGTCCTACAAGCCCCGGCTCCAAATTTGATGACATCGATCTCTCCGGAGGCCCTCTCCCCTTCAGAAGACAAAGCATGGCAGGCTCGCGAGCAGCCCAAGGTTTCACGTCTATGCTCAACAACGGCTTTAATGCCTTTACTGGTGGGGGAGGTCATGCGAGGGAGAGTTCAGCGTTTCTGGAGGATGATGATGCCGGGTTCGATGAGGATGCGTTTCGGAGGGCGCAGGAGCAGGAGTCGCTGAAGAGGGTAGAGAGGGTGAAGGAGGTGAAGAGGGGCTTGAGGGAGTGGGAGGGGTGGAGAATGGATTTGGTGGATTGTAGGGTTGGGGGTGGGGGCGCGGGGGAGATTTTTGATGTTTAGGGGGTATGGGGATTATCTGAGGTGGATGTTTCTTACTTGGCCAGGTGTTCTGAATGAAGCTCGCTTGTAGTTTTCAAGGTGTTTCTAGTCATTCGGTTGAACACTTCGAAGTCCATGAGGTTGTTTGTGATCACGGAGCCATCCGTTCATTTTGTCAGAGGATATCTTGCGATGAAACTTTGGTGCGTTCGTACGTTATCTACAAAAGATGCTCGGTGGGAAGGGTGTCTCTGCTCTCGTGTTTTGCAAGTTCCGGTTGGCCCCTTTTGCTATCAAAATATTTACGATGTTTTTCTTCAGCCGGTCCGTCACCACACTGCTCGTATACATCATGACAGATATCCAAAAAGGGATTGCTTACGCGACAGCGTAACAGCAAACGGCTCGAACACAAGAACAGCTGACCTATTTTCGATATTTGAATTAGTAAAGAAATCATATTCCTTGGATGGACAACATAGAAGGAGCAGGGTTTTTGCAAGGCAACATTGTCAGTGTTGCTGGAGATAATGTAAACACATAGACATACTCCGAAGATACTTGGATTAGCTCCTTCCGCAGGAAAGTCTGGATTCTACGCCTAGGGCAACGATGGTGCAACTTGCAAACGTCAATTTACTCGCAGTTGTTCCCAAATCCCGCTAAGCAGACCTTCTTTTCTCATTTCTTTCCTTGTTCAATATTATAGCCTATCGATCCAGCCTAATCTCGACCTAGAGAAGAGATGCACATTCACCGTCTCGACTCCTCCCCCTAAAATCATTTCGCCTGCAGTACTGCTCATTTTCCTTCTTGCGTTCCGTGTGGAATTCCTCTATGTGGTATTTGCTTCAGCGTCATCTGCTGCGGGCTGTGTTCGATATGCGGGATATCTTGCTGGTCACTGTCCCCAGAACTGGTTTCCATTCCCTGACGCATATCTTTTCCGGAACAGGATTGGTTGACATATGCAGTAGAGTGTAGAGTGTAGAGTGATCAGTAGTCAGTGAGCTGTATACTTTATGATTCATGTTCAATACCACAGTATCAGCGGATCAAAAATTCTTCCATCTCAAATTCGTGATGCATTACCTCTCCTTTCATAAGACCATGTATATATGACTCGCCAACGAAATGATAGTGATTGCCATCTTTTCGGAGTAAGAAAGGGACCTGCCCCCCACTAAGGATACAAACGCTGTCACCAGGCTTCATTGAGGGTCGCCCGAGTCCAATGTGGCCCTTGCAAGTGATGAAGAATCTCCTGCGCCATGCCACATACTCCAACGAAGCTTGGAAAACCGATGCATTTCCAGAGAATGTTTCTTCCGCCCAAGCGGTAGCCCAAAAGGAGGAAATGTTTTGGGCCCCTAGGAGCCGAAGATAACTTGCAAAGTGATTCGCCCACTTCTTTGGGGCCGGGTGTATATCTCTATCGCAATCACCGAGTAAAGTCCTCCAAAACGCATCAATCCCTAAAGTTCCTTTTCGCAACAAGGGCTCAGCCATACGGAGCCACTCCAATATGATTTCTTTATGCCTCTGTGTATCATCGAAGATATCAGAAGACACTTCCTCGACTTCATCGTATTCAAATCCACCAACAGCCAGAACAGATGATCCTGGCGTCCATCTTACCGAGACTCCACTTGCTCCAGCGGCTCGATATTGTATATGGCTTTTAGGATGCCCGAAAATTACCTCGCTTCGCCATACGCTATAATCAGGTACCCAAGATGGGAGATTAGCAATATGCCGGTCGGAAACATCTTCAACAGCGGACAGCAAAGTCAGTGAGCGTTCCTGTACGACTGAAAACCCCGTGACGTCTGTGTACACATTCACTGTAGACTTCAGATAATTAGGTAATATTGGTTGTGCATTTTGGGCGGTTACATTGTTTGCCAGCCCGACCAACGCTACGACTTTATCCCTTGGGTCTGTGGCGAGGAATCGCCGAGTGACACAAAGAAGTAGACCTAATGACATGCCACGGCCTCCTTGAAGCTTCGAGAAGCTTTGCTTGATGTTGCTAATCGTTTTCTGAAAGACTGGGGCTCTTGGAGACGTCCTCGACCGGATATTGAAGGCTTGTCTCCAACCAGTCGCCAGGAGCAGTCGGCCAAAATGGTCGATGTGCTCCCAACGAATTGTTAGACTACCATATCTAGCAATCACGTTGGTTGAAACCACCAATTCCTGAACGACCCATATCCTTTTGAAGTAGGGTCGTCCAAAGAGCTTAGATAAAGTGTACCATTGTGTACTTGGCAACTGAGGCAATCCCATGCTTTCCATAAAGCGAGGGGTCCAGAAATTGTCACGAATTGCTTCTGGGGTCACACTCGTCGTTGCAGCGCTAATCTTCTCAACAAGAGCAAATGCACTTTTCGTGTCAGGGTCCTCTTCACCAAGCCAAGCAACGACCTGGCTTGCACGGTTGAATATCTGCCTCATGAGACCTATTTGATTATTCCGTTCAGCTATGTTTGTCTGGTTAATGCAAATTGCATCGATCCAAAGCAAAGTGCTCGAGCCCGGTTGACGTATTCTTTTGAGGGCATTGAAGAGGTTTTGGGTAATGGGCAAGACCTTGTCATCACACCAGACGAATTGATAGAAGATCTGACTGTCCCAAGTATAAGAGAGCGCTTCATACGTTATGCGTTGGAACGAATTGGATGGGGACCTTGGCAAATTATCAAGATCCATATGGTGAATATGGCAACGGATCTGGTCAGTTGTTCCTCCTGGTAAGAGCTCCACCAAACGAATCATCGAGGTTTCCTCGGACAATGCAGTGTATGTGTAATACTCCCACGGCTTTTCAGGGGGTTGGAAATATTCGACCAATTGTCGTTGATCTTGTAATCGTTGCGTATTCGCCTGGCCATGGCTTGTCCGCACACCACGCACTCGCTGAAGAAAGCAAGTATGATGGACGACACCCCAGACTCGAGGGGATTGAAGATGCAAAGGCCTTGCACCTGCGCGACGCAAAAGCACCCGCATTTCTTTTCAACATATAGAAAACGCTCCATGATGTATTCTCAAGCCAGTATTTTATCTCTAGCTGGCAATAAGCGGTCCTCACCAGAATTCGAAAACCGGCTCGCAAGTAGGTAGATATGATGACGTGAAAGCTCAGTAGAGGGCAGTTCGGTGCTCGGAGAAACAAATGCTCCTAGAACTACATACATGATACCCGTCGACCATGAAATGAGTTAAGAGTTCAACAACATGGTACTCTTAGTAGCACCACGTTTGACCAACATTAATTGGACGTCGCACCCTTGCGGACTCATCTTGTTTTGATGGCGAGTGTTTCATCATGGAAGAAAGCACAGCACAGGCTTTCGTGAATCGAGAGGAGCCTATCCCCGTCATCGCTGTCACAAGCAACGAGGCAGCAGCAAACGACAACGCACCTGACACCGAGCGAAAACGCGATAAGCTGATGAACTCTATTGGGGGTTCAAAACTCAAGGATAAACTTCATGATGTTGCTCACAACAAGAACGAGCCTGGGCACTCAATCCAGGACCGTCTCTTTACCAAGTGAGCCATGAACATTACAAAGTCTACTTTCAAGACCTGGCGTGCTAAGCGTCGACGTCGCAGGCTGCTACAGCAAGTCATACCAATAGAGGATGTGGACGATAATGGCGATTCCATCCAAGACAAGCGCTCTTCAAAATACATCGACCGGCCTGGGTTCAGCCTTCCTTTAATGACTAACAATTTTCGTCGATTCAATGCAAGGTATATTGCTCTTGGGCCACTTTACACCTGTGGCATTCGCTAATTAATCATGTCGGTAGATGTGGGATTCTGTTCGTCGCCCAGACCCGCCTCATTCGTCTCATTTCCTGGAAAATTCCTTCCCACACCCTCTCTCTTCTGGCCGTCTGCACCTTTGTCTGCCTCGACCCCTACCTTCTCGCAGTCATCCCCGTAGCCCTCGCCCTTCTCTTCGTCATGGTCCCAGCATTCCTCGTCCGTCATCCCCCTCCGCCTCCGGCGGTCTCCCAAACACCGACTTACTCCATGAACGGCCCACCACTCGCGCCTCCCCGCATTGTCAAACCCGCTGCCGAAATGTCCAAGGATTTCTTCCGCAACATGCGGGACCTGCAAAACAGCATGGATGACTTCAGTACCGTCCATGATTCGATTCTCAAGATCGTGACTCCGCTCACAAATTTCTCGAATGAACCGCTCTCGTCGACCCTTTTCTTCTTCCTCTTCATCGCATCTTGCAGTCTCTTCATAACTTCTCATCTATTCCCCTGGCGCTTCATATCCCTCTCTACCTGCTGGACTGGCATCGCGCTCGGGCACCCCAAAGTCCAACAGCTAATCCTAACTACCCACAAGGAGCACCTAAAACCACATGAGCGCACAGTGCAGAGCTGGCTCGATAGCTGGATCTCGCAAGACATCATCCTCGATACCCCGGCCGAGACGCGGGAAGTGGAGATCTTCGAGCTGCAGCGCAGAAAGGGTGGGATATACGGGGAATGGGAACCCTGGATCTTCAGTTCTTCGCCGTATGATCCGCTGTCCCCGCAACGCATCTCCGGAGATAGGCCGAAGGGCACACCCTATTTTGAGGATGTCGCTGCGCCGCGGGGCTGGGAGTGGGGCGACAAGAAGTGGGTGTTGGACTTGAACAGTCGGGAGTGGGTAGAAGAAAGGATGGTGCAGGGCGTAGAGGTCGAAATTGAAGGTGAGAGGTGGGTGGGGGATCTGCTGGGTGAAGACATGGGGGATGAGCAGGGGGATGGGAGGTTGACAGGAAAGGGGAAGGGGGTTAAGGTGCGAGATTGGGAGGAAGGCAGCGGGACGAGTAGGATCGGCGAGTGGAGAAGGCGAAGGTGGATTAGGATGGTGAGAAGAACGGCCATGCCGGGTGTTGAACGGAAGACCGCCATTATGAATTAGACGATTAGCCCATAACAAATGAAATATTAATGATTGTTGAATACGCTTTCATTTCAATTATTCTCCGCTATATTCCCACCTCCCCCTTCCCCTCCTTCCATTTCTTAACCCTCTTGCGTAAATCGCCTTCACTCTGCTGCTGAGGATTCAATCTCCTGTCCCCATTCATCGCCCTATAATCATCCCCCCACTTCGCCACTAACCGCTCGATCCACTCTTGCTCGCCCTGACTCTGTATCCTCGGCCGCGATTTCTTGCCTCCTTGCGCCGCTGCAAGTTCGAGCTGGGGAACGATTCCTCCGTTCCCACCTTGTCTTTGATTTCTAGTATAGCCGTTCGTGTTGCCGTCGTCTCCGTCGTCAGATATCTCGTTCATAGGATCGTCGAGCGGATTCGGCTTAGCATTCCGTCCCGACTGGGAATGCTCAACACGCAAGATAGCGCCCGTTTCGGGGTCGCGGGTTATTTTCGCGGTGGTAGGCGTGAATGTCTTGGGAGTGCGGGAAGAGACGATGGCGAGCGGGTCTAGGTTTGCTTGGGTTTGTGCGGTGGAGGCAGAGGAGGGTTGAGATTTGGATTCTGTGCCGCCGGCGCGGGAATTGAGTTTGGAGGTTAGGCCGAGGCGGAGGTAGTTTTGGGAGAGGGTGAGGTTTTGAGACCTGTGGGAAAGTAAGCAAGGTTGGGGGGAAGGTTCGGGTTCGATATGAGCGCTCGATCGGGTGGGAGAGGGAACGGAATAAGGGACTTACCAATTTGCGGCGACGATTGGGTTGCTTTTGATATTTAGATGCTTGGACTTGGGCTTTTGCTTTACTTTCGGGAGAGAAGATCTGTTCTTCTTCTTCTGTAGGACACGGCCCATCGTTGGTTCTAATTCTGACACTGGAAGTAAAAGCTGAGGTATAAGTTGAGTGTGGATTGCACCTTGAATTTGGCCGAGGTGGGATGTGCAACTTTTCTGGTTGCCAAGAGAGGTCAAGAGCTGCAGTAGTTCCCGTCCCGAGCACGGCCGCTTGTTTTCGACCCCTGAGCCGATGACAAGGGCTGTCTGGTATCGAAACGCAACGTCAAGACTGCTGTCTACTAGCAGCATTTAACGACGATGGCAATGATATTGACAATACCAAAGTGGCTACGGCTGTGCTTAATGGCGTTGGTGATTGGACTTGTGCATCAAGTCTCTGCCAAATCACAAAGTCCGTATGATGTAGCGCAGATGAGTGCTTCTGAAATAGAGCACGCGCTTCAGGTATGTATTTCACACGTTATTTAGATCGGAGTCCTAGCCACTAACTCGTACAAGCAATGCCCCATCGTTCAAAATCTCAACCGACATCGAATTGACACGAATCCTCAAACTTCGGGATTGACATCGAGGATCTTTGCGGTGCTTTTCCCTGCTAGCCCTGCTGTCAATGCCCTCCTCGCTACTCTATATATTTCAGGTCCTCCTAGTTAGTAGTACAGGTCCAACGGAGAGACAATGCCCTGTGCTAAATATGAATTAGATTTTCTTCTTGCCCTATGCCCTCCTAACATCGATCCCTCTTCCCTTTCGGTCATGGTTGCTTTCGCCGTTGGAGGTTTACTAGGGGACACTCTATTCCACCTCCTTCCTGAAATCTTCCTCGGAGAAGACGCCCCTGATCATGCCCGATTTATTCTTGTCCAGCCGAACAAGAACCTTCTCCTGGGCGTAGCCATCATGGTAGGTTTCCTCGCCTTTGTCGCTATGGACAAAGGCCTTAGGATAGCGACTGGTGGGCAAGGTGGTCATGACCATAGCCATGCGCATAAAAACAATGGGTCCGAAAGCGAGAAGGAGGCTGCTGCGACGACAAGCGGCGTGGACTCGGCGATTACGACAAGCGAGCTGAAAAATCGCAAATCTGTTCCTTTCAAAGGCTTGGTAAATTTGGCTTCGAACGTTCCCAGCGTTGACAACGATCTTCTCCTTGAATTCCAGGGACACGATGAACCGCGTCGTTCAAGCATTTGGCTTAGAGCTGTATTCGAAGAGGATGCCGACAGCGAGATAACACAAATGGCTTTCTATCGAGCTTACGAAGCTTGCTTTAACGAGTATAGAACGACACCCAGTACACTTCTTCCCGCTCCAGAATTGATCAAGCGTGTCAGCGTTGTATTCCCAGATGCCGAGCCGCAATTCTACCCAGGTCCCGAGGGGTCGGATAAGAATTTCACTGTCAAAGGGATTCGACCACGGGGCAAGGCTATGGATCTGCAAGAATGGGAGTCTGGTCAAGCACTGGAGAGGTCTGGAACGAAAGTAACAGGCAAAGAAGCCTCTCAATCTATCCGTCTCTCCGCTTACTTGAACCTCATCGCCGACTTCACGCACAATATCACCGATGGCCTCGCTCTGTCCTCATCTTTCTATGCTTCCCCAACCCTTGGCGCCACCACCACTGTCGCCGTGTTCTTCCACGAAATCCCCCACGAAGTTGGTGACTTTGCACTACTGATTCAATCTGGCTTCTCAAAGAAAGCAGCCATGTCCGCACAGTTTGTCACCGCTCTTGGAGCATTCTTGGGCACCTGCTTGGGTATCGCCGTCCAGGAATTAGGTAAGATATCACCCAATGACTCAAAAAGCGGAATACGAGACACGGGGCTTGCGGGGACAGGCCTGGGCTGGGGAGATATGCTGTTGCCATTCACCGCTGGGACATTCCTGTATGTCGGTACCGTGGCAGTGATCCCAGAGCTTCTGGAGACAGGACCGAATAAAAGTGAAGAAATGAGGAAGACTATGATGCAATTCGCCGCAATGGCTCTGGGGGCGGGTATCATGCTTGCGTAAGTCCCTGGTCGCTCCTGAGCAACCTAATCTCCAAATTGGATTCGAGTGAGGCTCGCTGACAAGCTTTGTAGGATATCCTGGTCGTAGAATTTATACATACGATTAGAGCGATTCAACAAAACATACTTATCTACTTATACATCCATATCTATACCATCTTGCTCATAGAAATAAATACCAAGATGCATGATCATCTTTAACGACTCAACACTCATTGTTATCAATACCCGCAGAATCCTTGTCCTTGAAACGGTGAGAGGTCTGGAAGTGCTTCACCGCTTTGTCCTTGATGGACGAAGGTGGAGATCGTGGGGTGGGTGCATTACGTCTAAGTTTAAACTCCCTGCCATCATGTGCGAATCACAAATTTCCACTTACCGTGTTCTGTATCCCGTCATTCGACTTGGATCTATCGGGTTTCAGAAACACTCCGGAAATTAGCAAACCCCAAGACTTGCTTCCATTTCCATTTCCATTTCCATTTCCAAATCCACATCTCAATCTCCATCGAGAATTGTCCCTCTGCACTCGACAACATCACTACCTTGTCTTCGTCTCAAAGTCGCCATATCTTCCTTACTAATCACATGCATGCAGGTATGGTGGCTTTTCGTGGGACGAGAGAGTTGTCTGGTTTTTTTTTGATATGATCAGCATGAAGCATACCTCATTCATATGAATGGCTTGTATGTTGGTGTTCTAGACATTAGTAGTACGTCTTCGACGAAGACAAACGAAGAGCGTCGGTGCTTCGCTACTCGAGAGATTAGGTTCTTTGGGACCCGTATAGCTTTGCGGTAGCAACGGAAAGGCGTGCTTCAAAGCCTTGGTTGCCTCCCTTGAGCATCGGTTTCATTCGGGTATCTCAGCCAATCACGATCCTTCAGATTGGAATTTGTCCTTTATCTGTCTGACCGCAAGTGTCGTCTGAATTCGAGCGAGATATCAACAGAGTTCAGAGACCTCGATCTTCGGCCTTGACACAATGATTTGATCGTTTCTTCTGATGTCTCTTGCGTTTTCCTCGATAGGTTGCAAGGTCAGCATTCGGAATTTTTCCGTAATCACCCACGATTCGCGATCGGCCTCGTCAGAACGCTGTAGAAACCATAACCTCCTGGTAGTGAAGTAAGGTGTATCGCTCAATGCAACAGGTATTGCTACTCTACATGACCCTTTCCATCCATAGCCTAATACTACCAATGCTTTGCCGCTCGTTCCCATATTGGATTTTAAAGCATCTGCAGCAGGCTTATATACTACCTACTTACCTCCTAAGGGCCATTTTTATCTTGGGTGGATGTTATCAAACGTTTGCACGAAAAGGAAAACAAGCTTCCCCTCGTTCGCTCTAGGATAGGCGAGCGCGGGACGGCGGGACGGCGGGACGGCGGGCAAGGTCCGATAGAAATTGGCGCGCATGGCCCAAACCAGGAAGCTGGGATTACTTAGATACTCTCGGTATCATATAAGTAAAGAACGTCAGTACGCAGTATAAGGTACTCACTCGTACATACCTTAGTACTGATCATCTTGGTCCCGATCGTAAGCCCTACCCATAAGTCCGTCTGAATGGCCATCCCACTTCCAGCCTGTAATGGGCATTAATAATCAATTGCCGTCGGATCCGGAGTCGGAAGGCTGCAACCATGCAGCCATACTTCCGTACACGGTTTCTTACAGAGATTTCCAGCTCTCTGGTTACTGCACCAGCCCTGCGAAAACCCGCCCAGCTGGACACATACATAGAGCCAGACGAAGACCTCCAAGACAATGGCTTCACATGTGGGCTCCTCAGATACCTCACTTGTCGCCGAAGACAAGAGCCTCGAGCATGGCATGGAACAGTCCTTTAACCCCAACTTAACACCCCTGTCACACTACGCTTCGCCAAGACACTCGATGAACCCAGAACACCACAAAACCGAAGCCACCATCTTACCTGAATCCCAAGGCATCGCCAACGCCGACATCGAACGGGAAGCCCAATCCGAGAACGAGAAAGCACCTGTCATTGGAGGCGTCAACCCCGCTGATTTTCCTGATGGAGGTCTCGAAGCGTGGACCGTGGCGCTGGGAGGATGGTGCTGCCTCTTCTGCAGTTTCGGCTGGATCAATTGCGTGGGTATCTTCCAGGACTATTATCAGACGCATCAGTTGAAGAGCTACTCGCCCAGCACGGTCGCCTGGATCCCTTCGCTGGAGATATTCATGATGTTCTTGGGAGGCACATTTTTAGGGAAAATGTTTGATAATTATGGGCCGAGATACTTGTTACTGGGGGGCACTTTCTTTCATGTGTTTGGGTTGATGATGGTGTCGTTGTCGACTCAGTATTATCAATTCCTGCTAGCACAGGGGATTTGCAGTGCCGTGGGCGCGAGTGCGATCTTCTTCGCAGCGAACAATTCAGTTGCAACATGGTTTTTCAGGAGGAGGGCGCTGGCTTTTGGGATTGTGACTTCGGGGTCATCGCTGGGGGGAGTTATCCTGCCGTGAGTCCTCTTTCTCCACTCCTTGTTCTCTACAACAGTTCGCAGCAACGTATACCAACCATTCCTCAGCATAATGATCGACCGCCTCATTCCCCAGATAGGCTTCGCTTGGTCCATGCGGACCGCCGCCTTCATGATCCTTGGCCTCATGATCATCGCCAACCTAACAGTCAAGTCCCGTCTCGAACCTCGCCCGAGCCCCTTTCTCATCATGGAATTCGTTAGACCACTCAGAGAACCCCCATTCCTTACCACCGCCCTGGCAAGCTTCTTGTTCTTCTTCGGCACCTTCCTACCCTTCAACTTCATCATTCTCCAGGCGCAAGCCGAGGGTATGTCTGCAGGATTAGCCGACTACCTTTTAGCCATCCTCAACGCTGCTAGGTAATGCCCCACGCCCCACTATGCCTAAAGAACCAGTGCTGACATTCAGCAAAGCATATTCGGACGCATAATTCCCGGCTGGGTAAGAGAAGCGCTCTTTTCGAAGTACGAAAAATGCAAAGGCTGACTTAAGCTGTATCCCCAGGCCGGTGACCGCTTTGGCCGCTACAATGTCATGCTCTTCACCACTTTCTTCTCTTGCATCATCGTCCTCGCCCTCTGGTTACCGTCCCACAGCAACGCCCCCGTCATCATCTTCGCCGCCCTCTACGGCTTCTCCTCCGGCGCCTTTGTCTCCATGGTGCCCGCCCTGATCGCGCAAATCTCCGACATTCGCGAAATCGGCGTCAGGAGCGGCACTACTTTTTGTATCATCTCCGTCGCTGGACTACTTGGGAGTCCGATTGCTGGCGCGCTAGTGACGAGGGATCAGGGGAAGTATCTTTATCTGCAGATATTCTGCGGGGTGACGATGTTTGGCGGCGCATCGCTATTTGTCGTTGCGAGGGTGCTGCAGGTGGGGTTCAAATTGAAGAAGATATAGGAGGAGGTGAGTAGTAGTGGGAGATGGAAGATGGGAAACATTTCCGGATCACTGTGCATATACCCCATCAGACGCTCGGAAATTCATGGCTGGGAGATACCCGGGTTTTAGCATAAAAAATGGCAGAGTAGGACTTGCATGAAGAATTTCCATACCAACATGCTTCATCAGCACCAGTAGCGTTGACAGCATAGAAAGAACTTCAAGCCTTCAGTAAATACATGTCACAAAATCAACTTTAGTACTCATGTCACTGACCCCGTTCTCGCCGAGATGATTCAGGGGAGCGCGGAAATGACGAGGGGAGTGAAAGAACATTGATGGTCGAGGGGGCAAGGATGAGAAGAAGAAGAAGAAGAAATGTGAGCGGGAGCGTAGATGGGGATGGGTGGTGGTTCGATGAAAGGAAAAAGCTAAGAGTAAAAAAGAAGAAGAAGAAGAAATCAAATCAAATCAAATCTACAAGCAGACCCAGCCTTCCCCTCCCCCCCCCCTTCCTCCTCCTCAACCCCCACCGTCCCCCTCCCTTCCATCCCCTTCCACCCCCCACTACACACACAATTCCCCCCCTTATCACTCCCTTCCATCCCCCCCACACCCCCCACACCATTCCCCCCCCCCTCCTCCTCAACCCCCACCGTCCCCCTCTCTTCCCCCCCCTCCCCTCACTCCCCCTCACTCTCTTCCTCCCCCCTTCCCCCCACCTCCCCCTCCTCCCCCGCACTCCTCCCTCAACCCCCACCGTCCCCCTCTCTTCCCCCCCCCTTCCCCCCCCACCGTCCCCCTCTCTTCCCCCCCCTCCCCTCACTCCCCCTCACTCTCTT